>OFBU01000001.1_pt1 | contig 125899 bp, 113 predicted proteins | sample 1520681 | NCBI WGS metagenome assembly OFBU01 (sample SAMEA3696450, study PRJEB22514) | metagenome | biome: water; feature: marine; material: hydrothermal vent | place: Pacific Ocean | collected 2014-08-16 | depth 1514 m
AAATTTCGATGAAGAGCAGAGGAATATAGCCCACTTCGAATGGGATGAGCTTTGAGTTTTACGATGAGCAGGGCAGAAGCCTCTGCTTCTTATCAGATGGACTTCTACTTTCCAAAGCGATAGTCAACTTCTATAAACTCCGATATGATTCCGCGACTAAAGTCGCGGCCCCAAAACGACGATGTAAATTTTAACTCTCACAGGGGCGGCGACTTTAGTCGCCGTTAGAACCTTGCATAGAGCAGGGTCTAAATTTAGCCATTGCGAGATGGAGTCCGAAACCCAAAGGAGGCAGAAGCTTCAGTCCTGTACAGATGGTAGATGAACTTCTACTTTCCAAGGCGATAGTCAACCTCTATGGTTGTCGATGTCTATTCCGCGACTAAAGTCGCAGCCCCAAATAGATGGACTTTTATAATACATGGCGATATGAGTTTAAACCTTTATAGGGGCGGCGACTTCAGTCGCCGATAGAACCTTGCATAGAGCAGGGTTTAAATTTAGCCATTGCGAGATGGAGTCCGAAACCCAAAGAAGTCGGAGGTTTCAGTCCTGTACAGATGGTAGATGGACTTTCGCTTTCCATTTCGATGGCGAGTTCTATGGACTCTGACGCCGAATCCGCGACTGAAGTCGCGGCCCCAAGTAGATGGACTTTTGCTTTTTAAACTAAACCATCTGAAAAATCAACCCAAAAATGATAAAACAATGCAATCTCCAATCAGGCAGCAGATAAGGACCTGTTGCTCGTTTCGAACACTACTGTTTTCGACAGCCTGCGCGATTTTGGCGGCGGAGAAGATGTAGAGAATACGACTCAGCTCTTTGTCTCTATCGATCTCTATCTTGAGTGGTTGAAGACTATCGCACGGTACTTTGACCACACTGTCGCTATCTGACAGCCAAATACGGCAAATGGTTTGATCCCATAGTATTTGTCTATCTATGGCTTTACAGGGACTATTGTAGGTTGTGCTGTATTGCCAATTATCATCCATCGACTTCCCGCCAAATTGTCACTTTAAATATGTTTCCATCCTTATCATCCTCAAAATTGATGTGAGGGTATGCTTTTAGAGCACGCACTATTCCACTACCCAATCCTCTATAAGGAAGTATCTTGGTTGCGAACGATGCCAAAATAGGATTTCGAATATTCGAATTTCCACTTTTTATATTCTCAATCGTCAAATGATTTGGAAGATGACCTGGGCTTACAATCTCTACCCTGTTGGAAAATGCGAAGATTCGAATTGGTGCCGAGATAAAGTAGTCCCTATGGATCAAAGCGTTGGCGATCAATTCTTCGAAGACAATGGGGGGAATTTCCAGCTCACCCACCGAATTAACACCTCGATCTCTTTGAATATGTCTTAAATTAGCATGAATGAAACTTTTACTCTCATGAAATTGTGTTTCGATCTTTCCTTCGATATCCCGACTGTCGAGATATTCGCTTTCATGAAAGTCGTTTCCAGGAAAAGCTACGGCTTTGACTATGAACATTGGAAGTTTGAAATTGGAATTTTTGGCAAACAGCAATGTTCCGGCAATATTCAACATCCCATCTTTCATCAGATTCATATTGTGCAAAATCTCATTCAGCGGGATCTCTTGATCTTCGAGCCGCTCATCGAAATTTTTCTCGAAAAATTTACTGAAATACTCGATATCCACATCCGCAACACTCGTTCCTTGTACCGGTATCTCATCGCCATGGATCAAGCAGGCGCTTTGATAAAGCCTCTGAATCTCTTCACGCGCGGTCGCTTTTCGTTTATCCGCTCCATTTTTCACCCAGATAATGCCATCTTTGTCCATATAGGGTTTGCTGAACCCATCGGGTATTGTCACGACAAGCACCAATCCATCCGGTGTCAAGATATTTTCGGTTATGGGATTGATTGGGGGACGAACCTGTTGGGATGCAGCATTGGATATCAACTGATTGAGCCGATGAATATCTTCTTGTGTTAATCCGTTAATTGAACCATCATCATCAATACCTATCAAAATCCGTCCGCCTCCTGAATTGCTGAAAGCCACCATCTCCCGCGCCAATGATGTTTCATTGTTCACATTGGACTTAAATTGAGCTTTGCTATCCTCGCCCTTGTTGACGAGTTCGATTAACTCTGCGGCTTCCATATTTCGTATCTCCTTTTTCTTTGGTTGAATGCCTCTTCCCCACCTTCCATAATATCAACGATCTCTTTTTGCATTTTCGGAACATCGACACTTCCCGATTCTATCCCTATATGATCATCGACATATTGGCAGGATATGATCTGCTCCGCGTCTCCCAGTACAGGGAAATTGGCATTGTGTGTTGCAAAAATGAATTGGGCCTGTTTTTTGATAGAACGGATCAACTTGATCACATCTTCGTAAATCGTTTGATTGTCTAGGTCGTCTTCTGGCTGGTCTATGAGAAACAGATGATTCTCTTTTTGGCTCAAGACAAAAAGGATAAGCGCTGACGCTCTTTGTCCCAGGGAGTGATGTTTTAGCTCTTTCCCACGATATTCGATGATATAACGATTGGGAACCTGCCAAAGCAACAAATCTTCCAAATGGTCAAAAAAATATCGTTCAAAAACATTCGACGAAGTATTCATCAAAGCTTTTGCATTGTCAAAATCCTTGAGAATGGCTCCAAAGTCACTGTATTCATCGACAAGTCTTTGTAAAGTACTCTCTCTAATTTTACTTCCACGAAACAAAGTTTTCAGGTAAAGTAAAAATGCCTGTTTGTCTTCTTTGAATCCCACGCGAATCTTGAGTGAGGCACTACTTTCGTTCACTTTATCCAGCTCTTTTTTGATCATTCTGTACTCAGAGAGCCATAGTGTATTAAGTTTGGCAAGCTCTTCCAAAAGCTGTTTGTAAAGCACTTGCCGGCTCTTCTCATCTTTTTTCAACAAAGAAAGCATCTGCTGGGCATTGTCTGCCACTTTTTGCAACTCCCTAAACTCGTCGGGACGAATAGACTGAGCACCTGAGGCTTTGAGTTCTTCGGTGAGTTTTCTTTCGATTTCGGCAAATTCTTCTTTGAGGCTTTTCCTCAACTCTTCAAACTCTTCACACTTGCTTTTGATATGTGTATATAATTCATTCTGCCTATCGAATTCCTCTTTCACATGGTCAAACGACGCAACCAGCTTATCGTAAATTTCAAAGAGTTTTTCAAAAAATTCTTTGTTCTCTTTCGATTCATAGTGACGCTTGTTTTTTAGTTCATCTTCATGCTGTACGATAAAATTTTCGAAATCGAAGAGGTACTCCTTCAGGTAATTGACTATGTTCAAACATTTTCTGCCGTCTTTGTCGAAGTTTATCTGCTTCTTCAACTTCTTCTCGACACCATGCTCCTTATAGAATTGCAACTTAAACTCTGCGTCCTTTTTCTTATCCGCATACTCTTTAATCTTCTCGTCAACATTAGAGAGTTTTTTGAGACAAGAGACAACTTCGAGGACTTTGCTTTTTTGTTGTTCGATCTTGAAACGAATCTCTTCAAGTTTTTCACCTACCAGCTTTTCGACCAAATCTTTTTCAAAACCTTCACCAGTAGCGGAGAGATCTTTCTGTCCAAAATAGATCGGTTTATGCAGGATGGTTTCACGAATAGCGATTCCTGGTTGCAATACACTATCAACATAGACATCTGGCAATTCTTTGTTGATCCGTCGAATCTCATACTGCTGTCCATGGACATCAACGGCACGGATGGTAATCTTTCCTCCGCTTCCCAGAATATGATCAACTAAGCTCTCTTTATATTTCCTATCGGCCGTCTTTTCTCCAAAAGGAATATCCAATCCATATCGGATCGTTTCTATGATAGAGGATTTGCCACTACCCCGAATACCAATCAGCGTATTGAGTTCTGGAGAAAAACAGATGGTTTTTCCATCCAACGCCCCACCTTCGAAAGAAACATCGAGAATATGAGAGTGTCTATATTCTATAGGCTGTTTCGATACCCTGTTGTGATAATCGACGAGACAATACATGACGGCAGCCGTAGAGTAATGGCCTATTTTCAAATAGACGGGCTCTCCTTTTCCGATATCCTCAATCGACTTGGGGTCGGACCCCTCCACTTCGGCAGGATACCACCCGCCCAACCAACTTTTGACTTTTTCTCTTTTGTCGTTGGTTCTTACTTTTTGAAAAGCAAGTGTTCTTCTGCGAATGGCTTCATATCTTTTTTCTCTAAAATCTCTGATTCTCCCACCGCTCATCTCAAACCATAAACCGCTTCTCTGTTCCACATGTGCGAAGATGATAAAATAGTCTCGTCCTGTTTTATCCAACTCTTCTACAACTTGTAGAACATTTTTATCGCTTCTTCCATTTTCATTTTCATATTCGGTAGGTGACTTTCCGGGAAACATAGAAGTGATAAATGGCGAGATATAATCATTAGCGTTTTCTACCCATTCATCACCAAAAATGATAAGCATATGGATCCCATTGGCGCCATCATTGACAGACAATTCGACTCCAGGCATGAGAAAAATACTATTTTTCCGCGCTTTTTTTCTCAATGCCTTGAATTCACCGTAGTCAAATTTGTTGTGATTGGTGATAGCGCCTATATGGATATCCGCTTTTTTCAAAGCTTCCACATAATCGGAAACGAATCGTGTATCTTCGCCTTTGTAAATGAACTCCTTGTCCGCTCTGGTATGAAGGTGAAAGTCCGCTCTGAGCCATCGGCTCCCATATCGAAAAATATCCAATATTTCACCCATATCATCCTCCTACCCGAGACCGTTTAGTCTTTTGTGTTAACACAAAGTGGAATATAATCATATCACAACTCCAGATAGCTATCCAATTTACCTTCATGACAAATAGTCAATCAAGATGGAGCCAGATTTTGGTTGCGGATTGTCTTGCTCCATTTTTTGTGCATTTTTAGTACACATATAAAGTAGCTTTGAACGGACTCTCTTCATTGGGAAATATTGGTTTTCGAAACTACCAATGGACTGATTCTATAATCTTGGCAGTATAGATTATCTTCCTGACTCCTATGGAGCTTGAAGTAGTAGCTTGGATGCTCCCATTAATGGCAATGGTATATTTTTTTCTAGTTGCATTACGGTTTCAAGGAGCGTTTAGTTCAAACTCTCCTGTGGAGCTTTTCATCTCTTTGCTACTCTTAGTGTTCTTTTAGTTACGCAACTTCTGGCTAAGGTAGCTCTCTATCTCAGCCTCTATGGCTACTTCGACTAACCCTTCGATAAGGGTAAGTACTCCATCTTTCCATCTACAGGGCTTCATTGAAAATAAACTCTTTTATTGGTGTCACTTTTTTGTCTCTGTTATTCTACTTCGGGTGAGACAGAAATTTGAACACTCCTAATTTCAGGAGGTATTGCAAGCAAGGGAGATGCGTAGTGTCGCTCACCCTCTCCTGAGAGTCGGATTCAGCCCTTCAATCGTTCTCTCAGTAGAGTGTTGACTACCTTGGGATTGGCTTTGCCTGCGGTGGCTTTGAGTACCTCTCCTACGAAAAAGCCGAAGAGTCTTTCGTTGCCCTCTTTGTATCTCTTCAGATTTTCGGGATTCGAAGTTAGCACCTCTTCGATGACTGGTGATAGGGTTTCGGGGTCGCTAATCTGTATGAGTCCTCTCTTTTCTACGATACTCTCGGGCTCTTCGCCGCTTTTTGCCATCTCTTCGAATAGCTCTTTGGCTATTTTCGTGGATATCAGCTCTCTATCGAGCATCTTCGCCAGCTGTGCCACATGTTTCGCGCCGAAGGCGAGCTCGTTTCGTGACTTTTTCATCTCTCTCGCCACTTCGTTTGCCACGATTTTGGCTATATTTTCCGCCTCTTCATAAAGCTCCAGCGCTTCCTGGAAAAAGGCCGAGAGCTCTTCGTCCCGTGCCAGTGTGGAGGCCACCTCGGCTCTAAGGCCCAGACGCTCACGATAGTCGGCGAATCTCTCGCGCTCCATATCGCTCATGAGGAGAGTATCGTCCTGTTTCGACTCTCTTTCAGGCTCCGCTCTCTTCTCTTTCGGGGCTTGATTTCTCTTTCGCTCTTTTGGCTCCACCGGCTTCTCTTGGGCCTTTTTCGCCCAGGAGTCTTTGAGGGTGACGATACGGTTGAAGACAGGTCTCTCATCGCTGTAGTCTATAGGGTCCGCATAGAAATACCCCTCCCTCTCGAACTGATATCGTACATCGGGTTTTTCCTCTATTACAGCAGGCTCTATCAGGGCCTCTTCGACAATCTTCAGGGAGTCGGGATTGAGATCCTCCATCCCCTCCGGTTCGCGAGCTTTGTAGAGTCTGTCGTAGAGGCGCAACTGCACCTTTTTGGCGCTGCCTGCCTCTACCCAGTGAATGGCGCTCTTGACCTTGATACCGCTGCTATCCTCTCCGCTTTTGGAGTCGGGATAATACTCCGCCAATATCTCCGTTATCTCTCCCTCTTCGTTTTTGATCACCTCTTTGCACCGTATGATATAGGCGTAGCGCAGTCTCACCGGCTGTTCCGGGGTGAAGCGGTGGTATCCTTTGGGAGGATTTTGGGAAAAGTCTTTGCGGTCTATATAGATTTCGGCGGAAAACGGGAGTTTTCGGCTCCCCTCTTTGGGTACATCGTGGGGATAGTATGGAGCTTCGAGCTCTTCACTCCCCTCGTAGTTGACTATCCTCACCTTCAGCGGGTCGAGTACGCACATAACCCTGGGGACCTTTTTGTTCAGGTCGTCTCTGATGCAAAACTCCAGCTGTGCCACATCCACGAGAGAGTTGGCTTTGGCTATACCTATCTGTTCGCAGAATCTCAGAATCGATTCCGCTGTGTAGCCCCGCCGTCTGTAGCCGGCTATGGTGGGCATTCTGGGGTCGTCCCAACCGCTGACGGTACCGCTCTCCACGAGTTCCAGCAGTCTTCGTTTACTCATGAGCGTATAGCTGAGATTGAGCCTGGCGAACTCGTACTGATGGGGTCTGGGAGGCGATAGTGCGAGGGTATCGATAATCCAGTCGTATATCTCTCTGTTGTTTTCGAACTCCAGTGTACAGAAGGAGTGCGTCACCCCCTCTATATAGTCCGAGAGGCAGTGGGCGAAGTCGTACATCGGATAGACGGACCACTCGTCGCCCGTGCGATAGTGGGATGCGTGCCGTATGCGGTATAGGAGAGGGTCGCGCATCTTCATATTGGGTGAAGCCATATCGATTCTGGCTCTGAGGACATGCTCCCCTTCGGCGAATTCACCGGCGCGCATCCTAGCGAAGAGCTCGAGATTCTCCTCTACGCTGCGCTCGGCATATACGCTTCGTCTCCCCGCTGTCGTGACACTGCCCCGATACTCCCGTATCTCCTCTTCGCTCAGGCTGTCGACATACGCCTTGCCCATCTTTATGAGCTCCACCGCATAGTCGTAGAGTCTCTGGAAGTAGTCGGATGTGTAGCGTACCTCGCCGTCCCACTCGAAGCCGAGCCATCTGACGGCATCCTTCAGCGCCTCCACATATACCGGGTCTTCGGTGGTGGGGTTGGTGTCGTCCATACGAAGATGGCAGCGACCGCCGAAATCTTCGGCTATACCGAAATTGATACTGATCGCCTTGGCGTGTCCTATATGCGGAAAACCGTTCGGTTCGGGAGGAAATCGCGTGACGACCTCCTTGTATCTGCCGCTATGCAGATCCTCTTCTACGATTCTGCGTAAAAAATCTTTGCGCTCTTTGGCCATATCCAACCTTTTGCGTACAAAATGCTTCTGAAAGCTATTATTTTATCCAAACGCCACTTAGAGGTGCGTACTTTTATCTTGAATCAGATATTAAAGAATGAGGAGTCTTTTACGAAAAAAGAGGGGGGTGTAGGTCGGGGCAAAACGCCCCAAAGCAAAAGCTATCTATTCCATAGCTTCCTGTGCATATTTCTTGCCGAGCTCATAAGCCTTTTTGTTGGCTTCGTGAACCTTGGCAGGAACTTTGCTGAGCATAGTCTCTATCAATACATCTTCGTCTATCGCATGTGTAAACTCGTTGGCTATGGCCAGAGCCACGACCGACTGGGTGATGACATTTCCGACCTCTTCCTTGGCGATAGTAATGATGGGTATCTCCACGATATTCCACTTTTTTCTATCTTCGTCGCTTGGATAGACGAGGTTGGGATCGATGACTATCGTTCCGCCTTCGGCCACTCCACCCTTGAAGAGCTGATAACTCTTGTCGGCAACGGAGAGCATAAAGTTGATCTGTCCATCTATGGCATAGGGATAGAATATCTCTTTGTCGTCGAGTTGGATATCGACGACGGTAGGACCGCCCCTTACCTGAGAGGTATATGTGGCCGTCTTTACTCCATAGCCTCCGGTTTTGATCTTGGCAGCTGCGAAAATCTCTCCGGCAAGCAAAACACCCTGCCCGCCGACACCGGTAAATCTCATTACAATTCTACTCATCGACTACCCCTTATAGCTTTTTCTTGAAGTCATCTTGGGTAATCTTGCCTCTTTTACCCTGATGAACCTTTTTGATCTCTTCGTACATTTCACAATACTCTTCAGCTTCATTGTCCTCTTTGAGGATTCCGGTAGGCAGATAGTTCAGCTTCTCCTCTTCGCTTAGAGCGTCATGTTTCTTCTTGGGCAGAGTGATACTATCTATCCAATCCAAAGTGGCCATAGCGTTGGCCATTTTGTTCTTTCTACCCATATTGATGTGACAGTTGGATACAACCTCTACGAAGGAGAATCCTTTGTGCTCCATAGCCTTGATGAGAACCTTTTCCAGTTTTCTCGGCTCGTTCACAGTCTCTCTCGCCACAAAAGATGCACCGGCAGCTTCGGCCAGTTTGCAAGCATTGAAAGAGGGATCGATATTACCAGCCTTCTGAGATACCGTCCAGAAACCTCTCGGAGTGGTCGGAGAGGTCTGGGAGTTGGTCAGACCGTAAATGAAGTTTTGAACCACTATGAGGGTGATATCGATATTTCTTCTACATCCGTGGATGGTATGGTTACCACCGATAGCCAGAGCGTCACCATCACCGGCGACACAGACTACATGCTTGTCGGGATTGGCGAGTTTGATACCGGTGGCGTAGGCTACGGTTCTTCCGTGAGTCGTGTGCACTGTATTGAAATCGACATATGAGCTGAATCTTCCCGAGCATCCGATTCCCGATACTACGCAGACATCATCTTTTTTCCAGCCGAGTTTGTCTATGGCTCTGATGAAGGTCTTGAGAATAACACCGTCACCACATCCCCAGCACCACAGTGTGGGTATCTTTTCCGTTCTGAGATACTCGTCGTAATTGAATGCCATATTAGAGCTCCTTTACTTTATCTATAATATCCTGAGGCGAGAAGGGTCTTCCGTTGGTTTTGGTCAGCTTCTCTATATCTTTGCGTCCCATAGCCCGCTGAATCTCTTCGAGATACTGCCCTTGGTTCAATTCGACGGAGAGTACTTTGTCGAACTTCTGTCCGAGCTCGTACATTCTCTTTTCGGGACTGGGCCACATGGTGATAGGTCTGAAGAGACCGGCTTTTATGCCCTCTTCTCTGAGTCTGTGGATAGCCTCTTTGATGGCAAGCGAAGCAGAACCGTAACCAATGAGCAGGATATCGGCATCCTCGAGCATATACTCTTCGTTGCTCTCGAGCTCATCCACATGCTCATCCACCTTTCTAAAGAGTCTATCAATGAGCTTTCGGCATGTCTCTATCTCTTCGGTGGGGAATCCCATCTCATCATGATGCAGACCTGTGAAGTGATATCTATAGCCCTGGAACATGGGGTTGAGTACAGCAGGCTCATCCTGTGCCACACCGTAGGGCTTATACTCTTCTGCAGGCCCGTCGAAAGTCTTTCTCGTAACAATGCCGGCTTCGACCTCTTCCTGAGTGGGAATGGCGGCCTTTGCATGCATATGCCCTATCGTCTCGTCCATAAGTACGATTACAGGCTGCATGAATCTATCTGCGAGATTGAAGGCTCTTACGGTCTCGGTGTAGCACTCGGTGATATTTCCAGCACAGAGTGTTATCGACTTGTAGTCACCATGGCTGGGGTTCTTCGCTTGAGAGACATCTCCCTGCGATACACGGGTGGGGAGTCCAGTTGAAGGACCGCCCCTCATGACATTGATGACCACGAGAGGAACTTCCGCCATCTGGGCGAGTCCGAGGTTTTCGGCTTTGAGGGAGATTCCTGGACCAGAAGTGGCCGTAAGTGCTCTTACGCCGCTCATAGAGGCTCCGATAGCCGAGCAGATACCGGCTATCTCATCCTCCATCTGAATCGCAACTCCACCTCTTTTGGGCAGAAGGTCGGAGATTGTATGCATGATTTCACTCGAAGGCGTGATAGGATAACCTCCGAAGAATCTACAGCCTGCATCGACCGCGGCGAGGGCGGCCAGTTCGTTTCCGCTGGAAATGACTTCTCTTGTATTACTCATATATCCTCCTTGTTATGCGCCGAGCATCATATAGTTGTTGTCGGCGATCTGCTTGGCGCGCTCTTTCGCCTCATCACTGAGTTTTGCGAATTTATACTCTCCCTTGTCCGCTACATTTATGGCGAAATCGGGACAGGCGAGTTCACATTCCTTGCATCCTATGCAGGATTCCGGCGCAATTACGGTAATCATAGAACCAAGTACCGAATGCGGTTCGTAGCGCATCGCCAAAACACCGGCCGGACAGACAGAGACACACAGGTCACAGGCCTTGCAGCGGCTTTCGTCGGTCCAGACCGGCGTATTTTCAGGAGCTTTCTTCAATGACATACTCTTCCCCTTTTGTTTCAAGATTACAGTGAATGATTCATCACTACGCAATTAGAATATCTTAGATTGAGTAATGGATTTATGAAACTACCTCAAATAGTCCGTGGATGAGAAAACATGTTACTATTCGAAGCAAGGCGTATCCATCTATCGGAAAGATAAGCGAGATGAAAGAGTGGAAGAGCTTTGTTTTTGGGGAGCGAAAATGTGCCGAAGGCAAGCCCCTCAAGGCTCACCATCCACAAAAGGAGTCGCTCTATCTCAAGAGAGCACCTCTTTGACAGCCTTGCCTATATCCGCAGGAGAGACTACGACTTTTACACCGGCTTTTTCGAGAGCCTCCATCTTTTCGGCCGCAGTTCCGCTGCCTCCGCTGATAATCGCACCAGCATGCCCCATTCTCTTGCCTTTGGGTGCTGTCTGGCCGGCGATAAAGGCGACTACAGGCTTGCTGATATTCTCTTTGATAAATTCGGCGGCCTGAATCTCCAGATCTCCTCCAATCTCGCCTATCATGACGATAGCCTCAGTCTCTGGGTCGGCTTCGAACATGGGCAAGAGCTGCTTGTAGCTCAAGCCTATGATGGGGTCACCGCCGATTCCCACGGCCGTAGTTATACCAAAGCCCTCCTGTACGACCTGATGGGACGCTTCGTAGGTGAGGGTACCGGATTTGGAGATGAGCCCCACATTACCCTTCTTGAAGATATTGCCAGGCATGATTCCGATTTTGCACTCTTCGGCCGTGATGATACCTGGGCAGTTGGGCCCTATGGTACTCATTCCCTTTTTGCTGGCATACATCTTGGCATACATCATATCTTTTACGGGTGCTCCCTCTGTAATGATTACCGCGAGCTCTATTCCGGCATCGGCCGCTTCCATTACGGCATCGGCCACGAATGCGGGGGGAACGAAAATCATACTCACTGTAGCACCAGTGGTCTTGACTGCCTCGGATACGGTATTGAATACCGGCTTGCCTAGATGCTCCTGTCCACCCTTGCCGGGAGTCACTCCACCGACTATCTGCGAACCGTACTCGAGACACTGCGAAGCATGAAAGGTTCCCTCTTTTCCGGTGAATCCCTGAACGATTATCTTTGTATCTTTGTTTACCAGAATACTCATAATTACTCTCCTTTTGCCGCTTCTACGACTTTTTTGGCTCCGTCGGCCAGATTCTCAGCGGTTATGATATTTTCTATATTGGCGTTTCTCAAAATCTCCGCAGCCTCCTGCGCATTGGTTCCGTCGAGTCTCACCACGACCGGCACATTGACTTCGGTCATCTTCGTGGCTTCGAGGATACCGTTGGCCACTCTGTCGCATCTGACAATTCCACCGAAGATGTTTACGAAGATAGCCTTGACATTGGGGTCTTCGAGAATGATTTCAAAACCTTTGGCTACAGTCTCGGGGTTGGCTCCGCCACCCACATCGAGGAAGTTGGCAGGCTCGCCGCCCTCGTGTTTTATTATATCCATAGTGGCCATCGACAGACCTGCACCGTTTACCATACAACCGACATTTCCATCGAGCTTGACATAGCTGAGTCCATATTTCTTGGCTTCGACCTCGGTGGGCTCCTCTTCGCTGAGGTCTCTCATATCTTCGATATCCTGATGTCTTCCCAGAGCATTGTCGTCAAATCCCATTTTGGCATCCAGAGCCAAGAATTTGCCGTCGCCCGTCTTGATGAGAGGGTTGATCTCTATCAACTCGGCATCGTTATCCATATATACATCATAGAGGGCTTTGGCGAACTTTATGAAAGTACCGACCTCCTCTTTCGGCAGTCCGAGACCGAAAGCGAGCTCCCTCCCGTGATATCCCTGAAAACCGATCGCGGGATCTATATTCACCTTGACAATCTTCTCGGGAGTCTCTTCGGCGACCTTCTCGATCTCCATTCCACCCTCGGTAGAGGCCATCATTACAGGCATCTCCGCGGCACGATCGAGCAACATACCGAGATAGAATTCAGATTTGATATCGGCACCCTCTTCTATATATACCTTCTGAACCAGTTTCCCCTCTGGACCGGTCTGATGTGTCACGAGCGTCATGCCAAGTATATTCTTGGCATGCTCCTCCACCTCTTCCAGACTCTTTGCAAGCTTGACTCCTCCTCCGAGTCCACGCCCGCCCGCGTGTATCTGAGCCTTGACCACCCACAGGTCACCACCCAGCTCTCTGGCGGCTTCGACAGCCTCGTTCACACTGAACGCTACGCGCCCTCTGGGCGTAGGTACACCATATTTCTGGAATATCTGCTTGGCCTGATACTCATGAATATTCACGATATTCTCCTTTTTTGATGAAGTCCCATTATTATAGGAACAATTCCTCCTCTTCGGGTTTAAAAAGGATTTTTTCGAAACTTTATTTTTGTCAGTGTTTAGAAACTACACGATTTGAACCCCTCTGAAAGAGGAAGAGAGCTCATCCCGTCTTTATGAAAAGGAAGCAGGCACTCTTCTTGTCTGGATATATGCAGATTCTACACACTCCCACGAATCGAGACAAAAAAGGTCGATACCCTTCGCCTTATGCGAAAATCTTTTTCATCCTGCCGAAGAACCTTTTGAAGGCTCCCTTGTTCTCTATCATCGAATTCATGAACTGCTCGTATGTCATATTCATCTCTTCGAGATAGTTCGCCTCCCGATACCTCTTCCATCTATGGCAGCTTTTTTACAAAGATCTATGACACTGCGGGGCAGCCCCTCTATTTCACTCGTTGCCGAATCCACCCTGCTCTCTATCTCGGCCAAAACCCAATAGTATCTGCCATCTTTGGCCAGGTTTTTCACTATAGCCATCAACGGCTCTCTTCTATCTCATCTCACATCACCTCGAATACGATTTTAGGCATATCCAGTTCTGTCAGTCTCCACAAAATAGTCGCATCTCTATCAACTTTGCCGACTATAAGCCATTTGCAATTTGCAACATTCCACTTCTTTCGAAGAGAAAAAAAAGGGGGGATGGCAAAAGAACACTACAAAAGTGAGCGAAATGCTCGACTTCGCAACAAAAGATATGCCCACAAACGAGGGAAAAGAGCCCTCCTACGACAAGAGAATAGCTCTGCAAGGTGGTAATTTTAAAATTTTTGTATTATACTAAGGAAGGAAAACACAAAAGGATGGTGAGAGTGAAAAAAGTATTCTTGTTGGTGGTACTTGTGGCTATATTTACATTGGATGGTTGTGTAAAGAGTAATGAGGATAAGGTCGGATACAACAAGAGTGCCGCAGAATGGTACAACGACATTCAGTATTCTATAGCTGGAAATAACCTCGAAAAGGCCGACAAGCAGTATATATCCCTAAGAAGTGAGCATAGGGGAACCAATCTTCTACCCACTGCCATGTTGATGCTTGCGCTGGCGCATATGAACAATGAAGAGTATCTTTTGAGTAACTTCTACCTCGATGAATATCTCGCCAGATTTCCTGGAGGCAGCAGAGGAGAGTATGCAAGATATCTCAAGCTCAAAGCCGCCTTTCTCAGTATAGGCGATATCAACAAGGATCAAAAGAGAATCGTTACGACCCTCAGTGAGGCTAAAAAATTCTATTCCATTCATAGGGGTAGTAGGTACGCACCTCTCGTGCAGACAATGATTGCCAGACTCGAGATGTCTCTTTATCTACTAAATAGAGAGGTGGCCTCTCTCTATGGTAGAGTAGGAAAGCCGAAAGCGGCTGAAATGTATATAAAAAAGAACACTACATACATCTACAAAGATGGAGATATCGACAAATCGAATGTCGGACTCCTCTCCCGAATAAACCCCCTCTGACAATTCCCCGCCTCCGTGAGAGCGGGGGTGAGCAGTCGAAAACTCGACACAAGATAGATAATTTCTGTATATTCTCAGAGGAATATTAAACAGAAGAAATTTTTACCAAGATCGAAGAGAACTTATATAATGAAAAAGGACAGGAATGCAGTTGAGTGATTACGATAAATTTCCGACGATACTTCCGATAGTGGTAGAAGACGAACTATTCTTCTACCCTTTTATGATAAGCCCTATATTCCTCACCTCGCAGGCCGATATAGAGGCAGCCACATATGCACAGGAGAACAACTCTCTACTCTTCATCGCAACGAGTAAAGCAGGTAGAGAGGGAGAGAGGAGCGGTGAAGCCATATATCCCATCGGTGTGGTGGGAAGTATCATGCGCAGGATACAGATGCCCGACGGAAGAGTCAAGATTCTCTTCCAGGGAATGGCACGGGGCAGAATAGTGGAGCAATTGCAGGAGAATCCTCTCAGGGCGAAAATAGATATAGTCGAAAACGACAGCTACAACCGCCTGAAGGTCGATGCACTCATGGGAATGCTCAGAGAGAAGATAAAACAGCTCTCCCAGCTCAACAGCTCCATCCCAAACGACCTAGTAAAGACCATAGAGGAGAACGACGAACCTCACAGAATAGCCGACCTAGTCTCTTCCATGCTCCCCCTGAAAAAGGAGAAGGCTTACGAGCTCTTCACTATGAACAATATCGAAGAGAGGCTTTTTGGCCTCATCGATATCATCGTCGCCGAAACGGAGGCACTGAAGGTACAAAGAGAGATCAGCAACAAGGTCCACAATCGCATAGAGCAGAGCAACAAAGAGTACTTCCTCAAAGAGCAGCTCAAAGAGATACAAAGAGAACTCGGTATCGATACGCAAAGAGAAGAGGAGATAGCCACCTTTAGAGAAAAACTCGAAAAACTCGAGCCCTATCTGGAAGAGGATGCAAAAAAGGAGATCAAAAAACAGCTCGACAGACTCGCCCGAATACATCCAGAGAGTGCCGATGCTACGGTTTTGCAGGGATATCTGGAGTGGGTTTTCGATATGCCCTTCGGCAAATATTCGAAAGGTAATCTCGATGTGGGCAAGGTGGCACAGGAGCTCGAGAAAGACCACTATTCACTCGAAAAGCCCAAAGAGCGCATAGTGGAGTACTTTTCGGTAAAGGAGCTCGCCCAGCTCAGAGGCAAAAAGGATGAAGAGAGCAAAGGAGTCATACTCTGCTTCGCAGGACCTCCGGGGGTGGGGAAGACATCTCTGGCCAACTCTATAGCCAAGGCTCTGGAGCGTCCGCTCGTCAGAATAGCCCTCGGAGGGCTGGAAGATGTAAACGAGCTCAGAGGCCACAGACGCACCTATGTCGGAGCCATGCCAGGAAGAGTCGTACAGGGACTCATAGAGGCCAAAAGCATGGACCCCGTAATCGTACTCGACGAGATAGACAAAGTGGGCAGAAACCACAGAGGCGACCCTACGGCTGCACTGCTGGAGATACTCGACCCGGAGCAGAACACCCACTATAGAGACTACTATCTCAATTTCCATATAGACCTCAGCAGAGCAGTATTCATTGCGACTGCAAACTCCATATCGCATATACCGGCGCCTCTGCGCGACAGGATGGAGATAATCGTGGTAAACAGCTACACTCCGGAGGAAAAATTCGAGATAGCCAAGAGATATCTCATCCCGCAGGAGCTGAAAAAACATGCACTCAGAAAGGATGAATTCAGCATATCCAACAAGGCTCTGAGACTGCTGATAGACGAATATACGAGAGAACCCGGAGTAAGAAACCTGAGACGAAAAATAGCCACGCTCATGAGAAAGAGAGCCAGAATGATTCTGGAGAATCACGAGCTCGACCATATGAGGATAACGGCAAAAAATCTTTCCGACTTCGCACAGAAGAAGGTCTTCGAGTTCTCCGTGATAAACGAAGAGCCGCAGGTCGGTATCGTCAACGGCTTGGCATGGACTGCAGTCGGCGGGGATGTATTGACGATAGAGGCTATCAAGATCAAGGGTAAAGGTATGATTCAGCTCACTGGCAGTCTCGGAGATGTCATGAAAGAGTCTGCCCGTATCGCCCACAGTGTGGTGAAGATTCTGATAGACAGGGGGGATATCGAGATACCCAAAAAACTGATTCCCCGTTCACCCAAAGAGCGTGAAGAAAATATAACACCAGCTGCCAGCGAGATATACAAACGCTTCGACCTGCATATACATGTACCGGAGGGAGCCACACCCAAAGATGGCCCGAGTGCCGGAATTACGATGGCTACAGCCATAGCCTCCATCTATTCTGAAAGGAAGGTTGACAACAAGGTGGCTATGACGGGAGAGCTTACCCTCACGGGCAAAATTCTACCTATAGGAGGACTGAAGGAGAAGCTCATAGCCGCATACAAGGCGGGTGTCAAAAAGGCTCTCATCCCCCTCAAAAACTACGAAAGGGACCTCGAGGATATTCCACAAGAGGTCAAAAAGCATATACGAATCGTACCAGTAGAGAGGATAGAAGAGCTTCTCGAGGAAGCTCTTCTACGCTAAGGGCTCCCTCTCGAAGCAGACATTAGCTAAAACGAATCATCTCTTTATTGCGTTCTCAGATATTTGGCATATGACCATCCCACAAGTCTGCCATATCTGATTCGACACCATCTCCCTCTACACTCCAATATCTCAATTCCGACAGCATTGGGTGGCAACTCTCCTATCCTCATATATTGGGTCGAAGGTCCGCTTCTGACAGCGAGCGTGTCATCAAATCTGATACCACTGACTCTGGCATAGCCGATAGCACTACCGCCGTTGTTGTAGGATGAATAGGAGGTCGATATGTGCGAAGGACACCCCTTGCGTCTCTCCCAGTATTTGATATTCTCAACTTCATTCTCCTCCCATCGACTCAACCTGCCATATGGAGGATAACATCGTCTTCCAAATACAGAGATAGCTTCTGCGGATGTAAAACAGTATCCTTTTTCCGCAAATATCAAATTTCTACTATACCATAACTTATAACAACTCATCTGCGCATAAGACTCCCCCTCCAAAACACTGCTTAGCATTATAGAAAAGATTACGACTACAAGAACTCGCCATCTCTTCCCGCCTTCCGCACTCTGCAACAACTTTTTCATCTGGTTCCTCCTTCTTTTTTTATGACCGGATAACCGATTGTAATATTCTATCGGCTACCTACATTAAAAAATGCTGAATTTGCCACTATATTTGACTTTAAAGAAAAATTAGGCAGGTAGCGCCACAAGCTTTCAGCTCGATATGTCATAATTGCGTTTTTAATTTTTCACAAAAGGTAATTCATGGCACTCGTAAATCTCAACGCCGAAAACTTCAACGAAGAAGTACAGAAAGCTCCCATAGCGATACTCGACTTCTGGGCCCCATGGTGCGGACCCTGCAGATCTTTCGCACCCATCTTCGAAAAGGTGGCCCAGAAACACCCAGATATTGTTTTTGGCAAAGTCAATACCGAAGAGGAACAGGCTCTCGCAGGACACTTTCAGATACGCTCCATCCCCACGGTTATGATTGTCAAAGAGGGGATTGTAGTCTTCAATCAGGCAGGTATGCTCCCCGAAGACGCTCTCGAAGATATCATATCTCAGGTCAAAGAACTCGATATGGATATGGTACGCGAAGAGATAGCCAAAGAGCAGGCAGAGCAGGAAAACCCACAAAACTAAGCTCCCCAGAGATAGACCTACTCGGATAAGCTGATTAGTATTTGATTTCAATACTGTTCATGCTGATACATCTCTGCTTTGAATACAACTACACGATTTCTGCCGCTCTCTTTCGCTTTGTAGAGGGCGACATCGGCATATTTGATCGCTTCGCGTAAGGCTTTTGCATTTTCGGGAAAGAAACTTATGCCGATTGAAACGGTTTTGTTTATGTGCTTGCCGTTGACAAGTATGGCTTTTTTGGAAAAAGAGTCTCTAATCTTTTCCGCAACGGCTTCGGCACCTTTGAAGGAGCTTTCGTGAAGTAGCAAAACAAACTCCTCTCCGCCGTAACGGGCGACGATATCTGCTTTTCTTATATTTTTTTCGATGGTTTGGGTAAGAAGTTTGATAAACTTATCACCAATATCGTGTCCGTATTGATCGTTGACCTGCTTGAAGTAGTCGATATCGAGCATCAATACCGCATAGGAGGTGGCATGACGCTCCGCCTGCAAATTGGCTTTGTCGATAAACTCTTCGATGAATTTTCTATTATATACTCCGGTCAATCCATCACGAAGAGATCTATCTTTGAGTTTTTCCATCAACAGTCTACTCTCTATTACAGGCTTTGCATTTTCGAGATAGTTGCGCAGAGTGAAGAGATTTTCTTTGAAATATGTAACCTCTTTTTGCTCTTCGCATAGGAGCATAATGACAATGGAGTAACTATCGGTTACGGAGAAGGGTATGCAGTAGTGAAAGGCAAAACTACCGGTGTAGCTTTTGCATAATTGCGGAAAGAGATCGGAGGAGACGGTACTTTGGGTACGAAAAGCCCGACACTCATGCGCATTCTCCATGGATATTTTAGAGCAGACAATCTCATCGACAGTTTTATATACGATGGTCCTTAGATTTCTTTTGCTGTCGATTTCGTATATCAAAAAGCTCTCCGTCTTCATCACGATCCTGATGACCTTCGCGATACGCTCAAAGATCTGCGCAACGCTCGAATCGTGCTCTATGGTCATCTTGAAACGGTGTATATCCGACAGCATATCGATAGTTTTAGATGCCTTCTCCAGAGGATCGCGACAGTTACCACTTGAAGCTTTCAATAGTATAGCGAGTTTATGCTCGATCGTACCGATTGTATTTTGAAACTTTTCGATCAGCATATTGTACAGCTCACAGACAGCTTGCACATCCGTCGCCTTGATTTTCGTATGTACCTTGAGACTGAAATCACCTTTTCTTGCATGCTTAAGAGAGTTTTGAAGAGTTCCGAAAAAATCGAGGTAGGGTTTCGTAAGTATTCTAACCGCTATAAGCGCCAAAATTATGAAAATCAGCGTGATAGCTCCTATCTTCAGAAGCGTAATGATTCCTTCGCGGCGAATACTACCGATATCGAACTCCAAACTGATCGCGCCGAGGACATCTCCTTCATTTACCTTATGGCATGCCAAGCAGTTCGGATCGCTATACGCCGAGGCTATATAGGGGATGGTGATACGAAAAATCGCATCTTCGCTGTTTTCGAAAAGTCTCTTTACCGGCTCTCCTTTCCTGAGAACCTCTCTATCTATCGCATCTTTGGGCTTTTCACTCGTCATCCCCTTTCCAAACTGCTTTTCCACCTTTGCCGAACGGACGATCCAAAGGTTTTTTATCTCATTCGTTCGGGCAATGGAACGCAAAAAGAACGAGCGTTTATCCATCGTATTGGTAAGCATGTGGGCTGTAAGACCGTCGCGGACAATCTGTGCGACAAGCTGTGATTTTTCGCGGGTATTTTGGAGAGAGTAGCTACGAAAATTGATGGCGGCGTTGATAATGATGGCAACGGCGAAGAGCAAAAGCAGAGTAGCTGTAAAAATGAAAAATTTCCGATCCGTATTCAATTCTATTTTCCTGATTTTAAATAACCCGTATGTATATCACGAAGTACCTTAAATAATGCTGTAAAAGCGCAAGAGAGCTTTCTCATTCAAGCGGAGATTCTTGAAAATAGAATTTTGCCACCTTTTTTTTATCAAAAAGATGATATAATGAAGCTGTAATTTAGAAAACTTGAAAGGGAGGAAGAGATGAGAAGAGGTTTTACATTGATCGAGCTGATTTTTGTAATTGTGATTATCGGCATATTGGCGACTATGGCCATACCGAAATTCAGGAATCTGAAGGCAAACGCCAGTGTAAGCAATATCGTGAGCGTGATATCCGATTTGAATGGAAGCGGGGGTGCAAGCTCTTTTCTCAATAGCACCGAACTCAACAATATCAAATTGGGTGATTTGAATATCACGAATCTATATAAATTTCAAGGTAACAGGTGGACCATAAGCAACGAAAACGATACCGCTACCTATACAGACAGCAACAACGATCTTAGTGCCACGATCGATTATGATGATATGGGAGTCATTACGGTATCTATCTATTGTGATGACACTACCGATGTAGGCAAGGCGGCGAAAGAGGCTCTGCAGGCCAAGGGATACGACTGTAGCCCAAATACTGTAAGCTACACGATTCATCTAAGCAGTCAAAACGATTAAGAGAGATTGAGGTGCGGGCATTCACTCTGCTTGAAATGATTATGGTCATTGTTATTATGGGCATACTTACAGCAGTAGCCGTCCCAAAGTTCGGAGGCTTGAGAGAGAATGCCAAAATTTCCGCCGAGCTCGCTACGGCGAGTGCGGTACAAGCGGCACTTGATGATTGCCATGGCCAATGGATAGTGAACGAGGGTAATTTCACTTGTGGTTTCGATATATCTGCAGATGAGTTGAACTCATTCGGTTATCCAGATACATTGGGAAATCCTCTTGATAGGATATTGAGAAATGCCGGCAAGATCGGATGGAAAAAAGTTGACGATAAATATTACGGTCCCGCTTCTGGAGGCGATGTGGCCGCGAAGAGCCCAGATATCGCTGGGAAACCAGATGGTAACGACTATTGGGAGTACAATCCCTCAACCGGCATATTCGAACTCATAGACAACTAAGCCTCATAAATCTGTAATCTTTTTGATAAGCCAAATAGAAAACGATAATACAATTGTACTTATGATAGTTATGAAAATAGTAGCGTTATGCGTATCCAAGAGCCACTCCTTTTTATATTGTATCCACCAAACCCCACATCGGTAGGAAGATTCCAAGTGCCAGAATCAAAACGAAACCGGCTATAGCCGTTATCAAAATCGGCTCTATCATTGTCGCTATATTGTCCACGATATATTGATATCTATCGGCATAATATTTTGAAATTTTATGAAGCATCTTGTTTAGAGCACCGCCTTCTTCTCCAGCTTTGATCAACTGAAGCACTACACTTTCGAACATTTCGCTCTCTCTAAAAGCTCGGGTCATAGAGTGCCCCCCCTCTATGGTATCTTTGATTGCGCTCAGTCGTTGTCTCATCCATTCATTTTCCACTACATCTACCGAGGTATCCAGAGCTTTCGTTATCGGCACACCGGAATCCACCAGCACATCGAAAATATATATGAATCTTCCCAAAAAAGCATATTTCGTTATGATTCCGATGAGATAAATTTTCAAAATAAATCTATCCGTATATAGTTTTATATTTTGTATTTGACTATAGAGCAGTGAATAAAGAGAGCTAAAAAGTATCGAAAAACCCAGAATATAGGGACCATATGATTTTATTGAATTTTCTACCCACAAAAGCATCAGAGTAGGAAAGGGGAGCTCTACCTTGCTCTCTTCGAATACCTGTTGAAACTCGGGGACTACCATCACTATCACTATAGCGAAGGCTACTGCCATGGCCACTATTATAAAAAGGGGATATCTGGTGGCTTTGAGCAGGGCTCTTCTATTATCCTGAATCTTCTCCAGAATATCCGCCAATTTCAGTATCGATGCAGCCAGTGTTCCCGTCTCTTCGCCCAATTTAAACATAGAGAGTGAGAGATTACCCAGTTGATCTTTGAAAGTATAGCTTGAATCCGAAAGGCTTTTTCCATTTTCGAGCTCATTGAGTATGGCCTGAAAGATCGTTTTTAGCTTTTTGTCTTCACTTGAATCGATAACCTCTCTCAAACAGGTGGTAATGGGCAAACCGGCATCCAAAAGTATGCCTATAAGTCTCAAAGCGGCTATGTATGCATCTTGATTCACTCTTGTTTTTCTAAGGATGGTACTGTCGCTTGGAAAAATATCCGATAAGAACATCGACATGGTTCTATTGGCCTCTTCTATGCCTATAGCGATGCCGATACGGCGCTCCTTGAAATGCTCGATCGCCTCCAATCTATCTGCCGCCTCTATTGTTATGAAACTGTTTTCACCTCCACTTCTATAATGAATTTTATAGTACGGCACACTCAGCTCCTAGTCACTCTCATTACCTCTTCTATCGTAGTGATACCATTTAACGCTTTGCCAAGACCATCTACAATCATCGGTCTATAAAGTCCCTTTTTTATGGCATATCTCGTTATTTCAGCCTTGGATGCATTGCCTGTTATCTTCTGAGAGATCATATCATCCACTCTGAATATTTCCGTAATCAGCGTTCGCCCCATATAGCCTGTCATCTCACACCTTTCACAACCGCTACCGCGATAGAACTTCGCTCTCTGTGGTAGCAATTTTTCAACCTTTCTCAATACATTTTTATGATACTGTACCTCTTTTTTACAATATTTGCATATCTTTCTGACCAATCTTTGAGCCACGATTGCAAGTAGCGAATCTGCAATGAGATAGTTTTGCATCCCCATCTGTATCATCCTATTGATCGCACCCGGTGCATCGTTCGTATGTAGAGTGGAAAAGACAAGATGCCCCGTCAAAGAGGCCTGTACAGCCGCGTTGAGTGTTTCGAGATCTCTAATCTCTCCTATCATTATCACATCGGGATCCTGTCTCAGAAAAGATCTGAGTGCTTCGGCGAAAGTGTAGCCAACCGTTTCGTTTACCTGGACTTGCTGTATCAGAGGAAGGCTATACTCAACTGGATCTTCTATGGTCATAACCTTGTTCTCTATACTTTTGATCTCGTTCAAGGCGGCATAGAGTGTAGTTGTTTTGCCGCTTCCGGTAGGACCTGTGAGAAGAATAATCCCATATGGTTCTCGAATCACATCTTCGAGTATCTGAAGATTTCTATTTTCAAATCCTAGTTCGGATATGCGCAGAAGTACCTTCTGTCTATCCAAAATTCTTATAACTATCGATTCACCATACAAGGTGGGAACCGTAGATAGTCTGAAATCGTAATCTTTGCCGTCTATAGCGAGCTCGAAACGGCCATCTTGTGATCTCCGCCTCTCGGATATATCCAGATTCGCGAGTATCTTTATGCGTGAGGATATGGCCTGAAAGATAGCCATGTCGAAGAGAAAAGCCTCTTTTAAAACACCATCTTTTCTGATTCTGACGGAAATATCGTAATTGTTCGGTTCGATATGGATGTCACTGGCATTTTGCACTATCGCTACCCGGATGATGAGACGGATGAGCTCCATAACTGCACTCGTACCGCTCTTTTCCACACTGTAGCCGCTCGTTTTTATCTCGTTTTTGATCTTCTCCACTATTTTGAGGGTATTTTGCAGAGTCTCTATTCGATAGAAAAAATGCTGCACTTCCTCTTTTGTGGTTATATAAAATCTTATGATACGGCTATCCGTATATTTCTCCAATGATTCGAGCGCACTGTAGTTGAGAGGATCGGATGTAGCGATATGTATCTCGTACTCATCCTCTTTGAAAGGTAGAGCCATTGCGTTTTTAAGTACCTTGAAAGGGAAATTTTCAATCAGTTTTTGATTCAGTTCGATAGCGTAGAGTTCTACGAACTCTATACCCATCTGTTCCGATATCTGCTCGGCTAGAACTTTTTCGCTTATAAAACCTTCGTCGGTTAGAATCTCTCCAAGAGCTTTGGTATAGTTGAGCTCTTGTTGCACTTTTATGGCATACTCCAGTTCATCCTCGTCTATGAGTCTCTTTTGAAGGAGGAGCTCCCCCAATCTTATCTTTTTCTTTTTCATTTTCTATCTTTGATTATTATATGTCCGTTGTCCGATTTAGCGGATACTGTAATGGTAAATCGATTTTCTCCAAGTTTGAGAGTGACCGTTTTGCCCTCTATCGAAACTATTTCGTATGTATCGACGGAGTCTCCCACTTTTCTCCATTTGCCATCTATAAAGGCGTTGTCATCGATAATTCCCTTTACGACAGGCATGGGAGGAAGTACTTTGATATCTATTTTTTTAGAGTTTTTTGTGACCTTTTTCACTCTTTCGAACGGATCGTATATTTTGAAGTCGGGATATTTGGGGGTATTGTGTTTTGCACTCTCTCTCATGAGCTTTTTAATCTCTTTTATAAATTCCTCTTCCGCACGAAGAGGGAGTAGGGATATAGATAGGCAGATGGCACTTATCAATATCTTTTTCATAGTGACACTCCATATTGTTCCATTATGATGTTGAATCTCAGTTCATTTTCAAAATCTCTATCTTTACCACTTTTTACGAGAGTGATCTCTACAGATTTTATCGATATTAGAATTTTGAAACTTTCTATATAATAAAGCAACTTTACAATATCGGCAAAATTTCCGGCACCTCTTATCGAAACTCTCTTTTTCGTATCGATATATTTGTTGCGTGTTGTTGCGACTATAGGGAGTGTCTCTACCTTGTCAACCCTTATACCGAGACGAATGGTATGGGTCATAATCTTTTCGAAAAGCTGGAGAAAACGCTCTTCATCGAACCACATGAAGTCATACTCTCTGGCTTTACTTTTGATATATGTCAATTTGCGGTCATACTCCTTCTGTATTTCACGAAGTCGCAATCTCTCTTGGCGAATTTTTGTAAGTACTCGTCTATAGTTTTGTAGATCTTTCTTTTTGATTTCTCTTTTGAGGTTCGAATTTTCACTCTCTATCCTTTGCAAGCCAGAACTCAACTCAGAAATCCACAAAGACCATCCGCACCATAAGATAAACGAAAATACCAGCGATATCAGAGCAATCCTCTGATAGACGGGAAGATTCAGGAGATCTTTTTCGGCTTTTTTTAAAAGAGTATTTCTCATCTTGTTATCTTCACTCTACTGTGGTATAGATTGCCTTCGAGCAGAATCAAATCGGTATCGACACTTTTGTAGCCTTTCGCTTTGATATCCTTCATGAATTGAGCTATCGTTTCGCGCCTTTCGTAAGGGACTACGAGATCGACATCTATGGACAACGAAGCGTTTTGCTCCAACTCTTTGCACATGATATTGTATTTTTGCATAACTTCATCAACATCTTTGAACATCTTTTGTCTCTGCGCACTCTTATGTTTGATACCACCCAGCCTTTTTATGGCTTTTTCGAATCTTTCGAGATCTTCTTCTATTTCGGAAATCCTCTTTTTCTCTCTTTGTCTTATATCTTTCTCTTTTTTAATGGAGTCGATGAGCTCTTTTTCGCTTTTTTCGAGAGATGACAATCTCTTCTTCAGCAAGGAGTTGTATCTATTCATTTGTTGTGTCTTTTGCGAAATATAGAATCCGAGAGCGAAAACTATCGCGAGCGAGAGTAGGGAAGATATCGCCAATTTACCGACCCAGGTATCCCAAAAAGGCGCTTCTCTTCTGTATGGGCTAAGATTCGGAGCCTCGATGACTCCTCTATAGACTTCCAATAGATATAGATCTTTTATACAGTCGAACGAGCTCGTGCAGGGTAGAGTATCGTCTATTTTATGGCTTATGGACTCTTTGGTGCCGGATTTGAGGCCATAATCGTCGATAAGTTTCCAAAAACCCGGAAGTTCTCTACCGTCGAAATCGAGTATCATTCTATCTATACCGTCGAGATCGAAATATATCTTCTTGTTTCTAATCAATCTCTCTATCTGTCTGACGATATCGGTAAAGACCAATACTATCGCAGAATAGATCTCTTTTTCACTTTCGCTATAGAGGCTCTCTTCCAAACCCTTCTCTTTCAATATCTTCGTAACCCTCTCTATGTCTATAGAGACTTTTCTCGATATGAATTCCAAAGAGTAAATTTTGTTGTATCCGATAAAATCTCCATTTTTGAAAAGCGATACGAAAGAGTCCTCTCTACCTATGTGGATAACGAGCACATTGCCTTTGCGCAAATCGCTATTGCTCTTGATATATCCTTCGTACGCCAAATATGAGATGGCAAGAAGATCTATATATCCGACCTTCTTATAGATTGGAAGGTAGTTTTCTTCGATCTGCTCGATATCGGCCGCAAAGGCGTCGATGACCCACAAATCACCCTTTTCGCTCAAAGCCCTTTTGTAGTCGATTTTATAGGAGCGCTTGGGATCCAATTTGCCGTTTTCATAGAAGGCCATCTCCACAGCCGGTAGAAAATTCTCCTCCTTCGTACTGATAGGAAGCGTGAAAGAGTGCGTATATAGTTCGTCGTTCTTTATAAAGAGTGCACAAAAAGTGCCCCTGTCTCTATCTCTTTTCAATTCATGATAATTTATACCATCATAGCTATATTCTGTTTCGTTTCTGAAAATAGAGATATTCTGCTTTCTTCTTCTCCCCATCGAACCCGCCCAAGCTAATGATGTTTTATTATAGCGTATCCGCTAACAGGAAAGATGACTATACTCCTGTTTCTTTCGCCGTAGTTCAGAGTTACGGATACGATAGAGTCTATCGGATTGCTGTAATTTCCCTCGCAGGCTCTTCCAAGGTGATCGAAACATATCTTCCTGCCTGCCGACTCTCCCACGATTTTCGCTTTCATCTCATATTTTGCGCCCCCTTTTCGGCTTTTGGAGATTATACCATCGTTGTCGAGTACTATACATCCGAGCCCCAGCGGATCTTCTATCTCTCCCGAACCGAATTTCCTATGCTCTATTGCGATTCCTTCGAATCTCGCCTTTCTGATTTGCATAAGCACCCATTGGGTATCGTTGTATAGTCTATGCGGTCTGAAGACAAACGCACCCGTTGCCGCCACTATCGAAATTATCACTATCACGAATATTGTCTCTATCAATGAAAACGCCCCTCTTTTCATGGATGCTGCAATGTCCTTTTCAAGATTCTGCTCACGAGCGTAGAGCCTCTGCTCGCATTGATTTCGGCTTCGAGCAATACGAAACCGTGAGATTTTTCCGAAGGAATCTCTATGGTCTCCACATTGTCACAATGAGCATCGTGCAGATAGTATCTCTTGACATCTACATATATACTATAGTGAATATCACCCGAGTCATCGATGTTCTCCTCGTAATGCTCGTAGCAGTCGTAGTGTCTTGGATCATCCCCTCTATCGTGTGCACTGATAGCCAGAAGAGTCTTCTCTATAGCCGATGACAATTTTAGTTCACAGATCTCCTTTATATAGCTATCCGAAACATATCGAGATGAGTTTCCGGCAAATTTCATCGCAATAGTGAGTATCGTAGCTGTCACAATCAGTATGGCAAGTGTTATAATCAGGCTGAATGCGGCTCTAAGTGGAGTGCGATTGTGTATTCGTAGATTCAAAATACCACCTTCTGTTTGCCTATATGTACCGATCTGCCGCCTACACTGCGATTCATGTCCAATCCGATTTTCAATACATCGTTGTCGTAAACCACTCTAAAGCCTTTGACATCTTTCGAGAGCATGCTTACATTCCCCTCCTTCCGCCCGCTCGTATCCGCACAGTATGTTTCGCCTCTCCATGGTCTGAAGTTGTAAAATAGAAGCAGTGTATCGTCGTCTATCTCTTCCTTGGGCAGATCTCTGCCTATACATTCGGCGTTCATATCTACATTTTGAGCTCTTGTAACAGCAAAAGCACTTTTGGCAAGATAGTATTTTTCATATATCTTTCGTGGAGTTTTCGAGGAATCGAAAACTATTTCGTTATCCCCCGTTACATTGAAATCGAATATTTGAGTACTCTCATTTCCGTGCCAACCGTATGCTCCTTCGCATGCCTTGGCATTTTGTAGCCCTCTTTCCAAAGAGCCGGCGAAAATCAATACAGATGAATTGAAATCGTAGGATGAATCGAGATTGTAAACTTTGAGTTTCGGCTTTGTACTCATAATATCGGCAAAACCGTCATAAGCTCTTCGGATATTGGCCTCTTGCATGAGTCCTATCCATTCGAGTACAGGTCTTTTCTGTGTCATTTCGCTTATAGACTCACATTCACCGCCGGGAGTATAGCCTATGAGCGTGCCGGGAACTCTATAATAGAGCATCGATTCGAGCTGATTTAGCGTAATCTGCGCTTCGAGCGAGAGTTGCGCAAGAGCTTTATGTCTTGCACTGTAGCTATATAGTACATTCAAAGATTTGAAGGTGGCTACCGACAATATGGAAGAGATCAGCAAAACGAAAATCATCTCCAGTAGGCTCATAGCCTCTCTCATCACCATACACTCCCGTTTATTCGTACCCAACCGAGATTGGCGGATTCGAAAGTGATTCCACTTTTGAATACACCCCTCTTCTTATCGATCGATTTTATAGATAGATGAACTTTTTTTATATCCCCGTCTCTATTTACGCTTATATTCAGATCGTATCCGCCTCGTGCGGATTCGATTCTCTTTCCATAGCCGTCGTAGTCGTCGATATCGTCATAACCGTTATCGATATCGACACTATCTGTAGGTTTCCACTCATTCGTATCTCTCCAGCCTATACAGTTTCTCGAGCCGACGAATCCACCAACTCTATAATACCCCTCCCCGTGCGGACCGGTGGAGGAGTTGCATTCTATACCCCCCGTGCTCAAGATAGCACCCTCTCTCTCGATAGTGTGTTGATCCCACGCCAAAGCCCTTATATGTCCGGCCATCGTGACGGCTGCGAAGAGAGCCTCCTCTTTTATCCTGAGCGAATCGCTTCTATCCAGAATCGATAGAATTTTCGGTATGACTACAAAGACCGAAGAGATTATGAGTATGGAGAGAATCAATTCCAGCATAGTGAACGCTCTTTTCATCTAAAGACCTTGATTCCTTCCTGTTTGAAATCTCCTCTTCGCTCCGGCACACTATCGATCGCGTTGAAAAGTCCGCTTTGGATATCTTTGTCTCCGTTGTCGAGGCTCTCCCTTTCTATATTGAAACATGGATGCGCACTACAGTCGCTACCTTCGGAGAAGTCGTACTCTTTGGCATATTCGGGGGGAGTGTACCAGAGCCATACGCTATCGTTGATATCAAGATGTACCACTCCATGTATCCCTGGAGCTATTTCGATATGCATTCGGGCCTTGCCGCCGCTATCGATTGTCGTCGAAGTTATATTCATATCTAGGCTCTCCCCCTCCAAGACGATGTTTTTATAGGCGGCGGAATCCGATATCTCGATATCTCCATAACTCTTTTTGTCGTGTAGAGCGTTTATATACCAATTTAGAGAGCTTCTCGCAAAGCCGTCTATGTGAGTATCGGAAGGGTTGTCACTATATACTTCGAAACTATATCCGTGATCTACGGGAGAGTGATCGAGTCTCAAATCTTTGAAACTCACTCTCCCGTAGTAGAATGTAGCACGCGCATTGGCACCTATGGCCGAATTTTCGGCGGCACTATGGAGATATTTGGCGATATTCGCAGTAGTCACATTCGCATCACGCAATATCACGCTAAGCGGGTTTTTCGCCTTCGAAGAGTTTCTGTCGATACCGAATCTATAGAAACTTTCGGCTTTCGCGTCGTTGAAGAGGGAGACGGGTATCCTCAAAGTTTTGTTTATATCCGTTATATTTTTGTCATTGTCGCTAAGATTTCCGTCGAGTGTCAATTTCAGCTCCTCGGCACTATCTATATCGTAACGGAAACTTACATTCAACTCTTTTGCATAACAGCTGGAGTTGAAGTCTTTCATCTTCTGCGACGAAGCATTGTAAACCTCGAGAGTCACTTTCGCCGTTAGAGACATATCGTCTATATCATGTGCCATATAGAGCCATCCTTCGCCCGTACTCGCCGAGAGCGTCAAGGATGTGATATTTATCTCATACGGCAAAACATTCAGAATCTCGGAGCTCTGTTTTATGAATCTATCGGCATTGTCCGTATCGTCGCTATCCACTTTCGCGAACTCACTGCCGCTCTTCTCCTTTATCGTTATGTTTATATCTCCGATCTCGTCATAGCTGAGATTGGAATCTTTCGCAAAACCGTCGGCAAAAGAGAAATTTTGCGTATCCAATATACCGTTTTCGCATCCGCTTTTACTCTCTTGGGAGAGCAGTTGGAAACTATTGTCGAGAGTTTCGTTGTAATCCGCAGCTCTTGTACCGTCGGCTCCGAGTGCAGTGAAATCGAGCCGGAACTTTTCACCCGCATAGAGCTGTGAAGAGGGTATGGATATTGCGAAAGCCGAAGGACGAATGGCGAAGTTGTCACTCGAATCGTTTCGTGTCTCGTTACTGCTGTTGTCGTCTGCTCTCCTGCCTACTATCGTGAAATTGCTGCATTTCGAGCTGTAATCACTTTTGAGTGTAAGCTTCAAGCATCCGTTGGAATCGGTTTTCCCGCATCCGCCGTTGCCGCATATACTCTCTCTTCTGTACGGGCTTGCGTCGCAAGTGTCGTTGTCTCCGCTTTCGTAATAGTTCAAAATCACATCGCTTATATTCGCTTCGATCGCATGAGAGGAGTTCTGCTCTCGTGCAAGAATATATAGATCGAAATCTTTTTTGACAATCTGCGTAGTGAGATTGTTCTCCCAATCCTCGATCGCTTCGCAATTTCCATTATCGCCTGCGGAGGTGACGGCGTTGAAAACACCATCGGGCAACAAAGTTGCTCCGCTACATCTAAAAAGGGCACTATTGGGAACTATCGTATAGTCGCTCTGTGATGGTTTTTTCCAATATAGCTGATAGTTGTCGCCACCTTGTCTATCTTCATGTCTGAATTTTAGACTATGGTATCCTTTTTGCATGGGATATATTCTATTGTGAGAGCTTCCGCCATTACCGGCATGTCCTCCGTACCAGCCATAGGGGTCTCCGTCTATAATTAGCTCTACCGCATCGTCACCGTTGACGGCAAACGAGTATCGACCCTCTTCGGTATAGATATAGCCTTCGAATATCGAGAGATAGAAGTCGTCATCTCCGTCATGATACGGATTGTTGTTGTTCCCGCTCGTATCTATTTCATCCACATAGCCTGCTCCGAATCTATTCGAAGCGCTTGCGAATCGGTTCTCGAGATCATCGTAATCTTCATGACAGTATGGATAGCTCTGCTCATACGAGGATATATCGTAGGTCGTCAACTTCAAACCCTGCACAAGGGAATCGCATGAAGGTGTAATCGCACAGTGCTGACAATAACGCGCCGAGCCGTCATAGTTTCTACGGCTCTTTTCGTAATTGTATATCTCTTCGATATCGGTCGCATCCAAAGCGGTATCGAAGATTTTGAACTCATCGATATAACCCTTCCATAGATCGTCTCCTGCACCTTCGCCTCCGGCGATACTGTCGCCTATGAGCAAATTCGCTCCAGAGTCGATATCGACTCTGGCTCTAAGCGGACAGCTTGCGAGCCGACCGTTTTTATATATCTTCATCATATTCGAATCATATGTGACGGCTATATGTGTCCATCTGTTCGTATCTACCGAAATTCCCACCTTGTGCGAAGACCAATCTCCTACATAGAAATAGAGTTTCGCGTCGGTTCCGAAAGCCGAACCGAAACCGTCACTGCGATCACTCTTGTCGCTTTGAATGAAAAGAGTCCTCCCGCTCGTATCGCTTCGAGGATAGATCCATGCCGTGACCGTAAATTGATTTTGCGGAAAGTCGAAAGAATTTCGCGTATCTATATAGTCGTCGACACCGTCGAACGCTCCGACCCTGCAGACTCCAGAAGCGCCCGTCGGGTCGATTGTATGGGCTCCGTTATAGGAGGTCGCATCGTAGGCGTTGCCGCTACTATCTCTCACATCGGAGTGGCCATCGCTCCAGTTGCAATCATCCATCCTGTAATCGACTTTCGCCAAGGGGATGGAGCAGTGCGTAAAGGCATCGGAAGGCACTATGGAGTAGTCGTCATCTCCTGGTTTTTTCCAATATAGCTGATAACTGTCATCACCAAGCCAATCCTGATGTCTGAATTTGATACTGTGCCTGCCGGCATCGAGGATGAAACTGACATTGTGATCGGTTCCGTCACTGTTATGATCAGAGTACCAGCCGCCGTACCACTTTCCGTCTATTATCAATTCTACTGCATCGTCTCCGTTTATGGCGAAGCTATAGTTGCCATCAGAAGGAATATCGATAAAACCCTCGAAAATAGTTAGATATTTATCGTCGGTTCCGTCATGAAAGGGATTGTTGTTGTTGCCGGTCGTATCGATTTTCGAAAATACTCCCTGTCCGAATTTAGCCGAATCGATCGCGTAATTTTTTTCTAGGGATTCGAACTCCTCATGATTATCCGGAAAGTGCTCCGTATATGAAGAGATGTCGTAGGTACTCATCTTGAGTCCCTCTACCGGAGTACAGCTGCCTATCAAGTCGCACTCTCTCATCGGATGTTCGTCATATTTCGGGATATCGGCTATCTCGTATCTTCCGTCCATACACCAATCGTCCCAGAAATTTCCTTTGGAACCGTCGTCGAAATGGCCATCCGTATCTCTGCTGAGGGCATTTGCGATGCCGTTTTGCATAAAACAGTTGTGATATATCTTGAAACTTCTCGATACACTGTCGTTCAAGAGCAGCAAGCCGTAATAGTCTGCTTTTCGTATGAGATTTCTCTCTATTTCGCCGCCGTTGGCGACATCTGGCAGGTAGATCGCCGCATAACCCGCACCGCTTATATTGTTGTCGGTAATGTGAACCTTGCCGTTTACCTTCGCGATATAGAGCGCTTCGTTCTTGGAGTTGTCGATACTGCTATCTTTGAGACTGAAATCTCCACTGACACTTCCGCTACTCCAGACACCGACGCCCTTATTGTTCGCATTGACGCTGATATCGTAGATTTCGAGCTTGTCGCTCTTGTCGAAAGTGACGGCGGCCGAGTTCACACCCGTGATGTTGAAATCGGAATGTGAAATATAGTAGTTGTGGGAAGTCTCTCCGAGATATATGCAAGATGAGCGAGAGCTAAAAGTGTTTCTCGAGGCGCTGTCAGCAGATATGTTCACATCTCCCGAAGGCTGTTTCAGATAGATGGCGTAATCTTCTTCGGAGCTCATGCGAACCGAAGTGATTTCGAGATTCTCCGGCATAATCAGTCTCAAAGAGCTCTTTTTGCTACTTATATTGCTCTCATGTATGCTAAAAGTATCGAGATTGCTTACATTTGACGAATTTTGATCTATACCGTAACCTTCACTTTCGATCGAGAGTCTATCGAATTGGATATCTTCGCCTCCATTCACAACGATAGCCGCAGCAGAGGAGGATTGTTGTTTTATCGTAAAAGAGTCGAAGCTCACACCCTCTCTGAAGCCATCGAGTATGAATATATCTTCTCCCGTGTTCGTACCCACATGCACATCTTCCGTCTTTCCCGTCGTAGATTGCAAAAGTACATTGTTTTTATCGATTTTGAGACCAGATTCGTTGTAATCTCCAGGGCAGATACGAATAGTATCGCCCTCTTCGAGAAATTCCAGAGCCTCCGAGATGGTGGAGAAGTTGCAATTCGGTTGCATGTGCGTTATCCCGAAGCATCCAAAATCCCCGTTTTCGCAACTCCACATAGGAAAGGGCATAGGAAATGGCCCACTGTTGTTATCGACCACGAGAGTCTTTGCACTCATATCGACAAAAAGTATCACTATCGACACAATCCGCAATAGATATCTTCTCATGCCTTGATTTTAAACAAAAATTCTATATTTAACCTTATATATGTCAAAATCGATCGACAAGAAGAGATGGTTGACGAATCTTCGATTTTGCAGATAAAGTTTTTTTAAAGAAAGGAGCGGAGTATCCCCGCTATCTTTGCCGCACCACCCCCTCTTACACTATCTTTCAGAGCTCGACTCACCGCGGAGAGATTGGCACTATCGATAATTTCGAAGACCTTATCGCTATCGAGTTCACTCTCTCTCACTATCCATGCCATACCCCTCTGCGCAAGAGCTTTAGCGTTGGCGTATTGGTGGTCACCTGCGGCATAGGGATAGGGGACGAAGAGTGTGGGGAGTCCGTTGGCCGCCAACTCCCACAATGTCGAAGCTCCCGCTCTGGCTATCGCGAAATCGGCCCTTTTCATGTAGCTTGCGATATTGTCGCTGAATCCGAAGAGTTCGGCATCTATACCCTTCTCTTCGTAAAATCTCCTCATTGTCGATAGATTCCGCTCCCCGGCCTGATGTATAATCTTAAGACCTCTCCTCTCGAGCTTTTGCGCCATCTCCATAGCCAGTCTATTTATCGCCTCGGCCCCCTGTGAACCTCCGAGAAATATTACGCTCTCAAGCTCCCTTCTCTCTCTCGCCTCTTCGAAAAAGAGCGATTCTACCGGATAGGAAGCCACCGGACTCTCATCGTCGTAAGAAGAGATGAATATCTTCGCATATCGCCTCAAAAAACTATTTAGTCTGCCAGATACGGCATTTTGTTCATGTATCACAAGAGGTATTCCAAGCATAAGTGCCGCAAAAGATGCGGGTGCCGATGAGTATCCGCCTACCGAAAAGACGACCCTAGCTTCACATCTTCTCAGAATGGAAACGGCTTCGAGAACGGATAGAGATATTCTCGAGAGTGCCCAAAGCTTTCCGAAGAAGCCTTTGTCCACTACCCCCCTGCTCCCGAGAAAGTGCCTCTCTTCGAAACTCTCATCATCTGCAAACCACTTTCTATCCTGTCCCGATATAGAACCGATATATATTTTTCTCTCATCCTCGAGCTCCCTGCCGACCGCTCTGACAATAGCGAGATGTCCACCGGTACCTCCCCCTGTAAAAACTATGCTTCCCTTCATTGCCCATCTCCCAATATCAACAGATAGCGGATTGTATCACCCCTTCGCTGTATCTCCCGCCTATTTTAATATGGTTAAACTTGAGTCTATAGACTTCAAGTTGCAAAATATATTATAAGGAGTCTCAAATGAAAAATATTAGCAAAACTGTCGCCGCGATGATAGTTGGAACTTCTCTCTCTTTCGGGGCAAACATTGCAGTCAACGACGACCCCTTCACCGGTATGGATAAAATCTTCGAAATGCAGATGAAGCAGATACAGATGATGAGAGAGCAGATGCAAAGAGTGTTCGCCAATTTCGAAAAGGCCTTCAATACGCCGACGATGGGCGCTATGCCGGTAACTCTAAACTCTTCCGAGATTTTGAGCAGCGGTTTTCAGGACAGGGGGGATCATTACGAATTGAAGCTAAAAGTGAGCGATATCAAGAATTCGAAAATAGATATAAGTACTGAAAACAGTATGCTCAATATCAAAATAACACAAAACAGAAAAGAGGAGAGTACAAAAGGAAACTACGGAAAAATCATCACTTACAACAACAGCACATCGATGCAGAGTTTCACTCTTCCGCCGGATGCGGATGCGCTGAAGATAGAGGCAAAGGAGAGTGGCGATATCATCACCGTCACACTTCCAAAAAAGAGTGGATCCAGAAAAATAGAGATCAAAAAAGTATCCAATAGTACGAAAGAAAACAACTCGTCGAATTGATTGGCTCGCGATAGTGTGTTAAAATTATCCCTTCTATTGAAAGGAGGGGTATATGAGAAAAATCGCAACAGTGTGTTGGCTCGCATGGGGTATCGGAACCTCGATTTCGTATGCAGGAGAGTACTCCATGAAAGCCATAGAAGAAACCGAAAGCGGATTTCTAAGAGAGCTCGCCACTATACGAAAGAGCGAAACGATAGCCGAAACGAACAAAAAAAGATATCTTGCCTCGATAGGCTCTGTAGATACCGCTTCTCTCGCTACGCTCAATGAGTCTTCCAACTCTTACGACCCTCGCTTATATCTTTCGCTTAAAAAGGTCGAAAATCCTCTTCACAACTTCGGATATGATGCGAAGAGTTATATATCTTTGAAACAGATACTGTTACCAACGGCTGAAAATTATGCAAAAACCTATCTTTCTCTCAAAAGTCTTAGAAATCCCGTAGAACATAGAGTCGAAATAAGGATAAACAAGCATACACAGACTATGGATGTAGTTGTCGATGATGTAGAACTGTACAGATGGAGGGTCTCGACTGCCAGAAGAGGCTACATCACTCCGAAAGGAAGGTATAGACCATACACATTGGAGAGAATGCACTACTCCAAAAAGTACCACCACTCTCCCATGCCGTGGTCGATATTTTTCAAAGGAGGCTACGCCATTCACGGTACATATTCCACAAGACGACTCGGGAGGCCGGCGTCCCACGGATGTGTCAGACTACATCCGAAAAATGCAAAAACCCTCTACGGCATCATAAGAAGACACGGTATGAAAAATACCAAGATCATAATAAATTGACTCGAAGAGTATCGATAGGTACGAAACTAAGTTTCAAACACCCAAGATCTGACGCAGGGCAAGGGCGTATCGAACTACACCCTTGCAAATATAACTATTTCTTAGTTTTTATACAGCGTACCGCATAACCGTTGGCCCTATACGCCGAAGACCAACTCGTTCCGCTATCGTCGTAAATAAATGCGGAAGAGACGCTTACACTCTTACCATCTATATTGGCGGCTAAAATATCCGTACTCCAAAGGAAACCAGTATCACCTTCAAGGCTTGGCTGACCACCCCCTTCAGTCTTTCGCCCATTTCTTGGAAGTTTGAGTGCAGATGCGTATGCATTTGTGGCATTACTTATCCCTTCGGCCGCCACCATGGCATCTATCTCATCTTTGCTTGGCACATACCACCCATCGGGGCATATCGGCTCGAGCTCGACATTGGACTTACTCATCCAGTAGTCTTGTCTCTCTTTGACATGGGCAGATTTCTCATTGTCCGCAGCCTCACTCAACCAATCGTGATCATCTTTATATGCTGTCTCGAAATTGACAGACATATATGGCCAGACATTGGGGTTTCTATCTTGGTTGCCACTATCTCTCTTCTGATGTCCATCACTACTCCTACCCCACTGATAGAGATATCCATAACACTCGCTGTCACTGGCGGAATTACATACCTCGGTCGCACCAAGATTTCTATCCAGCCATATGCGGTCATCCTTGGAATGAACCTCGCAATACTTCAAGTTATCGAAAAAGAAGCATGCACTCAACTTGTCATACGGATCACTCATATAGTGCTCGTCACCAAGAGAAACATTATCTTCGGCTCCATTGCTATAGCCGTCGCCATCACAATCGTCTGCAATCCATATTTCGTTTTTGTTGTCATAATCCGTATATCCCGGATCTTGCTTGGGAAGACATGGATTCGTAGCCGCCGACTTTCCATCCGCCGTATCATCACCATCTTTTACCCCGTCACCATCAGTATCGGCTTTTAATGGATCGGTACCCAAGCTTATCTCTTCACCGTCACTAAGTCCGTCATCGTCGGTATCGGCATCGAGAGGATCGGTGTGATACTTATTGACCTCTTCACCATCTTTCAAGCCGTCATCGTCGGTATCGGCTTTGAGTGGATCGGTATGATACTTCTTCGTTTCATCGTAATCATTGAGCCCGTCTCCGTCGGTATCGGCTTTTTTGGGGTCGGTTCCAAGCTCAAGCTCTTCACCATCGCTCAAACCGTCACCATCACTATCGGGATTGGTAGGATCGGGATCGTCCTTGTTAATCAATCCGTCTCCATCCTGATCGCAGGTAGGTGCATTTTTGTCCGGCTTGCACGGATCGTTGGGATCGGTATCGTCGGAATCTTTGTAGCCGTCACCGTCGCTATCCGAGTTGGTAGGATCGGGGTCGTCTTTGTTAATCAATCCGTCTCCATCCTGATCGCAGGTAGGTGCATTTACATTCGGAACACACGGATCGTTGGGATCGGGATCACTTCCATCTTTGTAACCGTCACCGTCGCTATCGGGATCGGTCGGATTGGGATCATCTTTATTTACCAGTCCATCTCCATCTTGGTCGCAAGTCGATGCATTTACATCAGGAACACACGGATCGTTGGGATCGGGATCACTCGCATCTACAACACCGTCACCGTCACTATCTTCGTCGGGATGACCAGGATTGGGATCGTCTCCGTTGGGTATTCCGTCACCATCTTTATCGCAGGTGGGTGCATTTACATTCGGAACACACGGATCGTTGGGATCGGGATCTTCACCGTCGAGATATCCATCTCCATCATGGTCAGGGTCGGTGGGATCTGGATCGTCTTTGTTTACCAACCCATCTCCATCTTGATCGCAGGTAGGTGCATCCATATTGGGACGACACGGATCGTTTGGAGCGGGATCGTCAGCATCTGGTGTACCATCTCCATCATCATCATTGTCGCTTGCATTCGGTATTCCATCTTTATCCTGATCGCAGGTTGGTGCAGCCTTATTCGGAATACATGGATCATCTGGTGCGGAATCATCTGCATCCGCCACACCATCTCCATCATCGTCATTGTCACTTGCATTTGGTATTCCATCTTTGTCCTGATCACAGGTTGGCGCGGCTATATTCGGAATACACGGATCATCTGGTGCGGAATCATCCTTATCCAACACTCCATCGCCATCTCTGTCTTTAACACCGCTTGCCGCTTTACCTCCGCTTGCAGGCCTATCACCACATCCGCTCACCATAAGCAAGCCGGCCAACACCCCGGCTAAAAGTTTCAATTTATTCGCCATCACCAACTCTCCTTTCAATATCCATACCTATATACTTGTTCTCTCTTGTTATCGTAGCTAAGTCTTACTTCGATTCTACGATTTAGCGCTCTACCCTCTTCCGTACTATTAGAGGCTACAGGCTCACTCTCTCCTCTACCTTCCGAACTCAACCTTGCAGGACTCACACCAAGATCTATCAATTTGCGCATTACAGTCTCCGCTCTTCTCTCCGAGAGTACCTGATTGTACTCTTCGCTTCCTATACTATCGGTATATCCTATAATCTTGACATGCGTACCTTTGTTGTGTAGCAGATAGTTGGCAAAACGCTCGACTATAGGAAGAGAGTCGGGACGAATATAGTATTTGTTGAAGTCGAAATGGAGTCTCATCGTCGCCTTTATAGGACAACCATAGCGATCGACACTGAAATAGCACGGTGTTCCTGGACACTGATCCAAAGAATCTCTCACTCCGTCTCTATCTTCATCAGGCCCATCTATCTTTCTCGGGCACTCGTCGATATCCCCACCAACGGGTACGGAGACCCCTGCACTTAGAATGTATTCGTTATCTTGCCCTTCGGCACCTATAATCTGCAAAACTTTACTTTCGAGATTGAGTTTACCGACATTCTCCTGCTCGAAGCTCACGCCCACTCCTCCCTGTGCGAAGGCGTTACTGTCGAAGACATCTTTTATCTCTCCATCTACATGCTCATAGCCTATACCGCCCATCACATACGGAACAACACCTCTATCTTTCACATTATGAAACTCATAGACTCCATTTACAGAACCTTTGTATAGAGCGTTGACACTATCTTTGTCGGAAATCTTTACATACTCTAGATCCACTCGAGGTTTGATCCCCTTGATCTCACCATTGTGCTTATATGAAACTCCTGTGGAGAAATTGTCGAAATGGCCAGCGTGCATCGACGCCACACCCATATTCACACCTATCTCATCATCTTCCGCATAAGCAGAAGTACCACCAGTCGCTAAAAAACCGACCAACGCAATGCCGAGAATCCTTCTCATCATTTTACCCCTTTATTAGCGATTCTCTATCTCAGGGAAATTTTAGGCTAATTAATATTAAAAATATATTAAATAATGTCAAATTCGGAGAAAAGTCTCGATTTTCTGCAAGAGTTTCGAAATTTGCTACAGAACACTCGTTCACCATCTCAAAAGAGCGATTTTTCAGTATATTAAATCTTCTTGTTGGAGTCTTTTTCTTATAATAGCCATAATTTCACTCTTCTTCAGAGCACACCACTTGGGAGCCAGAAGAGTATCGTTGTCGATCCCCGCACAGACCCTTTGTACACTTATATGTTCGGGCTTCATCTTTAGCGCTTTCGTCAATACCGACAGATACTCTTCGAGCTCTATCGCCTCGAAACGACCTCTTCTCAAATCGTTGGCAAGCAGTGTATTCTTCACGACATAGAGCGGATGATACTTCACGGAGTCTATTCCCCACTCATAAGCCTTCGATGCCGTCTCGAGCATCATCTCTTCACTCTCCCCCGGCAGCCCGAAAATAAGATGCCCGCAAACATTGAGACCGGCTCTTTTGGCTCTATAGATGGCATCTTCGACACTTGCGGCATCATGCCCTCTGTTTATCTTTTCGAGAGTCTCGTCGAATACCGACTGTATTCCAAACTCCACCCAAATCTCATACTCTTTGGAGAGTTGCACAAGATATTCGATAGTCTCATCGCTTATGCAGTCGCTTCTCGTGCCGATACTCAGACCGAGCACGCCCTTGTGTTCGAGTGCCCTTTCGTATAGTCTCTCGAGGGTGCTCAGTGGAGCGTAGGTATTCGTAAAGGACTGAAAATAGGCAAGATAGCTCTCTATCCCGTAATCTGCTGCAAAATGTCTGGAGGTCTCCTCGATCTGTCTGTCGAGTTCCTCGAGCTGTCTGTGCAGAATGGGATTTTCTTCCTCCGATAGTTTTAGATAGAATTTTTCACTATTGCTCCCGAGATTGGGACTGAAGGATTCGTTTAGACAGAAAGTGCACCCTCCTCTTGCTACGGTTCCATCTATATTGGGACAGGTAAAACCACTCAGCCCCAGAGGCACCTTGGCTACCCTCGTGCCGAATCTTCTTCTCAGATATCTACCGAAGGTTAAAATCTCCCTCCCTCTTTTCAATCGACGCTCCTACACTCGGGAGAGTCGGCACATCCTCCCGCGAAGTAGTTGCCGTCGAAACTTACCAGAGAGTACCTTCTCTCTCTTCCAAGCGCCTCGTTGAGCCCATCAAGAGAGAGAAAACCTACGGAGTCGGCGCCGATATAGTCGGCTATCTCTTGCGGATTTTTGCTATTCGAGATGAGTTCATCCTTCGTAGGAGTGTCGATTCCGTATCTACACGGATACTTTATCTCCGGTGCGGCTATACGCATATGAACCTCTTTGGCACCCGCACTTCTGAGCATTCCAACTATTCTCCTCGATGTCGTTCCTCTCACAAGAGAATCATCCACTATCGCTATCTTTCTATTCTCTATGAGATACTTTATCGGCGAGAGCTTCAATTTGACCTTCAAATCCCGTATCTGCTGCGTAGGCTCTATAAAGGTCCTTCCCACATAGTGATTTCTCACGATTCCCATTTCGAATCTCGTCTCGACTCCTTCGGCAAAGCCCAGTGCCGCGGCCACTCCACTATCGGGTACCGGTATGACCAAATCTACATCCGCCGGTTGCTCCAAGGCCAGTATTTTGCCCATCTTCACTCTCGTTTCATATACATTTTTCCCATCAATTATAGAGTCGGGTCTGGCAAAATATATATATTCGAAGGCACAAGGACGATAGTCGGGCTCGAAAAGCATCTCGGAGTACGGCTCCTTTGCATTTTCGAAAATGAGCAACTCACCGGGTTTTACATCTCTGATGAACTTCGCGCCCACAAGATCGAAAGCACAGGTTTCACTCGCGACTATGTAGCCTCCATCCTCGAGTCTTCCGATACTCAAAGGTCTGATGCCGTACCTGTCTCTTATGACGAACATCTTCGAACGGCTCTGGATAATGAGGCAATATGCCCCTTCGATCTTGCGGATCATATCTTTGATTCTATCTATGAGATGATTCTCTCGACTTTTGGCTATCAGATGAACGATATTTTCGGTATCCATATCTGTCTGAAATATCGCCCCTCTCTCTATCAGAGAGTTTCTAACCTCATTTTTGTTGGTCAAATTTCCATTATGCACCACCGAAATCTCACCAAGTTTGTATCTTGCAAATACGGGTTGGGCATCGAGAACCGAATCTTTTCCGGCCGTGGAGTAGCGATTGTGTCCTATGGCGCACTCTCCCTCGAGTATTTCGAAAGACTTTTCATCGAAAACATCCGTTACCAGCCCTCTGTGTTTCACGACTTTTATACTCTTGCCGTCAGCGGCACTGATACCGGTGGATTCCTGTCCTCTATGTTGCATAGCGAATAGCGCATAGTAGGCTATTTTGGAAGCGTTTTGGCTACCATATACTCCGACAACCGCACACATGATATGAACCTTTCAGATTGATGTAGTGGAGGCCGTAAAGTATCCGACCGGCCCCGAATCCAAATTCAAAGATCTAAAGCGTCATTTATCGAATAGAAACCGGGCTCTTTGGTGCTGAGCCATTTTGCTGCTCTTAATGCACCTCTGGAGAATGTCTCTCTGCTTGTCGCAGTGTGATTCAACTCGAGATATTCACCGTCGCTGTAAAAGCCGACCGTATGCCGTCCGACTATATCTCCCCCTCTGAGCGCCATTACGGCTATCTCCTCTTTCGAGCGGGCTCCAATCTGACCGTCTCTTCCGCTCACCCTCACCGAGTCGAGGTCCAGCCCCCTACCCTCGGCGGCGAATTCGGCCAGAGTCAGCGCCGTACCGCTCGGAGCGTCCACCTTGTGTCTATGGTGCATCTCGACTATCTCGATATCGTAATCTCTCAGAGTTTCCGAGACCTTCCTGACCAGCTGCTTGAGAATGGCGATACCCGCCGACATATTCGTCGAATATAATACGGGCATCTTTTCGGATACCTCCATCACGAGATTTCGCTGATGCTGGTTCAGCCCGGTAGTGGCTATGACAAGCGCCCTAGGAGTCTTAATGGCACTCTCACACAACTCCTGCGTCGCCGCTGGAGCGGAAAAGTCTATCACGACATCACTCTCTTGCAACAGAGCATCCATACTGTTGGTCACCAGAGTCTCTTTGGGGAGATCGCTTTTCAACTCGCCAAAAACATGCACCGCCGCGAGCCTGAGAGTATCATCCTCCAGAACATTTTTTATCAGATGCTCTCCCATCCGTCCCGTCGAGCCGACTATTCCGATATTTATCATCCGATTTTCTCCTGAACATAATGTAAGGCCTGCATACCGGCAATGGCGCCATCGGCAGCGGCACAGACGACCTGCTTGGCCGCGTCCATACGGATATCACCCGCGGCGAAGAGACCCTTGACGGAGGTATGCATATTCAAGTCCACCAGCACTTCTCCCCGCTCGTTCAAATCGCATATAAAGCTTCCATCCTCTTGCCTGAGCACCGCATTGTTTACATCGTTTCCGACGAAGACGAAGAGTCCAGGCACCTCTAGGGTCATATTCTCTCTACCGTCATTGAATTGCAGTTCGATACCGCAGAGTCCCATCACATCACCAAAGGCTCTACGGATACCGGCATTGTATATGACTTCGATTTTTTCATTCTTTTTCACCCTCTCTACAGTCGGTGGTGCCGCTCTGAACTCATCTCTTCTATGTATCAGATAGACTTTCGAAGATATATTCGCCAGATAGAGTGCCTCTTCCAAAGCGGTATCTCCTCCGCCCAATACAGCCACTTCCCGATCCCTGTAGAAGAAACCGTCACAGGTCGCACAGCTACTCACACCCTTGCCGAAAAACTCCTCTTCACCTTCGAAACCAGCCCTTCTTGGAGTACTGCCTGTACAGACTACGACGCTAAGAGCCTCTACCTTTTCACTTCCGAGATCTATGATAAAGGCGTCATCCGACTTCGAAACTCTCCTGACCTCTTTCATCTCATGTACGAGACCGAAGTGCTGACACTGCTTCGGCCACGACTCCATCAGATCCATTCCCGTTAGCGGCGGATCCTCTCTAAAGAGTCCGGGATAGTTCTCTATCTCGCTACTTTGGGTAATCTGCCCTCCAGGCATCCCCATTTCGTACATCACGACATTTTTCAATCCACCTCTCGTCGCATAGAGACCAGCTGTCAAACCCGCAGGTCCTCCTCCGACAATAGCACAATCGAGCATCTTCTTCCTTTCTTACACTTGCTCTGTACGCAAACCTATCAGATAGCAAATACGACTCCGTACAGACCACAGAATCTGCCCCTCCACATCGGGAGAGAGGGGCACTCTCCTATCGAAAACTTCCGAATTATCCTCTTTGAGTTCAAGAAAGGAGAGCATCGAGTTTTTGAGCGAAGACATTCTTTCCAGCCGCTCCGACCATCTGATCGACTATCTCACCATCTTTGAAGAAGAGTATGGTCGGAATGGAGCGGATACCGAATTTTACAGCTATCTCCTGATTCTCGTCGGTATTTACCTTGCAGATATTGGCTTTGCCTTCGTAATCCTCCGCCAACTCTTCGATAACGGGAGCTATCATTCTACAGGGCCCGCACCACGGTGCCCAGAAATCGACCAGAGACACTCCGCTGGCAACCGTAGCGTCGAAATTATCTTTATTCAGTTCGATATATTTACCCATCACTATATCCTTTGTTTTTATTGGATTTTGCAGTGTGATTATACACACTTTTACATCAAATGCGCATAGATTTATAGCAAAAGCCGCCCCTCATGTCAAACAGAGCGTGAAATTTAATCTAAAGCTACTATAATAATAGGATAAGACAATTATCTTTGAAAATGGGAAGTATAGATATGTTTGGAAGACTATTTGGTTCTGGAAGCGAAAAAGAGTTGAGCTCGGAGGTATCGGCAAAACTCCTTAAACCTGCACTCAACTCCAGCCATGATGCCATAATCGTAATAAAAAATAGAGAGACGATACTATTTAGCAATCATATTATGAAAAAAATATATCTTGCAAAAAACGGCTCCCCGCTCGATGATTTGCAAGATCATATACTTTTTTACACACCGGTGACGAAGGACTGGTCTCCTCTGGAGAATCTAATCGAATATCACGACGAGCACAATGCTCCCGAGCCGACTCTCTTCGTGGGTTCGAAAATGAGGCACGAGAGAGAGATCGATGGCTTGAGCATACAGATCCGTTCCGTGGGCTTCGAGCAAAACAGAGATATCTATCATATCGTGACGATTCACACTCCGCTGCGTGAGAGTTCCGGCAAAGCCGATGTCTATCACAACGCCTTGACTGGATTGCCAAACCAAAACAGAGCTTTTGCAGATATAGCGGTTTTGACCGCCAATGTCTCCAGCGGACACCATTTCGCTTTAATGATTGTAGAGATCGACAACTTCACGAAGCTACGCTCGTTACTCGGTTACAACGAGATGAACAATCTGGTGGTTCTCTTCGCCAACCGCCTCAAAGAATTGGCAAAAGACGAGAGGTACGATGCCTACCAACTAATGCACGAAAACTTTCTCCTGATACTCCATGGGGTGGAGACAAGCAGAGAGATATACGATGCGGCGGATCATATCAATGCCATTTTGGAGCCTATGAGACACAAAAGCCCCACTACAAAGGGTATCAGTTTCTCCGCCGGTGTGAGCAAATTCCCGCAAAACGGTACTCTCGAGACTCTGCTCGATAGCGCCTACAATGCCCTCAACGAAGCAGAGGAGAGGGGAGAGGGGCAGCTTGTGATATCTACCGCTTCGAGCAAAAAACTCTCACAGCGCGAAGTACTGATGAGTGGAGATATCAAAGAGGCTCTCCTAAAAAGAGAGTTTCATCTCTACTTCCAGCCGATATATGACCAACCATATCATAAAATTGCGGGAGCGGAAGTTCTGATTAGATGGAATCATCCCGAGAGGGGAATGATTATGCCCGACTCTTTCATACCTCTGGCCGAGAAGAGCGGACTTATCGTGGATATAAGCGTATATGTCCTCTCCGAAGCTCTGAAGCAGTTGAAGAACTGGAAAACATTCGGTTTCAAACCTATAGAGCTTGCGGTCAATCTCTCCGCAAAAGACTTGGAGAGTGACGAGTTTCTCGACAATATGAAAGAGTTGCTCGGGCGCTACGATATCTCACCCTTCAAATTGAAGGTGGAGGTTACGGAGCACGCTTCGATGATGAATCCAGAGATGACGCACAAAAAACTACTCGCACTCAAAGAGATGGGGCTCAAGATATCTCTGGACGATTTCGGAACAGGCTACTCCTCCTTCGCATATCTCGCCGACTTCCCCATAGATTCACTCAAAATAGACAAAGGCTTCATACAGGATATCTCCGTAAACGAAAAACATCAGAATATAGTGGAGAGTATGGTCAAGCTGGCCCATACTCTGGGGATGAATGTCATAGCCGAAGGGGTGGAGAGAGAGAAAGATTTGAAACTACTGATGGGATACGGCACCGACTTTTTCCAAGGATACTACTTCTCAAAACCAGTTCCTCTGCTCGAATTTCAGCATCTGATGAATCAAGATGACAGAAGATAGCTACTGGAGAGATTAATGTCGCATAGCATAGAGTGCTTCAATACAAAAATATACAATCAATATATCACCCTAGCAAGATAGAGTCCCTCCGCAGGGGCCGGTGCGGATATGTATCTCGCTCTCTTGTCTATCTGTGCAGCCAGCTCATCTGGCTGCAATCTCCCTTTCGCCACGGCGTAGGCGGCCGCCACCATGAGTCGCACCTGTGAGCGCAGATAGCCGTTGGCATGCAGATAGACAAATCCGTATTCTCCTCTATATTTCGTATAGGCCGCATAGACATTTCGTACATAGTTTCTCGTATCCGAGCCCTTTTTCATGAAATATTCGAAATCATGTCTGCCCGTAAAGAGCAGGAGGGCTTTTCGCATCTTTTCTCTCTCGTGGGTATCCAGACTCATGCGGGCGACATATCTCCTCTCGAATACCGAGACCGAGCTCCTGAAGACATATCTGTAGATACGCACCTTCGCATCGTATCTGGCGTGGAAAGTGGAATCTACCCGGCTTATATGTTTGAAATCGATACTTTCGAGTCTGGAATCGATATGTCTCCTGAGTTCGTCGAGAGACCGTCGGTGCCAGTGCGGCGGCAGGTCGAAATGTATCACCTGCCCCGAGGCGTGCACACCGCTGTCGGTACGGCCGCTACCCACTATCGGCGAATCGATACCGAGTGAGAGTAGAGCCCTCTCTATATGGCCGGTAACGGTGTTTTCTGTGCGTTTCTGTCTCTGGAAACCTTCGAAAGAGCTACCGTCGTAGGCTATCACCGCTTTGACTCTCATCTCAATATCTCCTGAAAATCCTGTATTTGAGCATATAGATGTTCAGAAATATGAAAAAGAGTATGGAGACGGCGAAGAGCGAAACGCTTCCGCTCTTTTGGAGCAGGGCAGCGGGGATATAGACGAGCAGGGCGAGAATGAATATACAGAGGAAGGAGCGGTTTTTCTGATATCTTGGATTGAATATCGAAAGCGACACTGCAGGAGCGAAAACCATCAGAGGAGTCAGAGATATGAACAGAAGATAGAGCAGAGAGCCTCTTCGTCCCCTATCTTTGAGAGCCTTTCTCCAATACTCCTTCAGACTCTTCACCCTTTTGAAGCGTGATGAAGGGTATTGATAGAGGCTGAGCCTCTCGTAGCTCAAAGACTCTATCTTGCTCTTCGTGGAGCTCTCTCCTATACCGTCGAGAAGAGTGAGAATGAAACTGCTTCCATTGTTCTCGACCCTCCCTCTCCTAGCTATGAAGAGGCGATAGTCTCCCTTCTCTCCGTTTTTGAAGAGCACCATATCTCCATAGCCCTTTTCATCTTTGGAGCCTACGAAGATGTGGAAATCTCCGAAACTCTGGCTCAGGCGCTTGGGTACTATCCTGAGTGTGGCCTGCGCCATCTTCTCTCTTTTGAACTGCGAAAGCTTCTGTTTCATCTGGGGATAGATGAAGATGGAGACTATCAGAAGAATGAGGCTGAAGAGCATGGCGGAGGGGAGGATGAAGCTCAGGACTCTTTTGGGTGTGTGCCCCAGAGAGAAGAGGGCGATGAGCTCGTTGTCTTCCGAGAGTTTCGAGAAGGTGTTGACCAGTGCCGCTATGAAGGAGAGCGGTATGGTGAAGAAGATAATTTCTGGCAGAAAATAGCCAAAGAGCTGCATCAGTTCGGAGGTATCGAGCGCTATTTTCGACGATAGCACGGAGATTTTGACTATGAATACAAGCGAGACTATCAGAAAAAATGGTAAAAATATCAGAAGATAGTTTCTCGTGAAGTGCTCGAGAATGAATCTTCTGCTTTTAGCCATAGACAATCCAGTTCAGTAGCGCTTGGGCCCTGTCGTCGTATATATAGGTGATGAGTGTCGCCAGGGCCAGAAACGGTACGAAGGGTACCATTGTATCTTTTGCAGCTATCGACGGTACTATCGCTAGGATGGCCGACAGAAAGATGGCTACGAGAAAGTGCGAGAGTCCCAGAAGCGCCGCCATAGTGCCAGCCACTATCACATCGGCACCACCCATAGCCTCTTTCTGTGTGATGATGCCGATGCTTTTGGCCAGCAGCCACAATCCTCCCGCCGCTATGGCGGCCGCTTGCACACCACTGAGCAGGATTTGCCACTCTCCGCTTTCGTAGGCTTTGGCTCCAAGGGCGGCAAGAGCACTTGCAAGGGCGAAGAAGTTGACCGAATCGGGTACGGCATAGTATTCGAAATCTATGGCCGAAAGTACCAGCAGTGCCGAGAAGGAGAGGGCGATAAAGAGAAATTCCAGACCCGCTCCGATTTTGATATAGATAACGGACCATAGCAGGGCGTTGAGGAGCTCTATCAGCGGATATCGGGGGGATATGGAGCTTTTGCAGAAGGCACATCTGCCTCTTAGCAGGAGCCATGAAAATAGAGGTATATTATGATACCACTTCAGACTCTCCCCGCACTTGGTACAGTGAGAGGAGGGAAAGGCGAGATTTTCGCCTCTGGGCAGACGATAGATGACCACATTCATGAACGAACCTATGGCCAGTGCGAAGACAAATACCACAAACAGATAAAGAGACTCCATCTATATACCTCCGAATTTTCTCTCTCTTTGAGCGAAACGCTCCAAAATATCTCCCAACTCTTCGGTCGTGAAGTCCGGCCAGTAAGTGTTGGTGAAAAAGAGCTCCGCATAGCTCGCCTGCCAGAGAAGAAAATTCGAAAGTCTCATCTCTCCGCTGGTACGAATCAGCAGATCTATATCGCTGTATGGTGTGTCGAGGGCTTTGCCGAGGCTCTCCTGACTCAACTCCTCTCCCCTCTCCAGGACCCTCTTCGCAGCCCTTACAATCTCGTCTCTACTTCCATAGTTGAGTGCCAGCACCTGTGTGAGTCTGCGGTTGTTTTTGGTATATTCGCAGGTATCTTCTATAGTCTTTCTCAATTTTTCGGAAAAGCCTCCGATATCTCCGATAACCAAAAAGCGTATGCCGTGCTTCATATAGTTTTCGCGCTCGTTGGTGACATAGCGCTCGAGCAGGTGCATCAGATAGTCGATCTCCATACGGGGGCGCTTCCAGTTTTCGGTGCTGAAGGCGTAGAGAGTAAGAGTCTCTATCTCTTCATGAGCCGCACAATACTCCGTAATCTCTCTTACTACCTCCGCGCCGGTTTCATGCCCCTTCGTACGGCTCAAACCCCGCTCTTTGGCCCAGCGGCCGTTGCCATCCATTATGATGGCGAGATGTCTGGGAAGATTACTATCCATCACAGAGTGCCTCGCTCGCTTCGACTATCTGTGCGGCTATGGTGAATTTGTCGGCGCGTGTCAGAAGTGTTTCGTTTTCGGGCTCGATAAATAGCACCTCGTTTTCATCTCCCCCAAAGATCGAAGAGTCGGCTATATGGTTGTAGCATACCGCATCCACCCCCTTCTCCTTCAGAAGTGAACGAGCGTTATCTTGGCCGTTTTGCGCATCGCTTTCGGCTTTGAAGGCGACTGTCACGAGATTTTCTTTGTTGATACTCTTGAGAATATCGGGATTTTCCGTCATCTCGAGAGACCAGCGCTCACCAAGTTTACTCTTTTTCAGCTTCCCTTCCTGTGCGTAGAGAGGTCTGTAGTCGCTCACCGCCGCCGCCATGAAGAGATAGGGACGCTTCCTCACGAGAGATACAGGCTCACTGCGATTCATACTCGCTCTGCTCATCTTGCCTTTTTTCGCCACTCTGACTGCATCGACCGTATATTCGAGCATCTCTTCGGCACTCTCCACGACAATCGTATAGATATCCTGCGGCATATCGTCGAACAGGGCCGTAGTCACGAAACAGACATCGGCTCCCCTCAGGTAGAGAGCGGTGGCGAGCTCACGAGCCATCTTTCCGCTCGAACGGTTACTCACATAGCGGAACGAATCTATAGCCTCTTTCGTACCTCCTCCCGTGACCACGACTTTGCGGTCTTCCCAGAAACTATTTTTGTAGATCTCCCGACAAGACTGCCAGTATATCTCCTGTACCTGTGCCAGAGCACCCTTGCCCTCTTCGTTGCAGGCGAGTCTTTTGTTCTGCGCAGAGACGATGGTGGAGTCGTTTACGAGCAGCATTCTGAGAGAGCCTTCCGTATAGTGATTCTGCAACATTCTGCTATTTGCGGCCGGAGCTATCACGAGCGCACCTTTCCAGGCCAGCGCACTTTGCAGAAGTATGGTGTCGGCTATACCTTTGGAGAGTTTGTTTATGGTGTTGGCTGTAGCGGGGGCTATCACGAAGAGATCGGCACCTCTGCTTATCTCTATATGGTTGAGTCCTCTACTCCAGCTCTCACTCGAAGAGCTCAACACTTCGTTGCCCGTGAGAGCTTCGAAAGTCAGGGATGAAACGAAGCGCTTTGCCGCTTCACTCATCACCACATGCACATCCGCCCCGGAGCGCACGAAGGCACGGGCGAGTTCACAGGCTTTGTAGGCCGCTATACTGCCGCTCACGCCGAGTACTATCTTTTTGCCTTCGAGATTGATAAGTTTCACTTCTCATCCTTTTTGCCGAAGAAACGGTAGTAGAAATTTTCGATACTCTTCAGCGGTGTCCTCGAGAGCGCGAGAACTCCCTTTTTGAGATTCCTCGTCACGGTGGTGCCGGCCGCTATCATCACATCGTCTTCCACCTCCAGAGGAGCCACGAGCTGGGTATCGCTGCCGATGAATACATTTTTGCCTATTATCGTTCGGTGTTTGGCCTTTCCGTCGTAGTTGCAGGTTATCGTCCCCGCTCCGATATTGCTGCCTTCACCTATCTCACAGTCGCCGAGATAGCTCAGATGTCCGGCCTTTACTCCGTCGAGTTTACCCTTTTTGACTTCGACGAAGTTGCCGATATGTGTATTTTTGATACTACAGCCCGGACGGATATGCGCCAAAGGTCCAACATCACTCTCCACAAGCAGTGAGTTTTCCACCACACTGTGTGCCCTGATATGAGAGGAGGCTATCACGCACTCACCCTCTATGCGTACACCGTTTTCGAGCAGACACTCCCCCTCGAAGCGGGCCCTACAGTCGATATAGATGCTCTCGGGCAGCTGCATACCCACTCCCTCGCGCATCCATCTGCGCCTTATGCGATTTTGCATTATCTTTTCGGCTTCGGCCAAATCGTATCTGGAGTTGACCCCCTTGAACTCCTCTTCGTCCACATAGACGGGAGTCACCTTCAAGCCATCCTCCACAGCCATGGAGACGATATCGGTCAGATAGTACTCTCCCTGGGCATTGTCGTTTTTGAGGGCGGGAATATAGCTGTGTAGAAGCTCTCTATCGAGGAGATAGACGCCGGCGTTGACACTCCCGGTCTTCAACTCCTCGGGGGAGCAGTCCTTCTCTTCGACTATCCTTTTCACACCGTTCTCATCTATTATGACCCTGCCGTATCCCGAAGGGTCTTCGAGCTCTATCACGCTCATAGCTATATCACCCCCGGCTTCGGAGAGTCTCCTTAGGGAGCTCGGAAGTATCAGAGGCATATCGCCATTGAGCACGAGTACCTTTTCGTGTCTATATCGCAGCCCCATGAGAGCTCCGCCGGTACCGGGATGGGTATGCGCACTCTGTTTGTGAAAAGTTATATCGTCATACTCCGTCTCCACGGCCTCTTTGACCCTCTCGTACTGATGGTGCAAGACCACGGTTATATCGTCACTTACGCCCAGAGCGGCATCTATTACATGAAAGAGCATCTCTCTACCCGAAATCTGATGCAGGACTTTGGGTAGAGAAGATTTCATACGGGTACCCTGACCCGCTGCCAATATAACTACACTGATAGACATTCGCTTGACCTTTGCCTCTAAAATCACGCTTATTATAGCAGACGGAGCCGCAATCTATATGTAGCTTGGGGCATCGTTGGCGAAAAGTATCAGGTCTCCAGCGCTCGTCTTCTGTGCCAGAAGGGCTTCGAGCCCGCTCTTGTCGCGCAGATGTATCAGCTTTTCGGAGTCGACGAAGCTTTCAAAAATCGGGTAGTTGAGTTCGCCGGTGACTATGACGAGGTCGAAAATCCCGTTCGCCATCTTCGCCACCTCTTCGTTGGATTTTCTGTCGCTCTCCACCAGACCCGGTGTGACTACAATCTTCCTCCCGTCGTGCAAAGAGGCGAGTTCGAAAGAGGCTCTCATCCCGTCTATATTGCCGTTGAAGCTGTCGTCGAGGATGATTTTGCCTCCAGCATCTATACGCTGGAGACGATGCTCTACGGCTTCGACTCTCTTCATCCCTTCGCCTATCTCCTCCTCCGAAAGCCCCAGAGCTCTCGCCAGAAGTATCGCGGCGGTGAGATTGTGGGCGTTGAAAGCACCCAGCAGCGGCGCTTCGTACTCTCTCTCGCCGATTCGGAAGGATATGCCGTCGAGATCGGCCTTGATATCTTCTATCTCGCTTCCGAAGGAGTGGATATTTTCACTCCCCTTCACCATGGCACTCTCATCTATCCAGGCCTCCCTGAGTCTGGGACTTTCGAGAATCTCCATCTTCGTATCTCTTATCTTTTCGAGGGTACCGAAATACTCTATATGGGCCGGTCCTATTCTGCCCACTACCGCATAGTGCGGTTTGACGAAGCGGCTTATCTGCGCGATATCTCCCTCTCCCCGCGCTCCCATCTCCACTATGTATATCTGCGTCTTTTCAGGCAAATCTTCGTTTATATCCTTTATCACCCCTGCCAGAGTGTTTACCGAGCGGGGAGTGGCATATACATCGTATTTGACCGACAAGATGGCGGCTATGAAGTTTTTCATGCTGGTTTTGCCGTAACTCGCGGTCACTCCCACTACCACGAGTTCTTTCATCTTTTCGAGTTTCAAAGAGGCTCTTCGTGCATAGGCGCCGAAGAGTATCTTCTCCACCGCCACCGAAGCGAACCACCCCAGGAGTATGGGAATCAATATGAAGTGTCTATGCAAAAGCAGCAGCAGAAAAACGGCGAAAAAGAGTACGGCGGCGAAAAATCTTTTGACTCTGGCGGTAAGGACCAGTCTCTTGTCTGTAGAGCCATACCATCTATAGAAAAGCGGAATATAGAGCAGTGTCACCACGAAAGAGTATCTCTCATCTACCGCCGAAACGAAGTCGTAGGTGAGAAAGGGGATGAAAAAATAGATATAGTTCCACCATGTTTTCGTATGGTGAAAAACGGCTCTTTCGGGTCTGTAGCTATACCACTGAAGGGTGGTTATGAAGTACCACGAGAGCAGAGAGAGTATGATAAAGTATGAAGCAATATCGGCAAATATATACATTTTCGACTCCGAAAAACTTTTTATATAGATTTGAGAAATAATTCTATCGTAAAATATGTATTCGGGAAGCTCGAGCTATCATCAAACGCCCCCTACTTCGCCACTTTTCGAAAGTCGCTTCTGCAAGAGATTCATATTATCGACTTGCAGAGTTGAGAATTATCTTTTTCTCTATCTCATCTATAAAATTGTGTATATCGATACTATCCGTACAGCTCTCACCCTCTTCCATCTTCACACTACTAAGTGTAATAGGAACGACATTCATATCTTTCATCGTCTCCACAATCAAACATTCATCTTCTCCGAGAAGGCCGGCATCGAAAAGAACATAGTCGAAATCTCCATTATCCAGTTTTTCGATAAGCTCATCTTCTGAGGTGGCGATATCCACCCTCACCCCTCTCTTTTTCAAGACTCTCTCGAAATTTCTCGAAAGCATTCTGGCTCTATTGTAAAGCAAGACGCTTAGCTCTTTTCCAAGATTACCGATATCACTTGCCGTCGGACTCTCTCGTTTTACTCCTCTCTCTTCCGTCTCGGATAGATGAGCAGTTTCACTTTTCTCCTGTTCGGGCTCTCTACTCTCTTTGTGCGCAGCTATTTCACTTTCGCGCAACTCTTCCTCTGTCGTCTCTTTTGTCGCAAGATCTTCGGAAGCATTATCATGCGCTACCTTCTCTTGCGAACCCTTTTCGCTCCCCTCGCTATAGGAGGCTATCAGATTTTTCAACTCCGCAATATTGATCGGTTTTGAGATATAGTTATCCATTCCCGCTTCCATATACTTCTCTCTATCCCCCGTCAGGGCATTCGCCGTAAGAGCGATTATAGGTATATGCGATATCCGGTTCACTTCTTCATAGCGTAATATCTCACTCGTTGCCTCGAGACCGTTCATGACAGGCATTTGTATATCCATGAAGATCAAGTCGTAATCGTTCTGTTTCCTCAACTCGAAGGCCTCCTGCCCATTGGAGGCGAGGGTGACATCGATACCGAATTTTTCGAGCGTGGTTCTTATGAGTTTTTGGTTGATCGGGTTATCTTCGGCAACGAGAATCTTCATCTTATCAAACTGCTTTTCGGACTCTTTTTTGACACTTTCGACACTTTTGGGCTCTCTATAGCTTTCGATAGCTCTTAGTGTCTTTGAGAAATTCACAGGTTTGTAGATTATCTTCAGAAGTCTATCTCTAAGACTTTCGAGCTCATCTTTGCTCTCTCCAGTCGTAACGAGTACCACACTCGTATCGAGTTTGAGATATTTTTGCAAATCCTCGGAGCCGTTGATGAAACTGTAATCGATGAACAATATATTGGGAAGCTCTCCTCTGTTTCCGAAGAGATCATCATCGGATAAAATCTTGAAACCGACTTTTAGATACTCGATATATGAGCGGAGGTTTTCATCGCACTGTCTCATCTGCATACCAACCTCTGGAAGAAGAAGCGCCGCTTTCAGATCCGAAAGATCCGGCAGATCTTTCTCCTGATCCTCACCTTTGGGAAGAGTTAGGGTGAAAAAGAATGTCGAGCCTTTCCCAGGTTGACTCTCTATATCGAGCTTTCCGCCCATCAAATCGACAAGCTTGCTCGAAATAGCCAAGCCGAGTCCGGTCCCTCCATATTTTCTACTCGTACCGGCGTCAGCCTGAGCGAAAGCTTCGAATATCTTCCCTTTTTGCTCATCACTTATCCCTATTCCCGTATCTTTGACGGCAAAATATACCGTCGCATCCATCGAGCTCTCTTTGACCTTCTCTATTATTACATCCACACTTCCATGTTGGCTGGTAAACTTGATGGCGTTACTTATGAGGTTGACTATTACCTGCGATATCTTCGTAGGATCCCCGATTAGTGTTTTCGGAAGCGAAGGATCGACAAAGACACCGAACTCTATATTCTTCTGAGCGGCTTTCGCTCCATACGACTCGATAGCATCTTCGAATTTGGATATCGCATTGAATGGAATGCTTTCAAACTCTATTTTATCCGCGTTGATCTTGGAGAGATCGAGAATATCGTTGACGATAGCCAGAAGGTTGTCGGAGCTACTCTCGATAACGGAGATAAATTCCGCCTGATCGGGAGTAAGTTTGGTGCTTTTAAGAAGTTGGGTAAAGCCGACAATACCATTGAGCGGTGTTCGAATCTCATGAGACATATTCGCAAGAAATAGATCCTTGGCCTGATTGGCCTCTCTGATGGTTTCAGCGAGTATTCTATATATGGACGCCATATCTCTTCTTTCGACCGCACTTAGAAGTTCTCGTCTTCCTTGAGAACTGAGGTCTATCTCTATATTTTTAAGAGCACTCTCGAGTATTTCTGACTCTTTACTCAAGTGATAGAAGAATACAATCAGTGCCAGAGCGATAATGAGCAAAATTACGGCTCCAACCGCATAGATTATAGTCTGCTTCTTCAGATTGGAGAGGTTGGTTACGGTCGATTCTCTCAGATATGTATCCATCGCATCTTTGGCTTCGATGAGTCTGTCGAGTCTGTAGTTGGTACTCTTTATCCACTGTGTGGTACCTATTTTATATTTACCATCCATTATGCCCGATATGAATGATTCTCTCTGAGAATCGATCCTGCTGTCGTATCTCGAAGGTATCAAGATAGTCTCCAGTCTCTGTTTGAGAGCCTCGTTCTTCACTCTCTCGGGAGATGGGAGAAGATCCGTCGAGAGTATCGTATTCCACAACACAAGATCACTCTTTCCAAGAGCCTTCGAGCGACTTATTGCAAACGCGACGAAACTTCTCTCCAACTCTTCGTTCCCGTATAGCTCGTCGATCATCGTGGCATATCTCATTATGGCGGAAACATCCTCTCTCTTGATACTCGATACTATTTTTCTCTCTATCCTCAAGATTGGAATATATACATTTCTCTGAAAATCTCCCGAAAAGATCTTGATATATTTCTGACTAACCGCCTCTATCGCACTTCTCGAGCGAGCCAAAACTCTCTTTGCGATACTCAACTCTCTACCAAGGCTATCTGCCTCTTTGAGTCTTCTCAATGAGACCTCCAACTTTTTGATAGCTCCATCCACCTTGGCGCGTTGCTCTTTCAGCTTGGAGAGCGAAACCTTTTCCGAGCCGCCGATAAACAACGAACTCATAAGCCTTTCATCGCCAATCTCTTTCAAGAGAGCGGCACTATCTTTGAGGGCATCGTATTTCTTGACAATTCCACTAAGAGAGCTGTATCGCTCGAAAGTCTTGTATGCATAAAAACCCAGCATACCCGCTATGCCGAAAAGTACGGCTATCAGGAGCGTTAAAAGTATTTTTTGATTGCTCTTTTTCATAATTCACAAGCTCCTTGTTATTGGTTTTTACTGTGATATACGATAAAATTCTCGGCAATTTTTTCAACTTTATCCGTCGTAAGCTCCACTATGTCGGGAACGAAAAACTCTTTGTATTTCTCTATGAGACTTCTGCTGGTCAACCAATATTTATATAGGAGCTCTCTTTTTTTGCTCAAACTTTTCGGATATGAATCATATTTCATGACATCTTCGATATTTTTATTGAAAGAGCGTATGGCATCCTTCATGAGTCTGATATTTATGGATGATGAGAGTCCGATTCCTACGGCGAGATAATATTTTTCTATTCTCTCCATAAAAAAACCTATATTCTTACTCGTAAGCAACATCTTTTCACTATCAGTATATATATAACTATGCTGTTTCGCTATGGAGTTGGCTCCCTCAAGTAGTGTTTCGCTATAGTCGAGCATCAAAGCGGCCTTCTCTTTGTCTGGCTTGCTTTTGAGAATCTCTTCTATCTGATTTTTGCTATATGTAAGAAACTCCAAAATATCTTTACTATCTTGATTATTGGTTGTAATAGCTATCGTTCTGATATCCGAAACAAGTTTTTCGAGGTCGGCAAGGACTTTTTTTCGAATGGACTCTTTTTTCGGATTGGCATAGTAGTACAGGTAATTTTTGGTGATATCCTGACTCAAATAGCGTATATTCTCGGTTGCCTCCAGAATATTTACTTCCGCCCGTGTAGATGCAGACAGATAGCTACCGCTACCTATCATCAACAGACACAACAGTAGAATTTTCCTCATCCCTCTTCCTTTTCTTAGTATATTTTCACATACAGGTTGGTAACATTATCCATTCTGCCGGTAATATCATCTGTCGTATTATAGACGATTAGAGGCAATCCACCCTTTTTTATGTTTATATAAAACTTATAAACTACATTCCATAGCCTGTCAACCTCTTTCAACTCTCTATTGATCTCGGGCGTATTCTCCTTGTTTTTCATCAAAATCTGATGACTCTTGCCAAATTCCTCCACCGCTCTTTTTGTCTGCTCGACGGTATTTTTATCCTTGATTCCCACTTGATAGGCAATATAATATTTCGCGATTCTTTGCGCGAGCATTCTCTGTCTGCCGGATTTTGCCACAATGTCGGACTCTCTTTTGTGATATTTCTCTTTCAGAGAGCTTACAATATACTGCGAACCTTCCAGCATCGATTCACTTAGATCGAGTACCAATTGAGCATTGTCGAGAGTGAAAGGTTTTTTCAACTCCGACTTCAACTCACCCAGACTCATATCGACAAATGCGAGTAGATTCTTTATCTCCGGATCGTTTATCGATTCGCTCAAAATCTTCCCCCCTCTCTCGAACTCTTCGAGAGATTTTTTCAGCTGCTTGCTGGCTTTGTCGACAGCGACTCCTTTACCTATATATAGATAGTCTTTGGCTATCCTCTGAGAGAGCATTCTCTGCTTTCCGGCTATGTTTATCAGTTTTACTATATCATCACCCTTTTGTGGTGCGGCATATAAAGTTGCAATCGTACAAAGTAGAACAAATATCGTACCACCTACTACTTTCGATATCCTTTTATACATCTTCTACTCCTTCTTACGATTATCGAATTTTCTGGGATGCATACAGACCTGTAACCGTATTCATATCTTTTAGAATCTCGTTCGATTTACTATATATGAGCGACGGTATGAATCTATTACTCGAGCTGTTCATAATCTTGAAAAAACCGAAGCTCTTGTCCACTCTTTTTAGAAGTTCGTTTATCTTTTCATTGTTGAGCTCCGAGGCCTCCAGCTTCTTGAGCGATGTTTCAAAAAGTTTCATCGCATCATCCATCTTCTTTTTGAATTGCGGATCGTCGATACCCCACACTTTCAGCATATAGAGACTCGCCATCCTTTGCGAAAGCATCCTCTGCCTTCCAGAGATATTGATTATCTCTCCCGATTTCTTGCCTGTCTGTGCGGCGAAGAGTTTCGTAGTCTTGTCTGCGGCCGAGAGAAGTTCATCCAGCTTCTTCTGCAAAATCACGGCTTTCTCCTTTTCGGGCTTCTCCTGAAGCAGTCTCTTTATCGGCTCCCACAGACTCCTCTGAGACTCGAGACTCTTTTTTGTCTGCGAATCTTTGGCAAAAGTGTGGAGGGACTCCAAGTGATCATCGAACTCCTTCATCACCTTCTTCAGATCTTCGGCGGGATTGGCGAAACTGTTGCCTATACCCACCATCGCATAATCTTTGAGCATTCTTTGCGTGAACATCCTCTGCTTGCCCGCTATATCTACAGCCTGAGCGATATTGGCGATCTCTATCGCATGAAGCGAGCCAAGTACTGCGAAGATCGACACCGCCAAAACTCCGATCTTCATCCTCACACTTGAATAAGTATTCATCTCTTTCCCTCCTTTTGCCTATGTGTCGTTCATACTGTTCATAAGAGGATAGGCCTTCCTCCACCCCCTCCTCATGACTTAATGATGGCATAGTTTATCTTAATTGTATTTGAATAAAGATATAAAAACATATACTCGAATCATCCCTCCGCCGAAACTGCTTTTTTGGAGCAATACCCCAAAAGAGCGAAAAAAGAGCCACAGCAAAGTCCGATAGTGTGAAATTGGGAAGATAGCTTACCCGACTTTTCGGTAATTTGACACCCTATCGCCTCGAATCGAAACCTATTCATTGTATAATTATGAAAAAAGGGTATGCAAATGCTTTCTAATCGTATAAAGACTCTATCGCCTTCCATGACTATAGCCATCTCTACACTGGCCCGAAACCTCAAGGAGGAGGGAAAGGATATACTGAGCTTCTCGGCGGGAGAACCCGATTTCGACACTCCCAGAAAGATAAAAGATGCAGCCATACGGGCTATAGAGAGTGGTTTCACCAAATATACGGCCGTTGCGGGTATTGCGGAGCTTCTCGATGCAATATCATACAAACTAAAGAGGGATAACGGCTTGAAGTACGAGCGTAATCAAATATTGGTGAGCAACGGAGCGAAACAATCACTCTTCAATATTACCCAGGCTCTTCTGAACGAAGGTGACGAGGTGATAATACCGGCACCCTACTGGGTTACATATCCCGAACTAGTCAAATATACCGGTGCAAAACCGGTTATTGTGCATACGGATGAGAAAAACTCCTTCAAACTGACCCCTGCCGAACTCAGTGCCGCCATAAGTGAGAGAAGTAAACTTCTCATCTTGAACTCTCCCTCCAATCCGACCGGTTCGGTATATAGCAGAAAAGAGCTCGAAGAGCTCGGCAGAGTGCTCGAAGGTACCGATATCATGGTCGTCAGTGACGAAATGTATGAAAAACTGCTCTATGACGGAACCGTATTTACAGCAACAGCATCGGTAAGTGAGGATATGTATAGACGCACCATTACCGTAAACGGATTGAGCAAGGCTGTGGCAATGACAGGGTGGAGATTCGGATATCTCGCTTGTACCGACAGCGAGCTCGTATCCAAAATGACCGCTTTGCAGTCTCAGAGTACTTCCAATATCTGCTCCATCGTGCAGAAGGCGGCGATACCGGCTCTACTCGGCGAGGTGGACGAGGATATCCTGAGTATGAGGGAGGCTTTTGAAGCCAGAGCGAAGGAGGCTACGGAACTCTTCAATCAGATAGAGGGGCTTAGTGTACTCAGACCCAAAGGCGCTTTCTATCTCTTCGTCAATATCAAGGATGTAAGCGACGACTCCATGCACTTTTGCGCCGAACTACTAAAAAGATATGGAGTGGCCGTCGTACCTGGTATAGGTTTCGGCACCGAAGGCTATTTCCGATTCTCCTTCGCTACCAATATAGTAACAATACGCGAGGGCGTCAGGCGTATCGAGAAGTTCGTCGGCGAACTCTCGAAATCCTGATCAACGATAGTTGCAATCTCTCTTCACAAGGGTAGAGAAGAAGAGGGTTTTGCCTATCCTCACCGAGGTATATACGGTACAAAACGCAGGGCATGATAAGTTGCTTTGATAATCGGGATATCGGTAGTCAGACTATACTATCGCATCGTAAAGCACTATTTGCATAGCTCCATAGTCTTTCGGGGGCTTTCGTGCGGCATATCTTATAGACGAATTCGTGTCGGAGTCTGTGAAAGTCGCTGTCGGGGTCCCAGAATTGGGGATGCATTCGCGAAAGCTCCCTCTCTCTGCACTCCGCAATCTTCTGTGCGTCTCTTTTTAGCCTCTCTCTCTTCTCATCCAGGAGCTCGTAGTAGCGCTCTTCGTCCGCGAGGAGAGCTTCGCAGTATGTGTAGAGATGTCGCATATAGTCCTCTATGGGCAGGACCTCGTCTATTATTGAAATCTCTTTGGCATGTTTCGCACTCATGGGAAGAGCCTCTTCGAGAATCTCCCTTGCTCTCTCCTCTGTGACTCTCAGAGGCAGGGTATAGCTGTGGTATTCGCTTCCGCTGAGCCCCATCGTTTTGTAGTGGGGATTGAGTACCACTCTCTCGGATGCCACAGCAAAATCGCAGGCGAGCCCCAGAAAGACTCCGCCGGCGCCGGCATTGGCCCCGAAGGATGCCACCGTAAGAATCTCGTCGTTCATCAATACGCTCTCTACGAGGCTGTTCATGGCGTTTATGTTGCTCCAGCCATCCTCTCCCTGTTTTTTGCTCTCTTCGAGAATATTGAGATGTATGCCGTTGCAAAAAAAGTTCTCACCGCCGAGCAGTACCAGTATATCCACATCGTTCGCGACTGTCTCTATAGCATATTTCAGACGGATGCACTGCTGGGAACTCATGGCGCCGTTGTAGAAGTCGAAACCCAGATATCCTATCCCGCTTCTTTTGTAGAAAGTTATCTCTTTGAAACTCTTCAGCCCCGGTTGCGTGAAGAGGGGGATTCTCTTCTCTTTCACCCCTTTGATACGGCTCTTGAGGACCTGGGTGGCGGGGAGTTTGAAGCGGCCCGGCTGGGCGAGATGGCTGATCCATATCGCGGAATCGACAGTCCCCAGACATATGGCACCATCTCTTTTGGCGATAATCTCTTTCGGTTTTCCTCTCAGTTCGCTCTCTTCGCACGCACCGTAGAGATAGCACTCCAGACCGGCTATCTCGTCGAGTATGCCCGGCTGATTGTCGGCACTGTCGATTTTGCGGATGATACTTTGCGTCGTATCTCTCTCCCAGTCTATGGCTCTGTCGCTCTGCCGTACCATGCGGTGGATATGCCAATCCACGCCGCTCAGACTCTCCTGCGCAAGAGGTGTGAAGGTGCCGTCGGTGAACTTCTGCATGAACTCATCCGTCAAGGCGAGTGCCGCAGCGGCGATATCTTTGCGGTATATCTCCCCCTTTCGCGCTCTTCTCATGACAAATTCGCTCCACGCCCAGATATCCCCCGCATCCATCTCGTCGTTGGCCTGAAGCAGAGTCAGACCCCAACTCCGCCTCTCTTGCAGTATCGCCCAGTCCAGAGAGCTCGGCCCCCTGTCTCCGGGAGGTCCGGGGTGGTAGATAATCGTCGGTATCTTTTCGTATATCCACGATGGAATCTTCTGCATCAGATAGGGGCAGAGTATCAAATCGGGCCCCATTCTGTGCACGGCGTCTCTCATAACATCCCGGTCGTGGGCGTACTCCACCGCCACTTCGTATCCTCCGTCTCTGAGTCGGCAGAAGACCAGCTGTGTCAGAGAGTTGAAGGCGCTTACAAGAAGAAGTATTCTCATCTCATACTTTCCGGAAGTCGGGGTATCAGCATATTCGGGGGAGAAGCTCTCCGCTGGGGCTTTCGAGGAAACGCTTCGTCCCCCATTCGCTCAGAAGCAGGGCTCTGCCCTCGTACTCTCCCGTCACCCTGCCTATGACAGAAGCGCTCCCGTTACCCTCGAAACTCCGGAGAATCTCCACCGCCTTCGGAGCATCCTCGGCGCTCAGCGCCAGCAGAAATGTCCCCTCGTTGGCCAGCGCTACGGCTTCGAATCCGAGCATCTCGCATATCCCTCTTACACTCTGGCTTATCGGTATCTTCGACTCTTCGAGCTCTATACATACTCCGCTCGAGACTGCCCACTCGTTGACCACCGCGGCGACTCCTCCTCTCGTGGCGTCTCTCATGGCGTGAGGCTCTATACCTGCATCCAGCAGGGCCTCCACCGCCGGCCATAGAGAGGTACAGTCGCTCTCGAGGGAGCTTTCGAGCTCTATCCCCTCTCTCGCGGTGAATATCGCCGCTCCATGGGCTCCTATATCTCTGCTGACGACTATGAGGTCATCCTCTCTCAGTTTAGAAGCCCCAATACCCCCTATAAGCGTCTCTCCTATACCGCTAGTGTTTATCAATACGCCGTCTATCGTACCTTTGGGCATCACTTTCGTATCTCCGCAGACGACGGAGGCTCCGTTTTTCGCCAACTCCTTTTTCATGGAGCGGACTATCTTTTCGAGCTCTCTTGCGGAAAAACCCTCCTCCACCATCACGGCGAGACTGAGATATCGGGGTCTGGCCCCCATCATCGCGAGGTCGTTGCATGTACCGCAAATCGAGAGTTTGCCTATATCGCCTCCGGCGAAAAAGAGCGGAGTGACCGTGAAGCTGTCGGTCGTAAAGGCTATATTCTCTCCCTTTTCGAAAGGTACTACAGCCGCATCTTCAGCCTTTTGGAGAATCTCGTTTTTCAGATGTTTGAAAAATATCCCGGATATGAGACTCCTGTTCTCCTCTCCGCCGTTGCCGTGTGCCAGAGTTATCTCACCTCTCATCGTGCTCCTTTCTCTACTCTCTATATCGGGCTATCCAAGCCGGGTGCTTCGATATTGTCCACAAAGGGCTGCCGCCCCAAACGGACGATACTGTATGCCGGGTCGTCAACCCCCTATGAGGTCGCCATATTTGTAGTATGCCGCGCAGGCCCCTTCGCTGCTGACCATACAGCTTCCAAGAGGATTCGAAGGTTTGCAGGCGGTACCGAAGACCATACACTCCGTAGGGTCGGCCATCCCTCTGAGTATATCCCCGCAGATACAGAGTTTGTGGTCTTCTATCTCTTCGAGTGGCAGTATATCGGCATATACCCTCTCCGCATCGTATCGGGCGTACTCATCTCTCAGCCTGAGGGCGCTGTGGGGGATGTTGCCAAGCCCCCTCCACTTGAAGAGCTCCCTCTTGCAAAAATATCTATCTATCATCTTCTGGGCACTCGTATTGCCCTCCATCGTGACACTTCTGCGATACTGTATCTCGAGCTCGCATCTACCCTCCACGAACTGTCTTACGAGCATCAGAACACCCTCCATCACATCTACCGGCTCGAAACCGCTCACCACGACCGGACGGCCATATCTCTGCGGGAAGCGACGATATATCTTCGCACCGGCGATGACACTCACATGGCTCGGCCCTATGAAGGCGTCGATTTTGTTGTTGTAGCTGTCGATATGTTCGTCTCTGCTGTCTATGAGCTCCTGCATCACCTCCGGTACCGTCACATGGTTGACATGCAAAAGCAGATTCTCAAGCCCCTCTTTTATGGCGTGTTCGAGCAGTGCCGCGCTCATCGGGGTGGTCGTCTCGAAACCAATGGCGAAAAATATCACCTTTTTGTCGGGATTCTCCCGCGCAATCTTGAGTACATCGAGAGGACTGTAGACGAAACGGATATCCGCCCCCTCCCGTCTGGCTTTCTGCAAAGAGCCTCTGCTTCCGGGAACTTTGATCATATCCCCAAGCGTAGCGAGTATCACACCCTCCTCTTTGGAGAGTATATAGGCGTGGTCTATCCTCTCTTTTGGCATGATGCAGACCGGACAGCCCGGACCGTGGACGAAGCGGATGGAGTCGGGCAGGAGCTGTTTGAGACCGTACTTCATGATGGTATGCGTATGTCCTCCGCAGACCTCCATGATATTCAGCGGCTCTTCGAGCGAACGAGCCTCCTTCTCTATCAGCTTCGCGAGGGCCTTTATCGTGGCGGGGTCTCTGAAACGCTCGTAGAGCTCTTTTAGTTGAAGTTTTCTCACTACAGCCTCCTATCCGCCGTTACAGCTCTCACTCTCGGTGATAGCCCTCTGCCTCTCCTCTTCGCTCATGAGCTCCAGAATTTCACGGTATGTCTCGATACTGGCCAGAGCCTCCTCCTCTCCTATGATATTCATGGCGAAACCTATATGAATCAGGACATAATCCCCCAGCTTGACCTCATGCTCGATGAAATCTATTCCGACCTCTCTTTTGACACCCATCGTATCCACGACGGCTGTCACTTTCTCTCTATCGATAGAGACGACTTTACTCGGTATGGAGAGACACACTGTTTATCCTTTCTGCGACTATCTCATCTTTCTCTTGAACTCTATCCACTCTGCCACCCTCTCTATGGTGGCGGGATCGTGCATGTTGACCTCCAGGATATCCACTCCCGGCCTTATCTTTCTCGCCTGTGCCTTTTCGTGCTCTATGTCGTAGTCGAAATATGCAAGCAGATCGGTTTTGGTGATGAGTACCAGATCGGCCTGTCGGAACATGACGGGATACTTCTCGATCTTGTCTCCCCCCTCCGGGACACTGACGAGTACGATATTGAGATGGGTCCCCACATCGTAGCTGGCGGGACATACCAGATTGCCCACATTCTCTATGAAGCAGACATCGATATCATCCAGAGGCATCTCGTGCAAGCCTCTGTGCACCATGAAGGCATCCAGATGACAGGCGCTTCCCGTGCTTATCTGATAGGCCGGTATCCCCTTGGCGGCGATGCGCTCGGCATCTCTGTTGGTTTCGAGATCTCCCTCTATCACTCCGAATCTAAAAGGCGACATCTCGGCGAGCTTCTCCAGCAGAGTCGTCTTGCCGCTGCCGGGGGAACTCATGAGATTGATAGCCAATACACCGTGAGAGTCGAAATGCTCTCTGTTGTGCTCAGCTTCATGGTCGTTTTTTTCCAGTATCTTCTCTATCACCGATACCGTCCTGGCATCGTTGAGCTGTGGATTCTGGGCCACTGTCTCCTCCACCCCCGCATGGCTGTGGGCATGATGGTGCTCCGTAATCGAACAACCGCAATCTCTACACATATTCTCTCCCTCTCTCTTTTCGTTTCATATCGACTCTAAAAAAGCATCTCTCCACCGACGGCGAGACTGAGCACCCCTGCCGTGGCGAAAGCCAGTCTGACATTTCTTCTGCTTACGAGCAGATTGTCGTTGACTAGGGCTATGAAGTATCCAAAGCCCATGAATATGAGCATGACACCAAGTGTAAAGGCCAAAACCATCATCGGCCCCACCTCGTTGTGGGATATTGCACTCAGTGTCACGAGCATTCCTCTGACCCCGCCCGCACCCATGAGGGCGCCTATCGTCAGAGCCGACGCGCTTCTCTTCTGCACATCCTCTTCATCGTGGCTGTGGGCTTTGCCGAACCAGATATGGATATGCTCTTTGCCTTCGTGCGAGTGCCAGCCTATCTGAATCCTGTCGCTTATAGCCATATAGAGCAGATAGAGTCCTATCGCTATGATGACCGTCGAGGAGACGATATCTCCATATTCGAGTATATCGGCCGAGAGATTGGCGTTTTGCAGAATTTTGGCGAAGATAAAGAGAGACAAGCCGTGCCCGACGGCGAAAGCGAAGGTAATCCAGAGGGTCTTTCTGCGACTCTTTCCTATGGAGAAATCCGCTATGGCCGTCAGATGGTCCGGCCCGAAAGCGTGCAGTATCCCATACCAGAAAATCAACATCAATCCATACTCCATAGCGCCTCCAGTTCATAAATGAATACTCATTCAGTTTTTTTTCAATTATACACTGTTACCATTAGAGCGAAATTAAAAAGCTCTTTTCATATAAAAAAAACGGACCGGACTTGGAAGAAAAGTGTATCTACTGCGGCTCAATACATCTATACATGCTATCCGACGGCAGAGTCAAATGCCCTCTGTGCAAACGGCGATACGGACTCAAAAAGCTTCGGCGCGACCTGAGTCTGCTATCACTCTTTTGTGACGATACGAGCGCCAAAGAGGCTTCCGTAAGGGCCGGATGCTCCTACCCCACGGCGAAAAAGGCTTTCGGGCGCTTTCGTGAAGCGACTCTGCCACTACTCGAAGAGGAGTATGAAAAGCATAGAGGAGATATCCTCGAATATGACGAATATCTCTATCTCGACCACTACAAGAGAGAGAAGAAGAGATTTATCTTCGATGCGCACGACTTCCTCACCTTCGACTACGGAGGCAGAGTCTATAATATCCTCATGCCCTCCCTGAGCAGATACAAAAACTCTCTGCTCTCTGACAGTATGGAGGATATCTACTACGAAGAGTTTTCACGATTTTTGAAGATTCACAGAGTCACGAAACTCAGGAGCCACAAAAACACGATAATCAGATTCTGGACTTATCTCGACGACTTCATGAAAAAATACCGCGGTGTGAACGATAGCAATTTCATATACTATCTCAAAGAGGCCGAGTTCAAATTCAACCACCCCGACCCGAAAGAGAGATTTGAAACACTCAAAACTCTTCTCTATGCAGACCCATGCTCCAAAAGCTGAGGGTATCAGAGCATTATCCCCTTTATCAGATAAAATATCAACGAGGAGATACCGGCCGCCACAGGAACAGTTACAAACCATGCAGCCACTATTTTGTTTAGAGCGCTTCTCTTGACATATTTAGTCTTATATACCCTTTTTAGAGCTTTGGACTCTCTCTTTAGCTCTTTTTCATAGTCGTTTACCTTTTCGAAGAGTCTTACTATACGCTCATAATCACCCTTGCTCTTCTCCTCTTTGGACTCTATGGATGCAAGCTCGCTCTTTGTGGCTTCGAGACTCCTCTTGATCTCGTCTATACGCGTTCTCTCCTCTTCTATTCTATATTCGAGTCTCTGTGTCCTATCAAGCCACTCTCTGAGAAATCCGACTCCAAAGACTCCTCCGAGCGCTATATGTGTAGAGCTTACGGGCAGTCCGAGCTGAGATGCCACAATAACGGTGATTGCGGCCGCCAAAGCTATGGAGAAGGCTCGAATCTGATCGAGCTCCGTTATCTCGCTTCCTACCGTCTTGATGAGTTTCGGACCATAGAGAGCCAGCCCGAGAGAGATACCGAGAGCACCTATCACCATAACCCAGAGAGGGATGGCGGCTCTGGAGGATATCGAGGCGTGCGAGAGTGCATCGTATATACCGGCCAACGGCCCTACCGCATTGGCCACATCGTTGGCTCCGTGTGCGAAACTCAGAAGAGCCGCGGAAAATATGAGGGGAATCGTGAAAAGCCTGTTGATACTCTCTCTTTCGTTGACTATCGAGTCGGAGTATTTCGACAATGCCCCTTTGACTGCGAAGAAGATGGCTATTGCCGCCAGCAGTCCTACTCCTGCGGCTGTGGAAAAAGAGAGTTTGAGGATATGCTTCATACCCTTGATTGCAATATATGTGACGAAAGCCCATCCCATCACAGAGACATAGAGTGGCACCAGCTTCAAAGCCGCCCTTTTCATATCATCTTTATAGACGATGGTCTTTTTGATGGCATAGAGAAAGAGAGCCGCTATCACCCCTCCCAATATGGGAGAGATAACCCAGCTTGCCACAATCTTACCCATTGTAGCCCAAGCGACTATACTGAAACTACCTGCGGCGGCTATACCTCCACCCATCACACCACCCACTATGGAGTGGGTGGTGGATACAGGCGCCTTGAGATAAGTGGCGAGATTGAGCCAGAGCGCCGCGGCCAGAAGTGCCGCCGTCATAGCCCACACGAAGTACTCTGGCTGAGAAAATGCGGTGGGTGAGATGATTCCCTTTTTGATAGTCCCCGTAACATCCGCACCGGCTATGAGAGCACCGGCAGACTCGAAAACGGCCGCTATGACAATAGCCCCGAACATCGTCAGAGCTTTCGAACCGACAGCCGGTCCTACATTGTTGGCTACATCGTTGGCACCAATATTCATAGCCATATAGGCACCGAAGAGTGCCGCTACCGCAAGAAAAGGATTGCCTGGAATCTTGTCCCAAGTCGCGATAAGTACAAGTGCCATAAATACAAGAGAAAGACCGAGCCTCAGGAAGTCACTTCGACTCTTTTTGCTTGCCTTCTTCTGTATCTTTTCGAAAGTGTTGATTTCCATCTTCTCTCTCTTCTGTTTTTTTGCTGCGTGATAATATCGTAGCTTAGATTAATCGATACATAAAATCTCGGACTCTCTCTCCTTCATTATTTCACCTTCACATAGAAGCCCCACTCCCTCTCTACATGATCGAGTCTGGGGATAGATGGATTGATTCTACTATCCATTTTGGAATCTGGAGTATAGAAGTATATCCGGCCATTTTGCTCCATATACTCAACAATCTCCAGTTTCATACCCTGTTTCGCCACCAGAGCTTCGATCTCTTTCATACTCTTGTTGCTGTTGACCCCGACAAAATACCATCCCGGTCCATAGAGTTTGGCGAAATCGTCTCTACCTTCGATTTGATCTCTCTTTATCGGAAGAACAAGATCGAAATCCTTTTTAGCATATAGTATGAAGCCCTCGGTGGAATCGAGCGAACTGAATCTACTCATCAATCTCTTGGGATTGGGTTTTTTCTCTCTATCCCAATAAGACCAGCCAAAACCGCTCTGTTTAGCAAGATAGTCGATGGCATCGCTCCCGAATATGGCCTGTAGCCCATCCTCATCCAGATGCATTCTCGTCGGCAGGGATATCTCGTTCTTTCCTTTTTTCAGATGATACACGAAGTTTCCGTTTTTGACGATTATCTCTCTTCTATCTTCCGCATGGGCACCGTTTTCGTTGAAGATATTCACTCTCACTCCATAGGTACCGGGCTTCTCGAAGATATGTACAACATTTGCCCCACTCTTCTCGTCTCTCTCTCCATCACCGAAATCCCATATGACTCTTTTGACTCTGCCGAACTCTTCGGCACTCACAGCGCTTAGATTGACCTCCAGAGGTGCATCTCCTTCGCTCGGTTCGGCAGTTATGGTGACGCTCTGATTTACAGTGACTCTAAAAGAGTTGCTCGTTTCGTTGCCGTAACGGTCGGTAAGCGTTATGGTCACGATATTACTCTGCGCTCTATCGGGTATGAGTGTGAGCTTGAAGACTCTTCCTTCGTACTCATCCACCGTGAGCCAAGACTCCTCATCCCAGTTTGTTTCATATGTGAGTGTGGGCAGAGGCTCTACCTTCACTTTCATCATCAATGCAGCATAGTTGCTCTGGCTTATCCCTATATCCAGCGTTACGGGCTCGCCAGCGTCACTCAATACTTGATCGGACGGCACTTTCAGGAGTTCGGGCCGATTGACAGGCCAGCTTTCGATACCCAGATCGACTCTCAACTCTCTATCCGAAATATCGGCTCTCTTCAAGAAAGCGCCTCCATTGCCATTTTTGTACAGTTTCGAGTCGCTGAAGTTCAGATACCAGCTTCTTGTCGATCCTCCATCCACTTTCGCATCCACCTTTACGAAAAACTCCGTTCCTTCGACGATATACAACGACTCCATACTATCTCCATCCTGAGGATGGAAGAGAGCGATAACTTCTCCATCTTTCGACACTACGGCGACATCTACTATATCGCGTAGGGCATGATCGACTCCGCTAAAGAGTACGGAAATCCTAAGTGGTGTAGTGATTTCGGTTTTCACCCTCTGTGATTCTCCACCGTCATTGAAGGCTTCAAGCTCATAAATGTAATGTCTATTCTCTTGTGTAGTCGTATCGAGATACTCCACACTATCGGCCGCAAGAGTCTGTAGTAGCTTGCCGTCTCTATATAGCCTGAAGCCCTTTTCATTGTCGGCATTATCCTGCCAAGTAAGCATCACCCCGTCCGCATAGGCTTTCGCGCTCATCTTGGAGGGTGCAGCCGGTATCGATATCGGTATGCTTACATCTATGCAAAGTCCTGAAGATTCACCACCGTTGTTATAGGCACTTACACAATAGTTGTAACTCCTACCCTCCTGTACATCGTTATCCACAAAACTTGTCACATTTGCCGGAGTGCTCGAATCTATCAGTATCTCATCTCTATATATCCTGAAGCCATCTTCGTTGTCGGCATTATCTTTCCAGTGCAGAGTGACACTCTCGCTTCTTGCATCCGCACTCAAATCCGAAGGTGCAAGCGGTTTTTCGTTCGGAGTATTGAGCGTTATCTCCACTGCGTCGCTCTCTCCGGCATCATTGAACGCTTTGAGCACATACTTGTAAGTCGTGTTTTCCTCGACACTATCATCCGTAAACGAAGTGCTGTCGGCAGGCAAATCGCCGCTGACAACACTGCCGTCTCTGTAGATACGGTAGCCCTTCTCTCTATCCGTATCGCTCCACTCCAGTGTGACACTATGAGAAGAGACACTCGTTGCCCGGAAATTTTCGGGAGCTTTCGGCGGTATATCTGGAGTGCTCACGGAGACCTCCGAGGCATTGGACTCGCCGGCACTGTTGTCCGCCACTATTCTATATGTATAGTTGGTATCGGGTTGGACCGTTTCATCTATATAGCTCTGTGTATCGGCTTCGATAGTGTTGTTTATCTCTACAAACTCACCGCCGTTTTCACTCCTATAGAGATTGAAACCATCTTCGTTGTCGGCATTGTCCACCCAGCTAAGCTCTACCCTGTAGGCTTCCACCCTGTCGGCACTCAAATCCGTAGGTGCGGCCGGCAGCTCCTCGGGTGTCTGCACATCCGTATATACAGGGTCGGACTCCAGACAATCCTTGTCGGATACCAGCTTGTATCTATACGATTTGCCCGGTTCTACAGTATTGTCCACATAGCTTTCGCTATCAGCTTCGATGGTGTTGTTGAGCTCTACGAAATCGCCCCCCTCTTCACTTCTATAGAGGTTGAAACCCTTCTCATCGTCGGCATTGTCTTTCCACTCCAAAGTGACACTTGTACTGTTTATCTCAGTCGCTTCGAAATCGCTCGGAGCAGCAGGCGGAAGGCTGGGCTCGAGAATGGAATAGACCACTATATCAAGAGCACTCCGCACCATTTTGCCGTTTTCATCACTCAGCTCTATATCGAGTCTGGAGAGACCCGTAGAGTCACCCTCTTCGATAGTTATATTTATATCTCCACTCTCATATGTGGCCGCATCGTACTCTCCATCCCCGGATGCAACACTGAATATGCTCTCATCCGAACTCTTCGTATTTACCGTAAGAGTCTCATGCTCTCTATCCCAGAGGTGGAGAGATATGGTGTAATTTCCGAAGCCTTGCGCCAGATAGAGCCTAGGAACGGCATCGAAATATCTAAGCCTGTAGCTCGCACCGTTCGCATCCTCTCTCGTTTGCACCATCGCTATCTTCCATTTGTCACGCAAGAACAGAAAATCACTGTTACGGTAGTAGTTTATTTTGTAATCTGGAATGGAATGAGAGGGGGTAGGATCGCTGATAAAGAGATTTTTGTAGCCCCCGCTAAAAAGCCTATATGGGTCGGGGCTTCCCTCCACTCTTCTTTCGTTCTCTTCGGGCACGCTATACTCGTCCACCTTGCTCGGATTGCTCGGATCGCTTACATCCACGATACTTATCGTACTTGTTGCACCCATCGAATCTCCAGAGCCACCTACTGCATTACTGGAGAGGATATATAGAATATCATCCGAAGGTGCCATATCTATATCCGCAATATTCTCCAGCGCTATATCGGCCAGTACTACAGGGTGATACGGGTTGGAGAGCTCTATTACATAGAGTCTCTCACCGCTTCCCGCATACAGGATGCTGCGAGCCTCATCTACATACAGGGCATTGACGCTGTCGAAACTCTCTTCTGCTCCGATTTGCACAAGAGAGAGTTCTTCGCTCTCATTGAAGACACCTATATATTCGTTTCCATTCGGGTCTTCATAGGCATAATATGCCAGCATCGTAGCGGCAGACGATGTAAGGGCGGTAAGCTTCCCTTCTTCGGGACAGGAGAAGAGCTTATCTACAACATCACCCGTTTCATCAATAAAGCCCATCATACAGCTCTCCGAAGTCACTGCAAAGGTCTCATCGTCTATTACACTAAAGGCGGTGAGCATACTGAAATCTCCGAAATCGACATCTATGACTCTCTCTACACTCGCATCCGAAAGCTCCACACGGGCTATGGAACCATTCTCCCAATCATCGCTAAGACCAGCGAAATATAGATAGTCGTCACTTCTGTCGAGCCTGAATCTGTCGAGCTCGTAAAAACCATCCACCGCACTCTCTATATCGCTATGAAAGAGCTGGCTCTCGCGCACGATATGTGCCGACACTCTGTTGCCGGAGGGCTCGGGAGTGAAGATATACTCTCCACTTTCGTTTAGCGGCATATCTATATTTTCGTTTTGGGAATGTATATGGATATAATCTTCTACATGGATATTCGCTCTATCTTCGAGTGAAATTTTCATTATGAGTCCGTTTCCATCATCGACATACATGAACTTTTCATCCGCATCCACACTCATAGAAAGATGATTCGCATCCCCCAGCTCCATACTATCTTCCCATTCGAGGGTATCGGCACGCATAACCCCTATCTCTCTCATACCGTAACCGTCCACTATCCCTACACCGTAGAAGTAGTCTCCATCCTCGGAAACCACCATTTCGCTCAGTGCCGGATGAAAATCCAATTCTCTCGGGGAGGATGGATCACTCACATCGTATGTGGATGCTTCCACACTCTCACTCATCACATAGAGAGTATCCGAATCGAAATAGATATGCTCGTAGTAGTTGCTTGTGTTCAAATCTATTGTAGAGAGCTTCGTGATACTGGAAGGGTCGCTCACATCCATGACATATATGTGCTGTTCCGTACTGTCGGAAGATGGATTACCCAGAATATATACGATACTCTTGCGAGGATCGTATGCCATTTCGTAGAGATCGTAATCGCTATCGAACGCTCTACCTATTTCGGAGATGGACGAGGTATTGTTCACATCATATATATAGAAGCCCGACTCCCTCGTGACATATAGCCTCTTCCCACACGAAGAGAGTAGCATATCCCTCACTCCATTTTGACTCTCCTCTATCGAAGAAATTCTGCTGATATTGGCAGGGTCACTGAAGTCGAGCACCTCTATTCCGCTATTGTCGTTCTCTACATCGTAGAAAGATGTGAAGAGTATATTTCTGGCCGAATCGATTGCAAGCTGTGAAGGCTGAAGTATCTCTATCCACCCTATCGCATCGAAACCACCTTCCACTATATGCAATTGCGGAGGATAGTCGTACTCTCTCTCCATCCATACACCCGCATCCGCTTCCATCGTATCGTTGTCGAAATCCACCCTCTTATAGAAGGAGATTCCCCCGTCTCTTTCGTTTACAAAAGCGTTGTGTTTAAAATCGTAATACCAACTCTTGCTCTCGGCATTATTGCTCACAATAGCTTCTATATAGACGGGGGTACCACTCTTGACTTTGTAGTGAAAATTGTTGTCACCATTCTCTATATTGTCGAATTTGGCTATTTCATTCTCTCCTGCGGCCTCGACAATACGAATGGCGCTTATATTGTGCTCCGAGAGATTGACATTTTTCAGAGTCACAGTCGCTTCTACAGGCGGCATAGGCATGCGCTGAATCCGATTGTTGCCTCTATCTACGAGATATATCGTATTTTCACTATCCGCAACCAAACCTGCCGGAAACTCGAACTGTCCGTTCGCGGCTCCCTTCTCTTTCCAGGCTTCGATGAAGTTTCCGTTTTTATCGAACTCCTGCACTCTCCCACTCTCACTATCCGCAACCCATATATTATTCTCTTTATCGACCGTTATAAATCCCGGATTGATAAACTCACCATCTCCACTCCCTTCGCTTCCCCACTTCATGATGAAATTGCCGTCGCTATCGAATTTTTGAACTCTACAGTTGACACTGTCCGTTACATAGACATAACCATCACTGTCTATGGCGACACCTTTGGGACCGTCGAACTCACCGTCTCCGCTTCCTTGAGTCCCCCATTGCAAAATGAAGTTACCGTCACTGTCGAATTTTTGGATTCTATTGTTGGAAAAATCGGCCACATAGATAGAGTCGTTACCATCCACTGCTATGCCAGAAACTCTATCGAACTCACCCTCGCTGTTGCCCGTACTGCCCCATTTGAGCAAAAAGTTTCCTTCGTTGTCGAACTTCTGTACTATATTCTTACCCCTATCGCTCACATAGATATCGCCCTGGGTATCCGTAGCTACTGCGTAGGGTTCGGTGAACTCTCCATCACCCAATCCGCACTCTCCCCATTTCAAGAGGAAAGTCCCATCTATATCGAATTTCTCCACTCTACAATTGAATGTATCCACCGCATATACTCTCTCCTCCCTATCGATTGCGATACCGGTAGGGTCATCGAATAGACCCTCATCGTATCCATGCGAACCCCATCTCCTCCTAAAGTTGCCGTCGCTGTCGAATTTCTGGATTCTGTCGTTACCAGAATCCGCCACATATACATTTCCGTCGCCGTCAACAGCAAGATTCCTCAGAAATATAAACTCTCCGTCATCTCTTCCGACACTGCCCCATTTCAATACAAAAGCTCCGTCGCTGTCGAATTTCTGGATTCTGTTGTTGTTCACATCCGAAACGAATAGATATCCGTCGGAATCGATATCTATACCGTACGGAGAGTCGAATTGACCGTCTCCATCTCCGTGAACTCCCCATTTTTTTATAAAGTTGCCATCGCTGTCGAATTTCTGGATTCTGTCGTTACCGGAATCGACTACGAAAATCTTTCCTTCCGCATCTATGGCGATTCCCGCAGGAGAGTTGAATTGACCGTCTCCATCTCCCTGAACTCCCCATTTTTTTATAAAGTTGCCGTCGCCATCGAATTTCTGAATCGTACAAGTAAGAGTATCGCTTAGATATACACTACCGTCTCCTCCCACCGCAATACCTCCGGCGGAAGCGAACTCTCCATCGGCATCGCCACAGCTTCCCCACTCCCCTATGAGAGAGCCGTTGCTATCGAGATGTTTTACATTGCAAGGCAAAAGGACATATAGCGTTCCATCCCCCGATAGCGCCACATCCACCACGGCACTCATCGCCGGATTTTCACTCTCGTCGGGCACCCATACCTGAAAGTCCCGGCTCTGCGCGAAAGATATACCCAGAAACAGTACCAACACTATTTTGAAAATATTTTTTTTCATAAAGCTACGCATTCTATCCTCCTCCCGCTATCTTACTTATATTATCACTCGAATAGTCTTTGAAAAATCTTATAAATACTGAATATATCTAAGGAAAGATTAAGAAGAGTCTCTTCGGAAGGTCATATTCATAGAGCTATCCGCGAAAAGGACGGATAGCGCGATTGTTGGAATCTGACTATCTTGAAGCTATCTATAGCCTTCCAGCCACCGAAGTCACTGTTGCTCCCAGTATCCTGAAGTTTGAAACTTAATATCTACAACTCTCCCACAATATTGGCCGACACGGCTATTTTCAAGAATATCGGGAGGGGAGATATCACCCCGAAACCTCGAGAGTCTCTCCGGGCTCGAGCTCCATCACCTTCCAGGGCAAACCTTGGCTCGCAAGCTCCTTCATGAAGGGGTCGGGGTCGAACTCTTCGATATTGTGTACCCCGTTTTCGTACCATACTCTCTCGAGCATCAGTTTGGCCCCTATCATGGCGGGTACACCGGTCGTGTAGCTCACCGCCTGGCTCATCACCTCTTCGTAGCACTTCTCGTGCTCGCTCACCTGATAGATATATACCGTTTTTTCCGCACCATCCTTCACACCTCTGAGGAAGACGCCGATATTGGTCTTGCCCTTCGTCCTAGGCCCGAGAGAGGCGGGATCGGGCAGAAGAGCTTTGAGCAGATGCAGAGGCACCACTTCACACCCATCCACCTCTACAGGGTCGATGCGTGTCATCCCCACATTGTCCAGTACCTTCAGATGGGTCAGATAGCTCTGCGAAAATGTCATCCAGAATCTGATTCTCTTCAGGTGGGGGATATTCTTTACCAGAGACTCCTCCTCTTCGTGGTAGAGCAGGTAGCTATCTTTCGGCCCCACTTCGGGGTAGTCCCAGACCATTTTGATCTCCATCGCTTCGGTCTCTTTCCACTCCCCATCTTCCCAATATCTGCCTTTGGAGTTCACCTCTCTGATATTTATTTCAGGGTTGAAATTGGTGGCGAAGGGGTAGCCGTGGTCTCCGGCGTTGCAGTCGAGGATATCGATATAGTGTATCTCGTCGAAATAGTGTTTCAGGCCGTAAGCGACGAAGAGATTGGTCACCCCCGGATCGAAACCACTCCCCAGCAGTCCCTTGATGCCGGCCTTTCTGAAAGCTTCGTCTCTGGCCCACTGCTCCTTGTATTCGAATTTCGCCGTGTCGGGGTGTTCGTAGTTGGCCGTATCGAGATAGTCCGTCCCCGTAGCTATACAGGCATCCATGATAGTCAAATCCTGATAGGGAAGAGCGACATTGATGACGATATCCGCTTCGCATCCTCGTATGAGTTCGACGACCTCCTGCGTATCGTCCGCATCCACTTGGGCCGTCGCTATCTTCACTCCCGTCCTCTTCTGCACATTGTCGGCTATCTCCCTACACTTCGAAAGGGTTCTGCTCGCGAGTGTGATATTGCCGAAAGTATCGGCATTCATCGCACATTTGAAAGCCACGACATTACCCACTCCGCCTGCACCTATGATTAGAGTGTTTTTAGACACCTTACACCTCCTTTCTCCGGCTATTGCAAAATAGGAGCATTGTATCTAATAAATCATGAAAATCAATATAATGAAAAGATGGTCGTCGTCTCAGTCGGATACTCAATGGCGCTTTCGCAAAATCGACAGAATCGTCAAAGCGACAATGGCGATATTTATGATTGCAAGCAGAGCTACACTTTTTTGAAGAATAATCAGCAATTCATCGGAGGCCGTTATATACTCCCTCCATCCATTTAGCAGGTCGATACAATGTTTTTTGTCGATTTCTATCACGCCGCGCTTGACCCTAGCTATAAACTCTTCATATCTGCCTATATCGCTATTTAGATTGAAGGTAAACAATATACCCGTATAGAGCGTATTGACGAGCACTGTGACAATCAAGAGGGCGACAAGCCTCACTCTCATTCGATTTTCGCGATTTTGCATACCTTCGACTCCCCATTTGCCATCGATGTGCCACAATCTAACATAATGGACTTGAATCCTATATTAATCTCGATATTTGACGATAGGCTTCCTTTTTTCGATAGAATTTGCCGAAAAAGGAGTCTTGCAATATGCAAAGCCTGACAGCATTTTATATCAAAAAGTTCATCTCTTTCTTTCTCGAGCCTTTCGGTCTCTCTCTGCTGCTTGTGGCACTCTCCATACTCCTTCTGCATCAAAAGAGGACAAAAGCCGCTGCGACACTGCTCTATGCGACGCTGGGCATACTGCTTGTCTTCTCGTATCCTCTCGTATCGGATGCCCTGCTCGAGCCCATAGAGAGATCGGTGACTACCGAAAAGAGTATTCCGCCCAGGATCGAGTATATTCATGTTTTGGGCAATGGTGCCAACGAAGCCTATTGGCAACCGCTCTCCTCGAGACTCCACGAAGCCGCACTCAAGAGAGTGCTGGAGGGCTATATACAGTATAGAGAGCATCCGGGCAGCCACATAGTCATAACCGGTTTCGCAAGGCCGGACAGGAACGAATCCTATACCGATGTGGCCGTCTCTCTGCTCGAAAAGATGGGTGTACCTCGGAAAGATATAATCTTTACGGATAGAACGAAAGATACGGAGGAGGAGGCGAAATTCATAAAGAGACTGGTCGCAGATGAGCCGTATATTCTGGTGACCTCCGCCTCTCATATGAAACGAGCCCTCTATGTGATGAGGAAATACTCTCTCGCAAGCATCGCGGTACCTACCGATTATGGTGAAATGGGCTCCATAGACCTGCTATACGCACCCTCGCTCGAAGCACTGAAGCGCTCGCAAAGGGCACTGCATGAGTATCTGGGTATGCTCTGGTATAAGCTGAAAGATTTTGCGGGACTCTTCAAAAAAGGGGAGCGCGAAGAAGATTGAGCCCCTTGTACTAAAGTTTTCTAATCGAAAACTTGAAATCTATTTGAGTTTTATGTACAATTGCAAAAAAAATGTGATAGAGGAGCATATATGGCAAAGCACAAGTTTCAAACGGAAGTAGGGCAACTCCTGCATCTGATGACACACTCTCTCTATTCCAATAGAGAGATATTCATAAGAGAGCTCATTTCAAACGCCAACGACGCACTCGACAAGTTCAACCATCTCAAACTCACGAGTGAAGCCTTCAGGGATGAGGAGTGGAGTCCCAAAATCACTATCAAGCTCGACAAGGATGACAACTCCATATCGATAATCGACAACGGTATCGGTATGAACGAGCAGGATTTGATAGAGAATATCGGGACAATAGCCAAATCCGGCACCAAAGCCTTCATAGAGCAACTCACGGGAGATGCCAAAAAAGACAACAACCTCATCGGTCAGTTCGGAGTCGGCTTCTATTCGGTATTCATGGTGGCTGAAAAGGTGGATGTAATCAGCAAGAAGGCAGGCGAGGAGAACGCCTACAAATTCAGCAGCGACGGAAGCGGAGAGTTCGAAATCGAACAGGTGGTCAAAGAGTCGCACGGTACCGTGATATATGCGAAGCTGAAAGAGGACGCTTCCGAATTTCTCGACAGCTGGAGAGTGAAAGAGGTGGTCAAAAAGTACTCGGACCATATCCCCTATCCCATCTTCCTGAGCTACGAGAGCGAAGAGATGGTGGGAGAGGGCGACGATGCCAAGATGGAGAAGGTCAAGAAGAACGAGCAGATAAACGACGCCAAAGCTCTCTGGACCCTACCCAAAAACGAGATAGAGGACGAAGAGTACATAGAGTTCTACAAAACGATATGGCACGACCACGAAGAGCCTCTTTTGTGGCTACACAACAAAGCCGAGGGCACCATGGAGTACACGACACTCTTCTATATCCCCAAAACGGCGCCTGCGGATATCAACAGAGCCGACTTCAAACCGGGAGTGAAGCTCTATGTAAAGAGGGTATTCATCACCGACGAGGAGAAAGAGCTCATACCTCTGTATCTTCGCTTCGTCAGAGGAGTCATAGACAGTGAAGACCTCCCCCTGAATGTGAGCAGGGAGATTCTGCAAGAAAACAGAATCCTCGCCAATATCAAACAGGCTTCAATCAAGAAGATTCTAAACGCCATCAAGAAGCTCGACGACGAGAAGTTCTCCACATTCATAGAGCAGTACAACAGACTCGTCAAAGAGGGTATCTATACCGATTATACGAACAGGGAGACTCTCCTCGAAATCGTTCGCTACAAGAGTAGCAAAGTCGAGGGGCTCACCTCTCTGGACGACTATATGAAGAGAGCGGGCGAGAGAGAGGGTGAGACGAAGAAAGAGATATTCTACATCATCGGAGAGAACGAAAATATCCTCAGAAACTCTCCTCTGCTCGAAGCCTACAAAAAGGCCGATATCGAAGTCCTCATCATGGACGACAAAGAGGTGGACGAGATAGTCACTCCATCCATAGGCGAGTACAAGGAGTGGAAATTCGTCGATGTGGCTACAGTGGACGCTCCCGAATCCGAAGACGAAGAGGAGAAGAAGCAGCTCGACGAAGAGTATGCTGAATTGACCAAAAAGCTGAAGGAGGTACTGGGAGAGAGTGTCAAGGAGGTGAAGGTGACGACCAGACTCACCGAGAGCCCCGGATGTGTCGTCCCCGACAGCTCGGACCCGATGGCGGGTATGGCCCATCTCTTCAGACAGATGGGGCAGGAGATGCCACAGACTCCGCTTATATTGGAGATAAACCCGAAACACGAGATGATTTCCAAGCTATCCTCCATGGATGACGAAAAACTCTTCGAAGAGAGTGCCTGGGTCCTCTACGAGAGTGCCAGAATGGCGGAGGGCATGGAGCCCATCGACAAGAGCGCATTCGCCAGACGCATATCCGATCTCCTCTCGCGATCTCTCTAAAAGAGCGGGGCACTCTTCCTTGCCCCCGCAATCTTATCACCGGGATTTCGCCCTCCTTCGAAGGAGTACTGCCCGTGGAGATATCCCCGAAAAAAATAATGATATACTTCAATCGATTTATTGGGGAAAATAATGATTATCAAGAAATTACGACTCTATAATTTTCGCTGTTTCGAGGATTTTGAAATAGTTTTTGATGAAAAACTGACTGTCATTGTTGCAGAAAACGGGATGGGCAAGAGTGCGGTGCTGGATGCAATCTCTATCGCATTGGGGCCTTTTATCGGCGGATTCGATACAGGCACGAACAGAGGATTCGCCAACGACGATGCCAGACTTGTCATCAAAAAGAACGACAACTCCTCCTATACGATGGAGAGCCTGTTTCCTGTCCGACTGGAAGCCGAAGGGCTTGTGGATAATCGTCCGATACAGTGGGCCCGCGCTTTGTCGGGAATGAAGTCTCGCACTACGATCGCAGAGGCGACAGCACTACAGAGATATGCGAAGAAATTGCAGAAGATAGTTCGGGAAGAAGAGCACTCTTCACAGGTGCTTTTGCCGATCGTCTCCTATTACGGAACAGGGCGCTTGTGGAATCAAAAGCAGTTGTCATACAGCGAGTCGAAACTATCCAGATCACGCCTCTATGGCTATAGCGACGCAATGGATCCGAAATCGACATACAAACATTTCGCCCAATGGTTCCGCGACGAATCGAGAGCCAGGTATGATCGTATGATCAAACTGATCGAGTCAGGATCTGTCGATAGCGGTGAGATACGGACTGTTGGCAACAAAAGCCTCGAATCGATCAACGAAGCTGTAAATATTTGTCTTGGAATCAACGGCTGGAAAAATCTGCGTTACGATTTCGAGTTTCGGGAGCTGACTGCAGATCATCCGAAGTTCGGTACGATCCCTGTGTCGCGTCTGAGTGACGGTGTAAGAAATATGATAGGACTGGTGGCAGATATCGCCTATCGCTGTAGCAAGCTGAATCCACATCTCGAAAATGCTCCGAAAGAGACCAATGGTATTGTTCTGATCGATGAGGTGGATATGCATCTACATCCAAAATGGCAACAGGTGGTTCTTGGAACACTACTGGAAGCGTTTCCGAAGGTTCAATTTATAGTTACGACACACAGTCCGCAGGTGTTGAGTGCGATCGATAGAAGCAATATCAGGCTCATTCAAAGCAAAAGCGAGTCGCAAGCCATACAGAAAAATAGCTTTGTATCGGTCGAACCGGAGTTTCAAACGAAGGGCGTTGCAAGCTACGAAGCGCTTGCTAGAATCATGGGAATCGATCCTGTTCCGGATGTAGAAGAAGCCAAATGGCTGAATACTTATAAAGAAGCGATCGAAATGGGAACTGCGGATGAGATGGAGGATTTGCGGACTAAGATTATTCACCATTTCGGGGATACTCATCCTGAAGTTTTGGAGTGTCGTCGTTTGCTGAGACTCCATGAAATGAAAAAAAAGCTTTTCGATAAAAAAGAAGATGCACAAGTTAGATAGAACGGCACCGCCAAGATGTTTAAAAAAATATGATTATCGTAGAGATAGATGGAACGATGTGACGGACAGAGAGAAACATGAAATTTGGCAACAGCTGGAAAAGATGCAGGGCGGACTCTGTGCCTACTGCGAGTCGGAGCTGACAGAAAAGAGGCATATCGAGCATTTTAGGCAGAGGTCATCTTTTGCCAAGCTGAGCTTTGAATGGGAAAATCTTTTTGGCTCGTGCAATCGTGAAGATAGCTGTGGAAAATTCAAAGATAAGCAATCGTATGATCCCAATGACCTCATCAAACCAGATGTCGATGATCCGGATCGCTTTTTAATTTTTTTAACGAATGGGAGGATTGTTCCCAGAGACGACCTAGATGGTGAGGAGCTGAAAAAAGCCCGGGAAACATTAAGGGTTTTCAATCTGGATCACGATAGGGGCCCATTGCGTTTTGCCAGAGAACAGGCGGTAAAAGGCTATTTGCAGACCATTGAAGAGTTCCAAGAACTGGCTGAAAATTATCCGAAGAAAGATTTGATACCACTACTGAGAGACGAGCTCGAAAAGATTGAAGGATTGCCTTATTTTACTGTTATCAGACACGCGTTTTTGAGATTTCTTTGAAAATCCCGAAGAGAAGAGAGCTACACAAATCGTCGCTTATATCGTATCCTTCTTATCCCATAGAGTATGGCTCAACTCTTTGATCGTATCGTGTATATTTTCATATAGCGGATAGCCTTCGAGCTTTTCGAAATGTGCGAGCAGTCTATCTCTCTTCCCTGCGAAAAAGAGCTCCATGAACTCATCGTCCAGCTCGTATAGCTGTCTGATAATATACCATAGACGAAGAAAATCCTCGTCGTAGGCTCCGAGAATCTCCGCGCTGAAACTTTCGAAACTCTCTTTGCCGCTCTTTTCGAAATCCTCCACGAGCACCTCTATCAAGGCGCCTATACAGCGACTCGGCACCGAATAGTAGAGCATCGATGCTGCTTTGGGCTCGGGTGCCTCCAGAGCACCCACGAAGACCCGTAGAGCTCTTTCGGTATCGGCATAGAGATTGGTGCGCAGACCTATGAGACCGATATCGCTGTGATAGTGTCTGCCGCAACCCTTCAGACAACCGCTGAAACCTATCGATATACGATATTTCAGAATCTTTTCATAGAGAATTTCGTCGATATCTCTCTTGATATCCCAGAGAGAGAGGGGACAGTATCTCGAACCGACACAGCTGCAGACTCTCGGCTTTTGCCTCCGGCTCTCTTTGGCCCCCTCCTTTACGAGATAGGCTCTCTGCATCGGATCGAGACGCACCTGTGTATTCCCATCCTCTTCCAAAACGAGCTCTATGGCCTCCTGCGTGAACTCTCCGTAGTGCAGAGGCAGCTCCATATACGATATACCTTCTGTCGAAGAGAAAAAGGAGCTCCTCATCAGAAGCTCTCCCTCCCCCTCCAGTTTGGAGCCGTAGATATCCTCTATGGCGCAACGGATATACTCCATCCCCTTCTCGTCTATGAGATACCTGAACCTTGTTTTGCTACGACTGCCTCTAAAGCCTTCTTCACGGTAGAGTCCGACCACGGCGAAGAAGAGCCCGCAAGCCATTTCTGGGTCAAGAAAGATATCGGCGCTCAAGGCGGTATGACTGTTCTTGCCTCCGAGATAGAGGTTGAAGCCCTCCACACCGTCTCTTTCTGCCAGAGCCATGAGCAGGTCGTTGCCCCAAGGGTTGAAGAGCGGACTCTCCCGCCCTATTACGGCACTGTTGAATTTGCGCGGGATAGTCCCCATCCACTCCCGACTCCCTATGAAACGGGAACTTATCCTCTCTATGATGGGATATACCTCTATACGGGAATCTTCGGCTATTGCGTCGAAAGGATCGGTCACGACAGCCCTGAAGTTGTCCGTGAGGGTCTGTCTGAGCTCGAAACCCTCTTCGAGCAGAGAGCTGTATATACTCCATATATCGGCCGCTTCGATATCATGAAGCTCGAGCTGGGCTCTGGCGGTAACGACAAGACGCAATCGGTATCTTTGCGCGAAACGGCACAGTGTCGCCAGCTTTTTCAACTCCACTCTGCCGCCGTCGCTGCGGATTCTGAGCATATAGCTTCGCGCCTTGAGCTTGATATTGTAGATACCGTAGTTCTTGAGATAGAATCTCGTCTCCTCATCGGGATTTTCCCAATCCACTCTCTCCAAACTCCCGGCGAAATCGAAAGGAAGCAAAGCTTTTTTCAATCTCTCTATCTTGTTGACCTTCTCTGCCATACACAGCCTCTTTCAATGAATCTGATTACGATTCTACACAATTTTTCCTATTCCATATCTTTGAATCGCTATCTTGCCCATCCGACGAAAAGCCGGCAAGGACTCCTCTTTGGCATCAGGTAGCGCAAAGCCCGCCCCGATATTGACGACACTCAAGATAGATAAATGAAACTTCGATATGATTGCGCATATCGTACAAGTTTCTTGGGAGAAGCCCGAGACATAACAGTCCAACGGAGTTGAAAATGAGACGAATCGGATATATCCTGCTATTTACACTGGGGCTGGGCTCCACACTCCATGCCGCAGATATGCAAAGTGGCGAAAGGCTCTTCAAAGAGTACTGCTGGGGCTGTCACCATCAGACGGCAGAAGCTTTCGGTCCATCTTTCAGAAAGATAGCCAATACGAGGGATAGAGGCTCCATCATGGCTCAGATAGCCGACCCGGAACATACATACAAAGAACTGGGTTATAAGAGAAATTCTATGCCCTCTTTCGGGGATCTCAACTCCAGCCAACTCGAGAAGCTAACAGAGTTCATACTATCGTTCAAGGATAAAAAATGAGAAAGATTGCAAAGACCCTACTGCTTGCTTTTGTGCTCCTGGGCACGCTTCAGGCCAGAGAGAAACTCTTCGTGGTAGAGAGAGAAAATTCGGCACTTGCGGTGATAGATTTCAATCTCCTAACAAACGAGATAAAGAATATGAGAAACTGCAACCATGCCGTGGTCAAGTTCCGCGACAAGGACGGATATCTCATAAGCAGGGACGGCTATGTCATAAAGTTCGACCCGCTCAAGGAGAAGAAACTCAAGGAGTATAGAACATCCAAAAGCGCCATCGGCTTTATCGTTAGCGATAACTATGTAGCGGTGGCGAACTACGACAACAAAACGGTCGAGATTCTCGACAGAGACCTCAATCCCATACAGAGTATAAAGACAGGCAGCAGAAATGTAGGTATCAAGGAGTATGGAGAGAGGCTTATCTTCGCCTGTATGGACAGCGACGAAATATGGGTTATGAAAAATAGCGACCCGAAGGCTCGAAAGCCCCACTTCGAACTCGAAAAGAGATTCGAAAATATCGGCAAGGTTCCCTTCGATGCGATGATAGATAGAAATCTCTATGTCGTGGGGCTCTTCAACTCTCCTGAGATAGGTGTACTCGACCTCGATACGATGAAGTATAGAAAGGTACCGCTCCAACTCGACAAAAAGGAGCGTATCCTCAAGGTACCGCACTTCGGTTTCTGGAGTATTAGCGGCAAATATTTTTTCATTCCAGCCGTGGGCAACAAGAAGGTCTTCGTATTCGACCACGACTTCAAAGCCGTCAAATCGATAGAGGTCGAGGGCAATCCTGTATTCACCTCTCTAAGCCCCGACAAAAAGTGGCTCGCAGTGACTTTCAGCGGTAAGAAGTTCCCCATAGTACAGATTATAGATACCGAAAAGCTCGAGGTGGTAGCCCGTTACGAACTGCCCGGTTGGGTACTGCATGTGCGCTGGTCAAAAAATTCACCACATCTATATTTCAGTGTCAATACAGCCAATATGGTACTCGCCTACAACACATCGGACCCCGACCCGGCGAAGTGGTGGAAAAATTTCGAGTGGCCCGTACCCAAACCCTCGGGGATTTTCCTCTTCGACAAAGCCCCCGATTTGAAAAAGAGACCGTTCTGATGTTTAGGCTAAGCAATCTGATAGCCTCAGTACTCGAGGAGAGACCGGAGCGTTCTCTGAACGGTTCCATAATCATATGGAACTTCACCAACCGTTGCAATCTGGCATGCCGACACTGCTATAGTTACGCGGACCCCAACAGTAAGGATTTTCTCAGTACCGAATTTATCCTCTCCACCATTGCCGAGCTCAAAAAGGCCGGTATCCGTTTCGTGATATTCTCCGGTGGAGAGCCGCTGATTCGCAAAGATATCTTCGAAATATCATCTGCCATGAGAGAGGCTGGAATCGTCACCTATCTATCGACCAACGGACTCTACATAAACGAAAAGAGTGTAGATGCCATCATCGATACCTTCAACTATATCGGCATAAGTATCGACGGAATAGAAGAGGTGCACGACCACTTCAGAGGTTTGAAAGGGGCATATAGAAGGAGCCTCGACGCCATAGCGCTGATTCAGAAGCATGGCGGAAATGCCGGAATCCGCTTTACACTCACACAGGAGACGAAGGAGAGTTTCTACTCCATCTTCGAACTCGCCGAAGAGATAGCTGTAAACAAGATATATATATCTCATCTCGTATATAGCGGCAGAGGTCTGGATAATCTCAAGATGGATATATCACCAAAAGAGCGAAGAGAGTTCGTGGACTTTATCATAGAAAAGGCTTTCGACTATTACGAAAGCGGTAAAAAGATAGATATCGTCACGGGCAATATGGAGATGGACGCCATCGTCTTTCTCGAAAAGTTTTCGGCCCGCTACCCACACAAGAGAGAGGAGATGCTTCGCCGTCTCAGGGCCTGGGGAGGCAACAGCGCAGGTAGGAAGCTTGGCAATATCGACTGGATGGGCAATGTGAAACCCGACCCCTTCTTCCCCTTCACTATAGGCAATATCACCGAGCGCCCCTTTTCCGAAATATGGCTCGACGACGAGAATGAAATGCTTGCGAGACTCAGAGAGCATCCCAGAAGATTGGGTGGAAAATGCTCCGAGTGCGGAGTGATAGATATATGCAACGGAGGCTCGAGAAGCAGAGCATACGCCATAAGCGGCGAGCTCTGGGCGGAAGATCCGTCATGTTATCTCGAAGAGGAAACGAGAAGGATGGCCAATGGGTAGAGTCTATCTTACCGGCGCAGGTCCGGGAGATATCGAACTGCTTACGATAAAGGCCCTAAGAGTCATAAGAGAGGCCGATGTCATAATCTACGACAGACTCGCCAATCCCGATATACTCTCGGAGGCAAAAGACGGTTGTGAGTTCGTCTATGTCGGCAAGGAGGACAGCCGCCACACACTTCCACAGGAGGAGATAAACGAAACGATCTACCGCGCGGCTCTGAAGTACGAAAAGGTGGTACGACTCAAGGGTGGAGACCCTCTCGTCTTCGGAAGAGGCGGAGAGGAGGCTCTATATCTGAAAAAGAGAGGGGTGAAGTTCGAATTTATCCCTGGAGTGACCTCCGCCATAGCCGTACCGGAATATGCGGGCATACCGGTGACACACAGAGGTATAACCGTCTCCTTTCGCGTAGTGACTGGACACGAAGCTGCCAAGGAGAAGTCTCAGATACCTTGGGAGAACTACAAAACGGACGACACTATCATATTTCTGATGGGACTGCACAGATTGAGTTTCATAGTCGAAAAGCTCATAGAGATAGGCAAACCGAAAGATTTCCCCATAGCCGTTATCAGCAGGGGTACATGGCGCGACGAGAAGACTGTCACCGGTACCCTTGAAGATATATATGAAAAAGCCAAAGATCTGCCCACCCCCGCACTCATAGTGGTGGGAGAGGTCGTGAAACTACACGAAGAGCTCAGCTGGTTCGAAAGATAGATTTCTGTATAAGACTACTCCCAATCGGGGTCACTCGGTGGCGGTCCAAGATCTGCTTTGCTTCGTTTCGGTTTGACTATCTCTCCCAAGATAATCAATTTTGGAGCTTCATAGACGGCCTTTTTTAGAAACTTGCGTCTCTTTTCGCTTTGCGCCGTCCTTTTTTCGGCACTTTCAGCTCTCTCCTCTTTCTCTCTTTTCATAGAAACCCTCCTTCTTGGCTTTATTATACATCACGAAACATAATGCGAGCAGTTGGGCTGGATTGGGGCTCTGCAGACCGTCGATTCTTCATTCTTATGAGTGATTGGATAGAATTTCCCATCACTATGGAAGCGGAGCGGATGTGGACAGTTTTTTGCCTGATTACAGGGATCCCATATTTAGTATCATTCTCATTCTTCTTATAGCCTTCGCCATCTCGATAGCGTCGTACGGTTGGAGTATATACAGACAGGAGAGACTCAAAAGAAGACTCTTCGGCTTTCTCGACAGATTCGACAGCGGCACCTGCGCTCTGGAGGAGGAGAACATACCTTTCGAAGAGGGTATGGAGAAACCTCTACTGATGCTTGCAAGAGCCTACGAGAAGAGCGGCGACTACTCCAGGGCCATAAGTATATGTCTCTATCTCATAAGACATACGAGAGACGACGAGATTCTGATATATCTGGGCAAGGTCTATCTAAGGGCTGGTTTTCTGAAGAGAGCCGAAGATATATTCGAAGAGATAATATCCAGACATCCGAGAAGGAAAGATGTACTCTACAATCTGGAACTTCTCTACGAAACTCTGCACGACTACGAAGGAGCGAAAGAGGCTCTCGAGGCTCTCGAGGCACAAGGGGAGAAGATATCCCGACTTTCGAAATATATAGAGTATCGCCAGATAGTCTCGAAAAACGATCTGAGCCCTTCGAAAAAGGTCGAAGCGCTCTGCGAACTACTCGGAGAGGAAGATTCGCTCTATCGCCCCGTTATCAGACAGCTCTTCGCTCTGAATACCGAATCGGCATGGGAGAGTGTGAAGGAGGAGAGGGTGGAAGAGATTATGGATATACTCTGGTATCTTCCATATTCGCAACTTCAATTGGATATAATTAAAAGAAGTAAAAAACTCAGCGCTCTCTACTTCGCGAGGGGAGATATCGAAGATGTCGTCAAAGAGTGCGGTATATTCGAGCTGGATATGTTGTGTGCCGCAAGAAAAAGCGGCTTCAGGGATGGGGATATGCTCTTTTCGTACCTCTGCAGAGAGTGCAAAAACAGTTTTCCCGTATCTTTCGAGCGCTGTCCCGAATGTATGGCGGTAAATTCTATAGAGGTGGAGGAGTCGCTTGCCAAAAAAAGAGATGAAACGGGTGAAACTCTATTGTGACGGTTCCAGTCTTGGAAACCCCGGGCCCGGAGGCTACGGAGGTATCTTGGAGTACAAGGGCTCACGGCGCAACTACAGCGGCGGTGAAAAATATACCACCAACAACCGTATGGAGCTCAAGGCCGTGATAGAGGGATTGAAAATGCTCAAAGAGCCCTGCGAAGTGGAGGTCGTAACCGACAGTTCGTATGTGGCCAGGGGTATAAACGAGTGGCTTGCATCATGGATGCAGAGAGATTTCAAAAAAGTCAAGAATCCGCAGCTGTGGAGAGAGTATATCGCTGCGGCCAAAGAGCACAGAGTTTCGGCCAGATGGGTCAGAGGACATGCGGGACATCCCGAAAACGAAGAGTGCGACGCCATGGCACGCAGGGAAGCCCAAAAGATGAAGGAGTTTTGAATCTATGAAAGATTATCGGAGATTAGAAGAGAGACTGGGATACCGATTCGAGGACGAAGGTCTCATCATAGAGGCCCTGACCCACAAGAGTTACAAAAAACCCTACAACAACGAGCGTCTCGAATTTCTCGGAGATGCCGTACTCGATCTGATAGTGGGGGAGTTTCTCTTCAGAGAGTTTCCCGACAAGGATGAGGGGATACTATCCAAAATAAGAGCCTCTCTCGTAAACGAGAGCGGTTTCGCGCTGCTGGCCAAAAAGATAGGGCTGGGAGACCATATCTATCTCTCCGCCGCCGAAGAGAACAATGGCGGCAGAGAGAAGCCATCTCTCCTCTCCAATGCCTTCGAAGCCGTCATAGGCGCCATCTATCTGGAAGCCGGCCTGCAAAAGAGTCGGGAGATAGCGGTGAAGCTCATACGGGAGAGTTATCCCCGTATAGACCTCGATACCCTCTGCAAAGACTACAAGACGGCTCTACAGGAGCTCACACAGGCTACACACGGTGTCACTCCGGACTATATCCTCGTGGGTGCGAGCGGACCGGACCATAGAAAAGAGTTCGAAATCGCGGTGGAGCTATCCGGCAAGGCCATAGCCAGAGCGAAGGGGAGAAGCAAGAAACAGGCTCAGCAGAAGGCGGCCGAGATAGCGCTCAAAAAGCTCAGAGAGGAGAGAGGATGAACAGCTTCGGAGAGAGATTCAGCTTCACCACATTTGGTGAGTCGCACGGCAAAGCCATAGGCTGTATCGTCGATGGCATACCTGCGGGGCTGGAGGTGGACGAAGCCTTCATCCAGGCCGAACTCGACCGCAGGAGACCAGGCAAAACGGAGCTCGAGACCGCTCGAAAAGAGCCCGACAGGGTGGAGATACTCTCCGGAACATTCGAAGGCAGAAGCACAGGCACACCGATAGCCATGCTCATCTTCAACCAGGACAAGAGAAGCAGAGACTACGACAATGTCAAGGCCCTCTTCCGTCCCGGTCATGCCGACTTCACATACTGGCACAAGTATGGCATCAGAGACTACCGTGGCGGCGGACGAAGCTCCGCGAGAGAAACTGCGGCGAGAGTGGCTGCCGGAGCCCTTGCCAAACTCATGCTCGGAAAGCTCGGTATCGGGATAAGAGCGGGGATTTGCGAAATAGGGGGTATAGAGGGAAGGGAGGAGAGATTCGACTTCGAGCACGCGATAGAGAGCGAACTCAACGCTCTCGATCCGGAAGTGGAGAGTGCCCAGAGAGAGGCCATCATGCAGGCCAAAAGAGATCACGACTCGATCGGCGGTGCGGTCTTGACGGTCGCCTCCGGAGTACCTGCGGGGCTGGGAGAGCCTATCTACGGAAAGCTCGACGCCATGCTGGCCGATGCGATGATGAGTATAAACGCCGCCAAGGCCGTCGAGATAGGCAACGGCATAGAGGCTGCAAGAATCAGGGGAAGCAGGAACAACGACCCCATAAGACCCGAAGGCTTCGAAAGCAACAATGCCGGCGGAATTCTGGGCGGTATAAGCAACGGCGAAGAGATAGTGGTAAAAACCTACTTCAAGCCCACCCCTTCGATATTCAAAGAGCAAAAGAGTGTCAATATAGAAAACGAAGCGATCGAATATAAGCTCAAGGGCAGACACGACCCGTGTGTGGCGATAAGAGGAAGCATAGTGTGCGAGGCGATGATGGCGATCGTGCTCGCCGACGCACTCCTGCTGAATATGGGCTCGAGGATGGAGTATCTCGAGAGAGTCTATAACGGATAGCCGGATGTCCCTATCCTGCGACAAAGAGAAGAAGAAGCCTCTCGTCTCCATTCTCATCCCCATGCACAATGCACAGGAGTATATCTGCGACACGCTCGAGAGCTCTCTGGCACAAAGCTGGAAAAAGCTGGAGATAGTGGTGGTGGACGACGGCTCCGAAGATGCCGGTGCAAAGCTCGTGCAGGACTATTGCCGAAAATTCCCGAATATACGGCTATATAGACAAAAACACTCGGGTGCACCGAGGGCGAGAAATCTCGCTTTCGAAAAGTGCCGTGGAGAGTATATACAGTATCTCGATGCCGACGATCTGCTGAGCGAAAACAAAATCGAGGCTCAGATGAGACTTTTTGAAAAATATGGAAACGAGATAGTCTGCTCGTCGAAATTTTCATACTTCAAAAAGAGTCCGCAAGATGCGAAAGCAGTCCGACAGAGGATAGACAGAAGCTACGACTCAGGACTGGACTGGCTCGTGGATGCCTGGAGCGGAGGGGGTTTCGGTGTGGTCATGGGGTGGCTGACACACCGCTCTCTCATAGAAAAGGCCGGTCCATGGAACGAAACACTGCTCAAAAACCAGGATGGAGAGTTCTTCTGCCGTGTACTACTCGAAGCCCGAAAGGTCATACTCTCGGAGGATACGATGGTCTACTACAGAAGAAGCTCAGAGCATTCAGTCTCTTCCGTGCGCCGCAGAAGCGCCGCCGTATCCACTCTCGAGAGTCTGAGACTCTACGAGAAACATACGGAGGGTCTGGAGCACCCAGGACTCAGACAGGCCCTCGCCACCACCTTTCTCAACTTCATCATCAATTACTATCCCGCTTTCGAAGAGCTCAGAAGAGAGGCCGAGCGCGAAATAGAGAGACTCGGCTTCGACCGCTATACACTCCCCTTTCCCGGCAGACTCTCATATCTCTCCCGCATCGTCGGATACCACAATGTAGTGAAACTGAAGTATCTCATCTCGCTATACAGGAGAGGATGACTCATCTACTCCTCTACCCCTTTCGCTACCACCAGCAAACTATCCCGCGCGGCTTTTGGGCATATTATAATTTTTGAATATCGAAGTTGATGAGTTTTGCCTGCACAACCACCACAAACCTTCCAACATGAGGGTCTTTTGAGCGCTTTTGCTATCTCGAAACTACAAGATGGATAGGAGTCTGTCGGCTCACTGGGAGTATTTAAATTTCTGTATCACCCGAGAAAAACCATAATATAGGGGGCTTCTTCGAGATTTTAGGGTGAAAGCCGGGGCAAAACTCTCAGTGTGTCGTGCACACACTGCATACATCGAACGATTTGAATATCAGCTCTATGGGTGCGTCCGCGCTCTCCCCCTCGAGAGCCCCATGCAATATCCCCTCTTCGGCATCGGAAGCTACGAGATTCCATTGAGTGGGTGTAATGATACTGTAATCGGCTATGAGCCCCTCTTCTATCTCTACCCTGTGAATCAGTGAACCTCTTGCTGCCTCCACCACTCCCCAGCCTACGCCGCTTTGGGGAAACTCTCCGGGTTCGATGTAGCTCTCCTGCGAAAGGTCGATGCCGGCTATCAGCTCCCGACAGTAGTGTAGAAGCGAGGCTATTTCACACACTCTTGCCATTATACGGCTCAACAGTGAATCGCCATATCTTCTGTGAGCCTCTCTGATAAGAGGTCTCTTCGCCACCATAGCCCTTGCCAGAGGTCCCGTTTCGTAGTGTCTGCCTCTGTATCTTACACTGTTGGCCCCCGATTCCGGGACAAAAGACTCCTCTATATAGTCTGGTCGGAGGCTGGGGTAGTACCTCGTAGCCATCGATTTGCCCTGTCTGAAGATGCCGTTTTCACCGAAGACTATGAATCTGTCTCTGCTTCTACCGAGCCTCTCCCAGCCTCTCTCCATAATCAGACGCATAGCCTGGGGCAGATATCCATCCATCCGTAGAATATTCTCTATCTTTTCGCACTCTTCTATGCTTCTAAAGTCGGTATCGACTATATATCGGGTGAAATATCCTATCAGCTTCTCGAGAGAGTAAAGAAGAATACTCTTCTCACGGATTGTGGGCTCGCATACCACACCTCCGGGTATGGCGTATGAGTTGTGGGGGTACTGACCCGCCACTACGGCAATCATCGAAGCTGCTGTTCGCGAAGGCTCGATGGCTGCCTGTATGGGGCTCTTCATCCCAAGTAGCGGCGCTATAGTGAGAAAGAACCATTTGAAGTGGTTCTGTATCATCTCGAGAGTGAGTGTAAGCTCTCTGAGAGCCTCCGCCTTCGCAGTGAGCTTCGGATTTCCCATTGCACTCTCCAGAGCCCTGACAGTCGCCATGAGATGGGCGTGACCGCATATCCCGCAGACCCTGGGATTGATGACGAGGGCATCCATCGCCTCTCTGTTTCGAAGAATCTTTTCAATTCCTCTACTCGAGAAAAAAGATGTGGATACAGCTCTTAGCCGTCCGTTTTCGACTCTGTAGGAGAGAGAGACCTCACCTTCGACCTTCTCTATCAGCCTTAGCGTCCTGCTCACTCCTCATCCTCCAGTATGCGCCTGTGAAATCTATCTATCCTGAAAGCCTTGGCCACTCCTGCGAGACTGAGATAGGCCCTTTTGGAGACCCCCAGCGGAAGCCTTGCCGGAATACCCATATGCTTTTCGGTACGCCACAGACCTCTCGTGGGGAAATCGGCTTCGGTACAGCCGTGACAGGGCTCTCCGACTCTCGTTTTGGAAGATACCCCGTTCCAGAGAATCATGTTGCAGCTTCCTGCGCTGTATGTCCCTCTGCATCCGTGCTCATAGAACATACACCCCTCGAGATGACCGAAATCGTGTCTGTCTATCTTGTATTCGAAATATTCGTTTCTGCTGCATCCATCGTGAACGGTATAGCCGTAGTACTCTTTGGGACGCCTGTAGCTATCCAGAGGCAGGCTCCCGCCCTGAGCAAGTGCGGTGATAACAGATACGACTATTTCGGGATGCACGGGGCAGCCCGGCAGGGATATGCTCTTTTCGAAAAAGTCCGAAAAGCCATCCAGCCTTTTCTCGCCGTCGAAATGCAGACCGCTCCTATCCTCGCCGCCCGCCGAGAATATACCTCCGTAGGTGGCACAGGTACCTACGGTGAGAATGTGGCTGCAACTCTTCGCGAAGTGCTCGAGCATATCCCTCATTCTCACCCCTTTTTTGCTCAATCCGGCACAGAGTGCACCGTCTATGAGGAGGATATCGCACTCCATCTCTTCGTAGTTGTCCAATATCTCGTCCAGAGAAGATAGTGAAGGTAGCAGAGGGTGGTAGAGCCAGTCGAAAGATTTTTGAAACTCTTCGAGAGAGGGGTGGTTGAGCAGTGAGTGCGCATTGGCGTTGCAGGCCAGCTGGGAGAGCCACAGAAGAAGCTTTTTCTCCGCCATCTCCTCAGACCCCCAGGGCTCTATAGATATTTTCGGATATATCTTCTATATACGACTCCAGAGCTTTTGGCAACATTCTCTCCCCGTAGAGAAAGACCATCCCGCCCAGATAGCCCATAAAGAGTCCGAATGCGGTGAAAAAGTCCTGATTTCTCAACTCTTCGTTCGCAACCCCCTCTTCGAAAAAGATCATTATTTCGGTGATGAATTCGTTTACGCAAACCATACCTTCACATCCGTCGCTAAAGACCTCTCTATTGCTCAGATAGACCCTCAGAAAGAAATCTATCATCTGCGGCTCGTCTCTGGCGGTTTCGAAATAGATACGAACTATATCCTCTATCTTCTCTCTCGAACTCTTCTTGCTTTCGTTGACCTCTCTTATACGGATAGCCAGATATGACGATATATATCTTATCGCCTCCTGCGCCAACTCCTCTTTCGAGTGGAAGTAGTTGTAGAGATTTCCCGAACTCATCCCCAGCGAGCCCGCTATATCGGGAATGGTACTCCTGTAGTAACCCTTTTCGGCAAAGAGTTTGAGAGCACCTACGACAATCTGTATCTTCCTATCCCTCTTCTCTTCCACATTAAACCCCTTCCGGAAAATAGAATGACTATATTTTACAACTTTTTTAGTCCGACAAGCACTCTTCGACTGCCGGCAACAGACTCTTTCGCATCTTCTGTAGAGTGCTTTGGAAAGCCTCGTATCCCATACCATCCGGGTCCCTATAAGGGATATGGAGACTTTCTGCAGCCTTTTCGTAGAGGGGACAGCTCTCTCTGGCCTTGTCGCATACCGTCACGAGAAGATCGAAAGGCGCCTCGTCATCGAGCTCTTCGATAGCTTTCGAGTGGTACTCGTCTCTCCAGATAGCTCTCTCCTTCAGGACTCTTTCGGCATTGGGATTTACTCTTCCCAGCGGCCTGCTGCCGGCACTGAAGGCCCTTATCCCTTTCTCGGAGAGTTCGGCGTTTATCAGAGCCTCCGCCATGATCGATCTACAACTGTTTCCCGTACAGAGTACCAATACCTTCTTCAACTCTTCAATCCTTTCGAAAAAAGCAGATCCATACTTCCGAAAAGCTCCAACGCCTCTTTCAGACAGATGAAGGAGTGGTTGTAGGGGTGGGGAAGTTTTATCTTCTCCATCTTCGCCGCCGCTTCGAGCTTCTCTATCTTCGCCGCATGGGCACCGAAGAGGATGAGTTTCACATCGTAGGCACTCAAAGCATCGAGCAGACTCTCCATAAAGGGACGCCACAACGATATATGCTTTCCTGAATTGGCGGCACCGTCGAAGACGAGAGAGCTGTTGAGCAGAAGTACGCCGGCATCGCTCAGCTTGTCTTTGAGTTCATCCATCGTCTCTATCATTCCATCCTTCGCTATCGAGGCGATGGCGCTCTGCGACAGGTCGCCACACTTCAACTCTCCGGCGGCGACAAGAAGCATCTTCATGAAATTTCTCAGGCTCGTGGCTCTGTTGACCTCTTTGCATAATCCCTTTTCACAAAATATCCTATCCACCCTGCCGTCCATGAAGGCGTAGCCCGTGGCACTCTCTCTTCTGGGATAGGGGTCCTGTCCGAAAAGTATATACTTCACCTCATCGGGCTCCATGGCATCGAAAGCCGCCAAAAGCCTCTCTTTTCCGGGCAGGTACTCCCTGTTTTCGAGCAGATACGAGAGATATTCGGCAGGCAGTTTTTCGAGCGCCCCGGCGATTATAGGCCGCCAGCCTCTCCTGCATCCGCCGCTGAGGATGAGAGAGGGAGTATCGGATTCTCTTTTCAAAGCTCTCTGGGGTCTACGAGCCTGCCGGCTATCGCACTCGCGGCGGCCACGGCGGAGTTGGCGAGATATATCTCCGAACTTCTCGCACCCATTCTACCTACGAAATTTCTGTTCGTCGTGGATACGCACTTCTCACCATCGCCCAATATTCCCATATAACCGCCGAGGCAGGCTCCGCATGTCGGGTTGGAGACTACGGCACCCGCTTCGATGAGAGTATCTATCAGCCCCTCCTTCTCGGCCTGCATGAATATCTTCTGGGTCGCCGGCGTAACTATCATTCTCGTGCGTCTGGCCACCCTCTTGCCTCTGACTATATCGGCGGCTATTCTGAGATCTTCGAGTCTGCCGTTGGTGCAACTGCCTATCATCACCTGGTCTATCTCTATATTTTCCGATGCGGCATCCTCGATATATCTGCCGTTACTCGGCAGAAACGGAAAGGCCACTACGGGCGAAAGGGTATCGAGGTCTATCTCTATCACCCTGCAGTATCGGGCGTCGGCATCGGAGCGGTGGATTTTGGGTTCGGCTCTCAGCCCGCCGTTGAGCTTCGCTCTCTCGTCGAGATACTCGAGGGTGATATCGTCCACCTCTATGATTCCGTTTTTCGCTCCGGCCTCTATGGCCATATTGCATATACTGAATCTGTCGTCCATACAGAGATGGGCTATACCCTCACCCGTAAACTCCAGAGCTTTGTAGAGTGCGCCATCGACACCGAGTATCCTTATGAGCTCCAGAATGATATCCTTGCCATAGACATGTCTCCCCGGTCTGCCCTTCAATACGACCTTGATCGTCTCGGGGACCTTGAACCAGTTACCGCCGGTTATTATGGCGAAGGAGATATCCGTACTCCCCATTCCCGTACTGAAGGCGCCCAGGGCTCCGTGGGTGCAGGTGTGGCTGTCGGCCCCTATGATTACATCTCCCGGCACCACGAGACCCTTTTCGGGAAGGAGTGCGTGCTCTATACCCATATCCTTCTCGTCGAAAAAGTATTTCAGCTCGTGTTTGTATGCGAAATCTCTGCTTATTTTGGCCTGGTTGGCACTTGCGATATCCTTCGCGGGTATATAGTGGTCCATCACTATGGCGAATCCGTCGGGATTGGCGAGCTTTTTGGCACCGCTCTCTTCGAAGGCCTTTATCGATATCGGTGTGGTGATATCGTTGCCGATGACCATATCTATATCCACTCTCACAATCTCCCCCGCCTTCACCTCTGTGCCGGCATGTTCGGAGAATATCTTTTCCGTTATAGTCTGTCCCATTCTGCATCCTTGCTCGATTCTTCGCTATATTCTACACGGAAGAAGAGGAGATGGACTCCGCCTCCTCTCCCAAACGATTCGCGTGATTATATCCAAAAGCGTTCTTGGCAAAGCTTCTTTCTCGATACTTCGTCGTCGAAGGAGCGATATGCCTCGCTAAGCTTCCGCATCTGCTTTTTCGCTCTTTATTCCAGTAGCGCTGAAACGGAGTATGAAGCATGCCCCCTCTTCTCTGTTTTCCACATCGAGTCGGGCATCGAGTCTCTCGGCTATCTGTCTGCTCATATAGAGCCCTATACCGGTACCTTTGCCCTCCTCCTTCGTCGTGAAGTGAGGTTCGAATATCTTCTCTATCGGACTTACATCGATTCCCCCCGCACTATCCTCTATCTCGACTCTCGGGCTCTTCTTGTCGCCGATAATCCTTATCGTGACCCTGCATCTGCGCTCTCCCTTTTGTGTACAGGCGTCCCTAGCATTGGATATTACATTCAAAAGAAGGTGTTTGAAGCCGTTTTTCGAACCAAAGATCTCTATCTTCCCCTCCCTCGATACCTCCACATCGACCCTGTTTTTCATCAGGTCATCCTTCAACAGAAGCAGTGTCTCTTCGACAGCCTGAGAGATATCGAAATACTCTTCCTTCCTTTTGGGTCTGAAGAACTCCCTGAATGTTTCGAGTGTTTTGACCATATGATCGATCTGCATATGTATATTCGAGGAAAACTCCTTTATGTAGCTACCATCGACCCTTCCATCGTCGTAATCCCCTTTCAGAAGATCGGCATAGAGGCTCAGAGAGCTCAGCGGCTGTTTCCACTGATGAGCCACCGCATCGAGCATCTCTCCTATGGCCGCCATCTTCGACTGCTGCATCAGCAGTTTTTCACTCGTTCTTCTCTCTTCTATCGATCTGGCCAACGCTCTGTTGCGTTCGTTGAAACTTTCGGCCAAAGAGGCAAGTTCATCGTTGGAGCCCACATGTAGTTGCATCTCGTAGTCGGCTTTTTTAAGCTGTTCGCTCAAGGAGACTATAGGTGTAATCACATTCATTCTCAGATAGAAATAGCCAAAGAGTGCGAAGAGCAAAGAGGAGATCACCGTTGTCCACACAATGGCGTCGAAAAGGTTGTCTATATCTTTCAAAACGACCTTTTGTGATATCCCCACCAACATCTGCCAACCGGTATGGGGAAAATAGAAAAACGCCAATACACTTCTATCGTGCAGTATGGGATCACTCTCCTTTTGCGAAACCAAACTTAGGGGGGAATTGGCCGGATTTCGTCTCATCCACTCCATCTCTCCGGCTATTCTAAGAGCTTCTTTTCGTGTAATCTCGCTCGAATCTTCGGCCAGCTTCAGAGCAAGCTCCTCGTTGCCATCGAAAGAATCGTGTCTTTGGAGTCTGTCGAAAATTTCGCTATCGTACTTCACTCTTCCCAGAATATCTGAAGATGCCGTCACGATATTGCCGACTCTGTCTCTCAAGATGAAATAGCGGTCATGGCTATCTTTCAAAGAGCTGAAGATGTTGTCATATTCACTCCCCAGACTCACATCCACACTTGCAACACCTACGAAGCTCTTCCCTTCGTAGATGGGTGAAACCACCGTAATCATGGAGATATGGGTCACAGGGTCGCTATATAGTCTGGTCCAGAAGGTCTCGCCTCTTTTGAGATATCTCCCTATGGTGTAGAATTCCATCTTTCTAAAAGGTATGGCACTCTTCCTCTCATAGCCGGGTATCTTGGAAAAACCGCCGCTCTCGTCTCTACTGAAAAAACAGGAGCTCTCTCTTCTTGCCATATCCTCTTCGAACCAGACTCCGGCACTTACGATATCGCTCTCTTCGAAATTTTTCAAGAGTCTCGGCAAGACTTCGCAGACCTTTTCATCATCGGCGACAGAAGCGATATCTACAGCCAAGGTCTCTTCCCTTTTCTGATCTACGAGTAGCTCTCTTATCACACTGGCGGTTTCCAGCGCTATTCTCTCTTTCGCTCTCTCCATCAGATGGGCACTTTTGATATAGGAGAAACTCTCCATCACCACCATCAGGTAGAGCAGACCACCGACGATAAAGAGCAGCATCGCTTTGGCTCTTAGGCTTTCATACCATCTTCTTCTCATGATTAAATCATACTGAAATTTTTTTTATAAATTCTTGAACAATATTATTTTTACGGTAATTTAATTGTAATTGAAAGAAAAAAATAGTACAAATGTCGCAAATATTGCCGGATAGATAGGATAGAGATGAGAGAAGAGAGCGAAATTTTCGATTTTACACGCACGAGTGACGCCTGTATCAAGTGTGGACGATGCATACCTGTATGTACAATCCATCGTATCAATCCCGATGAAACCACATCGCCAAGAGGCTTCATAGACCTGCTGGGTGCATATGAGAGAGGAGAGTTGGATCTGGACGAAACGGCCAAGGATATCTTCGAAAGCTGTTTCCTCTGTACCGCCTGTACCGAAGTCTGCCCCAATTCACTGCCGACGGATATGCTCATAGAGGAGGTCAGGCGCGATATAGCCGACAGATATGGCATAGCGTGGTTCAAAAGGGCCTTTTTCCTGCTATTGAGACATCGGTGGCTAATGGATGCGATGATGAAACTCGGCTACACTTTTAGAACCTGTGCCTTCAGCGAGGAGCCTCGAAAGGGAGGGATGCTGCCAAGATTCAGGCTGCCGATAATCAAAAGCGCAAGACTTCTTCCCAGCCTCGCCAAAACGAGCTTTCTCAACACCTATCCCGAAAACATTCCGCAGGGCAAAGGCAGAAGAGTGGCGATTTTCATAGGCTGTCTGGCAAACTACAACTACACCGGCATAGGCGACTCCCTCCTCTATATCCTCAAAGAGCTCGAAATCGACGCCTTCATCCCCAAAGCGCAGAAGTGCTGCTCGGCACCCGCCTACTTCACAGGCGACTTCTATACGGTCGAGAAACTCGCCAAAGAGAATATAGAGTATTTCGAAAGTTTCATAGACGATGTAGAGGCGATAATAATTCCGGAAGCCACCTGCTCGGCCATGATAAAACATGACTGGGAGATATTCTTCAGAAACAGAGCTATGGAGCTCTGGGCCGATAGGGCCAAAAGAGTCTCGCAAAAGATATATATGGCCACCGAGTGGCTCGAAAAGCATACCGAACTCTCCTCGCTTCTTGAAGAGAGAGGAGCGACAATGGCTGAAACGGTGACCTATCACGATGCCTGTCATGCCCGAAAGGTACAGGGGATATATAAAGAGCCCAGAAAACTTCTCGGATACAATTATCGGATTTCGGAGATGAGCGAAGCGGGACGCTGTTGCGGTTTCGGCGGAGTTACGATGCAGACGGAAAAGTACCATCTCGCGAAGGCGGCCGGCGCCCCCAAAGCCGCCATGATAGAAGAGAGCGGCGCCGATATCGTCAGCGCCGAGTGCAGTGCTTGCCGTATGCAGATAAGCGCCTCTTTGCACGCGCGCGAAAGCGAAGTGATATTCAAAAACCCCATCGAACTGATAGCCGACGCCCTGAAAAAGGGGAAGAGAGAGGAGTGACTACTCCCCTTCGAAGATGATGAGATCGTATCTGCTCTTTTTCACGATCGCCTTGCCGGTAGGTACGGAGCCGTGTCTGTTGACTCTGCTGAGCTCCTCTCTGAGATACTCTATCTCCTCCTCCATCTTCTCCATCTGCTCTTTCAGACGCAAAATCACATCGACTCCCGCTATGTTGACACCCATGTCTCTCGTGAGTCTGAGTATCATCTTCATTCTGTCTATATCTCTCTGGGAGTAGAGTCTCATTCTCCCCTGCGTACGGGCCGGCTCTATCAGACCGTCTCTCTCGTACTGCCTGAGAGTCTGAGGATGGATATCGAGCATATTCGCCACTACGCTGATAAGATATACAGGTTCGTCATAGCTATGCATCATCTCACTCCTTTCTATTCGGGAAGCTTCTCTTCGCACATTTTGCGCAACTCTTCGGGCAGAGCATCGACATCGGGTATGACGACATTGGCCACGAGGAAGAGATCACCTTTCATACCCGTACGCCTGTCTGTGAACCCCTTGCCCTTGAGCCTGAATTTCTGTCCGTTCTTGGTATTTCGGGGAACCTTCAGAGTCACCTCCTTTTCGGGAGTGCGAACCTTCACTTTCCCGCCGAAAAGCGCATATTTCAGAGCTATGTCTATATTTTTGTAGAGGTCGTTACCCTCTCTTCTATACTCCGTAGATGGTGCCACATCCACGGTTATGAGCAGATCGCCTCTTTGCCCCTGATAGCTCTTCCCCTTGCCTCGGACCCTGAGTGTCTCACCGCTCTTGATACCGGCAGGTATCTTGATATCGAAACTCTCCCCTTCAGGGGTGCTTACATGGTGCTTGCCGCCGAGTACGGAGACATTGAAAGGTATCGTGATTCTGGCTCTCGTATCCAGATCCGGTGCTCCGAAACCGGAAAAACCGGATCTTCTCTCTCCGGCACTGCCAAAGCCTCCGAATCCGCCGAAACCGCCTCCGCCTCCGAACATCGCCCGCAGAATCTCTTCGAGATCCACATCGGCACCCTGGCTGCGTGCGAAATCGCTGAAGTTCTGACCGCCGAACATCTGATCTCCGAAGCGATCGTAGCGAGCCTTCTTCTCGGGATCGCTTAGAACCTCATAGGCAGCGTTTATCTCCTTGAACTTCTCCTGGGCTTCGGGATCCTTGTTTATATCGGGATGGTACTTTCTCGCAAGTTTCCTGTACGCCTTTTTTATCTCCTCGGCAGAGGCGTTTTCACCAACTCCCAATGTTTCATACAGACTCTTTGCCATCTTGACTCCTCATTCTCTTTATCCTATCGAATCTTCAAAAGCGCCGAAACCCCAGATTGTACAAGTTCGGCAATACTCGTTCCAATAGTTTTGCCGGATTATATCAAAAAACTTTAGTCAAAGTCAATCAACTTTATCGTTTTAGTGCAGGAAGTGTCTCACTCCCGTAAAATACAGGGCTATTCCGTGCTCATCGGCAGCCTCTATCACCTCATCGTCCCTGATACTTCCGCCAGGCTCTATGACGGCGCTCACACCGGCCTGTGCCGCGGCATCGATGGAGTCTCTGAAGGGGAAGAAGGCTTCGCTCGCCATCACCGCACCTGTGACATCGAGTCCCATCTCTTTGGCCTTCTTCAGTGCGCACTGTGCCGCATCGACACGGGAGGTCATACCCATCCCCACTGCGACCATGGCCGAATCTTTGACATAGACCACACAGTTGGATTTGGTCATTCCCGCTATCTTCCAGGCTATCTCCATATCTCTCATCTGTCTCTCGTTAGCACTCTTGCGGCTGACGAGTTTCGCACCCTCGACCTCATTGTCACATATGCAGTCGGCTACCTGATAAACGAAGCCTCCGTCTATATGTTTGAAATTGGCTCTATCTCCGGCCCTGAGCAGTCTGTCACTCTTTTGCGAAAAGAGTTTGAGTCTCTTCTTCTTTTCGAAAATCTCGACGGCTTCTGGAGTGAAATCTCCCGCTATTATCACTTCGAGAAATATTTCGTTCATCTTTTCGGCAAGCCGGGCATCCACTACCCCGTTGACCGCCACGACACCTCCGAATGCCGAAACGGGGTCGCACTTGAGAGCCTCCACATAGGATTCGAGCAGAGTATCTTTGAGAGCGAAGCCGCAGGGGTTGCCGTGTTTGACTATACAGACCGCGGCTCTGTCTCCGAAGCTGGACGCTATAGCCAGAGCTCCGTTCATATCCGTCATATTGTTGAAACTCGCCTCTCCCTTTATCTGGAAGAAGTGTCTCTCGAAGTAATCTCCAAACTGATAGAGTGCCCCCTGCTGATGCGGATTCTCGCCATATCTGGTATCGAAGACCTTCCTCCCCGTGATGAATTGACGATTTCCGAAACCTCCATTGAAACGGCCGTTCATATAGTTGGCTATCATGGCGTCGTATGCCGCCGTATGCTCGAACGCCGCTATCATCAACTCTCTTCTAAATTCGTAATCGTCTTCACCCTTCTCTATCGCCTCCAGTACCCTCTCGTAATCGGCACTGTCGGTGACTATCAGTACATCTTTGAAATTTTTGGCCGCCGAGCGTACCATAGTGGGGCCACCGATATCTATATTCTCTATTATCTCGGCGAAGTCGTCGGTCCTGGCTACCGTCTCGGCGAAAGGATAGAGATTGACACAGACCAAGTCTATAGCCTCCACTCCCAGCTTCCGTGCCTCCTGCAGATGGGTTTCGTCATCTCTTTTGTAAAGTATGCCGCCGTGTACATAGGGGTTGAGCGTCTTCACTCTCCCCCCGAAACACTCGGGGAATTTGCTTATTTCGTCTATCTCCGTGACCTTCACGCCGGCCTGCGAGAGTTTTGCGTATGTCCCTCCGGTCGAGACTATCTCCCAACCCAGCTTTTCGAGCCCTTTCGCGAACTCGACTATACCGCTCTTGTCACTCACACTCAACAGTGCTCTCATCGTCCACCTTTGATAATTTGATATTTTTCATTGAATATATGAATTATATCCTATCTCGGGTAAAACGATTTCTCCGCACACGGGCGCGCTTGGCTCTCTCATGAGATCGAGAGCAACTCATCGACTCTGCACAGTGGCGAATCACACTATGGTAAAATAGGTGAAATTTATACGAAAGAGCGGAGGATGCAGATAGAAGAAGAGAATACCAATACTCTTTTGGAGGCGGAAAATCTGGGGCATGCCTTCGACTATACCCTGTACAAAAATGTGAATCTGAAGATAGGAAGAGGAGAGAGTGTCGCCATCGTAGGGCGCAGCGGAAGCGGAAAATCTACGCTTTTGCACAATCTTTCCGGTTTTCTCAAGCCGATGGAGGGCAGAGTCGTACTCTTCTCGCAGGAGCTCTACTCCATATCCGAGAAAAAGATGGAGAGGCTCCGAAGAGAGAGTATAGGTATAGTCTTTCAGATGCACTATCTCTTCAAGGGGATGAGCGGCAGAGAGAATATAGAGATAGCTTCCATACTGGCGAAAGAGTCTGTGGATGAAAGGATTCTCGAAGCCCTGGAGATAGAGGATGTGATAGAGCACAAGGTGGGTGAGCTTTCGGGGGGACAGCAACAGAGAGTTTCGATAGCCAGAGTCCTCTCGAAAAAACCCAAGATAATCTTCGCGGACGAACCGACGGGCAATCTCGACAAGGAGAGTTCCAATCTGGTACTCGATGTACTCCTCTCATATATAGAGGAGGTTTCGGGTGCCCTCTTCCTCGTGACCCACGACGAAGAGATGGCCGGAAGATGCGATAGAACTATGAGACTCATGGATGCTGCCGTGACGCAGATACGATAGAGGGGGCGAAAATGAAAATTTTCTCCATCTCTTGCAGCGATTGTATAACTTGAGAGGATATAATAGCAGGCAGATTCCAAATTGCGAAATATCCGGGCTTCGGAATTGTCGCGAGGTGGAATCGTATTCCATATCAAGATTGGGGAAGCGTAGAGATGAAACGAATATATTTGCTTATTTCAATCTTTCTATTGATATTCGCGGCGGGATGTGGTCTGCAAAAAAGAGCTCCGCTCTCCGTAACGACCGAAATTCCCTATAGTGTGATAAACGAGAAGCTCTCCAAAGCACTCCCTATAAAGCAGAGAATAGACAAGGCGGGTGTCGAGCTTCTAAGCGCTCTTGTGAGCAAAGCTTCGGATGGAAAAGAGGGCGAGGTGGAGGTGCGTGTCTCTTTCTTGTTCAAGAGTTTCACCGTTCCGGAAGGGACAAACGGAGTAACGACTCTGCATGGAGTTTTGAGAGTGAACGAGCATGATGGACAATTGTATCTATACGGATTGAAAAACGGTACTATCGAATTTGTCGATAATAGTATAAAAAGATACATCTCCCAAAAAGAGAAGGAAGCCATCTTCCAGATAGCGGCAGGAGAGCTTTCGCTGATACCGCTCTATCATCTACAAAAGAGTCCGGCAGCACCGGAAAGTGTCAAGGCGGTAGTTGCAAAAGAGAAAAAGATAGTCGTCATCTTCGGAGCATAAATCCTACTGTAAATATGGAGTGTATAGGGTGAAAGAAGACAAAATATTCTCGAGAGCTCCTGAAAAGAAGTTCGAATTCGACGAGACGGTGGCCGCAGTCTTCGACGATATGCTCGAGCGCTCGATACCTTTCTATCAGGAAGTTCTGGAGATAGTGACGAAGTTGATTCTCTCGAAAAAGAGAGATAGATTGAGCATACTCGATCTGGGCTCTTCGACAGCTAGGCTTTTGCTGAAACTCCACTCCCTCTCCGAATGCGAACTCATACTCAAAGGAATCGACAACTCTCCAGCCATGATAGAGAGAGCTAGGCGCAAATGTGAAGCCTTCGGAGCCTCCGATATAGAGCTGATAGAGAGCGATATACTACACTATCCTATAGAGAGTGTCGATGTTGTCGTGGCCAACTACACTCTACAGTTTATCAGGCCCATCCAGCGGCCATCTCTGCTCAGGCGTATATACGAGGGATTGAACGAAGAGGGGGAGTTCTACTTCTCGGAGAAGGTGGTGTTTTCCGACAGGCGTCTGGATAAATTGATGATAGATATCTACTACGACTACAAACGCAAACAGGGGTATAGCGATTATGAAATAGCTGCCAAGAGAGAAGCGCTGGAGAATATTCTCATCCCCTTCACGGTGGAGGAGAATATGAAAATGTGCACCGATGCAGGTTTCTCCAGCGTCGATACGCTTTTTCAGTGGGCCAATTTCGTCACTTTCAGGGCGCAGAAGTGAAAAATTTTCACAATTAGTTCACATCTTTTTCACATTGTGAATTAATTAATATGAGCCCCTACTCCTCTCTCCCGAATTGTCCGAATTTCAAAGCCATATGTGAAAAAAATGGGAAAAAATCCGTTCCTGCCTATAAAATCACTTTACGGAAATGCTTCTTTGGGTATAATCGCTTCGAAATTATATAACGATACGAGAAGTCGAAGAGAAGGATGTACGATATGAGCTGGAGTCCCGATAGCTGGAGAGATTTTCCTATAAAACAGCAACCGAAATATGAAAATATTGAGGAATTGAAAAAGGTAGAAGATGAACTCAGGGGCTATCCTCCTCTGATATTCGCCGGCGAAGCGAGAAATCTGAAAGCGGATTTGGCCAAGGCTGGAAGAGGAGAGGCCTTTATCATTCAAGGTGGTGACTGCGCCGAAAGTTTCTCCTCTTTTAACGGAGATGTGATAAAGAATCTATTCAAACTGATTCTTCAGATGTCCGTAGTCATGACATACTCCAGCGGCAAACCTATAGTCAAGATAGGAAGAGTCGCCGGACAGTTCGCCAAGCCGCGCTCCAGCGACTACGAAGAGAAAGACGGAGTGAAACTGCCCAGCTACAGAGGAGATATCATAAACGATATCGAGTTCAGCGAAGAGGCCAGAAAACCAGATCCCTCCAGAATGCTCAGAGCCTACTATCAGTCCGCCGCCACGATGAACCTGCTAAGAGCCTTTTCCAGAGGGGGGCTGGCGGACCTGACGCAGGTACACAGATGGAATCTCGACTTCATCAAGGACCATCCTCTGGGCAAGAAGTACGAAGAGCTCAGCGACCGGATAGACAAAGCGATGAAATTTCTCGCCGCCGCCGGTATCAACAGTCGGAATGCACCCCAGTTGCGACAGACCGTGGTATATACCTCGCACGAAGCTCTGCTTCTGAACTACGAAGAGGCTCTCACACGCATAGATAGTATCAGTGGAGAGTGGTACAACACTTCGGCACATATGCTATGGATAGGCGACCGTACCAGGGAGCTCGAAGGTGCCCATATCGAATATTTCAGAGGTATCAGAAATCCCATCGGATGCAAAGTGGGGCCGAGTATGAGTAGCGACGAGCTTCTTCGACTCACGGATGCCCTCAACCCCGACAACGAAGAGGGGAGACTCAACCTAATCGTGAGAATGGGAGCTGACAAGATATCCGAACTCTTCCCTCCTCTTCTAAGAGCGCTCAGGGATGCCGGCAAAAATGTGGTCTGGACGATAGACCCAATGCACGGAAATGTGGAGAAGAGCCCGAACGGCTTCAAGACGAGAGATTTCGACAACATACTCTCGGAGGTCAAACAGTTCATGCAGATACACGAAGCCGAAGGTACCGTAGCTGCGGGAATACATCTGGAGATGACAGGGGAGGATGTGACCGAGTGCACAGGAAGTACATCTTGCCCCATCACCACCGACGATCTCGCCGACCGCTACCATACGCAGTGCGATCCTAGGCTCAACGCCAAGCAGGCTCTCGAGCTCTCTTTCATGCTCGGAAAAAAGTTCGACTAAGCACCTTCGCGGAGTCCCCGCTCCGCACAAATCACATAGCTCCTCCAACCTTTTTGGAGAGGATGAAGATCACTCTGCCATTTTCATATCTGTATATAAAATCGAGATCATGTATATCGGCTATACTCTTGACTATATATAGCCCCAGTCCAAGTCCGTTCTGTGAATCATGAAAAGGCAGAAAGTACTCCTCTATCTCTCCCTTGAGAGGCTCTCCTTTGTTTGCAAAACTTATACTATCCGTATCTATCAATATGTCGATTTTGTGCTCTTTGCCATACTTCATACCATTGTCTATGAGGTTTTTCACTGCCAGTGTCAGCAGGTCGAAATCGGCCTGAAGGGTAAAATCTCTCTTGACCACCATATGTATATCTCTTTTGGGCTCTTCGAGCATCAGCATATCTATACTGGCATCGACAATATCGCTCATCTTGTAGGGGCGCATATCCGTATCGAAATTTCGCGAGCTCACCTGCTCGACCTTGGCGAACTCGTCTATGAGCAGATTCAATCTCTCGAAAATCGTATGAAAGCGCTCCTTTTTGCAATCTTCTCCTATCATCTCCGAAAGCAGGCGACCTTTGGCTATGGGAGTTTTGAGCTCATGCATCACGGCTCTAAGAAGCAGCTGTCTGGATCTGAGCAGTGTCTTTATCTTATCCACCGCATCGTCGAACGCATTCGCCAAATCGGCTATCTCGTCTCTCTTATCGCTTTTGCAATCTATATCGAGATTCCCCTCCGAAAACTTTATAATCTCTCTTTTGAGCTCGAAGAGGGGATTTATCGAGCGGATTATCCAGATATAGAGTAGAAGCAAAAGAAGCATCGCACCCAGAAACGATATGGTCAATTCGATAGGAAATTTGGGACGATTGAGATTTTCGAGTATCAGCTTGAAGCGATCGTTGTTTATGAGAATATAACGATGCAATCTAATGTTGGCGACTATAAATCTGCTACTACCACCTCTACTCTCTATCTCTTTGCGCAATCTCAGATTTTTTCCGCCGATATCGACTATACGAATATTTTGCGAAAGTAGATAGTCTCTATCGATCGTACCGTATTTCATATAGTAGAGATAGAGATAGTGTATATTCGCTCTCTCCTGCATCTCGAGTTCGTGCATGGCGTATCTTTCGCTGCTTTGCCTCAAGACCATGAAAAGCATCACGAGCAGGATGAAAGAGATTGAGAAGATGAGGTTGATCTTGCCTCTGAGCGAATTTATACTAAAGAGGGAAAGAGCTCCGTTCTTCATATCAGTTTGTAACCCACACCTCTGACCGCCTGTATCGCCTTGGGGTTACCCAGCTTGGAGCGAATTTTGCTCACTATCACATCCAAGCTCTTCTGAGAAGAGTCGCTCATCACTTCCGATTCGTTGATTAGCTGCTCTCTGGATAGCGTGATACCCTGCTTCCTCACCAGCTGGGAGAGTATGTCGAACTCCGCCGGAGTCAGATATAGAGCTTCGCCTTTGTAGTAGATAGTGTCTCCCCTTATCTCGTAATCGCTCACAGCTTCGTTTTTGGAGCCCCCCTTGTTGTATCTCCTCAGCAGAGATAGAATCCGGGCGTGCAGCTCCTTGGGGTCGTAGGGTTTTGGAAGATAGTCGTCGGCGCCTACCCTGAAACTCTCCAGTTTGTCGGAGATATCGCTTCTTGCCGAAGAGATGATTACGGGTATGTCGTATTTCCGCACGACCTCTTCGCAAACCTCCAGCCCATCCATTCCCGGCAGTGTCAAATCGAGCAGGAGCAGATCGTAGTTCCCCACTCCGGCACTCACACCGAGAAAGGGGTCTTCGTAGTTGGTCACCTGCATACCGAACTGCGAAAGATATTCACTAAGCAGCTCTGCAAACTCGGGATCGTCCTCTATCATCAATATTTTGATCGGTTTTTCTCTCTTTGTAGTTTCCATAGATGTCATTTTATATCCGTTGAGTTAACCCAAAGTAAGCAAAGGAGCGCTATATTTGCGTAAAAATGATAAAATTGGAGAAAAAAAGGAGCCAAAGATGCTAAAAGAGCTTATCTATCTTGGGGTGGGCGGCGCACTGCTTGCCAAAGAGAAGGTAGAAGAGGAGCTTTCCGAACTCGTTGAGAGAGGGAAGGTGAGTCGCGAAGAGGCCAAAAATATCATCGACAAAGCCGTGCAGAAGGGGCAGGAAGAGGAAGAGAAGCTCGAAAAGAGAATAGAGGAGAGTATAAGAAGGGTACTCGAAGAGATGGGGGTAGCCACCAGAAAAGATATAGAAGAGATGATCGAAAAACTGAAAAAAGAGGCTGAGTAGAAGGTGCCCACACTTCTCTCTCTCTACTCTCCAAGCAGAGTGAAATCGATATTTTTGCTTCTTCTTACACTCTTCATGCTCATCAAGCGCAAAGAGAGCTTTATGGGGATGAGGCCAATGGAGCCCGGGAAACTTAGAGAGACGATAGTCTCTCTCGGTGCCGCTTTCATCAAACTGGCCCAGGTACTGGCTACGAGGGCCGACTTTTTCGACGACAGATATCTGGCGGAGTTGAAAGCTCTGCACGACGAGATACCTCCCATGTCTGAAAGGGATTTTGGAATCGTTTTCGAAAGGGCCTTCGCAGGGGCGGAGCCTTTCGAAAGTTTCGATACCAGACCCATAGCCAGCGCTTCCATAGGACAGGTACACGAAGCTCTCCTCAAAAGCGGAGAGAGAGTGGCGGTCAAGCTGAGACGGAAGGATATAGAGAAGAGAATAGAGGCCGACATAGCCATTCTCTCGTTTTTCAATATCCTCTTCAGGCCCCTATTCTCCCACCATACGAAAAACTCCATAGACTCTCTCATAAGCGAATTCGCCGATATGACGAGAAAAGAGGTCGATCTCTCCGTTGAGCTTGGAAACCTGAAGAGTTTCTCCAAGACATACGAAAACAGCTCCATAATCTTCCCTCGTGCATATGAGAAACTATGCAGCTGCGACGCCCTCGTGATGAGCTTCGAAGAGGGGATACGCTTCGACGACAAAGAGGGACTCGAGAGGCTGAAACTCGATTTTCACTCGGTAATGGAGAGTCTCATACTCTTCTATACCGAGCAGATGCTCATAAAGGGCTATTTCCATGCCGACCCCCATCCGGGCAATCTGCTCATACGCCCCGACGGAAGACTCGTACTGCTCGATTTCGGTATGCTCAAGAGACTCTCCAATCCCACGAGAGTGGCTATCATAGAGATGGTCAAATCGGCACACGAAGAGGATTTCGACCTATATATTTCAAGCTGCAAAAGGCTTGGAGTCATAGCCTACGAAGCACCGCAGGAGAAGATGACCGAGCTGGCACAGAGGATGTTCGATATCTTCAACGACGACTCACTCGATGCCATGACGATGCAGGAGTTGGCCTTCGGGGTGATGGCTTCGATGAGGGATTTTCCCTTCAAGCTCCCTCAGGAGGCGATATATATACTCAGGGCCAGCGCCATCATAGAGGGACTGGGTACGGTATATGTGGAGAACTTCAACGGCATCAAGGATATCCTGCCCATACTGCAGAGAAATATCCCTAGGGCGTTGGGTGCGGATACGGGTCTTTTCGAGCTTGCGAAAAACGAATTCGACTCCCTTCCACTGAGAGTCAAACAGCTTTCAAACGCCATCGAAAAAGCGAGTGAAGACGAGTTGCGTGTCCATATCAGCGAAAGACAGCTCGAGTGGCTCGAGAGCCGATTTGAAAAGAAACGCAAAAGAGAGCGGCTCGCACTACTGTCGATAATGCTCTCTCTCTTCCTGTTGCTACTCGATGCCGACGAATATCGGGTGGCGGCGACTCTCATCTTCACGACCGGAGCCTTTATGATGCTACTTTGAAGAACACTCCCGAGGGGCAATAGTTCTTATTGAGATGAAAATTCGATAGCGATAGTTTTGTTATCGAAATTTTCACTCCGTTTGCGGCAATTCGCTAAAATAATGGGGATATAATCCAGAAAGAGAAGGAGGGGTGTGATGAAAATCTTTGCGATACTGCTCTTTGCCCTGCTGTGGCTGGATGCCGGCATAGTATCCATCGCCAGTATAGCGCCGATTACACAGATGGTCGATACCATCGCTTCGGAGAGGGTCGAGACGATTACGATGGTCATGCCGGGAGACTCCCCTCATACATACGAACCGAAACCCTCACAGATGAAAGCGGTATCCGAAGCCTCTTTGTATTTTGCCATCGGAGTGGAGTTCGAAAAGGCGTGGCTTGCGAGATTCAAGGCTCAAAACAGCTCCATGAGAGTCGTAAATCTCTACGAGGGTATAAAGAGGCTCCATATGAAATCGCATCATGAGCATGATGCCAAGGGGGGAGAAGACCCGCACATATGGACGGCACCGCGCAATATGATAGTGATGGCAAAAAAGGTGGCGAAGGCTCTGGAAGATATCGACCCCGAAGGCAGAAAGTACTATGAAAAGAATCTGCAAAAGTATATAGCCCAGGTAGAAGCGCTCGAGAAGAGAATCTCCTCCATACTCTCCTCACTCCCCGCGGGAAGCTCCTTCCTGGTCTTTCATCCGTCGTGGGGCTACTTCGCCGATGAGTTCGGTCTGAAACAGGTAGCTATGGAGACGGAGGGGAAAGAGCCCTCCGCCAAAGAGCTCATGAGCCTGATAAAGAGGATGAAAAAGAGCGGTGCCAGAGCGATAGTGGTACAGCCCGAATTTTCCGACAAGAGCGCCCGCCTGCTCGCGAAAGAGCTCTCGATTCCCGTAATTGCGGTATCTCCTCTTGCCTACGACTGGCAAAACTCTCTGCTGCGAGTCGCTAGGGCGATAGCGGGGAGAGAAAATTGAAAGAGAAGGAACGCACGAGTGTCATAAAGGTTTCGGGAGTGGACTTCGCCTACGACAGGCAAAAGGTGCTCAGAAATATAGAGTTCGAAATATATGCCGGGGAGTTCGCCGCCGTAATAGGGCCCAACGGGGGTGGAAAATCGACTCTTTTGAAACTGCTGCTGGGAATTTTGGAGCCCGATGCCGGAAAGATAGAGATTTTCGGCAGCAGTCCGCTCGAAGTGAGAAACGAGATAGGCTATGTTCCCCAGAATGTGGATGTAAACACGGAATTTCCCATAACGGTACTGGATGTGGTGATGATGGGAAACAAAAACAGACATACGGGCAGGCGCTCCCTGCTTGACAGAATGTTTCCAATAAGATACAACGATATCGAGAAAAGATGCGCATACAGCACTCTCGAAAAGGTGGGTATGGAGAGCTTCATCGACAGAAAGATTGGTGAACTCTCCGGCGGAGAGAGACAGCGTGTCATGATAGCCAGAGCGCTATGCGCACACCCCGGACTGCTGATACTCGACGAACCCACCTCCAATATAGATGCAAAGGGGCAAAAGAGAATCTACACACTGCTCGAGGGGTTGACTCCCGAGCTCACGATATTCGTGGTAAGTCACGACCTCTCTGCGGTAACCTCCTATGCAAACAAGGTGATATATGTAAACAGAGAGAGCTATATGCACGACCTTTCGGAAAAACCACTCTCGATAGAGACTCCCGAAGGAGAGCACTTCTGTGAAGTGGAGATGATGCAGATGCTGGGAGAGAGAAGATGATGGAGATATTTACATACGACTTTATGCAAAATGCCATGATAGCCGGCATATTGGTGAGCTTTTGTGCCGGTATCGTAGGCTCTCTGATAGTGGTCAACAGAATGGTCTTTCTCGCAGGCGGTATAGCTCACAGCTCGTACGGCGGCATAGGTATGGCGTTATATCTGGGTATCCCCATCTTCCTCGGTGCCGGTATATTCGCAGCTCTTTCGGCACTCCTGATAGCTTGGCTCACAATCGAACACAGAGAGAGGATAGATAGCTTCATAGGGCTGATATGGGCTGTCGGAATGGCTATCGGTGTACTCTTCACAGATATCACACCGGGATATCATAGCGATTTGATGAGCTACCTCTTCGGTTCGATTCTCGCAGTCTCCAAGAGCGACCTCTACGCCATGGCCCTGCTGCTGGCCGTGATACTCCTGCTGGTACACAGATACTACAGGGAGATACTGGCGGTGAGCTACGACTCCCAATACGCATCTTTGCGGGGAATACCGAGCCGTCTGGTATATACAATGCTGCTTCTTGGAGCGGCTATGACTGTCGTCGTATCGATAAAGGTGGTAGGTCTGATTCTCGTAATAGCCCTCATGACCATACCGACATACATAGCCGAAAGAGTGACCCGTTCACTCTACTCCATGATGATAGTCTCGGGGATACTCGCCGCCATCTTCACACTCTGCGGTCTGCTTGCAAGCTATATCTTCGACCTCACTTCTGGTGCCTCTATCATCTTAGTGTCGGCAACGGGACTGATGGTCTATTTCGTCGTCTCCGCAATCTATCGAAGGATCTTATACAGTACAGAGGAGTGAGTCATGGATTACGAGAGTGCCAAAGCGCTGACGATTGTCATACTGATGGGGCTTGCCATAGGTATGCAGAGAACCTTGAGCTATATGGCCAAAGGTGAGCAGAGTTCGGCGGGGAGTAGAAGTTTCGCCCTCGTGGCACTGCTTGGCTACCTCTCGGGCTGGATGGATAGTTATGAGAAGGGCTTCGTTCTCGTATCTTTCTGCATACTCGGTTTTCTTACCGGTATCACCTACTATCTCAAAGTCAAAGAGTACGGCAAAAGGGGCATCACCACCCAGATAGCTTTCATCATCACCTACTTCGTAGGTCTGATGGTATATCTCCGGGAGGAGAAGGCGGCCATCTTCATAAGCGTCGTTCTCATAGCGCTACTCGAAATCAAACCAAGACTGCAGAGTTTCGAAGCCAGAGTTTCCCGTACCGATATAAACGCCACTCTGCTTCTTCTGCTAATGACCTTCGTGGTGCTCCCTCTGCTTCCAGACAGGATGATAGGCCCCTACGAGCTCTTCAATCCATACAAAACATGGCTGATGGCCGTAGTCATCTCCGCCATCTCCTTTATCGGATATGCGGCCGTGAAGATACTGGGACACAGAAGAGGGGTCTTCATAACGGGAGCGGCCGGAGGATTCATCTCCTCCACAGCCGTATCGGTCTCCCTATCCAGAATGTTTTCGGAAAATCGAAAACTGATAGAGAGCTTCGCCGGCGGTATCGCCATAGCATCCACATTCATGTACCTCAGAGTCCTCTTCGAAACCGCTGTCATCGACAGCACCCTCGCCGTCAGATTGGCACCCTCCTTCCTCGCCGCGGCCCTATCGGGCTCGCTCTTCGTATGGTATCTATATAGACACTCCGGAAATTCGGAAGATATCGAGCTTGAAAGCGACACCATAAGCCGAAATCCGCTGCAACTGAGCGAAGCGGTCAAATTCGGACTGCTCTTTGGAGTGATATACGGGGCTGTAGAGTTCGTGCAGGGCAGATACGGCAATATCGGGGTCTATATAGTCTCTTTTCTCTCCGGTATCACCGATGTAGATGCGATAACACTCTCTCTGAGCGAGCTTGCCAAAAACGGCAAACTGGAGACTTTCGCTTCGATGAACGGTATCGTCATCGCTTCGGTGGTAAATTCACTGGTAAAACTCTCGATAGTCTTCTGGCTGGGTGGAAACCGGCTGGGGAAGAGGCTGGCACTCTTCTACGCCGTTACGCTCACTCTCATGGGCGCGGGACTATATCTGGGAAAATATCTCTAAGGCCTGCCCGCCTCCGTCTCTATCTCTGCGGATACCACTCGACTATATCCTCCATCTTCTGCCTCGTTTTGGGCTTGGGAGCTTCGATTCTGTAACCGAAAGCCACCATCACCGCTACGCCGAACTCCCGCGAATCGTAGCCGAAAAGCTCCGGCGCCATCGATTCGATCTCATCGCCGACAAACCCCTCGACCGCACACGAATCTATACCGAGCATGGAGGCGGTACTCATCATGTTGGCAAGGGCGATATAGCACTGCTTGCAACTCCAGTCGAAAAGCGCCCTCTCGCTATCGAGAAGCCTGAAGTCCTCTCTCTGGAACTTTTCGAACTTCTCCCTGCGCATCTTCGCACTCTCTTCGGAGAGTCTGTGGACATCTCTCATCATATGCATGATATAGTCGCTGTCGTAGCGCATACTATCACCCTTTCTGGCGAGAATCACCACGAAGTGACTCGCCGTCGGAAGTATCCTCTGAGCACCCCAGACAAGCGGAAGCAGCCTCTGCCGCATCTGCATATCCTGAACCACGAGAAACCTCCACGGTTCGAAACCGAACGAACTCGGACTCAAACGCCCCGCTTCGAGTATGGCTTCGAAATCTTCGGGAGAAATTTTCTTCTGCGAATCGAAGACCTTGCACGCATGACGAAACAGATGAGCCTCCATAATATCGTCTCTATCTATCACTTCCCTCTCCTTGTGAAAAATTCCTCTCCAGGATTCTACCGCAAGAGAGGAGTATTGTCCACCCGAGACGGGCTCGTATCCGTCACGAGCGGCAGAGATATAATCACAAAATTCCAAACGAGCTATTTCATTCATCGCCTTTCATATATTATCCATACCAGGCAATTTCAAAATCCTGCTGAACTGAAGTGGTCTATTCCTATGTTTTTGAATCTCCCCTGATTTGACAAGTTTGTCTATGCACTTTTTGATCGATTTCTCTTCTTCATCGATTTTTTCCGCAATTTTTTTAATCGGCAGTCTCTCTTTGCTCAGGAGTTCAAGTATCATTTCATCCAGAGAAAGCCCTATCGCTTCGTTTTTCTCCTGCTTCAATAGATCGGTTTTTTTATTTTCTTCATTGAGTTTTTTCTCTTTTTGCGATACCTCGAAGAGATACTCAATCGCTTCGTCCTTCAAAATGGTGCGCGAAAGAGGCATACCGCCCATATCGATCAATTCGCTGTTGCCTGCTTCTGCATCATCGCTCTCTTTTACGAAAAGCGGCACCCATTTATGCCTGAGATTCTCTTTGGCACCTTCCCATGTTCCCCCTCTCTTTCCCGAATGGACAACGATGGCTGTATCCGCGAGAGTATAGATATACTTATTCCGTCCCATCGCATTGCCTACGCTGAAGCGGCCTTCTGGATAAAAAGGCGTAATGAGCACCAGATTCCCCTGCATAATGGCCTGCCGGTACTTTTTCGAGAGGACTTTTTTCAACAGTCCATCCGCAAGCACGCCGATTGTCGTTCCTTGCGCCTCGATAGAACCCATCATGGAAGCTTCATCGACACCCCGAGCGCCACCCGACACGACACTGTATCCGCACAATGCCAGCTTTTTTCCAAGCTCATAGGAAAACTCCAGATCCTCATTCCCCACATTTCGGGAGCCTACGATCGCCACGCCTCTGGTTTTCAATATTTTTTTGTCTCCCGCACCATAAAGGAGGGGTGGTGCTTTATGCCCCAATCTCTTTTTCAGCCGTCTGGGATATTCCACATCTGCCCGTGTCAAAATCCATATCCCGGCATTTTGCCACTTTTGCAAGGCGATCGCCATCGCATTTCCGCGTGCAAGCAGTTTTTCTATGCGCTCGAGGGTGATTTTTTTGTCTTCCCAACCCTTCAGGATTTCCGTCGCCTGCTCTTTCAAGAGATCACCCGGCTCTCTACCTCGCTCTTTGAGCCAAATGGCAAATTTCGCGTATTCCATAACCGTCAGCGGTTTGTCGCCTTTGTTGAAATAGGCGCTAAGCAGTACAATGGCCTGAGCGTTCAAACTTAGATTATCCATTACATCTTTCCTGTGCTCGCCAGAGCCGTTGGATAGATATGCGTGGCTCCTTTGGCTTTCAAAAGTGCAGCGACGACCGTGACCGTCCATCCCGAATCGATAACATCATCGACAAGCAGAACCGGCTTGGCAGGGATATTCTCATCCACCCTAAATACGCCATCGAGGTTTTTGGCCTGATGATAGGCATTGTGCATCATCTTTTGGGGCTGATTATCTTTTATTTTATGCACGGCATCGACAAATGGAAGTCCAAGCTTCTGCGCGATTCGTTTTGCTAGGGACGGTACGAGCTCCGGATGTCTGTGGGATGGTACACAGGTCACCCAGATCGGGTAAGGCTCCGGATGCCATTTGCGTATCATCTCAACCATGGCGTCAACCAGTTCGTCTTCGAATAAACCTTGATGTTTGTTTGCCGCAACCATCTTTCCCCATCCGGCATCTTCCCATCTGGAAAGTATCCGCCCCTCTTCGGCACGAAGTTCTCTTAAATTTCCGCGTATGCCATACTCGCTCAAAGCATCGAGCTTCACCTGTTTTTTGGGTTTGAAAACGATATCGCTTTTTCGGAAAAACTCCGCCGCCTTTACTCCGATCTCATGCGCGAACTCGCTACTTAACGGTGTCGTACAGATGGCGCATTTTCCACAAGATTCCGGAGAAGGATCGTTCAGCGCTTTTTGCAAAAACATCATCAGGCACTCATCCGTGTCCAGATAGTTTTGCATCTCTTCCCACTCTCGCCGACGGATTGCTGTGATCGTTTCCACTTTCTGCGTATCGTATTCATAAGGATTGGCCGTTCGGTACCACTTCGATTGGATTTTCATGACCGGTGAAGGGTTTTCGACACTCAAATACTTCAGTGTTTTGGTGACATCGCCTTGTGAATAATTCAGCTCTTTTTGGAGCTGCACGATGGAAAGCCCCTCCTCACTCTCTTCCAATGCCCTCAAAATCACCTGCACCATTTCCGGGCTCGGGAAAGATGATGTTCTGAAAAATTCGTGAATGTCATCATCCTCATGCCCACTGAGCAGTATGCCGTATGCGTCATCGATCGCGCGTCCGGCGCGCCCCACCTGCTGATAGTAGCTGATGATGGAGCCGGTGCCTGGTAATGGATGACAAACCCCAAGTCGGGTTTGTCGAACCCCATACCCAATGCCGATGTGGCGACAAGCGCTTTGATTTCATTTTTCAAAAGCTTCTCTTCCAGCGCTATGCGGTAGGCATCACTCGTTTCAAAATCCTCGTGTTCGACCCCACTGTAATAAGGCTCAGCACTGATGCCGTTTTCATTCAGCCATTGCGCCACGATCCTCGCATCGCGCTGTGTCAGGACATAGATGATACCGGACCCTTCAAAGTCCGGCAGATGCTCCAGCAGCCATGCCAGTCTATGCGAAGGATCCGGCATACGCAGCGTAAAAAGCCGCAGGCTCTCCCTTTTGAGTGATCCGCGAATCGTCACCATACCTTCTATCTGACTCTCGATATCGGCAATGACGCGATCGTTGGCCGTTGCCGTAGTCGCCAGTATCGGCGTATTGGCCGGCATCTTTTTCAAAATGTTGGTAATGCGCCGATAATCGGGCCTGAAGTCGTGCCCCCAGTCACTGATACAGTGCGCTTCGTCGATTACGAAAAGCCCAATACTTCCTGCTATAGGCTCCAATACTTCCTGCATGAAATCTTCATTGGCAAGCCGCTCAGGAGAAACGAGCAGCGCATCCACATTATCGGCCAAAATTTCCTGCTTGATGTTTTCCCAATCATCCCTATTTGTCGAATTGATCGTCACGACATTCAATCCCAGCCGCCACGCCGCTTCGATCTGGTTGCGCATCAGCGCCAAGAGAGGGGAGATGATGATAGTCAGACCGCTCCCCTCTTCTCTCAGGAATTTCGTCGAGATAAAATAGACACTGCTCTTCCCCCATCCGGTCTTCTGGACGGCAAGCACCTTTTTGCGCCGATTGACGACAGCATCGATCGACTCCCACTGGTCTTCCCTGAAATTTATATTGTGATTCCGGAGGGAATTTCTTAAATAATCCAACGCTCTTTCTCTGCTAAGTAGCATTATCTATCCTTTATACTCTTTTCACCCAGTTACATCAACCGATATTTTTGTTTTGAGCTTTTCGCTTTCTTGGGAATAGTATATTCGATTAATCCCTTCTTTTCAAGGCAGCCAACTTCTCTTTATTCATAGCAATATTCAACTCTCCCGAAGACTTGACCCCTTTTCTCAAGTGCCTAAAGATATGCCACTTCTACATAGTATTCTCCATATCAAAACCATTCGCAAATCGTTCTACTACGCTGGCGAAGAGTGGAGTCGTACTGTGAAAAGTAGTGCTCACAAAGTCTTTCAGCCCCCGCCACGAGCTGGCGGGATAGGATGGAGGGAATCATCTGGGTTCCTTATCGAGAAATCATCCGACAATTCAAGGCGTCAAACTCTTCTCTCATAAGAGCGCAGATCGTCATCGAGCGACCAGATTTTTATGGTTGTCGCCGGGTGGCGGGCGCATAGTTTGTGAAACTGCTTGATGATCGAATAATCTCCCAAACTCACCCCTCGCATCGAAGCGTTCGGAAAGTCGCTCAGCCACTCGAGCAGTTCCGCTCTGTCGGGAATATCGAGAGCTTTCCAGGGGGCTTCGCCCTCGAGAGCCATGCGGGTCTGCCGACAAAACCACTCCGCGAATCGTCTCCTTTTGTCGCCATCGGGAAGATGGGCGATATGATTGCCCGTTTCCACGATCGCGGCAAAGGGCAAAAAGAGATGGTCGTTCGCCTTGATGTATTCTTCCATCGCCTGCAATACTTTTTTGTGATCCTGATTGCGCCCCGGTACATCGAGCACATTGAGATAGATGGATGTGTCGACGATAACGATCATGCTCATTGCTCTACTCCGGCAGCTATGCTCTTAAGCCACGCCATCGCTTTGCGCTTTTTCTCTTCCGTTCCGGGATGATGCTTGATGAACTGTTCGAGGATCCCTTGGGTCATCAATTCGCCGATTCCGCCCTGTTCGACCAGTTCAGGATAATCCGGCAGGTCCATGAGCCGGATCATTCGGCTGCTTCCATCTGCAGGATCTCGATAGCAAAACACGATGTGCGGTATGGCAGCGTCGGGCAGTGCATCCAGCAGCGCCGGGTTGTGAGTGCTCAGCAGAATGTTCAAGGAGCGTTCCCTCGCGATCTCATCGATTCGCTCCAGCAGATTCCGGGCACGACTTGGGTGTACGCCGTTGTCGATCTCTTCGATCACGACCATACTCCCCTCCGGAGCGGAGAGGAGAGCCGCAGCGATGGCCAGGACTCTCAAGGTTCCATCCGAGAGGAGCGAAGCGTCATATTTTTTCGAGACCCCACCGAATGTTTCCACGAGCTGCACCATCACTTCCCCCCGTGGACCGTCTATAAAGCCGAGCGTCTCGATATCCTGTTCCGGTAGGCTTCGGATGAAAGCGAGAATCCTTTCCCTGTTCTTTTCTTTCCTATCCGATTCTTCCCAGAGTCGATATAGAATCGCGGAGAGGTTTTTTCCGTCTCCAGAGAGTCTCTTTTCAGTTTTGAAGGCATACTCCCGCATGTTGGCCGGAACTGGATCGAGAAAGAGGATATTGGAGAGCTGCACGCTCAATTCGTGAGATATTTTCGGAATAATCTCTTTGGATTTTTCGTGCTTCGGTGCAAATCGTGCGGCGCTTTCGAGCTGGCCGAAAATCGCCATCTGGTCATTACAGACTATGCGAGGCTTGTTTGAACCGCGTGCAAAATTGTTGTATTCCACAAATATATCACTGTTTCCTTTTCTGGCAGGCTCGACGATGCGGTAAAGCGGTGGAGGTGCCGCAGGGCCGGTCAACTCCTCGTCGGTGATATGGAGCTCGTCATCCCGTATGGCGATCTCCATCTTCAACTCGTTCCACTCTTCGTCGTCCGTGATACATCCGAGACGGAACGCATCTGCATGATCGTAGGGGAGATCTTCTATCCTCCCCCTGACGATCTCATCGGAGCCATTGACTTCGTACTGGATGGAGCTCAACTTCTGTCCCTGCGCGAGCCATGACAAAAAGCGCAACCCCTCGATGGCGTTGCTCTTCCCCGATGCATTGGCCCCGATCATCACCGTAAGGGAGGAGAGCGGCAATACGCTTTTATGCCTGAAACTCTTGAAGCGCTCCAAGGTGATACTTCTCAACATTTTCACTCCTCGACTCAATTCTTTAGTATTATACAAAAAGGTGAAGATCCGTACTTTCGCCTTTCAATCTGCTTTCATTGCATCACGCCCCTGCTTCGTCAATGCAGGTAAAATCATCGCGGTTTTCTTCGCTTTGCGATCATCACCCCCAGTTCTCTTAGAAGCGGGGAGCCGTAGGCGATGGCGATGGCCCGTATTGCTTCCGAATCCAGCGCGAAAAGATCCTCGGGCTCGATACGCAGATCCTCTTCCAAAAATGCCAAAAGCCTTTTTTGGGAGAGGCGTCCCAGCCCCTTTTGGGCGCGCAATGTGTCGCAAAGCGCCTTTTCCGGCGTGGCGATGAGCCGTCCTCCCTCTTTTTCGTCATAGAGCCACTGAATCCCCAATGCGTAAACCCGAGCCGGAACGGTACGATAACTGAATCGCCCCAGAAGCGTATCGAAGCTCTTTTTCGGCTTGCTCGTCGCCGAAGTGACTTCGTAAACCCGCTCCGGTATCAATCCATGATAGACAAGCGCATACTCAAAAGAGACATAGGAGGGCGAAAGCAGCCTGTTGGCCGCCGCGATCCTGTCCACAGCGGACGCTCTCTATAGAGCTCCCCCGGGTGTACACCCCTCTTTTAAGGCGTATCAACTCCCTTTTTTGACCATCTTGCTGATCTTTTCGTTGATGTTGGAAACCGAATTTCGCAAAACGGCCGCAAGCATGTCGTGCGTAAAAACGGATAAGGGAAGGTTTTTTCTTATTTCGAAAATCGTCATACAGATATTGTACTACTTTAAGTGCAAATATCAATAGTTAATCCATTATTTATCAAGGTAGTTCAACTCTAAGCCACACAAAAGAATATATTATGGTGCTTCCCAATCTTAGAGATGCGTTCACTGGTTGAGGCGTTTCGGGCACTTCCCGACTATCGACAGGTGAAGATCACCAAGAATCATCCGGGAGAGATTCTGTTGCTTTCATCGATGGCGATCCTATCGGGAGCGGAGGGGTTTGCCGATATGGCCGAATGGATGCACTTGCGTAAACGGGAGATCGAACGGTTTTTGGGACGACACTTCAGCGTGCCGGCATATACCACGATCCGGAATGTTTTCCTTCGCATCGATATGGAAGCCGTCCGTGCTCTGCATACCGAGTGGACCCGGGAAGTATTGTCTACCGGGGGAAAGACCCTGACCATCGTGGCTGCCGATGGTAAGACGATGCGGGGCTCGGCCAACAAAGCCCTGAACGAGAAGGCCCGTCATATCGTTTCTCTCTTTCTGCCCGAACAAAAACTGGCCCTCGCCCATACCTAGGTCGATGACAAGAGCAACGAAATTCCCGCCTTGCCAGAACTGCTCGAAGCTCTCGATCTCGAAGGATCTCTCCTGAGCATGGATGCGATGCATACCCAAAAAAAACTCTCCGACTCATCCGAGACAAAGGCCATCACTATGTCGTTCAGATCAAATCCAACCAGCAGCGGCTCGAGGAATGGATCCGCTTTCTGATTCAGCTTCATCCCACGCCCCACGATACCCACACGACCATCGAGCACAACACCCATGGTCGTTACGAATCCCGGCACCTGGCGCTCTATCACGATACCTACGGCTTCGAAGAGGAGGGATGGCCGGAGGTCCAGAGCCTTCTGGTGCTGAGCACCGAAGTACGCAAAAGCGATGAAACCACTTCCACCCTCGAACAGCACCTCTATTTCAGCTCCCTACGAACCGATGCCAAAACCTTCATGCGAATCATTCGCAGTCATTGGGGTATCGAAAACTCCCTGCACTATGTCAAGGATGTCACCTTCCATGAAGACAGCTCCCGCATGCGAACCCGGCAGATCCCTTTCATCGCTACCTTACTCCGCTCTCTCGCCATAAACATCATGAATATTCACAAGAGCAAGAATCTCAAACGGATGCGAAAAATCTTCGCATGGGACCATTACAGACTCTTTTCCTTGTTTGATACTTAGGATTGAATTACTGTGCGATATGCCATCAATAAAGTTCAATTAAGTATTATAGATATAAATATTCGCTATACTACTTAGAGGCAAAATTACAATTTAAAGGGAGGATAAATCACAGTGAATTTTTTAAAATTAGTGATAGTCATCATTTTATTTGTCACTATGCCAACATGGGCGGATAATCTCACCGGACCTCAGAAAAATGCAGTTAGATCCGCGAAGCAATATCTCCATATGCAAGGCTTCTCAAGAAATGGATTAATTCAGCAGCTTTCATCTGATTATGGGGATGGTTATTCAGTTACCGATGCGACTATAGCGGTAGATAGCTTAAATATTGATTGGAACAAGCAAGCAGTTAGATCTGCGAAGCAATACCTCCGCATGCAAGGCTTCTCGTGCAAAGGTCTCATTAAACAACTTTCATCGAAGTATGGAGGCAAATATACGGTCAGTCAAGCAACCTATGGAGCAAAACAGGCAGGTGCTTGTCAATAAAGGAAAAGAATAATATTTATTTCCTAAGTATAAAAAGCAGTGAGAATTTTGAAATAGTATAACATTACAGACAGTTGCGAATAGCCGTCTATCCTGCTTTTGTATTAAATGGTTAATTGAGTTAGGTCATATATCAATTGTAAAGGGGCGGCGACTTTAGTCGCCGGTAGAATCTCGCATTAGTGTTAGTCTAATTCTATCCATTGCAGGAACG
>OFBU01000002.1_pt1 | contig 111558 bp, 113 predicted proteins | sample 1520681 | NCBI WGS metagenome assembly OFBU01 (sample SAMEA3696450, study PRJEB22514) | metagenome | biome: water; feature: marine; material: hydrothermal vent | place: Pacific Ocean | collected 2014-08-16 | depth 1514 m
ATGGTGGTCTCCCCGCTCTTCCTGCTCTTTTGGGACGATAAACCCCCTCTTCTATTCTTCATAAGGAATATAGGCTTTCATCTCCTCTAAGAACTTCATACCCCTCATGTTTGAAGGCATATTCATTTTACAACACCAAGGTTTTTCAGGCGATACTCCATGGCTTGGCGTGAAACTTCAAACTGCTGTGCGAGTTCTTGAACAAGATCGGTAAACGGCATTTTATGCTCAAACTCTCTGATATACTCGTCAACGATTTCCTGACCATATTCGATGATCAAATCTTTTGGCATGAGCAACTGTGCGGCGAAAGTATTTGCTTCGTATTCTCTCGCATCCCAGAATGCGCTTCGTTTTAGACTTTCACCGGTATCTGCGAATCCGCCGTAAGCATGTTTTCCTTTCGGTGCGATATGTAAACACAAATGGCCGATTTCGTGGGCTATCGTGAATCTCTCTCTTGTCACGGTGTAGTTGTTCGTTTTGTTTATGATAATTGTAGGCTGTCCGGCACTGACTTTGATCTCACCCACGATCTCTGTAGATTCGGATATATAGCTTATGTCACACCCCAGTTCTTTCGCGATCGCGTAAATGTCTATCGGCGGCTCGTAGCGAAGCTTTCCAATTTTCACAAGCATATCGAGAAGATCGTAGGCTCTTGTCTTTTTCCTAATGATAATGTCGGTCATAAAGAGACTCCTTCAATACTTTCTTTTCCACCTATGACATGTTTCTTGGCTTCGTCTTTTATATCTTCAATCGCCGTTTGTTTTATTTTGTCTATCTTTATTTTTATTTCATCGATTATATCTTCATTTTTCATAAGCTCTTCAATAAAAAGCTTTCTTGTCGCATCGTTTTCTCTCAGTTCGCTTCCTATGACGACGATAGTCTGATGTACCTCTTTGGCTCTATCTTCGGAAAATTTCTTCGTGGCCCAAAAGCCGAGTATTGTAAGCGCCAGCGTCATCAGAATAAAAACAACGGAGACCCACATGATATAGGTATTTGCTATTGCGATCGCATCACTGCCTGTTATGTTCGTGTCAAAATTAACGAGTATTGTTGTTCCAAACCACGATCCGAGAGCACTACCAAGCAGCACTACGAGAATAAAACCTATCATCCGTCATTTTTTGATAGAATCTATGGCATTTTCAAGCCCTCTGCCACCTTCTTTATGCTCCATCGTTTCCCTCACTCATACCGCCTCCTTTCGCCCTATTCTACCCAACCCAAGTTTTAAACACCCCAAAACCCGTCCATTGAAGTACAATGCAAATGGGAAAAGGACTAAAATCCCATATCGGGTAGCTTTTGCAGGTGGAAGTCATAGGTGCGGAAGCGGCCCGCCGGGTCGGGGGCTGCCGGGAGTTGTCAGTTTTTCTGCTGAACTCTATCTTCTCTCACATCCTTGAAGAGTGATTCGAAACTGCCTTTGAGTTTCTCGTAGAGTTTTTCGACCATATTCTTGCCTTTTATCTCATCCTCTATCGCATCTATCTGTTTCTTCAAAGAGGCATAGGCCTGCGAATGTTTGCCCGTATAGCCGAGAAGTTCCGCTCTTTTGAGCTGCTCTTTCGCCATCTCGAGTAATTTGAGAGCGTCATCCTTCTTGTTCTTGTCGATTTTGGAAGCCTCGTTCACCATATCGGCAGCGAGCATTAGAGGTATGGGAGTTACCTCTTTTACCGTTATGAATGTAGCGAAGCCCTGTATCAATATCGCGAGTGCCTCATCCTTTTTACCCGCCTTGAGGGCTTCCTGAGCCTTCTTGGTGGCTATAGGATAGATTTTCATAGGTATATATTGTGTGATGAAATCCATCTCATCCTGCAGAGGCAGCACGATATCTCTCGCATCCTGCGTTCTCTTCTCTTTGAGCAGTTTTCCCGCTCTCTCTATCGCCTCCTCGATGATTTTGGAGTCTCCTGCGAATGTCTTTATATTTATCTGCATCGCCAGAGGCACCAAATCGAGGGAGGGGTCCGCTTTGAGCACCTTCTTGAAATCCTTGGAAGCTATCTCCAGATTTTTGGCGGCATCGTCAACTTTACCGGCTTTTATGGCCTGAGCCGCTTTGATACTCATATCGATAGCTTCCATTATCTCCTTGGGAGCCTTCTGGATACCCTTGTGCGCGGATGCTTCACTCGCGAAGACCCTCTGCAATCTCGCGGCCCTCGCCGCTTTGGTATTAGCTTCGAGATTCCCAGCCTTCGTCTTGGCTTCGGACTTCTCCTTGGAGTTCGCCTCTTGCACTTTGGCTTTGGCCGCCGTTTCAGACTTGGGCGCAGAAGAGTTGATCACTACTTGGGCTTCCTTTTTCGCCACACTCTCTTTTGTCGTATTTTCGGCATTTAGAGCGCTTATGCTGCCTATGAGCAAAACCCCTGCTACCGCTATCGAAATTCCAATTCTCTTTTTCATATCCACTTCCTTTCCGTTTTTGTTCGACGCAATCATCGCATCATTAGGATAACGGAGAATGAACATAGACAATCTATTGTGGAAATTGATAGTTGTAGAGTTTTTCGTAATACTCTTTTACCATTCTCGAAGATGAGAAGTAGGACAATATATCGTTCATACCGTTTTTCGCTATCTTGAGCCACTCATCCTCTCTGTCGTAGTAGAGAGGCAGTATGCTCTTTTCCAGCTTCTGCATCATATTTTCGTAATCTATTCTATCTATCTCATCGTTTGGCAAAGAGGGGTCGGCGTGCTCTATCGTGAAGGAGTTTATGCCATCCTCTTCGAATTCAGCATGCCAGCCGTCATCTATGGAGAAGTGTACCGAAGCGTTGATACCGGCTGTCATTCCGCTCGTGCCGCTCGCCTCTCTTCCCCATCTCGGAGTGTTGAGCCAGAGGTCGGAGCCCTGTTTCAGCATCTTGGAGAGTCTCAGCTCATATCCGGTCAGTACTGCGACATTGGAGAATTCCCGACTCATCCTCACCAGGTCGTTGAAAGCCTCCACCGCTTTGTAATCCAGAGGATAGGGCTTGCCTGCCCAGATAATCTGTACCGGATATTCGCTATTGGCTATCAGTTTTCTGAAGCGCTCCATATCGTAGGTCAGAAGCCATGGTCTCTTGTACTGAGCGAATCGTCTCGCCCAGACGATGGTCAGCACATTGGGATCGAAGAGTTTTCCGGTCTGGTCGGCCACCTCTTCGAAAAGTTTATGTTTCAGATGCTTCTTGCGCCCTACAAGCTGATAGTCTTCATGTTCGAACATCCAGTTCAAAAGCTCTTTGTCTGCCCAGTATCTCATATTCTGAGCGTTCGTGATACTGATTATCTCACATCTGCCCTCCACATCCTTCCACATCTCGTTGGAGACTTTTTCGTGTATCTTCGATACGGCATTGGCTCTTTTGGCTGTCTTGAGGGCACCGACGGTCAGGGAGAACTCTTCGTCGTAGTAGTCGAGTCTCTTCTGCACTTCACCAGCGGAAAAACCGTTGAAAAAGCCCATCCTCTCCAGCATATATATATTGTGCACCTCGTTGCCGGCCATCTCGGGAGTATGTGTCGTGAAGACTATATGTTTTTTCAGCTCCTCTATATCCTCGTAGCGCTTCATCAGCTCGAATACCAGAGGCAGGGCGTGCCCTTCATTCAAATGGTAGATATCTATATCCACTCCCATCTTCTCCAGCACCCTCACACCGCCAATACCCAGAACTATCTCCTGGGCGACTCTCGTCTCTTCGTTGGCGTCGTAGAGTTTGTGGCTTATCGTGCGTGAGAGATGGTCGTTTTCGAAGAGATCGGTAGTGAGCAGAATGACTGGAGCGCTCTCGAAGACTTTCGCGGGAAGCAGATAGGCTTTCACCTTGACGGGTTTGCCGTTTATCTGTACCTCCACCGTAATGCCGGTCTCTTCGAGAAAGTAGTAGAACTTTCTCCTGAAATCGACTTTGAGTGTATTGTCCTCGTGCCTGCTCTGGTCGTAATATCCGTAACTCCAGAGCATACCTATACCTATGGTATGCTGTCTCTCATCGTTTACACTGCGTACATGCGAACCGGCGAGAAAGCCGAGCCCACCCGCATATGTCTTGAGAGACTGCTCTATGGCAAACTCCATCGAGAAATAGGCCACACTCTTTTTGTACTCTTCATCTATCTCGTATGGAAAGAGCTTCATTTTGGATTTATCCTTTTTTGGCGAATATTTTTTTGACTATCTCCACGGCATCGTTCTGGACCTGCCCGAGGTGCTCCCGAGAAACGAAACTCTCCGCATAGATTTTGTATATATCTTCGGTGCCCGAGGGTCTGATGGCCGCCCATCCGTTCTTCGTCGTCAGCTTCAGGCCGCCGATGGGTGCTCCGTTGCCCGGTGCATTGGTGAATATTCCCGTAATCTTTTCACCGCCGAGCTCGTCGGCCTCTATATCCTGCGCTTCGAGCTCTTTGAGTATCCTCTTCTCCTTCGCATCGGCCGCCGCGTCTATCCTCCCGTAGTAGGATTTGCCGAATCTCTCTTCGAAATCGGCATATATCTCGGCTGGGTCTCTGCCGGTAACAGCTTTTATCTCCGCCGCCAGCAGTGTCATGACTATTCCATCCTTGTCGGTACTCCAGACTCCCCCATCCTTTTTGAGGAAGGATGCGCCGGCACTCTCTTCTCCTGAGAAACCGAGCCACCCTTCGTACAGACCGTCGACGAACCACTTGAAGCCTACGGGCACCTCGTAGAGATCTCTACCCATATCCGCGGCCACACGCTCTATCATGGAGCTCGACACCAGCGTCTTGCCTATCTTCAGGTCGCCACTCCACTCTTTTCTGTGGGAAAAGAGATACCAGATAGCGACCGCCAGATAGTGATTGGGGTTCATCAGCCCGCCGACGGGTGTCACGATGCCGTGTCTGTCCGCATCGGTATCGTTGGCAAACGCCAAATCGTATCTATCTTTGTAGGCCACCAGGGAGGCCATGGCGAAGGGCGACGAGCAGTCCATGCGTATCTTGCCGTCGTGGTCCAGAGTCATGAACGAAAAGGTCGGGTCGGCATAGTCGTTGAGTATATCCATATCGAGGGAGTATCTGCTATCAATCTGTCGATAGACGGCCATAGCCGTACCCCCCAGCGCATCGGCGCAGAGTTTCAGACCGCTTCGGCCTATAGCCTCCATATCCAGAATCTCGTCCAGCGCCTCGACATATGGAGTCACGAAGTCATGCTTCTGCACCAGCGGACTCTCGATAGCCTCGGCATAGGAGACTCTGCGCAGACCCTTCATATCGGCTTCGAGTATATCGTTGGCCCGTCTCTGCACCCAGTCGGTCACATCGGTATCCGCAGGTCCTCCGTTGGGAGGATTGTATTTGAATCCCCCATCCCCGGGAGGATTGTGGGAGGGAGTGATGACAATACCGTCGGCCCTCTCCCGCCCTTTTTCGTTGTGTCTCAATATGGCGAAAGAGACCAGAGGTGTGGGGATATAGTCGTCGGATATTCTCACACTCACCCCATTGGCCACACAAACTTCCACCGCGCTCATCTGAGCCGGTGTAGAGAGTGCGTGAGTATCCTTACCTATATATATCGGACCAGCATAGCCCATCTTCTCGCGATATTCGCATACGGCCTGGGTGATGGCGAGTATATGTTTCTCGTTGAAACTCCCATCGAGAGAACTGCCTCTGTGTCCGGATGTCCCGAACGAGACTCTCTGGGAGCTTTCGGAAAGATCCGGCTCCAGTTCGTAATACGACGATACGAGAGCAGGGATATCGCAAAGCATATCTTTCGGAGCCTTTTCACCCGCCAACGGATGAGCCATCTCTCTTCTCCTTTTATAAGCTATTTGTGGAGACGGATGTCATATACGCCATCTCCACCACTACATACCTATCTCCAAATCTACTACGGGGCCTCGATGCTTACGAATCGAGGCTCTTTGGCTTTGAGAATGGACTCGGGTTTGGCATTCGAATCTACTACAGAGCCTCGACGCTTACAAGCCGACTTCCATTCTTGACGATTCTTATACGCTGTCCGGGAGAGAATCTCAGCCCTTTGGCCACCACGACTACATTTCCTCTGCCATTGTCGAGTCGTACCGTCAACTCTTGGGCGTTTGCGGAAGCTATCTGGTTTCCGGCATAGGCGCCGAGCAATCCGCCTCCAAGTGTGGCGAGGTCTTTTCCTCTTCCGCCTCCTATCATATGTCCGAGTACTGCACCAGTAGCCGCTCCCACGAGCGTACCCGCTCCATTGTCTTTGACCACGACAGCCTTCACACTCTGTACCGTACCCGTATCGTATGTCATGACACTTTGTGTCACCACAGGAGACATCCCACCTCCAACACCCAAATCTGCACATCCGCTAACGAAAAAAACTCCCGCACCCAATACAAGTGCCAATGCCTCACTTTTTATCCTCATCTTCTCTCTCCTTTCTGTTGAATTTTAGCTATTTTAACACTCTTTAGCCGATAAGTAGATTAGTATTTTGAAATATCTACCAAGACCTTCTCCCTGCTTTTCCCGATAAAATATAAAAATTTTCAATTTTTTCAGCTTTGTTTCAAGATTATACATATATAATGCCACTCCACAAAGCAAGGACAGTTGGGTGAGCTGGCTGAAACCACACCCCTGCTAAGGGTGCGTACCTTAACGGGTACCGAGGGTTCGAATCCCTCACTGTCCGCCACTTCAATCTCTATTTTTATCTGATGAATAGTTTGAATCTACATTCAAGGCATATTTCAAGAGTATAAGTATTGATTTTTCTCGAAAATCCTCGATACTGCGAATCTGATAAACTCCGGCATTTCCTGCAAAATAGCGCCAAAACACTCTCTTTGGATAATTTGAATCTATATCTGCAATCTATTACCGCAGTTCTTCGAGCAAGATAGACGACTATTCAATAGTGATTTGGAGTCGATATAATCACCCCTCTATATAGTCGTCGAGCTCTCTTTGCAGTCTCTGCATATCTTTGAGCGCTATCTTTTTGCGGCCGCTCTCTATGAGACCGTCGTTTTTCAGCTGCTTGATATGTCTGTCCACCACATGCCGTACCGTACCTATCAGCTTGGCTATCTCTGCATGGGAGAGATTGGCCAGCAGGTCGATACCTCTTTGTTTGCTCTTTTTGAGATTGTTCACTATCAGTTTTATCAGCCTCTCTCTGGTATCCAAGAGCGTCAAATCGGCAGCGAGCTCCTCTACCTGTCTCATCTGTGAAGCTACATATTTCAGGACTATTTCACCAAAGACCGGATATCTGTATATCCACTCTCGCGCTTTCGCTATCGGGACCCTCAAGACCTCTCCATCTTCGAGGACCTCACTCATCACTTCATGCGGTTTGCCGTCGAGCAGGGTTACGGTATCGTACATATCACCTCTACCAAGCAGATAGAGGGTCTGCTCTTTGCCGTTGTTGAGATTCATATGATAGATTTTCACCTTGCCGCTGAGGATTATATAGAAGTAGTCGAGCACCTCGTCGTAATCGAAAAGCATATCGCTCTTTTCGAAAGATATGATACGCCCATACTCCTCCATCTCCCGACGCAGAGATTCACCTATGTTCTTCATACCTTCAAGCTGAAACTGCATCGGTAGCCCCCCTTTATTTCCAAGAATTTCATTTATAATCATTTCGGCTTTTGTTCAAAAGCTCTCTTTTGCCGTCTTCTACACTCTTCAAGATTGTGCCCAAGCCTTATTCCGGGTATATCCGTCGCATTCGCGATTTTGCATAATTGCAAAAAGAATATCTATGCGGAGCAAGCTGGAGCACGCTATCTCTCCAGCCTCTTGACTCTCATACGAAGTGCATCGTATTTGGTGCGCAACTCCGAAAGCTGTTCCACCCAAAATTCGTTTCTCTTCTGGGCCTTTTCGACCTCCTCTATAGCCATTTGCAAATCATCCTTGGCGCTTGCATAGGCGAATTCGAGTTCCGATTTGAGCCTCTCGAGCTCTTTTATCTTCTCGTTGAGCGTATCTATCGTCGTGTGAGCCTCTGTGAGTCTGCGCTCTATCTCCTCCTTCTCCCTTGCGAATCTCTTCTCCACTCCCGCACACTCTTCGAGCCTCTTTCGCATAGAGAGATCTCTCTCTTTGAGCTTCTCCATATTTTCACTAAGGAGCTGATTCCTCTTCTCTTTCTCTTTGAGAAGTTTCTCCAGATCCAGAACCCTTTCGTTCTGAGCCTTGTATCTCATCGCGAAAACTATCACGAGAAGTATGAAGGAGAGTATTATCGAAGAGACTATCGCTCCAAGTACGATGGCGTCGGTATCCCAGGTAAGAGCTATCTTCAACTCCTCATCCTCCTATCCTGTCGTAAGCGGGAGGAAGCCGGCACTCGAGTCTGTCTCTTTCAAAAGGTTTGTCCACATATTTTATTTCGTAGAAATGGATATTCACGACATTGTCCATATCGTCTCTATAGGCTATCTGTTCCACTCTTCCCTTGGAGTCGAGTGCGATCGTATATATCTTCCCCCCGTAATTCGCGGTATATATATTATCTTTGTAGTGTTTCGCCTTCGAGAGGACAGAGCTTAGATCCAAACCGCTCTTTAGACGGTATATCGATATCTGTTCGAGATCGTGATCCACCACTGTCACTCTTTTGCCGTCGCTGCACACCTCCTTGCGGGAGGGCTTTTCATATATCCACTTCATGCTATCGGGAGAGTTCATGAAGACCTTTCCCGAATAGGAGATCGTCTTCCCCGAAGGATTGCTTATTTTCTGTATGAAATCGGCGGAAAAAGAGCGAGGCAGTCTGATAACTCCGGCACCGAGAGCGAAAGTGAGCAGTGCGGCTGCGGCAAAGTATCTGAATTTCACTCTTTCTCCTTTTTCGGACTTTTTTATATCACAGTCCGCCCCACTCTCTCGTAGTGTCGCTCTACGGAACAAGAGGGCCAAAAGCTGTTTTATGATTGTATCATATTTGCAAATATATCCAAAATCGCCCGGACTTGGCGAATGGGGTCCGGGCTCGGCGGAGATGGAGAGTAGAGGCGGAAAATATACTCCGTCACGAAGTGGTAGATACGCTATTTGGAGGCGTAGTCGGCTATGATGCTTCCCATCTCCGTAGTCGATACTATCTCTTTGGCATCGAAGGCTCCGATATCTCCCGTCCTGTAGCCCTCGGCAAGCGCTTTTTTGATCGCATTGTCTATCTTCTGTGCAGCGCTCTCTTCGTCGAGTGCATATTTCAGAAGCATGGAGGCACTCGCTATGGTGGCTATCGGATTGGCTATCCCCTGCCCCGCTATGTCGGGAGCGGAACCGTGAATAGGTTCGAAGAGACCCACTCCCTCTCCCGTACTCGCACTCGGAAGCAGGCCTATCGAACCGCTGAGCATACTGGCCGCATCGGAAAGGATATCTCCGAATATGTTTCCGGTCAAAACGACATCGAACTGTCTCGGGTCTCTGATAAGCTGCATGGCCGCGTTATCCACATACATGTGGGTCAACTCCACTTCGGGATACTCTTTGGCCACCTCTTCGACGATATCTCTCCAGAACTGACTCACCTCGAGTACATTTGCCTTGTCGACGGAACAGATGCGTTTGTCGCGCTTCATCGCTATTTCGAAGGCCACCTTGGCTATTCGCGTCACCTCTTCTCTCGTATAGACCATGGTGTTGTAGGCTTTTTCCTCACCATACTCTCTGGGCTGACCGAAATATATACCTCCCGTCAACTCTCTGACGACCATTATATCCACACCCTTGAGCACATTCGCCTTGAGTGTAGAGGCGTTGACAAGCTCGTCGTAAACGGTGGCCGGTCTGAGATTGGCGAAGGTCCCCATCGCCTTCCTGAGTCCGAGAAGACCGGTTTCGGGACGAAGATCTCTCTCGAGAGCGTCCCATTTGGGCCCGCCGATAGCTCCGAAAAGAACCGCATCGACCTTCTTGACCCCCTGTATCGTCTCCTCCGGCAGAGGCACGCCGGTGGCGTCTATGGCCGCTCCGCCGAGCAGAAACTCTTCGTAACTCAGATTGAACCCTTCAGAAACAGCCACGGCGTCGAGTACTTTGATGGCTTCATCCACGATTTCCGGACCTATACCGTCACCCTTTATGACAGCTATTTTATAACTTCTCATCTATTCTCCTTGCTTGGCAAGCTCTTTTTTGGCGAACTCTATAAGACCTCCGGCATCCACGAGCTCCTGCATGAATTCGGGAATTGGAACGAATTTGTAGCTCTTGCCGCTGCTTTCATCGACTATCTCGCCGCTCTCCATATCTATTCTCACGATATCTCCCTCCCGAATCTCGTTCGCTTCGGGGAGTTCGAATATGGGAAGACCCATATTGAAAGCGTTTCTATAGAAGATTCTCGCGAAGGTGGGAGCTATGACGGCACTCACCCCCGCCGCTTTGAGAGCTATGGGCGCATGCTCGCGACTGCTTCCGCAGCCGAAATTCTCTCCCGCCACTATGATATCGCCCTTCTCCATTTTCGATACGAAATCGGGATCGGCATCCTCCATCACATGTTTCGCCAGCTCCGAAGGCTCACTCGTATTGAGATATCTCGCCGCGATAATGAGATCGGTATCTATATTCTCACCAAATTTCCAGACTTTTCCTCTCACTCTTTTTCCTTTTGTCCAGACGGAGTGCTACTCCGAAATTTTTCGCGATTATAACCAAAATGGATGCAAAAGCAAAATTCAAAATTTTTCGGTATAATATTAACTTCCAAAAAACGGAAGCTATGGATACAGTAGAGAGGAGCGATGGGAGAAGAGAGCCCCTCGCCGATTTCGGATCTTCAATTTCCTCACAGGAGTACTCCGCGAAATGGCTGCAAAGACAAAGAAAAAAGATATCTTCACCAGAATCGAAGAAGAGTTGGACAAGATCAAAAAAGGTGGAATGGTAACCTTCGAGAATCTTGCCAAAGAGTTCGACAAGGCACCCACTGCGGCACAGGCCAAAAAGATAAAAAAGATGGCGGACGAAAAAGATATAGAGGTAGTATCGGCATCCGAATATGCCAAATATCTGACCGTCCAGGAAGAGCAGAAGAGAGAAGCCACCCGCAAAAGACTCAGCGAAAGCGAACTCGAAGAGGAGTTCGATATCACGAAGGAGAAGGAGCTTCTGGAGTGGAGCCGCTCCGATTCACCGGTGAGAATGTATCTCAGGGAGATGGGGAAGATTCCGCTGCTGACCAAAGAGGAAGAGATAGAGTTGAGCAAGCAGATCGAGGAGGGTGAAGATATCATCATCGACGCCATCTGCTCGGTTCCCTATCTGATAGACTATATACTCAACTACAAGGAGCCTCTGCTCAACAGAGAGAGGAGGGTCAAGGAGCTCTTCAAAAGCTTCGAGGATAGCGGAAGTGACGACGAAGATGGCGAGCTGGACGAAGCCGACTCCAAAAACCGCAAGGCCGACAAACGGGTAACGCAGGTGATAGAGAGTTTCAAGGCGCTCGAAAAGGCCAAAAAAGACTGGATGAAAGAGCGCAACAAAATGTTCAGAATGCAGGAGGAGGGAGCCGACGAGGAGAGTATCTTCCACGAAAGACTCAAAGTGGCCTTCAGAAAAGACACTCTGAAAAACGCGCTCCTCAATCTCGGACCCACCAGCAAACTGATCAACGAACTGGTAAAGGCGATGGAGACTGCTCTCAAAAGCGACGACGGTTTCGAAAAGGAGCTCAAGAGGCTGGAGTATCGACTGCAGCTCTTCAACGACCAGCTCAGAGCCAACCATAAGAAGATACTGGACAATATCATCAATATGAGCAAAGAGGATATCGCTGCCGCAGTTCCCGAAACGACCATGGTCAGCACATATGTACAGATAAAGAAACTCTTCGAAACCAGAGAGGCGAGCAAAAACAGTTTCGATCTGCCTCCCGAAAAGCTGGAGGAGATTCTCAATCAGATAAACATCGGCAAAGCCAAAAGCGAAAAGGCCAAAACGAGAATGGCGAAATCGAACCTGCGTCTCGTAGTATCCATAGCCAAGAGATATACCAACAGAGGATTGCCCTTTCTCGACCTCATACAGGAGGGCAATATAGGGCTCATGAAGGCTGTGGACAAGTTCGAGTATCAGAAGGGATACAAATTCTCCACATACGCCACATGGTGGATAAGACAGGCTATCAGCCGGGCCATAGCCGATCAGGCCAGGACCATCAGGATCCCCATCCACATGATAGAGACGATAAACAGAATAAACAAAATCACGCGAAAATATCTTCAGGAGACGGGTGTCGAGCCCGATACGGAGACTATCGCCAAAGAGGTGGGGCTCAGTGAAGACAAGGTGAAAAATGTCATCAAAATCACCAAAGAGCCTGTCAGCCTCGAAGCTCCGGTGGGTGACGAAGAGGATGGCCGTTTCGGCGACTTCATCCCGGACAATAGCTCCGTCAGCCCCACCGAGTCCGTAATGAACGACGACCTGACCGAACAGATAGACGAAGTGCTCGGTCAGCTCAACGAGAGAGAGCAGGCCGTTATCAAGATGCGTTTCGGTCTGCTCGAAGACAAGAGCGACAGAACGCTCGAAGAGATAGGCAAAGAGCTCAATGTGACCAGAGAGAGGGTCAGGCAGATAGAGAGCAGCGCCATCAAAAAGCTCAAACATCCCAAAGTCGGACGCAAGCTCAAAAACTATATAGAAGAGTGATTATGGCCAAAGTAGCTCATCCGCGCTTCTTCGCTCTGATAATCGGGACCGAGATACTCAACCGCAGAAGGGAGGATAGCCACTTCCTCTTCCTGAGCGAATTTCTTCTATCGAGAGGATACAGACTCTCCGGCAGTTTCGTGATAGAGGACGACCCCGCATTGATAGAGAAGAGTTTGAGCTTTCTTGCGAATATCGACAACAGTGTCGTCTTCAGTTTCGGCGGTATAGGCTCCACACCGGATGACCATACCCGCATATCGGCCGCAAGAGCACTCGAAGACGGCAAACTCTATCTACACGACGAAGCCGCCCGAATCATAGAGGATAGACTCGGCGAAAAGGCCTACCCCTACCCTATCCGGATGGCGCAACTTCCCAAAGGCGCCAAACTTCTGCACAACCCCGTAAACAGGATGCCGGCTTTCTATCTGAAAGAACGCTTCTTCTTCATGCCGGGCTTTCCACAGATGAGCCACCCTATGGTGGAGTGGATAATGGATAATATATACAGCGAAAAAAGCGAACCGCAATTCAGAAAAACCCTTCAGGCACTATGCAGAGAGAGTGAGTTGATAGATATCATGGAGGCTCTCCCGAAAAATGTAGAGCTCTCATCTCTACCCAAACTCTATAGCGACGGCCCCAGAGTCGTGATATCCGTCTCTTCCAAAGATAAAAAGGCTGCAGAAGATGCCTATCTTCGCTTCACGAAAGCGCTCGAAGAGAGGGGTATAAACTACAGCCCGATCGAAGAGTGAATATTTCGATTTGCCATTGCAAGAGCCTCCTTCGCTACTGTGGGCAGATGGACTTCTTCTTTACAAAGCGATAGTAAGCCCGTATGGACTTCGGTGTCGATTCCGCGACTAAAGTCGCGGCCCCAAGATAGAAACAACTCTTCCGGGGCGGCGACTTTAGTCGCCGTAAAAACCTTATATGCAGTGTAATTTTGATTTCGCCATCACGATATGAAGTCCGAAAATCGAAGGAAGTGGAAGCTTCAGCCTCACACAGATGGTAGATGGACTTCTACTCTCCAAAGCGATAGTTGAGCTGTATGGACTTCAGTGTCGATTCCGCGACTTCAGTCGCCGAAAAAACCTTATATGCGGTATGGCTTTTGTTTCGCTGTAATGTCAAGGAATCCGAATAAGAGGATAAGATCTATATCGAAGTTCTCCAAGAGATGCATCAGGCTTTTTGGATTGTGCCGATAATATTTTATACTTCCAAATAGCTGTGAATTTGAAGTTTGTGACGGTAGCAACAATTTCACCTACACCGCACTTTGGATATAATTGCGAAAATTTTCAATCAAGGATTAGTGATATGGGAAGAGCGTTCGAATATAGAAAAGCCGCCAAACTCAAAAGATGGGGAACGATGTCCAGAGTCTTTCCCAAACTTGGTCGCATCATAACCATAGCGGCCAAAGAGGGTGGTCCAGACCCAGATATGAACCCGAAACTTCGAACCGCGATTTTGAATGCCAAAGCTCAGAATATGCCCAAGGACAATATAGAAGCGGCCATAAAACGGGCTATTGGTAAAGAGGCCGCCGATATCAAAGAGATAGCCTACGAGGCTAAAGGGCCGTATGGGACACTGATGTATATCGAGTGTGCCACCGACAACCCCACCCGTACGGTAGCCAATGTCAAGGCGACACTCGTCAGAAACGGCGGAGAGCTCCTTACAAGCGGTTCTTTGGACTTCATGTTCGACAGAAAGGCCGTATTCGAATTCGACAAGAGAGACGACCTCGACCTCGAAGAGCTCGAACTTGAACTCATCGACTACGGTCTCGAAGAGATAGAAGAGGACAGAATTCCCCGGGAGAATGGAGAAGATAGGGAGATTGTCCGAATATATGGAGAGTTCAAATCTTTCGGAGAGCTCAACAAGGCTCTCGAAGATAGAGGTATAGAGATCAAAAAGGCCCAATTGCAGCGTATCCCCAATACGCCGCTGGAGTTGAGCGAAGAGCGGATGGACGAGGTGAGTATCCTTATAGACAAACTCGAAGATGACGACGATGTGCAGGTGGTATATACCAATCTCGCTTGAGAGAGATTATGAAAAAGAGTCTTAGGGCCATAAGAAAGAGACTGCGCTCTCGAAACAGGGCAATCAACCCGTCGAAGCACTCTGTCGGGAGTGTGCAGGAGTACGAGAGAGCTACACGCTGTCGATGTACCGACAGATACGGAATGCCCAAAAAACTCTATGCAAGCACCTCGCAGGCCAGAGAGGCCGCGATGGATGAAAGCCTCAAGATATACCCCTGCCCTTTCGAGCTGGGATGGCACCTCAGCGCCCGAGACTGATTCTCTTCTGCCTACTTTCGTAGCGTCGCCTTGATTCTTCCTATATTGAGAAAAAGCTCCAACATATCCTCCGTAGAGCCACATACGATATCGGCTCTCAGCAGTGTCGCCACGGCACAGCCCTCCCTCCCCATAACAGCTATAGAGAGAGCGGCCCTTTCGAGCATCAGGGCGTCGTTGTTGCCGTTGCCTGCCACTGCACAGCGCTCGGCCCCCAAAGACTCGACGAAGGCCGCCTTTTCGGCGCTATGGTCGTCGCTCTGTAGTATCCTCAACTCCAGAGGCAGAGCCTCGAGCTCACTCGAGACCGTACCGAAGGTATCGGCGGTGAGAACATATATCTTCATGAATTTCGCTATCTTCTTCAGGGTGTCGGCGCTCGCTTCGCCTATTCTGCCATCGAGTGCTATGGTACCGTTGTAGTCCAAAACGAGAAACTCCAACTCCAAAGTGGCATAAGATGCTATATCTATCTTCATTTCATACTCCTTTTCATCCCTCCGACACGCCGTCGGAAGCACTCTGCATCTGCGTATCGGAGACTTCGGCGAAGTGCTCCATCTCCTCTTTACGCAGAATCCTGATTATATTGGTTGTTATGGTGCTCCCGGACTGTCGGTATATCGTCACTCATAACTCCGCTCGAAGAGCTCAGCTCGTTGCATTCTCCATGCGATAGTCGGTTTTCCGAATATACAGAGACGAAAATCTTCGAGAGATTCTATTTTGCATGAGTGAAATCGGGCCTGAAGAGGTTGGCCCCGCCTCCATCATCCCGAAAATAACATCTATTATGTTCGGGACGAAGGTCCTATCATAGCCAGTATCTTTCGATCTTTTCTCATCCCAACCTCGTTTCTTGTGACTTTGAAACGGCACAATCCATCCCGACCCACTATAGCTCCCGAGACCCACCGCAGAGATTGTAAAGATAGATTATATCCATCTGTCACTTTCGGGAATGTGAATCGCCAAAGCATCCGTATCGCACTCCTGCCCACGAACTCTCTCATACCCGAATCAGCCCCTAGATATCGCAAGGCAGTTAGCATTAAACCATTTTGGATAAAATAGGGCGAATTTCAAAATCGGGATTGGCAAATTATGATAGATTCGGTAATGAAGATTTTCGGTACTGCGAACGATAGAAGAGTCAAGCAGTATATGAAAAGGGTGCAGAAGATAAATGCGCTCGAGAGCAGATATGAGAAGATGAGCGACGAAGAGCTCAAAGCCGCCTTCGACGAACTCAGAGAGGCTGTAAGAAGCGGCGACAAGAGTATGGACGATGTACTCTACGACTCCTTCGCCATCACGAGAGAGGCCTCCAAAAGAGTCCTCGGACTGCGCCACTACGATGTGCAGATGGTGGGAGGTATGGTGCTTCACGAGGGCAATATAGCCGAGATGAAGACGGGAGAGGGAAAGACCCTCGTGGCCACACTCGCCGTAGTACTCAACGCCATGACCGGCAGAGGCGTGCATGTCGTGACCGTAAACGACTATCTCGCCAAAAGGGATGCCCACGATATGGGACAGCTCTACTCCTTTCTGGGATACACGACCGGCTGTATAGTCTCCGATATACATGAGGACGAAGAGAGAAAGGCCCAGTACGACGCGGATATAACCTACGGTACCAACAACGAATTCGGCTTCGACTATCTGCGTGACAACATGAAGGTGAGAGCAGACGAGAAGGTACAGAGAGAACACTTCTTCTCGATAGTCGATGAAGTGGATTCGATTCTGATAGACGAGGCGAGAACGCCTCTTATCATATCGGGTCCCGCACAGAGAGACCAGAGTCTCTACTTCAAAGCCAATCAGATAGCCAAACAGATGATACGGGGAGAGGAGCTCCCCTCCAAACCCGGAGAGCCCAAGAAGATGACGGGCGACTTCGTGGTGGACGAAAAGAACAGAACTATCGTCATGACCGAGGAGGGTCTCGAAAAGGCGGAGAAACTCTTCGAAGTGGAAAACCTCTTCAGCCTCGAAAACGCCGCCATGGTACACCATCTCGACCAGGCTCTCAAGGCACACCACCTCTTCGAAAGAGATGTGGACTATGTGGTGAGAAACGGCGAAATTGTGATAGTGGACGAGTTTACCGGAAGGCTCAGCGAAGGGAGACGATATAGCGAAGGGCTCCATCAGGCGCTGGAGGCCAAAGAGGGAGTGGTGGTACAGGAGGAGTCGCAGACACTGGCCGAAATCACCTATCAGAACTACTTCAGGATGTACGAGAAACTTGCGGGTATGACAGGTACGGCCCAGACCGAAGCTACGGAGTTTTCCCAGATATACGGTCTGGATGTCATATCGATTCCCACGAATGTTCCCGTCAGGAGAATAGACAAAAACGACCTCATCTACAATACCGAAGAGGAGAAGCTCGATGCCGTGGTGGAGAGGGTGAAGGAGCTTCACGGCAAGGGACAGCCCGTACTCATAGGTACGGCTTCGATAGAGAAGAGCGAACTTATACACGAACGACTGAAAAAGGAGAAGATTCCCCACAATGTTCTCAACGCCAAGAACCATGAGCAGGAGGCGGAGATAATCAAAAACGCCGGTGCCAAGGGGGCTGTCACCGTGGCTACCAACATGGCGGGACGGGGTGTCGATATCAAGATAGACGATGAGGTCAGAGAGCTCGGAGGTCTCGCCATAATCGGTACGGAAAGACACGAGAGTCGCCGTATAGACAATCAGCTCAGAGGTCGTTCGGGACGCCAGGGCGACCCGGGAGAGAGCCAGTTTTTCCTCAGTCTCGACGACAATCTCCTACGAATCTTCGGTGGTGAGAAGATAAGAGGCATAATGAATCGTCTCGGGGTGGAGAAGGGAGAGTATATAGACTCCAAACTCGTAACCAGAAGTGTGGAGAAGGCGCAGAAGAAGGTGGAGTCGATGCACTACGAATCGAGAAAGAACATTCTCGAATACGACGATGTGGCGAACTACCAGAGAAAAGTCGTCTATGCCTTCAGAAACCAGCTCATAGACCCTGAGTACGACATCACGGCCAAAATCGATCAAAACAGAGAGGAGCTTATATATCACCTCCTCGACGAAGCCGAGATTTTCGAAGGTGCACCGAGTGAAGATTACGACCTCGAGCGCTTCGTGAGCCTTATAAAAGAGTACAGCTTCGTCGATATCGATCCCGCCGAGCTCGAAGGCAAGGGACGGGAGGAGATAGCCAAAGAGAGCATAGAGATTCTGAAAAAGTTCTACGAAGAGAAGATGTCCGTCTTCGACGAGGAGCAGAGAAAAGAGGTCGAAAAGCTTCTTATTTTGCAGATTCTCGATACGGAGTGGAGAGAGCATCTGTATGAGATGGATGTCCTCAAAACCGGTATAGGACTCAGAGGATACAATCAGAAAGATCCTCTCACCGAATACAAGCAGGAGAGTTACAGACTCTTCCAGTCTCTCGTAGAGCGTATCAAATTCGAATCTCTCAAACTCCTCTATACTGTAGAGTTCGACTTCGGCTCACCCGAAGAGGAGATGGAGACTCTCGAAAAGATCAGAGATGAGCTGGAGATAGACGAAGAGGAGCTCATAAGCAACGAATATCAGGAGCCGCCACACTCCATAGCCGAAGCTGTGATGGGCACAGAGGAAAACGAGGGAGAGCTCAAACCCTATATAGCGCAGAAAAAGCCAAAAAGAAACGATCCCTGCCCCTGCGGCAGCGGCAAAAAGTACAAAAACTGCTGCGGTAAGAGCGGCCCCAGAAAGGGACTGCTCGCCTAATGTTCGACTCCAGCAGCGACTCCCGGCTCATACGCCGGATAGTCCGCCACTACCTGAGATACGATTCCGACAATCCGTTTATCTTCATATCCGCTCTTCTGGCCTTTCTCGGCATAGCCGCGGGGGTGATGGTACTCATGATAGCTATGGGAATCATGAACGGTACACAGAAAGAGTTCGAAAAGAGACTCTTTGTTATGAACTATCCGCTCACTGTCGTATCCTACTCGGACGGAGTACGAGAATCGACCATGAAGAAGATAGAGAAGAGTTTTCCCGATATGCACTCGAGTCCCTACTATCGTACGCAGGTGATTGTGAAGAATATCAACGGAGTGGAAGGCGCCCTCCTCTACGGAGTGGATTTCGAAAAAGAGGCCAGGATAAATCCGGTCTTCAAAAAGGCTCTGGAAAAAAGCACCCGAAAAGGCAAGTATCGTATAGTCACCGGCGACGACCTGGCGGTGATAATGGGGCTGGATATCGGCAGTTCGATAGTGCTCTACTTCTCCACACAGCAGGCCGTGGGGCTGGGTACCATGCCTCTGCAGAAGCGCTTTGTCGTAGATGGTATCTTCAATTCGGGTCTTGGCTCATACGACAAGGCCATACTCTACACCACACACGAAGCCTTCGTGAAACTGCTCAAAAAAGACCCCCGAAGATTCGACGGAGTACATATCTATACGAAAGAGCCGATGAAGAGGATAGACGATATCAAAAAGATTCTTCCCGACGATGCCGGAGTAGAGGGCTGGTGGCAACAAAACGGCAACTTCTTCTCGGCCATGCAGATGGAGAAGAAAGCTCTTTTCCTCGTACTGCTGCTCATCATACTGGTGGCCTCTTTGAATATAGTCTCCTCTCTCCTCATGACAGTCATGAGTCGCCGAAGCGAAATAGCCCTCCTCAGAACACTTGGAGCGACGAAAAAGGAGATTTACGCCATCTTCTTCAGACTCGGCCTCATCATAGGCATGGGAGGTATAACGGCCGGTACCCTGCTCGGACTGGGCGGAAGCTGGATTCTGCGCAATTTCGATATCGTCACCCTGCCAGCAGATGTCTACGGTACGACCCACCTGCCCGTCGAGCTGGAGTTGAACGATTTTCTACTGATTATCGCCGGAACGGTTGTGATAGTCTTCCTCTCCTCCATCTATCCCGCGAGAAAGGCAGCCGCCACCGACCCTCTGCATGTACTCAGAAACGAATAGTCCAGAGATTTCCCAAAGCTTCCGATAGACCAGACAAAGAGCAAGAAGTGTAATACAGAATTGTTCAAAGCTAAAACCGATAAACTCAGATTTAATCGTAAGATTTCAATGGAGAGGGAGATATCATGCAGGAGGGAGAAAATCTATCCTCGGATTTTCAAATCACCACCCTGCAAAAAGGCGAGTATAAACTCACCCTTGTGCAAATAATTTAGTGGAGGTCTTTCCACTGATGCTTGTACCAGAGATAGGCCAAGAATGCGAATACCACCATATAGAGCAGCACGATAGGACCGACCTTCTCTCTCTTGGGCTTGCTGGGATCTCCAACCTCTTCGAGGTAGGCAAACACCTTCTCGTAACCCTCTTTGCTAAGACCTACACGAGGCATACCCGTACCGGGAAGTTGAGACTGGGGATCTTCTACGAAAGTTTCGAGGAACTCTTCGCTTCTCGCTCTTACGATGATGGAGAGATCGGGCGGAAGCTTGCCGAGATATTTGACCATATTCCCTTTGTATTCAGCCAGCTTCTCATTAAACTTCAGCTTCGCCAAATCCGCACCTGTCTGAATGTTCTTTTTCGTCTTGGGAACCTCTCCTATCTGAGTCCACTTGGCATATCTCATCTCGTGACATCTGCCGCAAGCGAACTCGTAAGCCTCTTTGGGTTTTACCTCTTTGGGAGCTATGGACTTGAAGTATGCCACAAGATCGGCCGCACTCTGGTCATCCGTAGCCATTGGAGGCATGGGGTAGGCTCTATCTTTGAACTTGTGAGCTACTATCGCGGTATGTACGGGGTCTTTCAGGAAGTGGGCAAGATACTTCTCATCCAAAAGTGCGCCAATAAGGCTCAAATCGGGAGGATTGACACCATACGCTCCCGACGCAGATACGGGATCCATAGGAGCAGGTACGCCCTGAGACTTGATCGAGTGACAACCCATACAGGCCGCCGCGAGCGCTTTTCCGGTCTCGGGATTACCCTTGGCCGCGATAGGCTTGAGATCTGGATATTTGAAGTTGTGACCCTCGACATGTTTGTGCATTACCGAGTGAGCATACGGCTCGACGCCTATATATACAAGCAGTGTAAAAAATACGACTATGCCGAGTTTTTTCAGATCTTTCATTATTTACTCCTCCTTACCGGTTTTTCCAATTTTGTAACGATAGGCAGGGTTACCCAGAGGAGGATGAATACCCATGCTGCCACTGTACCGATAGTCGTATAGACACCCACCGGAGGCACTTTACCCATGATTGTCAGCACAATCATATCCACCAAGAGAATCCAGAACCAGCATCTAAAGGGCTTTCTTCTGCTAGCAGGAGCTACATTGGGGCTTCTATCCAAGAAAGGCAACAGGAAGAAGATCACCTGTGCGAAACCGAAGGCTACGAGTCCGGGATCTTTGGGGAACGGTCTTAGAATCTCGTAACTCCAGAGGAAGTACCACTCGGGATAGATATGCGGTGGAGTCTTGAGAGGATTGGCAGGATCGAAGTTGACCGGATCCATAGCGAATTCAAAATGGTAGAAGACCAGATAGAAGTAGATGATGAAATATATCGACATTACGAATACATCTTTGCTCAGAAAGACAGGGTTGAAAGGGATCACTTTGGACTCTTTTCTAAGTCCCGCTTTCCACTTTTGCGCTTCAGCATCGAAATCGATCTCTTCCCCATCTTGGTTGTTGACATGGGGGATTCTGAGCGTACCGAAGTGCAGTACGATCAAAGCCATAATGATTAGAGGCATCAAAAGAACATGGAGCATGAAAAATCTATTCAAGAACGCCTGTCCGGGTACATAGTCGCCACGAATCCACTCCACGAGTCCCTGGAAGTCGAGAGAGCCGAGGCTAAAGAGGTTGGTAATAACCATACCGGCCCAGTAGCTCATCTGTCCCCAGGGAAGCATATAGCCAGAGAAGGCCTCTGCGGAGAATGTGACAAAAAGAAGCATACCCGAAAGCCATATCATCTCTCTGCCTTTTTTGTAGGAACCATAGTAGATACCTGTAAACATATGAATATATATGATGAGGAATACCACCGAAGCGGCCACACCGTGCATATGTCTCCAGAGCCATCCGTAACCGACTTCGCTCATGACTGTGTAGTTTACACTATCAAAAGCCTGCTTGGTATCGGGGATATAGTACATCAATAGAAAGATACCGCTTATGAGTAGGATTCCGAATGTGGCGGCGAGAATCATTCCCATCGCCCAGAGGAAGTTGATATTCTTGGGAATCCAATACTCCGTAGAGAGTACCTTCTGGAGTGTATCCACAGCGAGTCTTTCGTTCATCCATTTGTGTGAAAATGGTCTTGCATTCGGATCAAAATGTGCCATACTCTCTCCTTACGCCACTACGCCGGCTTCTTGCAGCTTCTTGTATTCGGGGCCGGCTTCACCCAAAACCACCTTTTTGCCATCTACTTTGAAGGGTGGAATCACCAGAGGACTTGGAGGCGGTGACTTGAGCACCTCTCCCGCGGCATCAAACTGCCCGCCATGACATGCACAGATGAACTTATGCTTGTCGGGGAAGTATGCGGGGATACATCCGAGGTGAGTGCAGAGTCCGATGGCTATAAAGAATTTATCTCCACCTACATTAATCAATCTCTTGTCGGAGTAGGCTTTGTCGTCTTTGGCCACTTTGAGAATGAAGATAGGTTTACCCCTCCACATCTCGGTATAGAGAACATTGGGCTCAGCCTTGCTGAGATCTACGGTGGTGAAACCGGCAGCTTTGACACTTGGCAGAGGATCCCAGGTTCGTTTGGCGGCATAGAGCGCTCCGAGAGCACCCAGGCCGGCAAACGCACCCAGAGCCTTGCCGAAGAAATCTCTTCTATCGCTCATATTGCGTCCTTTTATGAAGATTTAGACGGATTATTATAGGACGAAAGTACTAAAAAAAAGCATTGACAAGCGTCAAAAAGGGCAAAAGAGCCCCTTTTTGAAAAAGGATGTGAAGATTTTATACAGAAATATCAGACAAACAGATGATAAATATCACTGCCCTTAATCTTTCTCTCTCTCGCACCCTCTCGAACGGAATCTTCGATGAAAGTCCCAATGGCTTCTCTATCTTCGATTGACGCTCTAAAGGCACCGCACAATTCGAGCACTCTGCGTATCTTCGTAGTGCTCTCTTCTCTCTCGAGATAGAGCGTCTTCACTCCGTTGAGCGCGGCTTCGAGAGCTATCTGAAGAGATGAGCTCATTAGAGCGTAGCCCTGCAAGAGAAGAGTTTCGTACTCCGAACTCTCATGCATGGTAGCGAAAAACTCTCTGTAGCTATCTTCGTATTTGACATAGAAGTACTCGCCGAATATCGCTTCCACACTATCGAAAGCGAGATTTTGGGCATTCTCGAGCAGATAGAGGTCGGGGTCGCTATCTCCGTAGTAGAGCAAGACTCTGCCGTTTGCATCCACCTCTGGAAGCTTCAGCTCCCTGAATTGCCACATCCCATATCGGCCATCTATCTCGAGAGGATCGAGAACTATCTCTCCATACTTCGGGCCATCGCCGGAAGCTGTCGCGACTCTCACTACCCTCGAAAAGTCCGATACGAACTTTTCGAGCCTGCCTCCATCATCTTCGGGCGAATCTATCACTACCGAATCACCCCGTTTCGCCACCGCATCTATATCCTTGATACTCTCTATCGGTATAGCAGGAGGCAGACCCATATCCATCCCGACTCTCTGCGCCCTGAAATCGTTGAGCAGTATCTCCGCCTCCAAACCTTTTTTGGATAGCTTTTCGTATATGGCCGCCACTCTCCTGAGCGAATCGAGCCCATGCTCTCTACCAGTGTGTGCATATAGATAGATCATATCTTTCCTTTCTCGGCCATCTTGATATATATATGTATTATCTCTATCGCCGCGGGAGTCACTCCACTTATTCTCGAAGCGGCGAAGAGTGTCGGTGGAGTGGCTTTGCGAAGCTTTTCCACAATTTCATTGCTCAGCCCCTGTACTCTGGAGAAATCGAAACCCTCCGGAATCTCCACCTCCAGCATTTCGTGCATTTTGTCTATCTGGGCTCTCTGCTTCTCTATGTATCTGGCATACTTGGCCTCTATGAGAAGCTGTTCGAGTATCGCATCTTCATAGGAGGCAAACTCCTCGAAGAGCGCCCTTATCTTCTCCACACTCGGCTCGGACATCCTCGCCACTATATCCACCCATGCGGTCTTGTCGTTGATTTTGCACTCGTTCAACTCTTCGAGTTTGGCACTGAACTCTTTCGTGGGTGTGGCGTAGTTTCGGCTCAGAATCTCCATGGCCGAAGAGAGCTTTTCGACCTTCTTTCCGACTCTGGCTATATACTCATCCTCGAGCAGACCGTACTTCTGCGCATACCTGTAGAGCCTCACATCGGCATTATCCTCCCTCAGAAGCAGTCTATATTCGGCCCTGCTCGTAAACATCCTGTATGGCTCGTTCGTCCCCTTCGTAACCAGATCGTCTATGAGCACACCTATATAGGCTTCGTCCCGTCCGAGGATGAAGGGCTCCTCTCCCCTTATCGCCAAAACTGCGTTTATCCCTGCCATCAAGCCCTGGGCGGCCGCCTCTTCGTAACCGGTGGTTCCATTTACCTGCCCCGCCCAGTAGAGTCCCGATATCTTTTTCGACTCCAGAGTGTGGTAGAGTTCGGTAGGCTGGATAAAGTCGTACTCTATCGCATAGCCGAAACGGACAATCTCCGCCTTTTCGAGCCCTTCGATGGAGCGAATCATCTCTATTTGCACATCCGTGGGCAACGAGGTGTTCAGACCATTTAGATAAAACTCGTTGCTCTCTCTCGTCTGCGGTTCCACGAAGACCTGATGTCTGGGGCGTTCACTGAAACGGTTTATCTTGTCCTCTATACTGGGGCAGTATCTCGGCCCCACCCCCTCTATCTGTCCGCTGAAAAGGGGGGCACGGTAGAAGTTGCTCTCTATGATACGATGGGTCTCTTCGTTGGTATAGGTCATCCAACAAGGCAGCTGCTGCGGTTTGAAACTCTCTCTGTCGGTCCTGAACGAAAAGGGTATGGGCTCCTCATCTCCTGGCTGCTCCTGCATGAGTGAAAAATCTATACTCTCTCCAGCTATTCTGGCACATGTACCGGTCTTGAGTCTGCCTATCTCGAAGCCCAATTCCCTAAGCTGATTGGCGAGTGTCACCGAAGCAAACTCGCCCTGCCTACCAGCCTTCTGTCTGTTCTCTCCGATATGTATAAGACCGTTGAGAAAAGTCCCAGAGGCTATTATCACCTTTTTGGCGGGATATTGGTTGCCAAGCTGGGTCACCACCCCTCTGACGACACCCCCCTCCACGACGAGACTCTCCACCATCTCCTGTTTCAACTCCAGATTATCGGTATGCAAAATCACATCTCTCATATAGATACGGTATCTATCCATATCTATCTGTGCCCTACTCCCCCTCACTGCCGGCCCTTTGGAGGCGTTGAGTATGCGAAACTGCAGACCGGTCGCATCCGTACAGAGCCCCATCTCTCCGCCAAGAGCGTCTATCTCCTTGACCAGATGCCCTTTGGCCAATCCTCCTATGGCGGGGTTGCAGCTACTCGCACCCACCTGCTCCGCGAGAATCGTCACCAGCATCGTCTTCGCACCCATTCTCGCCGAAGCGAGGGCCGCCTCTATCCCGGCATGCCCTCCCCCTATCACTATCACATCGTAGCCACTTTGCATTCTCTTCTCTCCTGCCATCCCTTTTGCGCTTCTTGCCGTATCGATATACGGATTCAGGGTATAATTGCGAAATTATAGCCAATGGGGGAAAAGATATGTTCACCGGTCTCGTAAGAGAAGTCGGGGAGGTGCTCTCCACAAGAGGAAATATGATATTCATAAAATCTTCGATTCCTGCCTCTGTAGGAGACTCGATAGCCGTAAACGGAGTCTGCCTGAGCGTCACCGAAAGTGGCGAAGAGGGTTTCTGGGTCGAAGCGGCCGACGAGACCAGACGAATCGTACCTCCGGAAAAATTCGAGGGTAGAGTGCATCTGGAGGCGGCCATGGGTATGAACGACAGATTCGAAGGGCACATAGTACAGGGGCATGTGGATACGGTGGGGGTAATAGAGGATATCCGAAAGGGGGAAAACGCCGTAGAGTTCATCGTGAGGGTGGAGCCTGAATATATCAGGTATATCGTCCCCAAGGGCTCCATAGCCATTGACGGTATCTCCCTTACCGTAAACGAGGTCTTCGACTCCTCTTTCAGACTCACGATCATACCTCACACCATGCGCAACACACTCATATCGGAATATGAAAAGGGGAGCAGAGTCAATATAGAGACCGACCTCTTCGCCAGATATATAGAGCATATCCTCTCCCACAGGAAGAGCGCTCCCTCCGTTAGCTGGAGAGATATCGACGCTATGCAGATGAGTTTCTAAGATGAACATATACGACTACGAAATTCCCTCCGACGGTGAACTCTTCGAAACTCTCTATCGAAATTCGCAAACCGCGATTGTGCGTATTGTCAGCTCCGAAACTCCCGAAGAGAAACTATATATACAGGAAGAGGATGAGTGGGTATGTCTGCTCGAAGGTGAGGCACTGCTGGAGATAGACGGCAAGAAGCTGGAGATGAAAAGGGGAGACACTCTGCTCATACCCGCTCTTACACCTCATCGCGTCCTCAAGACTGCCGAAGGTACACTCTGGCTGGCTGTACATTGTCAATCGGATTCGAGCAAAACGATGAAGACGGAAAATAGGCAGAATCGTAAACGAAAGAATGAAACCTCTCGACCTTCACAATAGCAGCCGTTATAGCTCGAGTATGAAGCTCTCTTGATAGCTCCTGCCGTCATAAAGCTCGACAAAAAGCTCTATTTCGAGCCTATCGTCATCGAGCCATCTCACAAAAGAGGCTCTCGAGCGTAGCACATCGTCACTATTGAAAGTATGTTTTCGTGCAAAACTCTTCCAGAGCCTTCGCACACGCTCTCTCCCTATTTCGACACACTCTCCATCGGCTTCGACCGTGTATATAAAGAGTGTTCCTATATTCGAGAGTAAACTCTTATACACAATGAGCTTTTTTTTCTGCGGCGAATAGTGGAGCCTACCCTCTCCCAACTCCTTCATGTCGGCACACTCCACCCTTGCCGACTCCTCTTTTTTAACATGGACGAGCGATTTGTGCAATCCACTTTTGCAAGCTTCTACACAGCCGCCCGTACTCAATAGAGTTAGGGAGATAGATATCGACAAAAGAACCCTACTCACCTCGGGAATCGCCTTTTAGATAGTATCCGAAGAGTTTTTTGACTGCTGCCGATGTTTTGGGGCCAGGAATACCATCGATTCTAAGAGCCACCCCCGCAAAAGTGTTTAGAAAACGCTGAAGCCTTTTTACCTCCTCTTCGGACGAATCACTATAAAAAAAGTACGGTTCTTTTTCGTCTGCGGCCAAAAACAGCCCTTTCTCGTCTGTAGCTGAAAGCAGGGATATCTCACCTCTTTCTTCGAGTCTTCTTAGCAGTACGGCGGCACCACACTGCTTCGATTTTGCGGTATCGGACCATGTGCCGTCGTATATATATTTACCGCAACTGTAGTGTCCCGACCATGACCAGAGGTATGGCGAGAGTACATGCTTGTGATAGAGTCTGTACCCCCAACCGTTGTATGCCTCTATCTCATAGAGTATCCTGCCCAAAGACCACTCCCCCACCCTCTCGACTCTCCTAAGCTTTAGGGCATCTATCGCACTCTCCTCCCAACTAAAGGGGGGATTTCCTCTTTTTGGTCTGCCTGCAGGCACATGGATAGTCCTCTGCTCGAGAGAGTCACCGTTGTGTAGATGTCTGTCGAAACGCATCGAGCTCTCCATATTGTGTATCACAGCTACAAAATACCATGGAATGCCAAGGGTTTCGGCGACATTCTCGTAACGCTCTTTATGCTCGAGAAGAGTGTCTGTCAAGGCATCTATCTGCGAAAAACGGGACTCTTCGTACACCATCTCTTTATAGAGCCTCTCATATTCTCTCCTTAGATTTTCACTATATACTACTTTTGCCATCTTCATCCCCTCCTTTCTCATTTTTCCAATCATACACCTTCCCTACTTAAACGAACAATCGACACCATAAAATCGAAACTAACATTCTACTAACTAACAATAGTATATAATTTGCTGTTCCAATCGATGGAACTAATTTATCAGAAGGAGGAAAAAATGGCGGAAGAGCTGAAGAAAAACGAAGAGACGCAAGATAGTCAAAACGACAATACAAATGAGGTAGAGAACAACAACGACGATACAAACAAGGCAGAAAACAGCAGCAACGATACAAACGAGGCAGAAAACAGCAGCAACGATACAAACGAGGCAGAAAACAGCAGCGACGATACGAATGGAGACAATTCCGATATTGCACAACAGATAGCAGAGCTCTATATAGCTACATTCAACAGAGCACCAGATGAAGCTGGTCTGGACTATTGGGTAGGGCGCTATAAAGATGGTATGAGTATAGAGCAGATAGCCGAAAGCTTCTTCGACCAACCCGAGACCATAGAGCTCTACGGCGATGAGGATCTCGATGTCTTCATAGATTCGGTATATGAAAATGTACTGGATAGAGCACCCGATAAGGCAGGAGCCGACTATTGGAAAGCGGAGCTTTCAAGTGGCAAAATTTCAAAACAAAAGTTCATAATAGCTATCCTAAACGGTGCCAAAGAGCACGAAGAGGATAGAGAGCATCTCGAAAACAAGACAGGTGTAGGGATGAAGTTTGTCGAAGAGAAGCTCAACGATCCTGAATTGGCCAAACTTGTAATAGAGGACTATAAAAAAACTGGCGATGTAACTGCCGTCAAAGAGGCAATTAGCGAGTTCGCTCAAAACCACTCTCATCAGAACAAATTCGGAGATAGCGACTATAGTGAGTTCAACAAGAGTGCGCACGATTTCCATACTCAACATGCAAAAAACAGTGACGCCAAAAGCAAAGACGACTTCTCTACCGGCATCAACAATGCATACAACTATGGTCATGACGATGCAAAAGACAATGGAAGTGAGTCGGAGTATTCAAAAGATGACTCCACACATGATGATGGAAACGATAATAACGAAGTCGCACTTGTAGGAGCTCAAGAGCAAAACCATCATGAGGATATGACGGCATTCTAATCTACCCGATACTCCTTGTTTGGCGGCCTTTGCCGCCATTTTCACAAACAAATGCTTTTTCCCGATAAGTTACACTATAAAAGATACTACCCAATGCCGGAGAGAAGATGAACAAAGAGATACTTCGCCTGGCCATCCCCAATATAGTCTCCAATATCTCCATTCCTCTTCTAAGTTCGGTGGATACCGCTCTCATGGGGCATATATCCCCATCCCATCTCGCCGCTTTGGGGATAGGGGGTATGATATTCATGTTTCTCTACAGCAGTTTTGCTTTTCTCAGGATGGGCACCACCGGTATGACCGCCCAGGCATATGGTGCATCCGACTTCGAAACACTCTCCAACACACTCTATCGAGCCATTTTTCTGGCACTTGCCATTTCGCTGCTTCTGCTGCTTCTGCATCGGCCTCTCTTTCTATCAGCCGCCTACCTGATGAATATAGAGAGCGGATATTACGAACTTGCACAGAGATATTTCGATATAAGAATACTCACGGCACCCGCGGTGATGATACTCTATGTCATGACGGGTTTCTTCTTCGGGATGCAAAACTCGGCCTATCCTCTCTATATCACGCTGCTTCTGAATATAGTCAATATCGTAGCCAGTCTCTTTATGGTCAGAGTGTTGGCAATGGGTATCGAGGGGGCCGCATGGGGAACGGTGATAGCCCAATATTCGGCAATGGCGACTGCACTTGTGCTTTTTGGCAGATATGCAAAGAGGCTCCACGGCGCAAGAAGAGGCGCCATATTCGCGAAAAGTTCTCTCGCACACTTCTTCCATATAAACAGAAATATCTTCATCCGTACTCTCGCCCTCACCTTCTCTCTCGCCTTTTTCTATGCGCAAGCGGCCAAATATGGCGAAGAGACTCTCTCCGTGATGGTCATCCTGCTGCAGTTCATGATATGGATGAGCTTCGCGATAGACGGCTTCGCAAATGCCGCAGAGAGTATCACCGGCAGATATTTCGGTGCCACTGAGAGAGAGAATTTCTACAAAGCGGTCAGACTCTCCATGCTATGGGGAGCCTCTCTGGCCCTGCTCTTCTCTCTCTTCTACCACTTCTGCGGTAGCTTTATAGTGACGATATATACTTCGGACAAGGCGATAATAGAGAGTACCACTCCTCTTCTGCCACTGACCGCCCTGCTTCCACTGCTGGCCTTTCCCGCCTTCATATATGACGGCATATTCATAGGCATGACAGCCGTCAAAGCGATGAGAGATGCGGTACTTCTCTCCATGTTTCTCTATATGGCTCTTTTCTATCTGCTGGAGAGTTTTATGGATGCACGATACGCATTGTGGATATCTTTCGTCTCCTTTTTTCTCTTCCGGGGGCTTGTACAGAATAGACTCTTTCGCAGTAGAGGAATCAATCTACGATGAGGTGAACTTTCTTATGCTAAAATAGCTTTCGACAAGAAAAACGGAGAAACCTTCCAAAGGAGCAGGCAATGGATATCATAAGAGTGGGAGTACTTACCACAAGCGACAGAGCGAGCGAGGGTATATATGACGATATATCCGGAAAAGCCATCATGGAGAGACTCGAAGAGTATCTGCAAAACGAGATAGAGTTCATCTACCGCTGTATTCCGGATGAACAGAGCACGATAGAAGAGACTCTTCTCGAGCTTGCAAGAGACAAGAAGTGCGATCTGATCGTGACCACCGGCGGAACGGGACCGGCCGAGAGGGATGTCACCGTGGATGCCACCCTCAAAGTCTGCCACAAGATACTGCCCGGTTTCGGGGAGTTGATGAGAAGCGTGAGTCTGCAGTATGTACCCACTGCCATACTCTCGAGACAGACAGCCGGTATCTGCACCAATTCACTGATAGTCAATCTCCCGGGCAAGCCGAAATCCATCAGAGAGTGTCTCGATGCGGTCTTTCCCGCCATTCCCTACTGTATAGACCTCATAGGAGGGAACTATATGGAGGTGGACGAGAGTGTAATCGAGGCTTTCAGACCCAAACAGAGTTAGAGAGTGACGATGAATATAGAATTTATAGAGAGCAGATTCGAAGAGATTTACAAGGAGCTGGAGAAAGAGGTGATGGAGATTCTCTCCGATATGAGTCTCGACAAGAGAGAGACCAATCTGAGAATGAAACCTCTAAGCTCCACCAAAAAGATACTCGAAAATGCCATAGACAGCATAAAGACGGTGCAGGAACTCGCACTCAGAGAGCTCGACGAGAGCGATAATATCGGAAAATAGAAAAATATGATAAAAGGGAATGAGAGAGGATGATAAGACTTGCCGTATTCGATTTCGACTCTACACTGATGGATGGGGAGACGATAGATTTTCTCGCCGCCGAACTGGGACTGGAGAGAGAGGTGGCCGCCATTACCGAACAGGCTATGCAGGGGAGAGTGGATTTCTTCAAATCTCTTCAGGCGCGTGTGGCACTGCTGGAGGGTCTGCAGATGCAAAAAGTGGACGAAATCTGCCACTCCCTTCCACTGATGCCGGGAGCGAAAGAGACTGTGGCAGAATTGAAAAAGAGAGATATCCGCGTCGTGTGCTTTTCGGGCGGATTCAGAAACGCCACCTCCCATGCGGCCGGGATTCTCGGACTCGATGCCGACTTTTCCAACATACTGCACGAGGACGAAGGTATTCTCACCGGAAAGGTTGGAGGAGAGATGATGTTTTCCGACTCGAAAGGGCAGATGCTCGAAAGATTACAGTCGCTCCTGCGCATAAAGCCGGAAGAGACGCTCGTCGTGGGTGATGGTGCCAACGACCTGAGCATGTTCGAATATGCCGCTACGAGAGTGGCCTTCTGCGCCAAAGATATACTCAAAAAAGCCGCCACCCACATCGTGGATGAAAAAGACCTCAGACATATTCCGGATATAGTCCTGTAAAGAGGAGAGCGATTTGAAATGTAGAATCTCCTCTTTGTTGCGCAGTGCGCTCTCTTACAAAGAGGCTATAATCAAGGGAAATCTCGCCGCCGTGGCCGCCACCGTACTCACCGTACTCATCCCACTCTTCATACCCATGCTCGTGGATGAACTCATTCTGCACAGAAGCGACACCCTCACCGGCTGGGTGGCGCAGCATATAAGCCCAATGAGTGTAAGCGGCTATCTCGCCTTTTTCCTTCTGCTGGTACTGATACTCAGGGGATTGGGCTTTCTCTTCAATGTCTATCAGGTGCGTACCTTCACATCGGTATCCAAGGATATGGCTTACAAAATAAGGAAATCGGCGCTCGAGCATCTGCGCAGAGTCTCTCTCGCAGAGTATGAAACCTCATCTCCGGGAGCGGTGGCCTCCAGACTGGTAACCGATATCGATACGATAGACGCTTTTATCGGTACGACCGTGAGCAAACTCGTAATATCCATACTTACACTCTTCTTCAGTGCCATCGTACTGCTTCTGATAAACTGGAAACTGGCTCTCTTCATATTGCTGACCAATCCGGCAGTGGTATATTTCACCGCAAGACTCGCCAGAAATGTCGGAAAGCTCAAGAGAGAACACAACAGGGCGGTAGAGGCATTTCAGTCGAGTCTTACGGATACCTTGGAGCTTTTCCACCAAATCAGGGCTTCCGACAAGGAGAGTTACTTTTTCGACAGGATAGAGGAGAAGGCACTCTCGCTGAGAGAGCGCTCGATAGATTTCACATATAGAAGCGACAAAGCCATAAGGCTATCTTTTCTCGTCTTTCTCGGAGGTTACGAACTTTTTCGCTCCGTCAGTATCTATTTCGCCGTATATGGTGATCTGAGCGTAGGGCTGATGCTGGCCGTATTCGGATATCTCTGGATAATGATGACTCCGACACAGGATATTATCAATTTCCAGTATGCGCTGAGCTCGGCGAGGGCCGCTTGCGGCAGAGTCGAGAAGATATTCGCAATGGAAAGAGAAAAGTTCGTCGATAACGGCAAAAACCCCTTCGAAAAAGGCTCCTGCGCCTCCATCGTCGCCAAAGGTCTCTCTTTCTCCTATAGCGAAGGCAAAAGGGTGCTCGAAGATATCGAGCTGGAGATAGAGGCCGGTTCGAAAGTGGCTATCGTGGGCCCCAGCGGAAGCGGCAAAACCACGCTCTCGAACATTCTGGCGGGATTCTACCCCCTCAGTGAAGGAAAACTCTTCTACAACGGTGTACAGAGCAGGGAGATATCGCCGGCCACGATACGGGCCAACTCTCATATGATATTGCAAAATCCCAGACTCTTCAACGACACTCTGCGCTTCAATCTCACCCTCGGAGAGGATATATCCGAAGAGAAGATAGCCTATGCCCTGCGTACAGCGCAGTTGGAAGAGGTGGTACAAAACATGAGCGAAGGGCTCGATACGGTAGTGGGCAGAGACGGTGTGAGACTCAGCGGCGGGCAGAGGCAGAGAGTGGCCATCGCCAGAATGCTGCTGAAAGACCCCAAAATAGTGATTCTCGACGAATCCACCTCGGCACTCGATGTTCACACCGAAACACGACTCTTCGCCAGATTGTGGGACTATCTGCAGGATAAAACCGTCATCACCATAGCACACAGGCTCAGTACGATAGAGAAGGCCGAATGGATATTCGTACTCGAAGAGGGCAAGGTGGTCGATAGAGGCAGACCTCGGGATTTGATGAAGAAAGAGGAGGGATATTTCGCCGGAATGATATAAGCCTGCCTAAATCGATATCCCTTCTAAAGTCGTATGAGTTTGAGAGGGTCTATATATTTGGACTCTTTCGTCGCTTCGAATATCAGTTTGCTCTTGATTTTTCCGATAACCGCACCCTTTTTGACTCTGCTTCCGCTCTTGAGGCCTGGAGCGGTTTTGGAAAGTCCGGCATAGACTGTATGAAGTCTGTTTCCGTGAGCTACGACGACCACTTTGCCCAACATACTGTTTTGTCCTATATAGACCACTTTGCCATTGAGTACATTTCTCACTTTTGAAAACGGAGCGGGTGCCTTTAGTGTAACGGATTCGTTGAAGATCTTGATTTTGTATATAGGATCTATATAGGTTCCGAACTTCTTGACCACTATCGCCCTAGAGATTGGAGAGATAGTTCTCGGGCCGGTATAGTCGTATATCTTGTTTTTATGATATGAGGAGCCGTAGCGTTTGACCTTGCTACTCTCGGCTTTGAGAGTTACGGCACTATAGTCGGCTTCACGCCCCTCGGCTATTGCCTTTTTTCTCTCCTCCTCTCTCTCTTTGCGCAATTTGGCAAGCTTTGCGGCTCTTCTCCTCAACTCCTCCTGTCTTTCGACCTCTCTGCGTTTAGCCTCCTCTATCTCCTCTTTTCTTAGAATATTGAGCTTGGCCAGAGTCAATCTGAGCATATTCTGTCTTGTTATGAGGGCCTTTAGTTTCCTCTTGTACTGCTTCTCCTGCTCGCCAAGATGTGATAGAAGCTTCTTCTTCTCTTTCTTCTTTTTATTGTAGAGCTTTCTTTTTCTCTCTATTTCGGCTATATTTTTTTTCAGAGCGTTTCTCTCCACACTCATTCTGCTCTTTTCGAGGCGGCTTGTATCTATACTCTTTTTGAGGGCTTTGAGGCTCTTTTTGTTCTCTCTTTTGTATATCTCGTAAGCCTCCTTGAGTATCACGCTCTTCTCACTCTTTCTGTGCATACTATCCATAGCCGCTATAACCGAAAATTGCTCCGTCAGAAGCTGTATGAATCTGTTGTATCTACTCTTTATCCTCTTATCCAGATCCGATATTTCACTATCGAGCTCCATTACTCTATTTCTGGCAGTGCCATATCTGCTCTCGTTCCTCTTCTTCTCTCTCTCCAATCTATCGAGTATCTTCTCTATGGAGGCATACTCTCTCTCCATCTTCCTGATGGAGTCGGCTATTTTGGCGAGCTGGCTGTTCATCTCCTTTTTCATCTTTTCCGTCGATTCGATATTGTGTCTCGAGCTCTCGATCTTCTTTGCAATCTGAGAAGCTTCGGACTCGGAGAGAAGCAATACACAAAGCGACAATACGCCAAGCAGACTTTTCACTCTTTTACCTCTCTACTCTTTATGGCCACACTCATGACGGCGACTATGACGATACTAAGAGATATCGATATCAAAATCAGCAAATCGGAACTTTCAAAAAGTAGATCTCTTCTCTCTTTCAACAGTTCTATGCCGCTTCTATCGGCCCAGTAGAATTTGAGAGAGAGAAAGACAATGGTAGTCATAAGTGCCGATACTATCGCATCCACTATACCCATCCTGAACAAAACGGCACTGCGCAGCAGCATGGGTGCGCCGAAAATCTCCATTATTCGCATCCTCTCTTTGTGTGCCATCTGCCATACTTCCATCTGTTTGACGATGAGAAAGAGACTCACGATACTCATGAGTGCCACAAATGACCAAAAGAGCATCTTTATAAATATAAAAAGATTGTATTTGGAGCTGTGACTCTCGCCGAAAGTCTCCACCCTTTTCACCCATGGATCTTTGAGAAGCTCTTTTTCTATCTCCGCGGTATCTTCGCTATCGAGATAGTTGTTTAGATGCAGCGAGTAGAAATACGGAAGGGCGTTTAGTATATCTCTGCCGGTTGTATTCCCCAGACCCTGAGCTATATCCTTGGCTATCTTCTTTCTTTCTATTCTTTTGGCATCGGCTATCCTGGAATCTATCTTCTTGAATTTCGCCTCATCCATCTGTTTTTTCGTCACGACGAGTATGGAGTAGTTGGCTTTGAGTTTCTCTTCGTAATTCGTAGTCACTCTGTCGAAAACGAGGAAAAACTCTATCCCCAGCAATATCGACATCAACGGCAGAATAAACATCATATGTTCTCTAATTGACTTCATAGATACCCTTGTTTTCTATTATGAGATGTCTGTACGGTATATTGAATATCGTCGGAATCCTATGCGTAACGACCACGATGGTCGAACCAAGCTGTGCACAGGCATTCTCCATCAAATCCCAGATGACATTGGAGGAGTACTCATCGAGGTTACCGGTAGGCTCGTCGGCGAGAATGAGAAAGGGATTTCTCGAAAGCGCTCTGGCTACACCGACTCTTTGTTGCTCACCACCGCTCAACTCCAGCGGAAAGCGCTCGGCATGTTCGCTCAGTTTTACATGTCTTAGAAGTTTCTGAGCCTGGGTTTTCTGAATATCGATACTGTAGCCGGCGATTATCAGAGGTAGCACTACATTCTTCTCTACCGTCCACTCGTTGATGAGTTTGTAATCCTGAAAGATTATTCCCATATTGGATCTGAGCGTCTGAAGTCTGCCGTGGCTGATATTGCCCATATCGAAGCCTCCCACTACGAGAGAACCGCTTTTGGGCACCAAAGCTCCGTAGAGCGATTTGAGCAGTGTCGATTTGCCGCTTCCGCTCGGACCGGTTATAAAGACAAACTCTCCTCTCCCCACTCTAAAACTGGCATTTTTGATAATCTCTTTCTTGCCATCGTCGTATGCCAAAGTCAGGCGTGAAGTTGCTATAACATTATTGGTGGACATCGAGTAACTCTCCAATCTTTTTATGGGCTCTCATATTGGTCTTGTTGGCTACAGGCCTGCTCGGAAAGTAGTTCACGCTCCCATCCTCCTCTATAAAGAGATATTTATGTTCAGGTTTGTCGAAGTTTCCAAACGATACCTCCACTATATACCCTTTGCTATACACTCTGTCGTAAACTCTTGTGAAATGTATGAAATATTCGTCGAAAACGAGAGAATCCGGCGGCAGTTTACCGATAGTTTCCGACGATACTTTAGCGCAAAAAGAGAAATCTGTACAAATCTCTCTCTGCGGTGATTTCTCCATCGAATAGAGAGTCAGATTGTAAATGTTCTTCTCCTCTCTTCTCCATCGCGCCTCATATTTGCTCACGACGGGCAACTCTTCGTTCTTCTTCACTTCGAATCGTACCCGCTTCGCTTCGGAAAAGATCTCCAGAGCGTATCTGTAGTAGTTTTCGCTATCCGTTCTAAGCTCCAAAATACCATCGATATCCAATACACGCAGCGCTTCCGATACGAAAGAGCTTCCTATGACCCTTCTATGGGGCTTTTTGTCCCAAGGCACCGGGAAATGAACGAATATGGCTTCGGCCAGATTCGAAGGGAGCATCTCCAGCAAAAGCCTGGCATCGTAGTTGAGCACCCAGATATTCTCCAGCTTTCTCAAAGCTATCTGCCTGAGTACCTGCTGTGCGGAGGGCGTATGTATCTCTATGCCTATATGCAGTCTATCGGGCTCTTTACCCGCCTGATAGAGCAGATGGCGACCGCTACCGAATCCTACCTCGAGTGCGACTCTATCATAGGGGAAAATCCCTTTTTCAAAATCATCGATCTTTTTATCGTATCGGGAGGCTATCGTCACCCTCTCTCTCGTACTCTCTATATTGGAGTGCAATATCTCGAGTCCGGCCTCTTTTGCAAGTGAGGCAAGTATTCTCTTTATGAGCTCCACATCCAGCGGTCGGCTTACACTGTCGCATCGCAAAAGCCACTCTTTTTCCTTTTTTTTCAACTCCAATATAAACTCTTTCCCGTTTTCACCCACGAGAAGAAGCTCTTTCGGGCCTTTTTTGCAAACTGCCCTCTCTTTCAAAACGGAATCTCTCTTTGCGACTACGGCATCGAATCTTTGCGAATCGAAAGGTTTGACCTTGAGATGCGGCATACGATACTCCTCTACTCTATAGTCACTGTCGCAGCCTCACTCGCATCGGATCTGAATCCATCCGCACTTCTGGCAATTATACGATAGCTGTATCTCCTACCCTTGGCGGCCGACATATCGATATACTCGGGACTCAAGCGCCCCTTTACATTGGCCAGATATTTCCACTCTCTTCCTTCGAGTCTGCGCTCGATGATATAATCGTGGATTCTCGGATCGGGATGGGGAGTCCAAAGTAGTTTCACGACTCCTTTATCGACTATGAAAGCCTTGAAGAAATCGACCGGAGGAAACGGACTTTTGGTCTTGACGCTCGCTATCTTTCCCGGGGAGGAGCCGTAAAACAGACCGTAGGGTTTGAAGGTATAGAGATATTTGCGGTTGGGTTTTATATCTGTATCCACGAAATGTGTGGCATAGCGATTTCCTATAGTGGCGATTTTGACATATCTCTGTTTGCTACCCTTGCCCGGTACGGCTCTATAGACATCCACCCCTTCCACTCTTTTGTCTTGAATCTCGGACCACTCGAAACCGACACTCGTCTTGTCCACAATAGTCTTTACCTCTTTTATCACAGGCATGGACGGATCAACCTTTAGAGCCGTCATACTTTCAACTTCAGAACAACCTGTCGCAATCAGCGAAGCTATCACCGCCGAAGAGATCATCAAGCCTCTTTTCGATCCACTTTTCATCCGTTTCGCTCCTCTCGTAATTTTTTTTCAGGTAGGTATTCATATCTTCCGGTAGAGGTGCTTTTATCTCCATCCTCTTCCCACTCGCCGGATGGGTGAAATAGAGTCTGAAGGCATGTAGAAATATTCTATCTTTCATATTTATCGCTCCTCTATAGCCATAGAGTTCATCTGCGAGGATATGTCGCCCTATACTGGATAGATGAACTCTTATCTGATGTGTTCTACCCGTATGCAGGCGCGCCGCCACGAGCTCGGTCGTACCGCTTGCGCATCGGGCTATCTTGGCGAAATCCGTCTTTGCGTATCTACCGTCGGGTACTACGGCCATCTTCAGACGATTGGACGGATTTCTTCCTATTGATCTTTCGATTGTAAGATTATCCTTCAAAGGGTAATCTATTATCGCGAGATAGTATCTACCCATACTCTTGTTTTGAAGCTGGAGAGAGAGCCTGCTATGTGTATCGTTGTTTTTCGCCACAAGCAGAGCACCACTGGTAACCTTGTCGATACGGTGGACTATACCGTATCTCTCCTCTCCCGCGATTGTGGAGAGAGATATCCCCTTGGCTACAAGCCAATCTACGACAGTAGCATCTTTTACCGAAGGGGCGGGATGCACGACCACACCAGCAGGTTTGTCGAGTACGAGAAGCTCTTCATCTTCATAGAGAATTTTCATATCGAAATCGACGGGAGCGGCCTCTTTTTTTTCCGCCTCGATGAAACTGTAGGTTATTTTCTGACCCTCGTGTATCTTGTACGAGCTCTTTTCAACCACCACTCCATCGACTTCGACAAAACCGCCCTCTATAAGTTTGGCTATCTGACTTCTGCTTTGCGACAATGATTGGGATAGAACCTTGTCGAGCCTTCCTCCCCTCTCGACACTCAACTCTCCATGCTTCAACTACTACCTTTTTTTGAGTACGATAGCACAAAAACGGTTAATGCAATATTAATTAATATCTCCTAAAAAGTATGACTAAGTTGCAACAAGAAGATATCTATTCCGTCATTGGGTTCTGCGATATTGGCATTTGAGTAGTGCATATATCTGATTACGATATCAAAAGGCTCTCTCTTGATACCTATGCCAATTCTATCTTCGAATAGAAAAGAGCTCGAAAGATCTCTATTCTCTATGACGGTTTTACTAAAGAGCGATATTCCGATTCCCGCTTCGAGATAGGGTCTATACTCGTATGGAGAATTTATCTCATAGACGAAAACCGGCGAAAAGGAGATCCCCGCATTGTGCTCTCCGTTTCGAGCCTTCCAATAGTTGGCACTCCACTCGTAATAGCCGCTGAGATAGCCGAAATCCGAATCAAGCCACTTGGATTGAAAATCTCTTTTTATACCTATCCTGTATATATCGATATTGTCTTTACTCTGACCATAACCGATAGTCACACTTTTCGCCGCCCCACCCTCGGCACTCAATGAAGACAAAGCAGCAACCGACAGAAGAAAACACAAAGAAATACTTTTCATGCTCATTCCTATAGTCCGATGGACAAGATTTTAATATTAATAAGTATTATAATCTCCCTATCCTGAGATTTTCCTTGATACACTCTATCTCTCCGAGAGGTTTGCCGATATGGTAACCTTGGGCATAGTCTATTCCTATCGCCCGAACCATTTGCAAAACAGATTCGCTATGCACATATTCAGCGACAGTCTTGAAACCGGCCTCTTTGGCGAAGGTTACGATGGTACGCACTATCAATTGGGCGTGAGTGTCGTGGTCGATTCTGTGTATGAGCGTGCCATCAATCTTGATGATATCTATATCGAGTGCGAGGATATTCTCGAAGTTGGAGTATCCGCTTCCGAAGTCGTCTATCGCCACCTTGCAACCGAATTTGCGTACCTCTTTTATAAAATCCTTGACTATCGCATAGTCATATATCTCTTCGCTCTCGAGAATTTCCAGCGTAATCTTCGAAGCGCTCTCTCCTGCATCTTCGAGAAGTCCGAGTATAAGATTTCTATCTTTTTGATTATACATATCGCCGGCAGATATATTCACACTGAAAGTATAACTGCATCCATGTGCGACCTCGAGTGTTCTTTTCAACATCTCATATGTCACCATACCGCTAAGCTTAGCCATTTTGGTCGCCTCGAGAAAATTTTCGGGCTTCATGACCTTTGAGTTCAATACGATTCGCGCAAGTGCCTCGAAGTGTGTAATCTCTCCTTTGTGCATATCCATCAGAGGTTGGAAGTATGGTGTCACCGTATCTTTTCGTTTTTCTAACAAAGCTTTTTTCAGCTCTCTGATAGTAGCGAGATTCCTCTCTATCTCGCTCCTGTTGTCGAGAGATTCGTTATAGATCGCTGTACGCTCTCTTTCGGATCTTTTGACATGTTTCAAGGCGATATCGGCTGTCTCGAAGAGTCTTTCTCTATCGTCGCTCGCACCAATCGATATCGAAATATCGAAAGTTATATCATCGATTTTAATCTCTTCGTTTTCTACGAAAAGATAAGTCCTCTGCACTATCTCATCTATACTCGACGATGTGGACGAAGCGTCGTACAAGATCCCGAAATCATCGCCTCCGAGTCTATATAGGCTCATCGATTCCGAACTTCGCGCGATGAATCTCGACAATACACCTGCGAACCTCACCAACACTTTGTCTCCCATATCCGTACCGTAGAAATCGTTGATATGCTGGAAACGATCTATGTTTACAAGTATAAGCACAGGGCTCTTCAAGCCATCTTTCTCTTGCGCGAAAGCCACCCTGTTTTCAAGTCCTGTCAGAGAATCGGTCATCAAAGACTTCATCAAAACCGTATGAAGCTTGTCGAGTCTCCTATTCTCTTTCTCGACTCTAAATATGAAATAGATGACAATCGAAAGCGAAAGGAGATACAAAAGCAACATGATCTGAACGGTATATTCTATGGTGGATAGCTCTCTCCTCGAACCGTCTTGATAGCTTTTGAGTATTTCGGAGCTTTTTTGTTTCAATTTGTCGTCGGTCAAATCTTGAAAAATCTCTATATACTCCGGAAATAGTTCTACAAAGAGTCGAACATGTCTCGAGATGGTCCTAAGTAGGGCTCTTTTTTCATTTTTGTATCTCTTTGCATATCTCTGCAACTCTTCGGCATATCCGCTCATATCGTGTAAGAAGTCGGGATCTTGCGCATTTTTGGCTATCGAGACGGTAACACTGATTCGTGAAAGCAACAGCAATACCTTTTTCTCCTCCTCTTTCGAAGAGTCGAAAAGCTCGAAAGCTCGTAGATGAAGTGTCTGTATATAGAGAGCACTGTTTTTTATGGAGCCATTTAGGCGAACGAATCTTTCGACCTTCGAGACGAATTTATCGAAATCTTTTCTAAAATCGAGCAATTTCCAATATGCCTGTAGGTAGGATCCCTTTTTCAGAGAGCTGTCGCTATACAATCTCTCAATCGTTTCGCAAGCACGCTTCAACTCTTCGTTGAGTATATCGTAATTGAAGTAGAGAAGAATACCGTTTTTCAAAAGATCGGCTCTTATTTCGTTCAAAGTATTCTCGAGACTCATCAACTCTTTACCTACTCTACGAGTCTCTTTATAGTACGATTCGGTAAAGCTATCGGTGAACAAGAAGATAACTACCCCGGCAAGTGCGGCCAATAGCGCCAATATAAGTCTCATCGAAACCCAAGCCATCCTACAAACCACCCTTTCGTAGGCTCTTCGGGATCTCACCGGTGAGAGTTTGCAAAAAAGCCTTCAAAAGTGCAATCTCCCTTTTGCTCAATTTAAATCCCAAATTGTAATAGCCCATTTTCGCAAGAGCCTCTTCGAGCGTGGCGGCACTGCCGTCGTGAAAATAGGGAGCCGTTACGGCTATATTTCTGAGCGAAGGTACCTTATATACATTCTTGTCATCCTCTCTTTTACTGATTGAGAACCTATCTGGACTATCTTCACTCCACGGATAGGGATTGATTAGACCCATTTTCTGATAACTGTTGCCGCCGACATTCGTTCCGTTATGGCAAGTTATACATCCAAGAGTCTTGAAAAGCCTATAACCCTCTTTCTCCTCTTCGCTCAAATCGATCTCGCCTCTGAGATATCTATCGAATCTGGAATTTGGGGTTATGAGCGTCTTTTCGAATTCCGCTATCGCATCCAAGACATCTCCATACTCTATCTCTCTCTTCCCATATACCTTCTCAAACTCTTTTATGTATGAACTATCGTTGCGCAAATACCTCAACACTCCCTGCGAATCGTTATGCATCTCGACCGGATTCTCTATGGGAGCGGCGGCTTGCCGAGCCAAATCCGCGGCACTGCCGTTGTACATCTGTCTGAAGTTGAATACACTATTGAAAACCGTGGGGCTGTTTCGATTTCCCTCTCGTCCTCCCACTCCATACGAAAATTTACCAACATCTGCTCCATTATTGATCCTGTGGCAGTTGGCGCAGGATACACTTCCGTCGCTGGAGAGTTTCGTATCGAAAAAGAGTCTCTTTCCGAGTCTGGCCTTGTCCGTATCGTATTGAATATCGGATGGAATCGGACTAATCGGCTCCTCGGATAGACAACCGATTGTACTTACGAATATCGATATTACGACAAAAATTCCAAAATAAGGCGACACCCTTTCTCCTCTGTCTTCTATCTTTTTTCCGAAGATAGTTCATCTCCTTCAAACCATCCTGACGCTATAATAACTCATTATATGGAGATTTTGTCTTAAAGGATGACTTGAAATGTTTGAAACGATCATCGGCTTGGAGGTTCATGTACAACTAAATACGAAATCCAAGATTTTCTGTTCATGCCCGACCAGCTTCGCCGAACAGCAGAATACAAATACATGCCCGACCTGCTTGGGGCTTCCCGGAGCACTTCCGGTATTGAACAAAGAGGCTGTGAAAAAGGCGGTCAGCTTCGGCTATGCCGTAAACGCCACCATCAACAGGCGTTCCATCTTCAATAGAAAAAGCTACTTCTATCCCGACAGTCCCAAAGCCTATCAGATATCGCAATTCGATGTACCTATAGTGGAAAAGGGGGAGCTCTTCATCGGCGATGGCAGAGGCGGAGAGAAACGCATAGGAATAACGAGGGCCCATCTCGAGGCGGATGCCGGCAAGAGTATCCATGACGGCGATATCTCTCTTGTGGACCTCAACCGCGCCGACACCCCTTTGCTCGAGATTGTGAGCGAACCAGATATGCGCAGTTCGGACGAGGCCGTAGAGTATCTGAAAAAACTTCACGCCATCGTGAGATATCTCGATATCAGCGACGCCAACATGCAGGAGGGCTCTTTCCGCTGCGATGTCAATGTCTCCATTCGTCCCAAAGGGAGCGAGAAATTCGGTACGAGGGTGGAGATAAAAAATCTGAACTCCTTCAGATTCGTAAAACAGGCGATAGAGTACGAGGTGCAGAGGCAGATAGAGGCCTGGGAGGACGGTATATACGATGAAGAGGTCTGGCAGGAGACGAGACTTTTCGATACAGCCAAAGGTATGACCAAATCCATGAGGGGCAAAGAGGAGAGCGCGGACTACAGATACTTCCCCGACCCTGACCTAAGACCGGTGGTGGTGGATGACGAAATGATGCGTATTGCCGGAGAAATTCCCGAACTCCCCGACGCGAAGGTGAAAAGATATGTCGAAGAGTTTGGAATCAAGAGAATCGATGCTCTGGTAATCACGGCGGTCAAAGAGATGGCATACTACTTCGAAGAGATGATGGAAAAGGGCATAAGCGCCAAAAACGCCGTCACATGGCTTACTTCCGAGCTCTTGGGCAGACTCAACAAGAGTGGCCTAGATATAAGCGACTCACCGGTGGATGCCGCCACACTCGCGCAACTCGTCTCGAAGATAGAAGACGGCACCATCTCAGGAAAAGGAGCGAAGGAGATACTCGATTATATGATGCTCGAAGAGGAGAGGGATATCGAAAAGCTCATAGAGAAACTCGGTCTCGAACAGATGAGTGACGATAGCGCCATTCTCGGCATAATAGACGAGGTACTCCAAGCCAACGAAAGCAAAGTGGAGGAGTATAGAGGCGGCAAGGAGAAGCTCTTCGGATTCTTCGTGGGACAGGTGATGAAGGCGAGCAAGGGTACGGCCAACCCAGCGAAGGTGAATCAGCTTCTAAGAGAGCGCCTCGGCTGATGCTCCGCTTCAGGTCAATATTGTCGATTTTCGAAAAGTATAGGCAAAAATCAAAAAGATTTATCGACTCAGTGAAGCATAGGCTCATAACCTGGGCCGTGAAACTCGACAACTCCCGGAAACAAAAGGAGCTCAGGAAGAGGGTGGAGGATATTCTGAACAATCCCTCCAACCCCAAGAAGCGCTATCTCGACATCTTCATAATAGTTCTCATAATCAGCTCTGTATTCATAATGATATACGAGGTCAAACATCCCCTACCGCTATGGATGGATATCTACGATATCTACTTCGTATCGCTCATCTTTCTGATCGAGTACATTCTAAGACTGTGGATATCGAGCGATATGACAAGCGAATTTATAGAGGAGTACAACAAAGCCACCTTTCTCGGCAGAGAGTTCAAGGTGCTGCCCGCTCTTGCCAGGGGTTTGAAGAAGAAGCTCGAATTTATGATAACTCCGGCGGCCATAATAGATCTGCTCGCCATACTCCCGGCCTACAGACCGCTGAGAGTCCTCAGAATATTCGTACTCTTCAGATTTCTGAAACTGCTTAGATACACGAGAAGTATCAATCAGTTCGTCGAAGTGCTCTCCAACAAGCGCTTCGAACTTCTCACACTGCTTCTTCTGCTCCTTTTCGTGATGATGACGGGAGCTATAGCCATATATGTACTCGAAGATATGCGCAATCCCGACATAAAGAGTATGTTCGACGCAATCTACTGGTCGCTCGTGACCATAAGTACTGTCGGATACGGAGATATATCGCCCGTTTCGGATATGGGGCGGGTCATAGCCATGATAATAATACTCTTCGGCATAGCGATGATCTCTTTCGCCACTTCGGTTATCGTATCGGCCTTTTCCGAAAAATTGCACACACTCAAAGAAGAGAGGATAATAGACGAAATCAACAAGAGTGAAGAGTTTCTCATTATCTGCGGCTACGGACAGATGAGCAAAATGTTCTTCAGGCAGTTTAGCAAGATAGATTTCAAATATATAATTCTGGACAAGAACCCAGAGAGGGTCAAAGAGGCTCTGCACGATGGATATGACGCTATTGTCGATGATGCGAGCAGACACGAAACTCTGGCACGCTTCGATACGAACAACTCGAGAGTGACGGTGATGTGCATGACGCACGACGATGTGGAAAATATCTATATCACCCTCAACGCCAAGAATATCTCTCCCAAAATCAAGGTGATAGCCAGAGCGGGAAGTGAAAATATCGTCAACAAATACAGACGGGCGGGAGCGGACCATATACTGCTTCCCAACGAAACAGCCAGTACCATGATGGCCGTAGCGATTATGCGCCCCACCATGTACAAGGCCATCGATGCCATCTTCAGCGGTAAAAATGTCGCCATGCTCGATGAAGTGATAGTCCACAGCCACGGACATCTATTGGGCAAAAAGATAAAAGATATCGACTTCAAACATTTCAAACTCATTCCGATTGGAATACAAAAACAGAATGAAAAGCGTTTCATATTCAACCCAGATCCCGAAATCGTATTAGAGCACAGAGATGTACTACTGGTGATGGGAGACAAGAGAAGTATCTCCTATTTCATAGAGATAAGTTGTAAGGATAGATGCTGATGAATAAGGGCAAGATGGGGATTATCCTTTTCGGTTATGGGAAGTTCGGCAGGAATGTAGCTCGTACACTCAAGAAGGAGGGGATAGAGTCGATGCTTCTCATAGAGTCCGACACGGAGAACTACAACAAGGCTATCGAAGACGGTTTCGATAATGTGAAATTGATGGATGTCACAGATGATGCAAATCTCGAAGAGATAGCGGTCACAGAAGAGGACCAGCTAGTCTGTCTGATGGATGACGACCATCTCAATGTCTTTCTTGTCCTCTCCCTCAAAGCTCTCTATCCCAACAACAATGTTCTTGCACTCTCGGACTCCATATATGCCACGAGCAAACTGAAAATGGCAGGAGCCGACAGGGTGATAGACCTATATTCCGTAAGTGCGAATCGGATATACAATATCCTAAGAAAGCCCATAGCCACCCGCTTCCTCGACGGTTTCACCGATGGCAATCACGGATATAATTTCAGACAGATTCGCATACCGGAAAACTCCTTTCTGCATGAAAAGAGACTCGATGATATAGATTTCAGACGCTATGGTATCATTTTCATAGGGATGATAGATGTGGAGCTTGCAAACAGCTTCATCTTCGTGACAACAGGTCTGGAGCACAAGCTCGATGCGGGTGACATAATCGTATGTATAGGTCACTGCGAAGATCTGGACCGTTTCGAAGAGATCATAAAAGAGCCTGAGGAGGAGTGCAGAATATGAATATGGCAATCATTGGAGCGGGCAAGTGGGGAAGAGCTCTCAAGCACGCTTTTTCGGATAGAAACAGTGTCGTAATAAGCTCCAGAAGAGTACATGAGCTGGAGAACTTCGTGGATATGGACGAAGCGCTGGAGAGAGAGTATCTCGTAATGGCCATACCGGCACAGTTCGTACGGGAGTGGATGAGAGAGAATTTCACAGACAGAGGACAGAAGATTCTTGTGGCGGCAAAAGGCATAGAGACTGAAAGCGGCTCTATGCTGAACGAGATTTTTCAAAATTTTCTGCCGAAGGAGAGGATCGCCTATCTCTCGGGCCCCTCTTTTGCCGCGGAGGTTATGCAGTCTCTGCCCACGGCCCTCGTGGTCAGTTCCCAAAATCAGGAGCTTGCACGAAAGTTCGTTTCGGCCCTTCCTAGCTATATAAAAGGCTATGTCGATGACGATGTGATAGGGGCGGAGAGCGGAGGGGCCTACAAAAATGTGATCGCGATAGCTTCGGGAGTGTGCGAAGGATTGAAGCTCGGAAGCAACGCGAAAGCGGCTCTCGTATCCAGAGGTCTCGTGGAGATGGCGAGATTCGGAGAACACTTCGGTGCCAGAAAGGAGACATTTCTCTCGCTCGGAGGAGCCGGAGATCTCTTTTTGAGTGCCAACAGCATACTTTCGAGAAACTACAGGGTCGGACTCGGACTCGCCGAAGGCAAAAAGCTCGAATCTATCCTCGAAGAGCTCGGAGAGGTCGCCGAAGGAGTCGCCACCGCCAAAGCTCTGAGCTATATAGCCCAATCTCAAAAACTCTATCTCCCCATAGCGACCGAAGTTTACGCCATGCTCAATGGCAAAGACCCCAGAAAGAGTCTGGAAGACCTGCTCGGCAAAAGTATGGAAGAACTCAGGGGAGGGCTTGATGTATAATTTCGATAATTTCGATACCCAAATCAGAAAAGAGAGAAGCCAATGAAAAAGATCCGTATTGCACTCGTCGTCATGACGCTCCTCTTTGCAGGATGCAGAGGACCTCACATAGGAGACAAAAACGGGTGGGGAGATGAGCAGAAGAGAGAGTTCGAAGAGATTCTCTCCAGCGACAGGTACGCTTCTCTTTGCAATCTCACCCCTCTCTACCAAGAGTATCTGCAAAGCGGAGATACTGCCGTACTGTCGAAACTGCTCGTCGGCTACAGCGTAAATCTCGCCAACAGCTGTATAGATATCGAGCACTTCAGGGAGGAGATGCGCAAAAGAGAGGAGAAGAAGATAAAATCACACTACCAAATCTCCCTACAAAACATATCTTCCGCGGAGATAATATCGAAACTGAGAGATGGCTATACGATAAAAGAGATTCTAAACAGCTACAAACCAGCCAATCCATATTTCTATATTCTCACCCGCCGTTATCTGAGATATCGTCACGGAGGTCTTTCAGCAGAGAACCTGAGGAAGCTGAAGCTAAACATAGAAAGGACGAAAATCATGAATGACGAGGGCTGGGGGGATAGATTTATGCTCGTCAATATCCCGGAATACACCTTCCGTCTCATCGAGCACAATCGCAGCGTGATGAAGTTTCCTGTAGTCGTCGGGCGAAAAAAGTGGCAGACACCCGTTTTCGACTCCACGATGAAATATATCGTTCTCAATCCAAATTGGAATGTCCCAGACAATATAGCCAGAGACGAAGAGATTCCCAAAATCATCAGAAATCCCTTCTATCTGAAAAAGAAGAATATGTTGGTTTACAGAAACTGCGATGACGATTCCAAACCGATAAATCCGCGCAAGGTACCATGGAGAAAGCTTCTGAGCAAAGAGTATAAAAAGAGAAATCTTCCCTACAAGATAGTGGAACTTCCGTCGGAAAAGAATGCACTGGGAAAAGTGAAGTTCATCTTTCCCAACGAATATTCTGTCTATATGCACGATACTCCCTCCAAACACCTCTTCAGGCACAAATTCAGAGCCTATAGTCACGGCTGTATAAGACTCTCCAAGCCCATAGAGCTTCTCGAGCGACTCTCCGACAGCAACCTGACTCTGGAGAGGAAGAGTATAGATGAGATATTCGAATCGAAAAAGATGCGCTACACCACACTCAAAGAGTATATCCCGGTGCATATAGTCTATCTGAGCGCCTTCGTGGAGGAGGACGGGAGTCTGAAATTTTTCCACGATATCTACGGATTCGACACCATACAGAGACTTAGGGGAGAGGAGCAAGATGGCACTGAGGGGCTGTAGATACGACAAGGGACTTTTCGAAATATCCTACGATATTCTCAATCCCGACAAGGAGAAAAGCATTCTCTTTCTCCATGGCTGGGGCAGTGAGAGAGAGATAATGAAACAGGCTTTCTCATCCACTCTGGATTCATACAGGCATATCTATATCGATATGCCCGGTTTCGGAAAGTCGCCCAACGATATTTTTCTCGAAACAAAAGAGTACGCATCCATAGTGAAACTCTTTCTCGATGAAATCGGTATGCAGGCCGATATCGTCGTCGGACACTCCTTCGGAGGCAAAGTCGCCACTGTGCTGAATCCGAACTGTCTCGTCCTCCTCTCCTCTTCGGGAATCAAGGTGCCCAAAAGCTTCGGGGTAAAAGCCAAAATAGCCATCTACAAAACTCTGAGAAAAATGGGTCTGGGGGCACTGAGAAGATATTTCACGAGTGAAGATGCCAGAGATATGAACGATGCGATGTATGAGACCTTCAAATATGTGGTAAACGAGGATTTCGAGCCGAATTTCGAAAAGGTCGATGGCAAAGCTCTGCTCTTCTGGGGAAAATCGGACACCGCCACACCGCTATGGACTACCGAAAAGATAATGGCGCGAATCCCCGGCATCTCGAAACTCCACACTTTCGAAGGCGGACACTACTTCTTCCTGCAACACTCCCGTGAAATAGCTTCCATAATCGAAAAGGAGTGTCCATAGGGCTTATAGAGAGTCGTACTCTATAGGATCTTCTATCCCCGCCTTTTCAAAACCTGCAAGCCTCAGTCTGCAGCTGTCACACAGGCCGCAAGCTTTTTGGCTGTTTTGATAACAGCTCCATGTATGCTCGAGCTTCACTCCGAGCCTCGAAGCCGTTTCGACTATCTCCGACTTTTTCAGATGCAGCAGCGGAGCCTCAATGGCGATGAGCGTATCGTCTTTGGTACCGAGATTGACAGCCCTCTCCATCGCTTCGATATAAAACTCACGGCAATCCGGATATCCGCTGCTATCCTCTTGAACCACTCCTATGAAAATCGCTTCGGCACCCTCTTTTTCGGCTATGGCCGTGGCTATGGAGAGAAATATGCCGTTGCGAAAAGGTACATAGGTCACGGGAACCCCCTCTTCCAATCCGCCCGTAGGCACCTCTATCGATTCGTCGGTAAGTGCCGACGCCCCAATCACGGAGAAGAACGGAAGGTCTATCTCATATCTCTCCCGAGCTTCTAGGTCGTCGCATATCGCTCTGAAAGCTTCGAGCTCCTTTTCCTGCGTCCTTTGCCCATAATTGAAGTGTACGGCTACGAGCGTATAGCCCTCCTCTTTGGCGATGGCCGCACTTACCGCACTATCCATCCCTCCCGATAATATAACTACAGCTTTGGCAGACATCCAGATACCCCCCTTTTACTGCGATTTTACCCTAAATTGGGTAAACTCCCGACATGGTAAGTATAGAAAACAGAAGCGAAAGCGAAATCGCAAGCGATATAGTGCACACAATCGCCGAAAGGTTCGGCGAGAGAGAAGTGGAGCTGATACTGTGCGACGACAGAGAGATAAGAGAGCTCAACCATAGATACAGAGGTATCGACAGAGCTACCGATGTACTTAGTTTCCCCACGGAGGGGGAGCTTCCCGTCCTTCCGCTGGGCTCCATCGTAATCTCCGTGGAGAAGGTGAAAGAGAAGGCCGCCGAGTACGGACATTCGCAGGAGGATGAACTCGCACTGCTTTTCATACATGGAATGCTCCATCTTGCAGGATACGATCACGAAAGCGACGACGGAGAGATGAGAGCCAGGGAGAGAGAGCTCATAGAGGAGTTCGGACTTCCCGAGAGTCTTATAGTCAGAAACGGGGGATAGAGTATGGATTATCCTATTTTCGTGATATCACTGGCCACGCTGATATGGGGAGCCGAACTTCTCATTGCGCAAAGTGAAAAGATAGCCTTGAGATTCGACATCTCCGAATATGTAATCGGCGCCACACTCATAGCGCTGGGTACCAGCCTTCCGGAGATGGCGGCCTCCATAGCCGCAAGTGCGAACCTAAAGGCGGAAATAGCTCTCTCCAATGTCATCGGAAGCAATATACTCAATATCACACTCGTACTGGCTTCCGTCTTTCTGATAGCCAAAAAGATAGAGCCGGAGAGGGACTTCTTCGCCAAAGACAGCTCTTGGGCACTCTTCCCCATACTGATATTTCTCGTTATGGCATATACGAACAGCTTCGATAGGATAGATGGCCTTTTGCTGATATCGATGATGCTCGCATATCTGCTCTTTCTCAAAAACAGTGCCAGAGAATTACTCGCCATAGAAGGAGATGAGATCGAGGAGATACAGAAGAGCCCCTTCTCTTGGAGTCGTACGGCCTCTCTGCTCATACTGGGTTTCATACTCGTTATCGGCGGAGCCGAATTTACCGTAGAGAGTGCCTCCAATATCGCGAGGGAGCTTGGTGTGAGCGAATGGATAATCGGTATAGTCATGGTCTCGATGGGAACCTCCATGCCCGAACTCATAGTCTCCATCGTAGCGGCGGGCAAGGGCAAGGCCGATATGGCCATCGGCAATATCATCGGCTCGAATATGACCAATATCACTGTAGTACTCGGTGCAGCAGCTCTCGTAAATCCCATCTCTCTCGATATGAGACCCTATATCTTCGACATATCGGTAATGATAGCGGCGACGCTGATGCTGGTGTTCATCACCGCCAACAGGATGTACAGCAAACCTGCGGGTATCAGCCTGCTCGTTCTGCTCTTCATATTTCTGAAACATCTCGCAGGCACTCTATCACATGGCTGAGGATAAAAGGCTATCTTTATAAACAAGAGCGGTTAAACATAGCTTTAAAAGCAAAAATTCATCTACCCAAGTGCGACTTCAGTCGCGGATTCAACACAAAAGTTCATACAAGCTTACCATCGCCATGGATTATAAAAGTCCATCTACTTGGGGCCGCGACTTTAGTCGCGGAATTGTGTCGGAGTCCATAAAACTCGCCATCGAAATGGAAAGTAGAAGTCCATCTACCATCTGTACAGGACTGAAACCTTCAACCTCTTTGGGTTTCGGACTCTATCTCTCAATGGCTAAATTTAGACCCTGCTCTATACAAGGTTCTATCGGCGACTAAAGTCGCCGCCCCATAGAATCGGATTCGCATGACCTAGGGCCGCGACTTCAGTCGCGGAATTCAGTCAAAGTCCGTAGAAGCACGCTATCGACTGGGGGGTTACATTCCCGGGATTCTGGGAATTTTGCCGAGTTTGGAGTTGCGGCAATACCAGCCCCAACCCTTTTTGAGCCAGTGTCCCACTACGGGCATGGGAATCATCTTGCCACCCTTGTCATCTCTATAGACGAATGCCGCCCCATCTCCGCTATCCATGACACAGAGAATATTGAGATGGTTCAGATAGCCCATTCTCTCCTCTTTCCCTTTTGCGATAGCATCTATGTTGAAAGCCACATTTCTCGCCATCACCTCGGCTATATGGCCCTGCTTGGCTCTCCAGTCTGGTCCGTCGAGTACCGCGGAATCTCCTATGGCGAAGACCCTGTATTTCTCACCGCTCTCATCGTAGTCGTGTGCCACTTCGCAGTAGTCGTTTATGAGAACGAGGCCGGCATCATTGAGAGGCAGGTCGGAGTTGGCGAATACGGGGTGTCCGTCACCCGCGGGAATGAACATAGTGAAGTCGCTCTCGAGTTTGCTCTCATCTTCGAAGACGATACCGTCACTCTCGAATCTCTTTATCTTCTTACCGAAATGCTTTTTGATATCTAGTTTGGAGAAGAAGATATCTATCATCTTCAAAGCTTGATGCCCCATCCTCGCACCGGGATTCTCCATAGGTGCGAAGAAGGTAAGTTCAAATTTGTCTCTAATGCCGAGTTTTTTCAAATGATTATGAAGGTTGAAGAGAACTTCGAATGCCGGACCTCCTCTGACATTGCTGGGATCTTTGGGGTTACCGCCAAAGCCTATGGCAATCTTACCCTCACCTTTGTGTACAAGCTTCTCTACCTCTTTTTTTATCTCAATAGACTCTTCAGGTCTGCCACAGATGGAGAGAAAGTGTTCGCTCCCCTCGTGCTTCATCTTGCCGCTTCCTATTGCTATTATGAGATATTCACAACTATACTCCTCTTTTTCACAGACCACTCTGTACTCTTTGGAGTGTATCTCCTTTACGCTGTCTATAATCAATTCGAAGCCGTGAGCTTCACTCAGCTCTTCAAGAGGTACGCATATCTCATCGAATTGAACTTCTCCAGTGGGAATCCATATAGAGGTTGGATATATATAGAAGTAGTCCCTGTCGCTTATCATAGTGACTTTGTAACCCTCTTTTCTTAGGGATATCGCGGCTTCGAGACCTGCGAAGCCTCCTCCGAGTATCAACACTTTCTTCTTTTGCATAACCAAACGCTCCTTGTACTTTTAAAACATACCAACTCTTTCGGGAAAAGGGGGAAGAAGCGAATCACCCCGCACCACCGCCGTAAACCTCATCCGCAAAAGAGTGCGGATAGGGGGACCAGTCTCTTCTATTCGGCTCTTTTCATAGCCTTTTTAACCTCTCCAATAGACGGATAGACGAATACGGTCTTTCTAAGTACAGTTATCTTCTTGGGGTCGTCCACGGCATAGGCGCGAATCGTTATTGGTATGGGTGTATTTTTTCGATCGTTTTTCACCAGTACGCTTTTTGTTTCGAGTACTACGACCTTTTTCTTCTTCTTGCCAGCACCGAGATGGAAATCGCTTTTGGGTCGGACTATCTTTATCTTGTCGTTACCCACTATCTTGAAATAATATCTGTGAGCCTTGGTGTCGGTATTTTGGAAGAGGAAGAGATAGTCGTTCTCCACTCTTCCGTCTGGATGAATCTTGTATAGCCTCGTCGTTTTGTTGACATTGAGCAGCATATGCTCTTTTTTACTTCCCATCACGAAGAGTGCGACCAACACTATGGTGAGGACGGTGAAATAGGCTATGACTCTGGGTCTGAGGTAGCGTGTTTTGCCCTCATGTTTGAGTGTCTCTCTCTCACTCGACCACTGTACGAGGCTGGGGCGTCCGAACGCGGCCTGAACCTCCGTACAGGCATCCACACACTCCAGACAGTTGATACACTCCAGCTGAAGCCCCTTTCGGATATCTATATGGGTCGGACATACCTTCACACAGCTTTCACACGCCACACACTCGGCAGAAGGGTTCTTCTCCAACAACTCCTTGCGCTTGTGTATCGCCTTGTGTCTCTCGTTGCCCTCTCCCTCGTAGATTTTTCCACCTCTTACGGGGTCGTAGATGGCCATTATCGTATCATCGTCGTACAGAACCGACTGTACCCTGCTGTATGGACAGATATATACACAAAAGTTCTCTTTTATAAAGACTATATCGGCTATGAGGAAAAGCGCCGCACCTATGAGGAATCCCATCAGTACGCCGTGCTCGGAGGGGTTTTGGATATATTTGAAGAAATCTTCGGGTGGCACGAAATACCATAGGAAATCGGCGGCGGCTATGAAGGAGAGAATCGACCACAGCAGGATGGCTATAGCCTTCTTGCTCATATTCTCCGGCTTGCTCAAATCCACCTCCTGCTGCTTATTCTCTATTCTTTTGTAGAGGTGAAGCAGCTTGGTTTCGATGAGATCCCTGAATATTACACGAAAAACCGTCTGAGGACATGCCCATCCGCACCACACTCTACCTCCAAGTGTCGTTATGGCAAAGATACCGAGAAATAGCAACATCAACAAAAACGGCATCAGATAGAGCTCCTGCATATCGAACCTGACGAAAAAGAAGTGTAGCTGTTTGTGATCGAAATTGAGGAGGAAGAAGTGGTTGCCGTTTACCTTTATCCATGGAAGAACGAGAGCCACTATTGTTATGAAGAGATACATCCAGTATCTCTTCATCCGATATGGTACCCATCCCTTCAGATACTCCTTGGCGTTTACTTTTTTGCTTTTTTTACTTTTCTCGGCATCGAGTGCGGACTCTTGCATCTGCTTTCCTTTCTTTGTTCATGAAGATATCGGGTGCCTGAAGCACCACCTACTTTTTGACATAATCCAGCGTACAACTGAGCTCGTCGGATTGTGTCTCGACCTTTCCCAAGCGTTTTCCGGCTCTTTCGATCCACGAATCATCCGCAAACTTTCTCAGCTGCCTCGATTCTATATAATCCTTCAGGGAGCTCCTGCTCACTCCGAGCTCTCTGGCTATAGAGCTTACACTTCTACCCTCTTTGAGGGCTTCGAGTATTTCGGAGAGGAGAGAGTCGAACTTCGACGAAGAGCGGCGACCTCTGGGTCTGCCCACCTTGCCACCCTTCTCACTCTCCTCCTGCTCCTTCAGGCCCACTATGAGCGGAAGAAGCCTGAAGAGCCCCGTCTCTTTCGTAATTTCCAGAAATCCAGAGGCTACATGAAGAGATATCCCCCTGCTGAGGATACAGTTTATTATCAAAATCACATCCTCCATACCGGAGGCGAGGACCTCTATCCTCTCCACCACTATCGTATCGCCGCTTGTGAGAGAGTCTATGAACTCTCTAAGTCTCTTTCTCTCTTCGAGAGGAATCTTGTCGCTTTCAAACTCGATCGTCTCTCTGTCGATACTCAAGCCTTTCATCCTAGCATATCCGACAATGGCGGCACGCTGAGAGAGCAACGAATCTGCACCAGAAAACTCTCTTATGAGTGCATATGTCAAAACAGACTCCTTTTACTCTCGTCCGAAATAGTACCCCCAGCTTGATGAAATAACTCTTAAATTTATCTATTTTTTCGTCATTTTGTTATTTTTCGTTACACTGCTATGCTAAAATAGTGCCAATTACGATGAAGGAGAAGATGTGGAACTTACCCATTTGGACGAACAGGACAAACCGAAGATGGTAGATGTATCTGAAAAAGAGGATAGCGTCCGTACAGCCACGGCGAGCGGTACGATAGAGGTGACCCCCGAAGCATACGAAGCGGTCATACACAACAGCGCGAAAAAAGGGCCGGTACTGCAGACAGCCGTCATAGCCGCGATTCAGGGAGCGAAAAAGACTCCCGACCTCATCCCGATGTGCCATCCTCTGATGCTAAGCTCCGTAAAAACGGAAATAGAGGAGCTACCGCAGCTACCCGGTTTCAGACTCTATGTCACGGCGAAACTGACGGGAAAGACCGGTGTCGAGATGGAGGCTTTGACGGGGGTGAGTGTAGGTCTGCTCACAATATACGATATGCTCAAAGCGATAGACAAGGGAATGGTCATAAGAGATATAAGACTCGAATCCAAAACAGGAGGCAAAAGTGGGGACTTCAGGCGAGAATAGAGAGAAAAAAGCGCAGATAGAATATCCTACCGACTGGGGATTCAAACTCATTGGCAGAGACAAGGAGAGACTCCGGGAGGTGATAAAGGAGGTAATGGGAGAGAAGGAGCATCTATGCCGAGAGGGCAATCCTTCCCGTACAGGCAAATTCCACAGCTACAACGCCAGCTGTATCGTGCAGAGCAAAGAGGAGAGAGACAGACTCTTCGAAGCTTTCAGCGAACACGACGATGTCGATATGGTGATATAGCATGAGCGCTCTGGTGGAATTCGCTATTTTTCCGACAGACTCGACGGAGTCGAAGAGTTCTTTCGTGGCGAAGGTACTCGATATGATAGACAGAAGCGGTCTGGAGTATCGGCTGACTCCGATGGGGACTATCATCGAGGCTGAAAGTGTGGGTGAGATTTTCGGGCTGATAGAGAAAGCCTATGAAATTCTCGGCGAAGATAGCTCCAGAATCTACAGCGATATAAAGGTGGACTACAGGAAAGGTCCCTTAGGCAGGATAGCCAAAAAGAGAGCTTCCGTCGAAAAGAAGCTGGGCAGGAAGCTCAAGTAGGCTATAATACAAAAAAAATCAAAAAGTCAGGATATCGGGTATGTGTGCTGAGAGAATGCAGAGAATAATTATCGCCATAATTCTCGGTTTTGTCATGGGAACCGCGGCGACGGGGATGGGTGAGGCCGGTTCATCGGGGCTTCAGATAGCCTTTTTGACACAGCTCATCCTGATAATAATGCTTCTGGTGGGCGGCCTGACGGGCTTTTGCCCCTCCCTTGCCATACTGCGTCAGATACTCCCGCCCTGCGACAGAGGTGAAAAGTAGATGAAAGAGAAACTCAGTTATGCCCAGTCGGGCGTGGATATAGATGCCGGAAACGACTTTGTCGAAGCGATAAAGAGTGATGTCAAATCGACCTTCGACACTAATGTGATTGGCGGTATAGGCTCTTTCGCCGGGGCGTACGCTCTCCCCGGCGGATACGAGGAGCCCGTCATACTCTCCGCTACGGACGGAGTGGGGACCAAACTCAAGCTGGCGATAGAGAGCGGGAAACTCGACACTGTCGGTATAGACCTGGTGGCCATGTGTGTCAACGACCTGATATGCAACTTCGGTACACCTATGTTTTTCCTGGACTACTACGCAACAGGCAGGCTCGTCCCGGAAGATGCGAAGAGGGTTGTGTCGGGTATAGCCGCCGGCTGCAGAGAGGCCGAGTGCTCTCTCATAGGCGGTGAGACGGCCGAGATGCCGGGAATGTACTCTCAAGACGACTTCGACCTTGCCGGTTTCGCCGTAGGCATAGCCGAAAAGCGTGAGATGGATAGAGTTTCGAGGGTCTCGGAAGGTCAGATACTGCTCGCCCTTCCAAGCAGCGGCATCCACTCCAACGGCTATTCGCTCGTACGCAAACTGCTCTTCGAAAAACTCCACATGAGTTTCGAAGACGAATTCAACGGAGCGCCTCTCATAGATACGCTTCTGGCACCGACACGCATCTATGTGAAGGAGTTCAAGAGCAACAGGGAGAATATAGGCGCACTTGCGCACATAACGGGCGGAGGGATAGTCGAAAACCTCCCCCGTGTCCTCCCGGAGGGGATGAGGGCCATAGTCCAGAAAGAGAAGATCCGCACTCTTCCAATCTTCGATTTCATCTCCGAATATGTCGAAGAGGAGGAGATGTACCGTACCTTCAATATGGGAGTGGGTATGGTATGGATAGCCGACTCGGAAACGGTGGATACGATAATGAGCGAAACGGATGCCTATGTGATAGGAGAGATTGTATCCGGAGAGAGAGGAGTGACTCTCGCCTGAGAGGACGGCAAGCTTATCCGCCGGCGCCGTAGCCTCCTGCAGGGGTCCCGATTCTGAGAATATCACCCGCCGATATCCCTATAGATAGCCTAGAGGGGGGAGGATAGCTGCACCCCTTTCTCAGAAGAGCCCTCTCTCCCTCTTTTTCGACGCTCTTTTGAAAGATCTTCTATGTATGGGCGAATATCCGTATCTGTCTATGGCCTCCATATGAGCCTTCGTGCCGTAACCCTTGTGCTTCTCGAATCCATATAGCGGATAGTCCGACGCATAGCGTTTCATCAGCCTGTCTCTCGTCACCTTCGCGACGATACTCGCCGCACTCACCTCGGCAATCTTCGTATCGGCCTTTACCATGGTGCTTATACCGCGGACTCCGAATCTGCTGTTACCGTCGAAAAGGAGGGTCACATCCTCTGCCGACATAAGCTCTTTTATCTCCTCAAGCGCCGCCCTCATACAGGCGGAGAGCCCCTCTCTGTCTATCGCTTGGCTGTCGAAGAGTACGATATGGAATCTGCTCGATTCGACTATTTTGTCATATAGCTCCTCCCTCCTCTTTTCACTCATACTTTTCGAATCCGCCAGATTCTCCACGGGGCTGTGCATTATGAGCCCCACGACGACCAGCGGACCGGCCAGGGGTCCTCTGCCGGCTTCGTCTATACCGCAGATTACAGTTGAGCCCTCATCGGCGAAAAGGGTGCCAGACTTATCCGTTTCATTCATATCTCGAATCTCCGTTAATAAACTGTTTATTGCCTGTTATGCGATAGTTAATACCATTCTACTATAATAGCAATACATGAAGGTTGACAGCGTTTTTCCTTCAGGTGAACTCCTTGTTTATAATGAAAGCGCATTCTACTCTTGTGTTCTTTCATCGTTTCGATATCATCAATGCATGCCATGTTTTGCAACTGCCGGATATTATCACTCCGGCGCTATCCCTTTATGCCTACGAGCCTACAGTATGGCACTCTCGCTTGCAATTAGAATACACAACAACTTTACAATATGAAGAAAAACAACAACGAAAAAAGTGGGAAAGTTTTTGAGTGGTGACCCCTAGGAGACTCGAACTCCTGTGGCCAGGATGAAAACCTGGAATCCTAACCGCTAGATGAAGGGGCCGTTCGTTTTGGTGCAGGAATTATAAAGGCAAAATACTTATAATTCGCTTAAATAAAGTCCGGAGTGAAAAAAATGCAAAAAAAATATCGCCTGAGTATAGCTTGGCTTATCCTCTCTCTGCTCCTTGGAGCATGTAGCAGTCTGAGCAATGGCAAAAATGTCGCCACCGCCTATATATTATGGAAAAGCCCCTCGCTGAAATTCGCCGACCAGGCCTTCATATATGACGAGAACGATAGTGTCGTCATGGAGATATACTCTTCGGCCGCGGCTATAGGAAAACTGAAAATAACTCCGCAAAAGGTGTGCAAATCACTGCTTTGCCAATCCGCTTCCTCTTTCAACGAAGAGTTTCTCTGCGCATACTATCCGCCCAACACTCTCTTTTCCATCGTGAAGGGGAGGGAGATTTTCGCAGGTATGGGCAAAAAGAGTGTGGAGGGGGGCTTCGTCCAAAAGGTTACACTCGAAAGCAAATACGATATAGAGTACCGGGTTTTAAACTCCGAAGTGAATTTTCGGGATAAAATAAACGATATCACTATCAAAATCGAAAAAATGGATCGAGCGCGATGAAAAAGTATGTAGGTGCGCATGTGAGTACGGCCGGCGGAGTGCAAAACGCTCCGCTCAACGCGATGAAGATAGGCGCAAGGGCTTTTGCTCTCTTCAGCAAAAACCAGAGGCAGTGGAGAGCGAAAGCGCTGAGCCAAGAGAGCATAGAGGCTTTCGGAGAGAATCTGAAAAAGTCCAGAATCGAAGCGAGGCATGTACTACCCCACGACAGCTATCTCATCAATCTCGGACATCCAGAAGAGGAGAAGCTGGAAAAGTCGAGAGAGGCCTTTATCGACGAGCTCGAGAGGGTCGAGGCTCTCGGCCTCGACAAGCTCAACTTCCACCCCGGCAGCCACCTCGTGAAACTCTCGAAAAGAGAGAGCGATTATGAGCGAAAAGTGGAGGAGGTAGAGCGTCGCTGTCTCGATACCATAGCAGAGTCGATGAATCTCGCCATAGAGGCCACTCCCGATTCGTCCGTAAAGCTCGTTATCGAAAATACGGCGGGACAGGGGAGCAATCTGGGCTATCGCTTCGAGCACCTCGCCTATCTGATAGAGAGGGTCGAAGAGAAGAGGAGAGTGGGTGTATGTCTCGACACCTGTCATATCTTCTCTTCGGGTTACGATATCCGCACGAGAGAGAGTTACGAGGAGACGATGAGACTCTTTGCCGAGATTGTCGGATTCGAATATCTCAGCGCTATGCATATCAACGACTCCAAGACGAAGCTGGGCTCTCGTGTGGATAGACACCACTCTCTCGGTATGGGAGAGATTGGTTGGGATGCCTTCTGCTTCATAATGAACGACGAGAGGATGGACGATATTCCTCTCATCCTGGAGACGATAGACGAAAGCATTTGGGATAGAGAGATAGAAGCTCTCTACGCTCTACAAAAATAGAACGAAAGGATACAGCTTATGAAAAAGATGAAAAAACTCTTCGCTGTTTTGACGGCGATACTTTTGGGAGTGGTTCTAAGCGGATGCGGTGCGAGTGTATCCGAAGCCGATTCGAAGAGTCCGGATGGGGGCAGAGTCGTCGTGGATTTTCCATCGAGTCTTCTGAAACGGAGTCTGATTGAAAAGGGTGTGATAGGGGCCGAAAGCAATACGACGGTTTTCGGATACAGAGCCTATCTGATAGAGTACGAGACCAAAGATGAGAAGGGGGAGAGTGTCACAGCCTCTGGATTGATGGTCGTACCCTCGGAAAGCGGCCTCGACGAAGCGGGCAGGAAAAAGCTCGAATATATGAAAGCCAAAGGTTTCTCGACCGTTCTCGACGGACACGGAACCATATTCGCCGACGAGGAGGCTCCTACAGTCGGAGCTTCCATGCAGAATGTGCCGGAGGGCTCACCGACAATACTCAGCTCTCTCTACGGCTTCGTGACTCTACAGCCTGACTATATAGGCTTCGGCTCCTCGGTCGGACACCAGCACCCCTATCTTCTGGAGGCTCCCACCGCCAACTCCATGCTCGATTTCGCCAAAGCAGCGAAAGAGTTCGCCGAAAAAAAGGGAATCCCCCTAAACGGTCAGCTCTATATCACAGGATACAGCGAAGGGGGTTATGCGGCGCTCTCCTCGGCGAAAGCCTACGAAGAGGGGAGAGACGAAAGCGGCTTCTCTTTGCAGATGTCGGCTCCGATGGCCGGCCCCTACCTGATGTATCATGTAGCCAGAGGCATCGTGGAGCTCGACTCTATCGAACACCCTTCCTTTATCGCCGATGTGGCATACTCATATGCTCTGGCCTACGGAAAGAGTCTCTCCCAACTCGTTCAGTCTCCATACGACTCCATGATAGAGAGACTCTTCGACGGCTCATACGAAATGGAAGAGATAGAAGCTGTACTGCCTAAATTGATTTCCGGTGAAGGGGGGCTTCTGAGAGAGGATGTGGTCGATTCGATTCTCGCGGACGATAGCGATTTCTGGTTCAACGAAGCGCTGAAAGAGAACTCTCCAGTCTATTGGGCACCCAAGAGAGCGATGTTTATGCTTCACTGCCTCGGAGACGATATCGTACCATATGCCATATCCGCATCGAGCGTATCGATAATGAGAGATAGCTACGGAGCCCAAAGCGTCTCTCTCATACCGGTAGAAGCGGCAATCAGCTCGAATCCCGACACCTCGTTGAGACTGTCGCACACGGAGTGCGCACTCCCCGCATACGCTGTGGCTGCCTCCATCTTCGCCAATGCCAGAAAAAAGACGATAGGATATTGAAAGGAGAATAGATGAATAGATATGCAAAAAGTCTCTTCACGATAGCGACATTCACCACCCTCGCATACTCTGGAGCCTACAAGATACCAGAGCAGTCTCTTTCGGCCGTGGCACTCTCGGCTGCGCATGTGGCTCACACCACCGGTGCCGACAGCGCCTATTACAATCCCGCCAATATGGCCTTTCTCGATAGAGATACCAGCTATCTCGAAGGGGGCATCACCGCGGTCTATCTGCCTTCGATCGATTTCGATGGTATGCAGTATCTCGACGGCGGGCTCCTGCCGGCCGGGGCTTCGAGCAGGAAGGAGTGGGCGGTGATTCCATATGACCACTTCGTCTATAAAGCCGAGGGGGACTGGAGATGGGGGGTCTCCATCACCTCTCCCGTGGGTCTGAGCAAGAGATGGAACTCGAGTGTGCAGAGAGCTTTCGCCGAAGAGTTCACCCTCACAAGCGTAGAGATAAACCCCTCCCTATCCTATCGTCTGAGCGACAATCTCGCCCTTGCTGCCGGTCTTCGTTTCATATACAGCGAAGGAGAGGTCCGAAGCGATGCTTCCAAGCTGGGACTCCCCTTCAAAAGAGTGATGAAGGGCAATGTCGTAACCGCCGCCTACAATCTCGCACTCTCATACAGACCTATGCCCGACCTCGAACTGGCGGCTACCTTCCGCTCGAAAGCGGAGCTCGAAGAGAAGGGAGAGGCCAATCTCTATGTGGGGGGAGCGGGCAGACACTTCGGCGCATCCGTAACGATTCCCATGCCCGCAACTCTAAATATAGCTGTAGCCAAAACCTTCATGGATACTCTGACGATGGAGCTCGTCTATGAAAGAACATATTGGTCTTCGTATAAAAGACTCGATTTCCAATACGATTCGCCCATACAGAATATTCTTATACCCCTATTCGACGACCCGAAAGATAAATACTGGAAAGATAGTGATACCTGGAGAGTCGGTATAAGCTACAACTACAGCGACAGAGTGACTCTGATGTGCGGTTACAGCTACGATGAAACGCCCATACCGCAAAAGACTCTCGGATATGAGCTGCCCGACAGCGACGCCCATATCTTCTCCGCCGGATTCAAAATAAGAGAGAGTGACAAACTTAGCTGGGGGGTAGGTGTACTCTACGACTACAAAAAGAGCAGGGATGTGAAGATGGGCGAAAATATCAACGCGATGGGAGGAGAGTTCGACAAGGGCGGCGCTCTACTTCTTACAGGCGGATACGAATATAGATTCTAAAGAGGTTCCGTATGGGTGTATTGAAGTACCGCTACAACAATTTTTACGAGATGATACTCTCTCACGCCTCCAAGAGGGGGAGAAAGAAGGCCCTCTTCCTCGGCAAGAGGAGCGTAAGCTATGCCGAGTTGCTCGAGATGAGCGACAGGCTGGCCGCCTATCTGCACGAAAAAGGCATCCGCGAAGATGAGAGGATCGCCCTTTTTATGAAAAACAGTATCGAATTCGTCGTTTCGCTCATCGCCATATCCAAAGTCGGAGCCATATGCGTACCAGTAAACAACTTTCTCAAGTCCGATGAGCTGAGCTATATTCTCGAAGATAGTTCGGCTGTCGCACTCTTTGCTTCGAGCTCTTTGGAGAGGGTCGTACGCGCATCGAACGCCTCTTTGCTATGCAGGAAGATTGTGTGGCAAGGCGGAGCAGCTCCCTCCTCGGGCATCGACGAGATTACTTTTGCCGAAATATTGAGAGAGCGCACACTATACCCGCCTACAAAGAGAAGTTTGGACAAGTGTGCCGTCATCTTCTACACCTCCGGTACGACCGGCAAGCCCAAAGGTGCCATGCTCAGCTACAGAAATATACTCTCCAACGCCGAGTCGGCTATAGCACTCTTCGCCATCAATCCCAAAGACAGAGATATCGTCTTTTTGCCGATGTTTCACTCCTTCACCTTCTCGATTGGGCTGATTCTCCCGCTCTATGCCGGTGCGAGCATCGTCATAGTCGATTCCGTGCGCCCTTTCAGCAATATTTTCAAACAGACTCTACTCAAGAGAGTTACGCTCTTTTTCGGGGTACCGGATCTATACAATGCACTTGCCAAAGCCAGATTGCCCTGGTATTTCAGATGGTTCAACCGTGTACGCATTTTCGTATCTGGTGCGGCGGCTTTGCAACCCAAAACTCTCAGGGCTATGAGAGAGAAGTTTCCCCGTGCCAAGATGATCGAAGGCTACGGTCTGAGCGAAAGCTCGCCGGCAGCCTGTATAAATCCTCTTCACCTTCAAAAAGAGCGCTCCGTCGGACCTGCCATGCCCGGCTACGAGATCAAAATCGTGGATGAGAACATGGTGGAAGTCCCCGTAGGGGAGAGGGGCGAAATCATAATCCGCGGAGACAATGTGATGATGGGCTATCTCGACAGACCGGAAGCGACTGCCGAAACGATAATCAACGGCTGGCTTCTGACGGGTGATATGGGATATGTCGATAGCGACGGCTACCTCTTCATTGTCGGCAGAAAAAAGGATCTCATCATATCCAAAGGTATAAATATATATCCCAGAGAGATAGAGGAGCATATCGACGCTTTCCCGGGTGTAAAGGCGAGTGCCGTAGTGGGAATGGAAGATGAGAGAAGCGGAGAGATTCCCGTAGCCTATATCGAAGCCGAGGATGGACAGAGTGTGGATATGAGCGAACTCAAACGATACCTCAAAAGCTCCCTTGCCGACTACAAGATACCCAGACATATGGAGCTTGTGGAGGAGCTGCCCAAAAATGCCACGGGCAAAGTTCTCAAAAGAGTTTTGAAAGAGAGACTTGCAGGAAAGAGAGAGGAGTGATGGCCGAGAGGATACTGCTGCTCGAAGACGACAGGCTCTTCAACGAAACACTCTGCGATTTTCTCGAAGAGGAAGGTTACGAGACAAGAGGAGTCATGGATCCGCGAAGCGCTCTGGAGTTGAGCTATTCGGAGAGTTTCGACCTCTACCTCTTTGATATAAATCTCCCCTTCGAAGACGGTATATCTCTACTATCTTCCCTGAGAGATGGCGACGATAGGACACCTGCGATACTAATAACTTCGAGAGAGGATAAAAAGTCGCTTCTGGAAGGCTTCGAGGCCGGTTGTGACGACTATCTGCGCAAACCTGTCGATCTCGACGAACTACTGCTCAGGATAAAGGCCAGACTCGGCACGAGGGAGAGAGAGTCGATTATCGAGGTGGGGGAGTACAGTATCGATATCTCGAGAAGAAAAGTATCCAAAGCAGGGGAGGAGATCGAACTGGGAAGAAAAATCTTCGATCTCCTCACCTTGCTGGCGAAGTCCGAAGGGAGGGTCGTGACTATAGACGAGATTGTCCGGAAGCTTTGGAGCGATAACGATGAGCCGAGCTACGGAGCCATTAGAGTATATATTACCCGTCTCAAGAAACTCTTCGGTGACAGGATAGAGAATGTAAGGGGTGTCGGTTATATATTCAAAATCTGATTTAACACTTCTCTAACACTCTTATCGTAAAATCGATACTCCAAACCCGATTGCACGGTTGGTTCGTACTATTTTCATATGCGCGAATCGAAAGAGTGTCGGGGTCGAAATCGAAACAAGGAGCAGAAATGAACAAGGTATGGAAAATGGTGATAGTGGCGATATCCGTCTCACTCTTCGCCTTCGCAGGTATGGGGCACGGAAAGAAGATGCCTAGGGACTTCAGAATGGTACCGATGGGCAGGGCAGAACTCCTCCAAAGCGGTAACGCCAAAATGTTTTGTCCCAAGTGCGGGATGACACTCCCCATGTTCTATAGAACCAACCATGCCGCGACAGTGGATGGCAAAGTAGAGCAGTTTTGCTCCATGCACTGCCTCGTAGAGGAGATGAATTCGGGTAAAAAGGTCAGCGATATCAAGGTTGTTGACAACAGCACACTCAAATTCATCCCCGTCCAAAAGGCGTGGTATGTCGTAGGCAGCAGCAAGCCAGCCACAATGTCCAAGGTGAGCAAATACGCTTTCGGCAGCAAAGAGGCGGCTGAAAAGTTCGCTTCCGAAAATGGCGGTAAGGTGATGAATTTCGCAGATACTCTCGCTCTCGCCAAAAAAGCCTACGAAAAAGAGGCGGCTATGATTGCCAAAAAACAGACAATGATGGCTCAAAAAGGCAAGGCTATCTATGAAAAGAGATGCCAAAAGATCGATGGCAAGTTCGGCAGTGCCGCAGAGGCCAAAGCATATATCGCGGCTCACAACTCCTGCCCTGGAGTCCGCGGCAAGATGCTTCAAGCCGTCGCTCTCTATCTCGAAAAGAGATAGCTACGACATATGCGTCATTGCAATCGATAGAGAGCCTGAGATAGATGCAGATATATATTCTTCTCTTGCTGCTACTGATAGGAAGCGGCTCGATAGCCGCTTATCTCTACTATCTCAAGGAGAAGGGCGACGAGCTTGATGCTATCGCAAAGGGGATCTGCCCCTACTGCAGCAAAAAGTCTATCGAGCTTTACGACATACGGGGAGGCGGCTGCGGACCCCGCATCGTGAGCTACAGATGCACTCTATGCGACTATGACAACAGCTTCAGCATAGATGGCAGTTGCAATTTTTAATCGCACCTGAAACTACGAGGGGTTATCTCTTTGCAAGCTTTTCCAAAAGCCGCTCTATTTTCCTAAGAACTTTTTTATCGGATTGTTTTTGGGATTCTCTCTCCAGCAGTCTCCTCAATCTATCTTTATCTTTCGTCTTTTCCAATATTTTCAATGCAAGGAGTCTCACTCTTCTCGATTTCGAGCGAAGTGCTCCCTCCAACTCTTGCATATATTTGTCAGCTCCGGCATTCTCCATAGCATAGAGGACGACCTTTTGCTCTCCTATCGAATCGGCCGTGTAAAATCTGTTTTTGAGCAGATCGTCGCTATCTTTGATTTTGGAACTTAGCGTGCCGTAAGCCAGCAAGGCGGTATTTTGCACATCTTTGTCGTTATCGCTCTGCGCAATCTCTCTAACACTTTCGAGAGTGTCTTTCGTAGGTCTCTTTACAGTACCGGCGGCGGCTATGGCTCTGAATCTATCTCTCTCTTCATTACTCTCGTCTCTCGCAATCTCGATCAAGGCTTTTTGCGCCTGCGGAGTATCTACATATCCCAAAATTCCAATAATACGCATTCTCGTATAGTCGTCGAAATCTCTCAATTGAGACAAGAGTGCAAATGCACTATCGGGCTCGGCTTTCAAAAATTTACGCAAAAGAAGGTGTGTATTCATATCCTTGGGCTTTTGACGCAGCAATTGCGTTATCTTCTTTAGTGTCAACCCCTCTTTTTCGAACTCCTGTCTGAGCTTTTGTATCTGCACTTTTCGGATAATTTCATCATCTCTCCCCTTTTTCTCGGATAGAAGTTTTTTGTAGTCGTCAAGCCCCATCTTCGATAAAAAGATATTCCGCCTCGGGTCGTATTTCACCTTTTGTGCCTTTATACTACTCTCGATTGATATATCGCTTTGTTTGAAATATAGAGTCTCGTTCACTTCAGCCTTTTTCAACCAGAGCCCACTGTCGTCTATTATCGCTGAAATATCGCTCTTTTTGACGACAATATCACTATCTTGATACGAGATTATCCTTTTGGAGATATCGTAGGCGTTTTTTCTATACACCGCCTTGTATCTCCCGTTGATATCGTATTCGTAATTCTCGTAATATCTATAATCCCTATTTACGATCTGCAATTGATAGACGAGCTGTCGGATACTCTTGACAATCTCGTTATCCGATGCAAAGAGCATATCTTTGATATGGCCCTGTCTATCGAAATTGATCAAAAAGTTCTCTTTATATATCTTTTCGAGCTCTTTTGGGAGTCGAGTACGACCTTTGCGGGCGGACGATATGTCGATATCGCTCAATTCGGCCACTGCCCAAACGGAGTCGTTGGATTCGAATTTCAGGATCTTGATATTCAAAAGACAAGAGATAGCCAGCGACTTTTCTACAGGGTGCTTGCGATCTGCCAAAAAGAGCATCTTCTGTCGAGATACGACTCTATAGCTCGCCTTTGTGTCGAGTCCGAAATTATAGGAAGTATCGATTTTTGCCTCTGTGCTGCGAGGCTTCTCGAGACTCCTTGTATGTATGAGATAGATATAGCCCGCGGCAAGTAGCGTCAGTATAAGCGCTACAACTCTTTTGCCGTTCATCGTTCATCTCCACTCATCTCGTTCTCTTGCTCCGAGAGCTCTCTTTGTTCCAGATTCTTATATGCGAAACCTCCGAGTTCAGACCTTTGTCGGAGTCGAGCTTGTGGTAGTTCGTCGTAATGCCGTAACTCTCCTCTTTTGCACTTGTAGAGTGTTGGAATCCGCTGATACACACAGGTGCATCCCACTCCTGCTCTCCGCGATATATAGTCATATAGTTCTTCGTACTCGTCTTTTTCTCGGGGTGATCATATACCCTGATAATGGTTCCTTTTAGGACATTGGGATAGAGCAAAACGGAACTTGCCTTGTTGTTGATACACTCCAGGCTTTCGCTACAATCGATATCGACGGCATAGTTGCTATTGAATTTACCCACCTCTTCGCCTTCGCAATTGTTTTCGCTATAAAATACTATGTCTCTATGCGAGGTTATGAACTGATTGGCATTGTTGCCCGCAGTACCGTTGTTCAAAATCTTCCCCAAAATTTCGGTCATCTCCGACTCTTCCGGTGTCGAGTCGGAACAAAGAGGAGTAGATTCGTTGTGTCGTGCAATAAACGGTATATAGCTATAGTATGCGCCATCGAGCGCCTGAGAGTCGATATCGACCACTCCGTCGGTACCGAATGCCGCGGCGGTATCGCAAAGCGCACGAATGGCCAAAAGCGGCACCGTTCTATCTGCGACCTTCAGAGTCGTATAGGGGTATTTATCGTTGAACTCCTTCATGCTACTTGCACTCAAATCCGCTATAGCGGAGCTTTTTTGGGCTGAAAAATCGTATATCGCCCCTTTGTGCGGTGTGGCGATGGTATATATTTTCGTTATCTTTTTCGCCGCGGAGGCAAAGGGCTCCTCGCCGCTCAGATATGCGTGGCTGACGATATATCTCAAATCCAGACCGCCCATGCTGTGCCCCACCGCGATGAGCGAATCGTCTTTTAGATCCAGCGAGTTGATATACTCGGCGAGCTCTTTGGCACGCTCCTGGATAGAGCCGTAGGGTTCGACATTGGTTCTATAGACATTCCAACCCTTTTCGGAAGCATAGTCGGCAAAGCTATTCCAACTGCTCTTACTCGAGCCCATTCCGTGTGCAAAGAGGATATTTTTTTGTTTCGGCGGTAGCGAGGGGCTCTCTCTGTCGGGATATTTCACACCCATATCCGGAATCAAATCGATTCTGAAAAGCTCCTGCCCCTTATCCAAAAGGGTGGTGGTGTAGGCTGTCGTGCTCCATTTCGCGAGATTTCTCGTTTTTTTATGCTCATCCCACTTCAATGGATTGTAAAACTCACTTTTATCCTTGGGGCCAAACCATTTGGCGTATAGATACAATCTTCCGTTAGGCCCCTTGAAGTAGTTCGTTATATTCTCATGCAGACTCCCTACCAGATATTCGATATATTCACCATTTTCCGAGGGGACAAGATCTATGGATGCGGTGACTTTATTTACGAAATCGTCACTAAGAAGCCAAAATTCACCTCCGACTCCCGCACTGAAATCGACATCGAGGCCGAAAAAGTCGAATCCTACACCCACACCGCCTTCTATCCACGAACCGATTGCCGCCTTTGGTGTAAACGACGCCACTGCCGATGCGATACCCTCGAGATGGATATCCGCCACATATCCTATATCCCCTTCCGCTCCTACCTCCACGCTCACCGGTATGAGGCCGAGTATTATGGTCTGGGTTTTGGAGATATCCTCTCCGAATGTATTTTCATACTGATATCCAATCAGAGTGTGTGCCGAGCCTGAAGAGAGCAATTTCTTGGCTTTTGCGTACTTGACCGATTTTTTGACTTTGCGGCGCTTGGTATCTTCGTCGGTCACCTCCGGTGTACTTAGCCCCGAAACATCGCTTAGACTCTCGCCGATAGCAAAAATATTTTTCCCGAAACTCTTTATCACCAGCCCGTAACCAGTATCTTCGAAAGAGCCGGGATCGACATCGACATCGAAAGCTACATCGAGTATCTTGTAGTGTTTCTTTTTCAAAACCTTGACCTTGACAGTGGTGTCGGTATCGGTATGGATACCATCTCTATCTATCCATGCGACACCCTCCGAATCTATACCCGCACCCATTTTATCACCATATTTTTTCCTTACGAAACTTTTTTCGAATTTTACTTTGTCGAAACTATCCGGCGAGCCCCCTCTCCTCTCGAGAGCTCTTTTGCCATAGTTCTTCTCCAGCATACCGAGTAGCTCTTCGAGCGACATCGTACCGTCCATGAGTTTGGAAATGTTGTCGGACAATAGCTCCAGAAGTCTATCACTCATAAAAAAGTTCACAGGCGCCCTGTATGTGTCGATGAGCTCTCCGCTTTTGCCATCGCTCAATCTAAATACGATATCCGCATCCAATACGGCTCTGCTATTGCCGACAAGTAGCCCGGCGAGTCTCTGCATCAAAGACAGTAGCGTCTCCCTCGTAATCAGCATGTTCGAGGAGAGGTGGAGTGTGGTATCCGGCTCTATATTCGGTATGACGATTTTGTTCGAATATCTCAAGAGAGCTTGCCTATCCTTCTCATTTTGAAAGACGACAGCTTCAAACGGAACCGTTACGGGCATACCGTCTATATCGATATAGCCGTCAAGTACGATATCACTCAGGTTCTTATCGCTGAAACTGTTTCTAATCAACAATGTACTGTTTATGGTGATATTGCCTTCGTCGTACGACATTTCGATATGTTTCACATCCGCATTGATCGCTCTGGAGTCGATATCGCTATCATCGTCGAAGGCAAAACCCTCTATTTCGGCACCGGCAGACTCCTTCACTCTGAAAGATTGTGTCTTTTTACTAAAATTGCTATCACTGTTCAAGACGACCTCTATATGATACATACCCGTCTCTATATCGGAGGGGATGATACTCCGGCTGGGATATCTGTGCTCACCTATCCCTATTTCGGGTATAGTGTAACCATCCAGCGATCTCTTCTCGCCGCTCGTCTCGTTTACGAGATAGTATTGCACTATCAGATCGTTCAAGATTGTTCTGGATGCTATATCGATTGCGATATCTACGATAGTTCCCTTCGCGATTGTCGATAGATCGTTCGTTATCTCTACAGATCTGAAATCGTCATCGTCCACCTTCGAGACATTGCCTTCGACAATCGAAGCCACTATCGATTTTATAGTTGCATCGTCGAATATATTTTCATTTAGAATAAGATTTCGCTTCGAGGGTACATATGAGAAAAATTTCTCCACTACGGTGTCGTTGCTTTCGTTTTCTGTTTCGCTACTATCGAGCATCTGCCTAATCGTATTCATATAGATCTCCTCGAAATCGTCGGAGCCTATATGATACTTTACTGCCCTGTACAAGAGATCGCTCATATAGCTAATCGTGAAATTCTCCCCCAGACTCTTGATTGTAGCCCCTCGTAGCAGAGCGTAGAATCTGCCTCGATTTTCGGTGGGGGTATCGTCTTTGATACCGTCGTCGTCATAATCCCAATCTTCACCTCCCTCGACTTCGTAGAGATAGTATTCGGAATCTCCCAATTCGGATGCGTGAGAATTGAATTTGCCGATTTCGGACAATTCGTCTCCTTGCGAGCTACGCTCTTGGAAGAGTAGTTTTTTTAGGCCATCACTGTCCAATTCGTATATCTTGATATCGGCACCACCAAGATTTCCGAGCATAACGCTCGCTTCGGATGGGCTTGCCGGCATTGCCAGTTTCACCGCCGCATGCTCTTTCGTCTCCTCTCTTTCGCTATGGTTGTTGTTACAAGCTGTAACGAAAAGCAACAATCCAAGCACCATCGACCTTACCCAAACAGACATGATAGCCCCCTTTCATTCAATAAAAAACATTCTATAACTACTCTTCTTAAGTTTGGATAAAAGAAATCATAGGGTTTCGACTGTACTGTTTTGCATTGCGAAACCTTTGAATATACTCGTCTCTATTGCATGGACACAAAGAGCTAAAACCCTCTATTGTTTCCCGGATAGATATTTTCGCTATAATTAAGCAAAAAATAGGTGTTGAGATGCAATTGGTGGAAACGAGAGGAAACGACGGGAAGAGGAGAGAGAGAGTTGGATTTTCGCAAGCCATACTCGATCCGGGCGCCAGTTTCGGAGGTCTGTATGTACCCGAAAGCCTGCCGGATATGGGCATATCATTTCTCTCCGAATATACGATGAGCGACTACAAAACTCTCGCTCACGCCATTTTGAAAGCTTTCGAAATCGATATAGAGGACGACTTGATATACGAGGCTCTCGACAGATACGACAGCTTCGACGACGCCTCCAATCCGGTACCGGTATCGAAAATAGGTCAAAAGCTCTATGTCAGCGAACTGTGGCACGGCCCGACGAGGGCCTTCAAGGATATGGCTCTACAGCCCTTTGGCGTAATACTTTCGGCATTGGCGAAAATGAGAGAAGAGAACTATCTCATAATGGCCGCCACGAGCGGAGATACAGGCCCCGCCACACTCGAAACCTTTAAAAACAGAGAGGGTATAAAGGTGTCGTGCCTCTATCCCGCCGGCGGTACAAGCGATGTCCAGAGATTGCAGATGGTGACCGAAGATGCACCGAACCTCAAAGTGATAGGGGTGAACGGAAATTTCGACGACACCCAGAAGGCTCTCAAATCGCTGCTCTCTTCGGATGAGTTCAGAGCGAAACTCCAAAGGGAGGGGCTCAGGCTCTCCGCTGCCAACTCCGTGAATTTCGGCAGAATAATTTTCCAGCTAATCTACCATGTACACAGCTATCTCGAACTGATGAGAAAGAACGAAATAGTCCTCGGAGACGAGATCGACCTGGTGGTTCCCAGCGGAAATTTCGGCAACGCCCTTGGGGCCTACTACGCCAAAAAAGCTGGACTGCCGATACGCAAAATCATCATAGCTTCCAATGTGAACAAGATACTGACCGAACTCTTCACTACAGGTATCTACGACATAAAGGATAGGGAGCTGATTCTCACCGAATCTCCAGCGATGGATATTCTCAAAAGCTCCAATGTAGAGCGGCTCCTCTACGACAAATTCGGCCCCGAACGCACAAAGGAGCTCATGAAGAGTCTCGACGAAGAGAGCAGATACGAGCTGAGCCCCGAAGAGCTCCATCTCCTACAGGAGGATTTCGAAGCCGCATACAGCGAAGACAGCGACTGCGAAAGTGTAATAGCGGAATTTGCCGAAAAAGGCTACATAATGGATCCTCACACAGCCACCTCCATAAAAGCCTATAGAGAGAAAGGTAACGGCGAAATACCCACGGTCATCTACTCCACTGCACAGTGGACCAAATTCAGCACCACGGTGGCCAAGGCTCTGGGGCTGGAGGCGCAAAGGGATCTCGATGCCATGAAGCTCATAAGCGAAAGGTTCGATATCGCCATACCCAAAGTCATAGAAGAGCTCTTTTCCAGAAAGATTGTCCATGACACCGTTGTGGAGAAGGATGGAATAGAAAAGGAGATGCTCTCTTTTTTGACATCGGAATGAAATGAAACCTACGACTCTGCTATATCTCTTGATATTCGCTTTGCCCGCAAAAGGGGCGGGAGATGTACCGACGAGCAGTTGCACCAATAGCGACAATCTCGTGCTATCGAGAGGTTGCAACCCATATAGCGCCAAATTCATATATACTTCATCCGGAAAAAAGCGAAAAGTCTTCAGGGAACCTATAACAAGCAAGAGTCGGAAGGTATCTCACGGCTATATCTATAGAGACAATATATCGCTACAAGATGCCATAGAAAAATATATCGATATTCAGGAGAGACAGCAAAATAGAAAACTTATGCGCGCTCAGAAAGCGAAGCCCCTTTTTGGCCACGAAGAGGAAAGAAAAGCGGATAGAGAGAGCGAATATGAAGAGGAGGAGATGGATGCCTCGGTCTATCCTACACTCAAAGAGAATACCCGTGGAGGGAGGATTCCCGACGGAAACTGTGAGATAAAATATATAGTGGATAAAAAGCGGGGTATCGAAGATATACTCTTCATCGACCATCTACATCCTCCAGCCAAAATAGAGACCTTCAAGAGAGGCTCCACGAAGCACTCCTCTCCCACGATGGGTATATTGGAGTACGAGAATGGAGGGGATGCGGTTTTGGAGATCGTATATCAGTTCGCAAAGAGAAAGAAGAGAGCGCAAAGAGCTTCGAAAAAGATCTGCAAAACATACCATCTGAAACATATGATCCATATGGTAAAAAGAGGCGAAACCCTCTCTCATATAGCGAGAATCTATGGAACTACCGTAGAAGAGCTCAAAGAGTTGAACACCTTGGGTGATAAAAACAGTATCAAGGCCGGTACCGTGCTCAAAGTGGCTGCCAAGCGCTTCTTTCTGCTCGACGAAGAGGACTTCGCCCAAGTAAAATCGATCTCTGGCAAATATACCGTGCAAAAAGGGGATTCGATCTCTTATCTATCGAGAAGATTCCAGGTACGGAGCACCGATATAAGAGCCATGAACGGTTTTAAAAGAAACAGATTACTCAAGGTGGGGGAAAAGATTTTGATTCCCGTCCCGCAGAAAGATATAGATAGGTATATGCATTTGCTGGCATTGGAAAAACAGATGATAGAGAGAGACAAAAAGAGAATCGAAAGACTCAAGGAGCTAAGAAAATACAAACACAAGCTAAAATATGCCGCCAACGGAGAATTCAAGCATAAAATAAGAGTCGTTGCCACAGCCTATACTTCCCACTACACACAGACCGACAAAACCCCCTTTCTCGCGGCATGGAACAATCCTCTAAGGCCGGGTATGAAAGTGATAGCCGTATCTCCGGACCTGATAAGAAAGTATGGCCTGACCAACGGAGTAAGGGTGAAGATATCCGGGCTCAAAGGTGTCTATACCGTCAGAGACAAGATGAACAAGCGGCTTAGAAACCATATTGATATCTATATGGGTACGAATCGTGCGAAGGCGTTGAAGTGGGGGCGCAGGAGAGTCGTTCTGCGCTGGTAACGAAAGAGTCTCAATCCTCCGTTTCGAGCAGAAGAGGGATATCTCTCTCCTCATATTCCGAAAGCTCCCGAAGTGTGGATAGAAGAGCCATCAGCTTGTTTCTGACTTCGAGCTCCTCCAGCTCCGGCTTCGAATCGGCGACCACTCCGGCACCCGCTTGCAGTATGATGCGGTCACTCTTTATCATGGCCGTTCTTATCGCTATGGCCGAATCCATATCGCCGGTGAAAGAGAAGTAGCCCACACTTCCGCTGTAGAAGCCCCTTTTGAGCTTTTCGAAGCGGGCTATGAGCTCCATAGCCTTTATCTTGGGAGCGCCGGTCATCGTACCAGCTGTGAATGTGGCTCTAAAGAGGTCGAACATATCCTTATCGTCCTCTATCTGAGCCACTACATCACTTACCATATGCATGACATGGGAGTACTTCTCCACCCTCATCATTTCGGGTACTTTCACAGTTCCGCTTTTGGCCACTCTACCTACATCGTTTCGTCCGAGATCCACGAGCATCAGATGCTCCGCACACTCTTTTGGATCTTCGAGTAGCTCTCTTTCGAGCTCATGGTCTCTGCGGGGTGTCTTGCCTCTCTTTCTCGTACCTGCTATCGGCCGTAGCAGTATCTCTCCCATCGTCAGTCTCACCATCACTTCCGGAGAGGAGCCGCATATGGCGAAATCTTCGAAATTGAGAAGGAAGAGATAGGGGGAGGGGTTTTTGGAGCGAAGGAGCCTGTAGAAGCTCAACGGGTCTATATACCCTCTTTGTGTATATCTGTTCGAGGGTAAGATCTGAAACACATCTCCCGCCCTGATATGCTCTTTCGCCTCTTGCACAATCTCCATGAAGCGTTCGGCGGAGATGGCGAACTCTCCCCTACCCTCGAGCTCGACGGGTTTGAATCTTCTGGGAGTATGTGGTCTGGCGAGCAACTCTTCGATTCTCTTTGCGATAGCTCCGTTTTCCCCATCGGGGTCTATGACCGTAAGTTCGGAACTTTTGTGGGAGTAGGCTATGATTATCTTCGGTCTGACAAGATCCAGATCCGGGGTGCCAAGCTCGTCTTCGAGACTCTGCATATACTCTCTCAATACGGGCTCGAAAACCTTCACCATATCGTAGGCGATAAAACCTATGAAACCATCCACGAAAGAGAATCCCGCTCGTTCGGCCCTTTGTGCGTAGAGCTTTTTGTCTATTTTTCCGTAATAGTCCTGAAGATAGCTGAAGGGGTCGCTCTCTATCTCCCTGCATTCACCGTTTGCATCATAGACATAGGTGAGATTGTCTATATACCTGACTCTCTCTTTCGCCCCTATGGTTATGAAGCTGAAATTTCCCTCTTCCGTAGTGACAACACTCTCGAAGAGCATTCTGATTTCGTTCGGAAAAATATCCCCTATCTCTCCATAGAGGGCCACCGGCGAAAGTTGGTCGAAAAGATACTTTTTTATCATCTATTTGGCCTTCACCACAAAACCTGCGATATTGAGCTTCGATTTTATAGTCGGCAGCTCGGCCTTGGCCTCTTCATACGATCTATACGGCCCTATTCTTATCTTCACCAGATTCTCACTCTTTACAGTTATATATCTATAGCCGCTTTTGGCGATATTATCGAGATATTCATCGTTGGGTCTTTTCGAAAAGGAACCCACCTGTATATAGTATCTACCGCTTGCGACTCTCTCTCTTGTGTGCTCTTTTCTCTTTTGCTGCTTGAAAAGCTCACTCGGTTTCGGACTCTTTCTGTGCTCTTTGCGCTCGACTCTTCTCTCTCTCTTTTTCTTTCTCTTTTTTTCGGGAGGCGAACTCTTCTCTTTTATGACAGGCTCTTCAGTTTTGCGTATTCGCTCTTCTTTTTGTGCATTCGCTACGGGCTTCTCCTCCTCGCCTTGCGTTACATCTTCGATCTCTTCGATGAGGGCTGTACTTTTTTCGCTTTTTCTCTCTTCTTCGTCTTCCATCTGTATTTTGGAGGGATTTTCGCTCAAAGGCGCCAACTCGTCTGGCAACTCTTCAGCATCGTTTGGAGATTTCACCTTGATAGGAGATTTGATTGGGGAGAGCTCTTTGTCCACTCTTCTATCGTTACTTACGGTGCTTTTCTTATCCGTACTCTCACCATTGCCAAATATCATCTTCGTCAACATGGTGCCAGAAACAAGTATGATGATTATCAATGCTATGAGCGTAACTATCTTTTTGGGCTTTTTCTTGCTCGGTTCGGGATCTTCTATTATCAGATCTTCAAGATTGTGATCGTACATTTCACTCTCCATATCTGTGATTGACCCAATTATAGCCAATCGAAGATTAGTGTAATATTAGTTAATATACGAAGTAGGGGAGTTTGTATATATTGATTTCGTCGGGAAGCGCGGGATCTGGAAGGATTTTCCAGCTTCGGGCTATCCTCTTCTCCAGCATACTCGAAAATTCGACTCCATAGTCGTATAGAGAGCGGGTCTCTCTCGACTCGTCGAAATATATATGTAGCTGTATATCTTCTCCGGCATCGTAGAGAGTGTAGTTCTCCATACATAGAAAGTCGCAGAGGTATCTGACGGTATTTGCGAAAAGCTCTCTCTCGTCACCTCCATACACAAGCAGAACCCTCTTGCCTCTGCCATCCTCGAGCAGAGGCAGCGCCAAAGTCCTCTTCTTATTCACATGAGCGCATATGAGACTCTCATGTACTCTCCCCTCTATCTCTTCATATCTGCTGTAGTGGCTTCTGCCCTCTTTTTCGAAGATACCCGCGATTGCGGAGCGTTTGATGAAGTATCGTGAAGCAGCGCGCACCAGAGAGCGTATCTCCGGCGCGACGAAGACTTTCGTATCAGTAGATCGGTCTGTCATAGATGACGAATCTGGAGGCAAGCTCTTTCATCTCTTCTCTGATCGAAGCGTGCAGGGCCGAATCGTCGATATTGTCGAGGACATCGGCTATTTTGTTGGCTATGATTTCGAACTCGGCCTCTTTCATTCCTCTTCTCGTCAGAGCGGGAGAGCCTATTCTTATTCCGGATGTGACGAAAGGACTTCTGGTCTCTCCCGGTACGGTATTCTTGTTTACCGTGATTCCTGCCGCACCCAGAGCCGCATCCGCATCTTTGCCGCTGAACTCTCTCTCGAGGAAAGAGAGGAGCACCAGATGGTTATCCGTGCCGCCAGATACCACATCGTAGCCTCTCTTTATGAGGACCTCCGCCAAAACGGAGGCGTTCTTCTTCACCTGTGCGGCATACTCTTTCCACTCGGGGGAGAGATTGTGCCTGAAGCCAACCGCCTTGGCGGCCACCACATGCACCAGCGGACCTCCCTGCAGACCGGGGAAGATGGCCGAGTTTATCTTTTTGGCTATCTCTTCGTCGTTGGTCATGATGGCGCCTCCTCTCGGACCGGCGAGAGTTTTATGCGTTGTCGTGGTAACGACATCGGCATAGGGGAAGGGGCTAGGATGCTCGCCTGCGACCACGAGACCCGCTATATGTGCGATATCGGCGAAGAGATACGCACCGACGGCATCGGCAATCTCTCTGAATTTTTTGAAGTCTATCTCTCTGGGATATGCCGACGCTCCGCAGACTATGATTGCGGGCTGTACGATTTTGGCTATATCCATCACGCGCTCGTAGTCTATACGGCCGTCGAGTTCTACGCCGTAGGTGAAACTCTGATAGTTTCTACCGGAAAAGCTCGGTTTGGAGCCGTGTGTCAGGTGACCTCCGTGGCTGAGGTCCATTCCGAGAATCTTGTCGCCCGCCTTTATGAGCGCGGCATATACGGCGCCGTTGGCCTGTGAGCCCGAATGGGGCTGGACATTGGCGAAGCGGCATCCGAAGAGCTCCTTGCATCTATCTATCGCAAGCTGCTCCACACGGTCGGCATATTCACATCCGCCATAGTATCTCTTGTATGGATATCCTTCGGCATATTTGTTGGTAAATACCGAGCCCATAGCCTCCATCACTTCCGGAAAGGTGAAGTTTTCGCTCGCTATCATTTCGAGATGTTCGCTCTCTCTCCTAAGCTCCGCCTCTATCGCCTCGAAGACCTCCGGGTCGAATTTCTCTATAAAATAACTCATATCGTTCCTTTCAAAAACTATATTTCATCACTAAGAATCTTCCTCGTCGGTACTCTCGAACCCTTTTTCTGGACGCATGGCGGGGAAGAGAAGGACATCCCTTATCGACTGTCTGTCGGTAAGCAACATGACGAGCCTGTCTATACCTATCCCCTCTCCTGCGGTCGGAGCCATCGCATGCCCCAGAGCACGGACATAGTCCAGATCCATATGCATGGCTTCGTCATCTCCCGTCTTCTCCTTCGTCTCCACCTGCATCCTGAATCTCTCATACTGGTCGAGAGGGTCGTTGAGCTCGTTGAAACCGTTGGCTATCTCCTTGCCGGCTATGAAGAGTTCGAATCTCTCGGCGATTTCAGGATTTTCGTCGCTTCTTCTCGCCAATGGAGATATCTCTACCGGGAAATCCACCACGAATGTGGGGTCTATGAGCCTATCTTCGACGAAGGCGTCGAAGAGCTCCGCCTGCAGATAGCCAAGAGAGATCTTCTCATCGGTATCCACACCCTCTTTGCGTAGATACTCTCTGGCCGCATCCCTGTCGTAGATCACTTCGCGGGGAACCCCTCCTATACTCTCTATCGCCTCGAGATAGGATACCTTTCTAAACGGTGTGGAGAAATCTATCTCTTTGTCGTCGTACTTCAGCTTCGAAGGGAGAGCGAGCTTTTCGAAGAGATAGTCAAAAAGCCTCTCCGTCAGCTCCATGAGGTCTTCATAGCTGTGGTATGCCCAGTAGTACTCTATCATGGTGAACTCTGGGTTGTGGGTATGATCCATACCTTCGTTTCTGAAGTTTCGATTTATCTCGAAGACAGCCTCCATCCCTCCGACCACGAGTCTTTTGAGGTAGAGTTCGGGAGCTATTCTGAGATATCTATCCACATTCAGAGCGTTGTGGTGTGTCACGAAAGGTTTGGCGTTGGCCCCTCCCGGTATCGGGTGCATCATGGGTGTCTCCACCTCCAGAAAGCCCTGCTCTTCGAAAAATCTTCGTATCAGCGAAACTATTTTGCTTCGCATGACGAAGGTCTCTTTGACATCCGGATTCATTATCATGTCGAGATATCTCTGTCTATATCTAAGCTCCTGGTCCTGCAGACCGTGGAACTTTTCGGGCAGAGGTATTATCGCCTTGGATACGATTCGAAGCGATTTGCAGTGCAGAGTTATCTCCCCCGTACGGGTAACGAACGCAAAGCCTTCGGCCTCGACTATATCTCCCACCTCTATGAGCTTTTTTATCTTGTTGTAGTATCCTTCGGGGAGGTCGTCGCGATTGTAGTATATCTGTACGAGTCCGTCGGAATCCTCGATCTTGGCGAAAGCGGCTTTTCCCATGATGCGTATGAATTTGACTCTTCCAGTCAGTCGATACGATCTCGACTCATCCTTCTTCTCCTGCGCATCGAGCTCTCTGAGATCCTCGTTTTCGGCTATGAAGCGTGATGAGGGTGTACCCCTCTTCACCCCGCTGGGATATGGATTGATTCCCTCTTTTCTGAGGGTTTCGGCCTTTTTTATGCGCTCCTGTATATAACTGTTGTCGAATATCAATTTTTCTCCTGTGCTTGGGGATTCAATCTCTTTTTAGACTCTTTGGCGAGTATGCACTCTCTGCATACCCCCGTTATCTTCATACTATGACCTTTCATTCTGAAACCGAAGCTCTTGGCCACGATCTCCTGCTGCTTCTCTATCGTCTCGTCGTAGAACTCTATGATTTTGCCACACTCCGTGCAGATGAGATGGTCGTGATGCTTCTTTAGGCCCATCTCGTAGCGCTTGCTCTGTTTGTCCAAGCTCAGAGACTCCGCCAAGCCGGCCTCTTCGAGCAGAGAGAGAGTCCTGTAGATAGTCGCTATACCTATCTTCACATCGGGATTCTCACGCTGGATTACCATATTGAGCTCTTCGGGCGAGAAGTGTCCATCGTTTTCGTAGAGGGTCTTGAATATCAACTCCCTCTGTCGAGTGAATTTCAAGCCCTTCTCCTTGAGGATGCGTTTGAGCTCCGCCAAGAAAAAATCGTAATCTACCATATCTTCACTATTCCGAGTGCAAGCTGTTTTCATATATATCGACCTTTGAAATATTCATCAGGACGACTCCTACAGAGTGGAAATAGGGGTAGAGTCCGCTTCCGACAAGCGCTCTGCCCGGGCTCTTTTTTCTTAGTGATGGTGTCTGTATGATTGCGGTAGCAATAAGTGAAACTATCAGGAAATATTTCAGCGCTGCGAGCAGATAGCCTCCGAATCTCGACAGATGCGATGGCAGTCTATCCTGCCCACCCCTCTCCAGAGCTCTCCCTATCATCGATATACCGCCCCATACAAGCGCAAGGAGAGAGGCGAAGGCTATGAGTTTCACCACGGCCGGATTGACTCCGCCCGGCAGACTCTCCCCGATCCGGGGAGCGAGCATACGGGCTATGTACGAAGCCGAGTGCGATGCCACATATACGCCTCCAATCACTCCCGAAAATGAGAAAAACTCCCTCAAGGCTCCATTGAGATAACCTTTCAGAGCCATGACGGCGATCAGGACGGCTACGACGATATCTATCTGACTCATCTTACGCCAGACTCAGATAAGATTTTTGAGCTCGTCGGGCTTGTTGGAGAATTGAAGAGCCACTTCTCTGTCCACAATACCGTCGAGAACCAGTTTCTTCATCACCTGGGTCTGAGTCTGCATTCCACTTTGCTCCTGTCCGAGCTGCATTGCCGAATAGATCTGATGTATCTTGTCTTCTCTTATCAGGTTGGCGATAGCGTGGTTGGTCACCAGAATCTCAGGTACCGCCACTCTTCCTCCACCTTTTTTAGGAAGCAGCGCCTGGGCTATGACGGCCACGAGCGAACTCGAGACCATCGCCCTTATCTGTGGCTGTTCATCGCCGGAAAAGACATCGATTATACGGTTTACGGTACTCGGTGCGGAGTTGGTATGGAGCGTACCGAAGACAAGGTGTCCCGTTTCGGCGGCCGTAAGTGCGGCCGAGATGGTCTCCCTATCGCGCATCTCACCCACGAGTATGATATCGGGGTCTTCACGCATCGCATATTTGAGTGCGGCGGCGAAACTCTTGGTATCCTCCCCCACGCTTCTTTGTGAAAATACGCACCCTTTGTTCTTGTGTACGAATTCCACCGGGTCTTCGACTGTGATTATATGTTTGTGCTCCGTGATATTGACCTCGTTGAGCATCGCCGCAAGGGTGGTTGACTTACCCGAACCGGTAGGTCCCGTAACGAGTATCAGCCCCTTCTCCCGCTTGATTATCTTCTTGTAAACCTCGGGAGCCTTCAGATCGTCCAGGCTCGGTACATCTATGGGAATGATACGGAATGCCGCAGCCATATCGCCCATTGTCCGATAGTAGTTGGCCCTGAATCGCCCGACTCCTTCGAGCTCTATCGCGAAATCGAGCTCCCACTCCTCTTCGAAAGCTTTCTTCTGCTTCTCCGTAAGGAGCGAATAGCACATATCTTCGATCATCTCCCCATTGAGTTTGGGCATATTGATCGCCTTGAGTGCTCCGCTGACTCTCAACATCGGTTCACTGTTGCGCACGAGGTGCAAGTCGGACGCCTTGTGGACTACGACACTTTGTAGAAGTTTCTTGATATGGCTCGCTGACATCGTTTTTCCTTATCGTTTTCTATTTTTCCCCACTGCTACTCTATAATGGCCGGTACGACGAAAAAGTCATCCCTGCTTTCGGGTGCATGCTTCAATATCGCCTCCGGCACCTCGCTATCTCTTTCGAATACATCCTCTCTCATGGGAGTACCGCCCTCGAGGGTGGAGAAGTGGCTCTCCAGAGCCGATGTATCCAACTCGTTGAGATTCTCCATATAGCCGATTATCTCGGAGAGCTGGGATACGATCTCCCCACTCTTCTCCTCATCCACTCTCAAATGAGAAAGTTTCTCCAGTTTTTTCAGGATTTCACCATCTATATGCAATAGATTCCTCCCACTTTTTTTGTAGCTTTTATTATATTGAAAAAGATATTAGAACTGCCCAAAAAGCTATAATCAGGTTATAATTTCGAAACTGGGAAACGACAAACGCTTATGAAAGGTCGAAACGATGAATGTAACGGATCTGCTGCTCAAAATGCTCTGCGCCCCTTCAATCACCCCCGACGACGCCGGTTTGATGGAGTTCGTCCAAGAGTATCTCGAAGGTTTCGAAGTCATAAAACTCGAAAAAGAGGGTGTGAAGAATCTCTTTCTCTACAAAAAATTCTCCGAAGGGGAGCATCTGTGCTTCGCGGGACATGTCGATGTGGTTCCCCCCGGAGAGGGCTGGAACAGCGACCCCTTCGTCCCGCTCGTAAAAGATGGAATCATCTATGCTAGGGGAGCGCAGGATATGAAGAGCGGAGTGGCGGCTTTCGTGGAGGCTGTCAAAAGGACAGAGAGTTTCGGAGGAACTCTATCGATTCTGCTTACCTCGGACGAGGAGGGAGATGCCATATACGGAAGCAAAGCGATGCTCGAAGAGCTCGAAAGAGTGAATATGCTTCCCGACTACGCGATAGTGGCCGAGCCGACATGCGAGGAGCGTTTCGGTGACGCCATTAAAATAGGGCGCAGAGGTTCGATAAACGGAACGATAGAGCTCACAGGTATCCAGGGACACGCCGCCTATCCCGAAAAAGCCCTCAATCCCATCCACCAGATAGCTAAAATACTGCCCTCGATAGCCGAAAAAGAGCTCGACGCCGGAGATGAGTTTTTCGCTCCCAGCCGCTTCGTGCTGACCGATATCAGAGCCGGTATGGAGGTGAGCAATGTAACGCCGGGCAGACTCAAAATGATGTTCAATGTACGCAACTCCACGAAAACGAATATGGAGGATGTGGAAAATTTCGTCCGTCGGCACTTTGAGGGAACAGACTACAGACTCGAACTCAGTCAGTCGGCCATGCCGTTCATGACCGACCCGCAAAGCAGGGTGGTCAAGGCTCTCGACAGGGCGATAGAGAGGGTATGCTCGCTCTCTGCTGCCCACTCCACGGCCGGAGGCACGAGCGATGCTAGGTTTTTCGCGCAATATGGTGTAAAAACAGTGGAATTCGGTGTCAAAAACGATACGATTCACGCACCCAACGAAAGAGTTTCGATAGAGGAGGTGGAGAAACTCTTCGAAGTCTTTTCCACTCTGATAGAGAATTTCGAATGAGTGTGATAGAGATAGTCCTCTTCTCTTTCGCGGCGGAGATGCTCGAGCTTATCTTGCAGTACGCCCCCACTCTCTACGGTGTACTCTCGAGACTCTACGACTACTACCGCAAAAGTATATTTCTCATGCTGGGCATACATGCCGGCTACCTTTATATATTGTATATCTCTCTCTATACCGATACACTCAACTGGACGATGGTATTCATCATAGCCCTCAAGACCTTCGACATCTTCACCAAGATAGAGCTGATACGAAGAATCTTCATCAGGGGAGAGTACGACTCTTCGACGAAAGAGATGCTGCAAATGCAGGTACCGCTCTGGCTATTTCTCATAGGCCCTCTCACCTACCCCTGGCTGCTCTATCTCTCCTTTTCGTCATAGCGGTACTCTATCGACCAGCCTATCTGTGCTCGGGTATGTGAAAATCCATTCGATACACGACTCCTCAAAGTCTCTCTTTTATCCAAAAAAGATAAATTAGCCTTTGATAAGTATCAGAAAAAAGAAAGAAAAAAATACTAAAATATTTTTGTATGGTTGTCATCATACAATTTTTCTACAAGGAGAACAGCTATGCTGAATATAGGACAGTTGTCGTCTCGTGGTCAGGCGATTTTGCAGAACTATGTACGAAAGATGGGCTTGGAGGGTGCGCTGATAGCCACCGCCGAAGGTCTGGAGATGGCGAGCTTCTTCAATATCGCAAAAGAACCCGATATCGTAGCCGCCGATATGGCGTCTTTGCTATCGTCATCTTTGAGCCTGCTTTCCAGTACGGGCAAAGGGGGCTTTAGCGAGATGATTATCGATTCCGACAAGGGCGCCATAGCCATCAAAAATCTCGGCGACGATATCGTGCTCGGTATACTCGCTCCCGAAGGATACAAACTCGGTGGATTGCTCGTATCGCTCAAGCAGTTCGTAAAAGAGCTTCAGACACTGTAATTTGTCGCCCATGCGGGCCAATCCGAAATTCTTTGCTTTTTTTTAATAAATTAAAATGGAGGAGATACAAAACTATGGGAGATACAACGATGGCCAAGGAGAAATTGGCGTAATCATAGAGGAGATGAAAAGCGGAGCTGTTAGTCCGAGCGAGTTTTGCAAGAAGTTTATGGGAGTTTTGGCGGCACTGGATGTGAAGGATGGAGTTCTACAGGGAATTATCCCGTGACTTTTAGCCTTCGTCAACAATTTGATCAAGAATATGAGCTAAACTACTCCAAGAAGCGATGCGGCAAGATAGGCCGCATCCATAGCCAGAGGAGTCGAAATGGGTGCGATAGATGAGATGGTAAAAGAGGTCTCGAGACGGGTAGAAGAGTTTGGAGGTGTAAAGGCGATTTACGGTATAGAGATCGAAAAGATGAGGGTAAGCGTCAAAAAGATAGACGAAGAGTATGACGCGAACAAAATCAGAAATATTCTGAAGGATATATCCGCCCTTCTCAAAGAGGAGAAGTTTGATACCCTCTTTATAGAGACCGAAGTGAAGATCTTCATAAAAAAGGTGAGTGACTTCGCAGCTATTGTCGTAGTCTGCGACAAAAATGTCACTCTTGGTAATATCTATGCGATGATGAAAAAGATATTAAGTTGAGCAAAGATGCAAGATAGAATCGAAATCGACAAAACCACACTCTTTGTCACTACCGAAAAAGAGGAAGGGGGAGATAGACTCAGAAGCGAAATTCATCTGCAAGAGGATGAGAGGAGAGAGCTTCTTGTCAGCACAAAATTCAAGTTAGATCAAAACGAGGATATCGATTTGCAAATTGGAAAAATTCATGAAAAGATACTTGTAAAGCTTTTCGGGCTGCTAAAGGGTGGGAATGACAATCTGAAGGAGAGTATAAAAGCAAGCTCCTTCGAGCTCTCGGACTCCGAATTGCAAGAGACCAAAAAGAGCGATTCGCAAAAAAGAGTCAATACGAAAAAGAGCAAGCCCAATCGTGAACTGATGGTAGAGCTCTACGCATATGTCAAAAGTAGTCTCGACGAAGATGACATTCTCTTCATCCTGCTCGATGAAAAAGAGCTCATCTTTCACTATATAAAAGAGGAGTATCTCGACGACAAGAGGGAGTACCAAAGAGAGCTCATCGCAATAAATAGAACGATGTTGCAAAATGCGCAATATATAGAGAAGCTCATAGGCAGCTACAAAAGGATAATCCTCTCCAATGAGATAAGGAGCTATTTCATCAGTAGGTTGAGCGAGAAAAAGAAGCTCTTTTATGTGGTTGTGAGCAAAAATATCAGATACGGCGAATATTTCCGACACCAAAAGAGATTCGAAGCGGAATTGGTGGAGAGATTGGGCAAATTCGGCATAGTGCACGAAGGAGGTGAAGGATGAAGGAAGAGAGGGCCCTTTTCGAAGAGATAGGCTCTTTCATAATCCGCGAAACGCAGGCACAAAGCTTTCTCTTCGCAAAGGAGAGCTCCTTTGAATATCTCTATATCGACGAGAGGCTCCGAAATAGGGCTTCGGTGCCCGTAGAGCGCGAAATCCGCTCCATGCTCGCTTGCACCATGGATACGGGCATGGCCGATATAGAGAACGAGCTCTCGCAGAGTATGAGATATGCGGCGAAGATCGACAATCCCCTCGATCTGGAGATATCCGCCATCGCTGTCGTACCCTACATAAAAAGAGATGGCAGGTGTATGGGTGCATTCATACTCTACAAAGAGAGGCAGAAGTTTCAAAAGAGTCAGATAGAGGACTTTTTCGATTTTCTCTCCTCTTTGGAGCGAGACGATGAAGGGGATAAAGACTCACTCTTTGGCTGCGAAAATATCATGACACACTACGAGCTCGAAAAGAGACTCGATAGAAGCAACAGATTTTTCTCTTCCGTCATACACGATATTCGTACACCTATGAATGCCGTTTTGGGCTTTTTGGAACTTCTGGCCGAAGATGCCGACAGTGATACTCTCGACTATATAGAGGCTGCTCACAAAAGTGGAGAGATGGTCGTGGCGCTGGTGAACGATGTCTTGGATATAAACAAACTCGAGAGCGGAAGATTGGATATCGACCCACATTTCTTCTCTCTACTCAAAGAGTTCGAAAATACGGTACTCCTATTCTACCATACAGCTTTAAGAAAAAAGATAGATTTTACAGTATATTTCGACCCGAAGATTCCCTATCTTGTCAAGAGCGACCCATACAGGATAAAGCAGATAATCAACAATCTGCTAAGCAACGCCTTCAAGTTCACTCCCGCTGAAGGCTGTGTCGAGATGGACTTCTTTTATGAAGCCGACAGTGACGAGCTAAGTATAAGCGTTCGCGATACCGGCATAGGAATCTCCCAAGAGGAGAGCAAATATATCTTCGAGCCTTTCAGGCAGGCTTCGGAGAGGACATCGGCACAATTCGGCGGCACCGGTCTGGGGTTGGCCATCTCGAAGCAACTCTCCATACTCCTTGGAGGAGGCTTGGAGCTGGAGAGTGAAAAGGGGAAAGGGAGTCGATTTACCCTGAAAATCCCATGCTCATGCAGCTATGTCACGATGTCCTCCATAGACAGACCCATCGATCTGCCCAAAATAATCATTATAGAGGGAGCAAACTGCAGAGGCAGACATATAAAGATACTCGAGAGCTATTTCGACGCTCTTGATATCGAATATTCTCTCACAAAGGCTTCCCAGGAGGAGCTCTCCCGTATCGAGCGAGAAGAAGATTCGATATATATAGGTGTGGAGATGAGTTACAAAAACGATGCCTTTATCTCTTTTGTGCAAAAAAAGAGCGAAAGAGTGATACTGCTCGAGACGACGCTCTTTCCAGAGTTGCCCGATATTCCCAAAAGTGTCAGGGTACTCAAGCTACCCCTCCTGCCGCACTCTCTCTTCGAGGCACTAAGAGCTATCTCAAAAGGCGAAGAGTCGAACAAAAAAGTCCGAGAGAGCGGATGCAAATCTGGAAAAATAGTACTTGCGGACGACAATCCGATAATTCTCAAGCTCCTAAGAGAGCTTACTTTGAGAATGGGACATACGGCCAAAGAGGCCCATAACGGCAAAGAGGCGCTCGAAATATTGCGAAACGAGAGTGCCGATGTACTCTTTATCGATAGGAATATGCCCATAATGGATGGTATGGAGGCTATAAAACTCATCAGAGAACTTCCAACAGGAAAGGAGTTGCGAATATACGCCCTTACCGGAGATTGGGACGAGGAGACGAGAAAGAGCTTTTTGAGCGTCGGAGCGGATGGAGTATTGCACAAACCCCTCGATATAGATGAGTTCAGAAGATTGATATGTCTATAGTGTAAGCTTAAAAATGAGTAGGGTATAATAGGGCGAAAAAAGAGGAGAGATATCGCAATATGAGTTTGAAAGATGATGTCGAATATGTAAAAGGGGAGTTGGGCAGCGATGAGAAGCTGCTCGAAAACGCCTTTAGACTCGAGCGCACATATAAAAAACACAAATATAAAATCTGGACACTGCTTGTCGTACTCGTTTTGGGTTTCGGCGGCAAGGCGGGATATGATGCGTATAACGACTACAGACTCTCCGAAGCCAACGATGCCTTGCTGAGCCTGAAGAAAAATCCCGACGACAGTGGAGCACTGCAGAAGCTGAAGAGTAAAAATCCCAAACTCTACGGACTCTATCTCTATTCGCAGGCCGTAAAGAGGGCGGATGCCAAAAAGCTTTCCTCTCTCGAGAGTGACGGAGACTCTCTACTTGCCGACATCTGCGCCTATCATGCCGCGGTACTGGAGTCGAAGGCTGGAGATTCCCGATACTACAAAGACCTTTCGCTTCTCGAAAAGGCATATGAGGCGATAGAGTCGAAAAAGAGCAAAAAAGCTGCGCAATTACTCTCTCTCATCGCCGAAAACTCCCCCGTAGCTCCTGTGGCCCGATATCTGAAACACTACACTATTTCAAAAAAATAGGAGAACTTATGAAAAGATTTCCAAAAGTCCTGCTATGCGCTTTTGCCTGTATGTTGATGCTAGGAGCTTGTAGCGATAGAAAATATTTCGAACCGAAAAATACGCACAGTGCGAGCTTTGCGATGCAAGATACCGGCAAAGAGGCTGTCGCCATCATGCGCGACGGCATCACCTTTGCCGATGGCTCTTTTTTGAGCAAAAAGGGTAGCGGGGGCTTCAAGCTGCTCGAAGGATACCATTATGTAACACAGTCGGCGAGATATCTTCTCGCCGCCGACGACAAGGGCGATATTGCCATTTACGACAGAAAGAGTGGCAAAGTATTGCAAAAGAAGAGCCTGAAGATGCCTCTCGTATCGGCAGGGATTCGAGGAGATAGAATCTTCTACATACAGCAGGATAATATCTTCGGTATCTACAGCATAACGGCGAAAAAGAGTATCGTAGAAGCGAAGGTGGGAAGAGCCTTCGCTATAGATACGAGAATAGCCAACCCGATTTCTCTGGGTAATCTCGTAGTCGTGCCTACACTCGATGGAAAACTTCTGGTAATAAATCCGTTGCGTCCGAGGGGTGCAAGAGGACTCGCTATCGGCAAGGAGTACAATCTCAACAATATAATCTACCTCTCCAAAATAGGAAGATTCATCATAGCAGCCACACCTAGGAAACTCATAAGCGTGGCGCCTGGTGCCATGCGCAAATATTCGGCGGCTATAGCGGATGTGGCCATCTCCGGCAACACTATCTATCTCTTGAGTGTGGGAGGCGAGATAGTCAAACTCTCACCTGGATTGAGAGTTTTGGCCAAAAGAAAGTTCCAGTATGCACGATTTACGACCATCGCAGTGCTAAGAGGTAAAATCTATGCACTCGATAGAAGCGGAGCTCTCGTAGTACTCGACCCCACTCTGAAGAGATCTAGGATCTACGATATCGGCTCTGTAGAGAATTACGCCTTCGTTTCTGGTGGAAGGCTCTATAAAGACAAAGAGGTGATAGAGCTCTCCAAACTCTCCTATGAGTGATATCCTGGACGCCTTCGAAGAGCATCTTCTGATCGTCAAAGCTCTCGATAGAAAGAGCGTCCATGCCTATCTGCACGACCTGAGGCAATATAGGGAGTGGACGGGCAAAGAGCTTCTTCTGTGTGAGAGTTCCGATATAATCTCCTTCCTCTCTCGTTTCAAAAACAGACGCACCCTCAACAGAAAACTATCCTCCATCAACTCCTTTTACGACTTTTGTCACAAAAAAGGTCTATATGAGGGGGGAGTCAAAGTGCAGATGGCGAAAGTACCGGCCACACTTCCGAAATATCTCTCCTATGAAGAGATAGCATCTTGCCTGCAGAGGATAGAGAGAGACGACTTCATAGCCAGGCGTGACAGAGCGCTCATCCTCTTTCTTTATGCCTCCGGTTGTCGTATCAGCGAGGCGCTTGCGGTAAGAAGTGAAGATATTGTGGATGGATGGCTCAAGATAAGATACGCCAAAGGGGAGAAGGAGAGGATGGTACCTCTGGCACCTGCGGCACTCGACGCCCTCCATCGCTATCTCGAACTTTGCGATATCTCCTCCACTTATCTATGGAGAAACTATAGGGCTGAGAGATTGAGCAGGGTCGGTGCCTTCAAAATATGCAAAAAACATCTCGGGGTATCTCCCCATGTCCTGAGACACTCTTTCGCTTCCGCACTCGTCATCGGAGGTGCGGATCTGAGGGTGGTACAGGAGCTTCTGGGGCATAGCTCGCTCGCCACTACACAGATATATACCCATATAGAGAAGAGAGAGTTGCAAAAAACGGTCAAAAAGTATCACCCACTGGAACGAAAAACGCTTGGGCCCATCCGCGATGAATGCGCCGAGTCATAAGAGCGCAGGAGAGTCGCCCCCCACACAGAAGGAGCGGCAAGAGGGGAATAAGCCCCCGCAGAATATAGCTCTCTTAGTCCTCTTTGGACTTTTTGTATTCGAGTATCATACGCAGAGCCTCGTCTTTGAGTAGAAGCTTCTCTTTTTTGAGCTGCTCCAACTCGATATCGCTCAGGTGCAATCTACCTTCGTCGGCATCTTTGGCCTTCTGGTCCAGTTCGTTGTGCTTTTCAAAAATTTTGGCGAAATGGGCATTTTGTTGTTTGAGTTCGCTTATCTCTTCTCTGTATTCCGAGAGCATTGTATCTCCTTACGATTTTTCATAATTTTATCTTCTTTCCCATTAGGGCGGAATAAAAGAGCTTCTATATCATTCAATTCGTCGGATAATATCTTCTATCTTATCAAAGAGTCTATTCAAATCGAGGTAGAAAAAGGCGGCAGAGTACGGATAGTCATATCGGAGAGTTTGCAAGCTACAGCAAACTCTTTCTCTCTCAGGGGTGTGGAATCCTGAGTCTGGAGTTGAGGGAGCGGGCTATCAGTAGTACGAATAGGGCTATGACTACAGGACTCTCGATGATATCGTAGGAGTGTAGCAGGTAGAGTATCCACAGCAGTATCGCTCCAAGAGGGGTCGGGACGCCTTCGAAATATCTCTCCACCTCTCCGGCATCCACCTTGAGATTGAACTCCACCAACCTTCTAAGCCCGCTCACTATATAGATTATGAATATGATGCCGACGAACAATTCCTGCGAAGGAGACTCTATATGGAGCGAAAAGAAGAGTAGAAACGAGGGCATAATCACGAAAGAGAGAAAATCGGCGAAGCTGTCGAGCTGTATTCCAAATTCGGTGGAGAGGCCGAATCTGCGAGCCACCTTGCCGTCGGCGATATCGAGAGCCCCCGCTATCCATGCCAGTACGATGGCTTCGAAGAAGGCACCCTTGTTTATGAGGTACATCGCGATTACGCCGCATGCGATATTGCCGAAGGTTATCAGATTCGCCAGATTGAATCTGTTATCTTTGTCGAAAAGTCTCATCTCCTCTCCTCTACTATGCTTTATGTTGCCCTTTCGGGAAATGTCGAAAAGCTCTCGATTCCCGCCTTTTGGATGGCACGGCAATTCCCCGCTTCATCGTTTCGACAGTATAGCATAGAGATTCATACCGCAAGGCTATCGGAGCAGAGGACCATGAGAGAGCCTTCGGCATAGCCCGTTCTTCGCGCCACTACCGGGCATTTGATCTTGAAGAGAAAAAAGAGCCTCTCATCCGCCATCGTATCCATGCACTCGAAATTGCCCATTCCCTTGGAGAGTATCAGGTCTGCCTCGTCGAAAAGCTCTCTCATCTCCTCTGTCGCTCTTTCGTAGAGGAAGCCCGGAGTATCGACCCCACTATCGACGATTTCGCAATAGCTCTCGAGCCAAGTTCCTGTAGCCTCGGCCATGGTGACATCGTTTATTATCGCTCTTCCTCTTACCGCATAGCTGATTTTCGTTTCGGGATAGTCGATAGATATTCTCTCCGCCAGAAGAGCGTCGAAGATATGCTCTGCGCTATTGTCGCCAATTATCAGAACCCTTTTCGCGTTTTCGAGCCGTTTTAGAATCTCTTTGCCGTGATATACGCTGAAGTCGCTTTCGAAAATCTTTTCACACTCCTCTTCGAAGTCGTATATCTTTTCGGTGGCGAAATCGAGAACATTGCCTGCGACCGAGACCTTTATCGCGGCTTCGACGGGATTTGCAGACTCCTCTATCCTCTCTCTCATCAAGGGTGCGATTTTCATCGCTCTATCTGTAGATTCGACTTTTTTGGCGGCATAGATATCCGAAACACCGGCCACCTCGGCTATGGCCGGATAGAGAAGTGCGGCCGCCTCCGGGGGAGTGGCGTCCATATCGACACAGGATATGACACGGGCCGCTTCGTGCATTATACTCTCGGCACAATCCCTCCCGCACTCCAGAACTTTCGTCACTCTCAGCGACTGATTGTATAGACAGAGCATACACTCCGGCTGCATCTTCATCACAGACCTCCCGAAAAATTTCGCTATGGTATCATTGCGGGATGAAATCGACGCTGAAACAGATAGCAATCATAGGTCCCACAGCTTCGGGAAAGAGTTCGCTGGCTATAGAGCTGGCACAGGAGTATGGAGCCGCCATACTCTCCCTCGACTCACTCTCCGTCTATAGAGAGATAGATATAGCTTCGGCCAAACCCACTCCCGAAGAGAGAGGGGATATTCCGCACTACGGCATAGACCTGCTCGAGCCGGATGAAAAGTTCGATGTGATGAAGTTCCTGGAGTTATACGGGGAGGTCAGGGAAAGGTGCGAGAGGGAGGGGAGGCCACTCATAGTGACGGGAGGAAGCTCCTTCTATCTGAAAATATTGATCGAGGGTATAAGCCCCATGCCCCGAGCGGGGGCGGCAAGTGTGGCCGCGACCGCCCAATTGATGGGCGATTTGGCGGCAGCCTATGCGAAACTCTCCGAAATAGACCCCGTATATGCGGCGAAGATATCCGAAAACGACAGATACAGGATAGAAAAGGCTCTGCTGATATTTTTCGAAACCTCTCTTCCTCCGACACTCTATTTCAGGAAAAATCCTCCGATATCGATAGTCGGGGATGAGCTTCCCATTTTCGAGATAGAGATAGAGAGAGCGGCACTCAGAGAGCGTATCGCCCTCAGAACCGAAAAGATGTTCGCTGACGGGCTGGTGGATGAGGTTTGCGAGCTGGAGTACAGATATGGCAGGGCACCCAACTGTATGAAAGCCATAGGCATAAGAGAGGTACTCTCCTATCTCGACGGGGCTCTTGGCTATGAGGAGACGAGAGAGAAGATAGTCGTCAATACCGCTCGACTCGCCAAGAGACAGAGTACATTCAACAAAAGTCAGTTTCCGGGTAGAACGAGTGCTCCAAAAGAGAGGCTGAAGGAGTCTATAGCCCCTCTCCTCGATTCTGCCCGATGACCTTCGCCATCCCTTCGAAGAGAAGTTTCTCGTCGTAGAGGGCCCCATCGATAATATCGGCGAGCAAAGCGCCGTCTCCCCCGCATATGTATATGCTTTGCTCATCCTCGGCTATCTTGGAGACGAGTGCTTTCAGAGTCGCGAGGATACCGAAATTGAGTTGTGCACAGGTCTCTGTAGGCAGATTGGAAAAGTCGATCTCCATCTCCGTACATCTACAGCTTAGAAGGGGGGATATCTCCGTATAGGCTCTCTCGAGAGCTTTTATGCCGGGAATTATGGTTCCGCCGGCATACTCTCCCCCTCTTACGATATCCACGGTTATGGCACTGCCGGCATCGATATATATACCGTCACCCCTGCTCAGGCACAAGGCTCTTCTGTCGGCTCCCATACCGGTGTAGAATCCGGGCATCTTCAGAAGAGGAGAGATATCCCTCCATCGGGGGATAGAGGCGGCTTTGGGCGCAATGGCGCTATTTACGCATATATAGTAGAGCTCACTATCGCGATAGCGTAGGAGTATCTCTTCGCAGCGGACTATCTCGAGCCGGCCGTTTTCCAATATATGGGCGTGTGTATTGCCTATATCGAGCAGAATCAAGGTCTTCCCCCGTATCTGTGCCGCAATATATAAAAGAGTGTCAGAAGCGCTACGAATACCAGAGCTATCAGAGTGGCATCGTGCAGGTAGGAGGAGAGCCTCTCCTCGTTCGCTCCGAGAAAGTAGCCCAGCAGGGCAAGTACGCTCACCCAGATTCCCGCTCCGAGAGTGGTATAGAGAGAGAATTTTGCCACGGACATGGCCGCAAGACCTGCCGGTAGCGATATATACTGCCTGATACCAGGAATGAGTCTGCCGTTGAATGTGGATATCTCTCCATGCCTCCTGAAGAAATCCTCCAGTTTTTGCAGACTCTCTTCTCTGAAAAAGATATATTTACCATATCTGCCGATGAATCCTCTGCCGAAACGGAAAGCGAGCCAGTAGTTGAAGAGTGCACCGGACAACGAACCGGCGACACCTGCGGCTACAGCCGCATAGATATTCATCTCTCCCCCGAAAGAGAGATATCCTGCGGGTATCATCACCACCTCGCTGGGGAAAGGGAAAAAGCTGCTTTCGAGAAACATGGCGAAGAATATACCGGCATAACCCAGTTCGTTCACCATATTCACGACATAGATCACAAAGTCATGGAACATATCTTTTCCTCTCATGGAGAAGAGGGGGAGAGGGTGTCACTCCTCCTTGAAGGCTCCTATGGAGGTGAGTTTTTCGTATCTCCTCTCGAGAAGCTCCTCCTTGCTCAGTTCGCGCAGGTTCTTGAGAGCCTCTATATAGTAGGCCCTGACGGCATCCGCGGCACTCTCTTTGTCTCTATGGGCACCTATTAGAGGCTCGTCTATGATATCGTCTATAAGTCCATGCTCCATAAGGGCGTCGGGAGTTATCTTCAGAGCCTTCGTGGCCTGCTCCACCTTGGAAGGGTCGTTCCAGAGTATTGCGCTGCACCCTTCGGGAGATATTACGGAAAATACCGAGTATCTCATCATCGCCAGACGATCCGCCACCCCTATGGCCAGAGCACCGCCGCTTCCACCCTCTCCTATGACAATGGATATCATCGGTACCCTCAGACCAGAGAATTCGAAAAGATTTCGGGCTATCGCCTCGCTCTGTCCTCTCTCCTCCGCCCCGATTCCCGGGTAGGCACCCGGAGTGTCTATGAGCATTAGTACGGGAATATCGAACTTTTCGGCCATCCTAGCGGCACGCAGGGCCTTTCTGTAGCCTTCGGGATGGGGCATACCGAAGTTTCTTCTAAGCTTGTGTTTGGTCCCTCTACCCTTCTGCTCGCCGATAAGTATGGTCTTTTGCCCCTCTATCCAGCCCAGATAGCAGAGAATAGCGGGGTCGTCCCTATACATTCTATCGCCGTGAATCTCCTGGGCATCTTCCATCAGAAGTCGGATATAGTCCAGTGCGTAGGGTCTGTCGGGATGTCTTGCGAGCTGCAGTTTCTGGTAGTCGTTGAGAGATCCGAAAAGCTTGTTCACCTCTTTTTCGAGATCTTTTTCGAGTATCTCGATAGCGGCGTCATCTCTTCTGGCCTTCGCAGATTCGATGTCGTCCTGTATCTCCTGTATGGGCTTTTCGAAATCGAGATATGTTGCCATCGCTCTCTCTTCTACAGCTTTTTGAAGATTACGACGCCGTTGGTTCCGCCGAATCCGAAAGAGTTGCTCATGACGACCTTCAGCTCGGCATCTCTGCTCTCGTTGGGCACATAGTCGAGGTCGCAATTCTCATCGGCTGTCGTATAGTTGATGGTGGGCGGTATCACGCCCCTCTCCATCGCGCTTAGAGCCACTACGGCCTCGATCGAGCCGGCCGCTCCGAGGCAGTGGCCTATCTGCCCCTTCGTAGAGCTTACCGGAGGGCAGTTCTCCCTGCCGCCGAAGAGCTCTTTGAGTGCGGCGGTTTCATTCTTGTCGTTTATCGGTGTAGAGGTACCGTGGGCATTGACATAGTCCACTTTCGGTCTGCCGGCCATCTCGTATGCCGCTCTCATCGCTCTGAGAGGGCCGTCCATCGTCGGTGTGGTGATGTGGTTGGCGTCTCCACTCTCTCCGAAGCCTATGATCTCTCCGTAGATTTTGGCTCCCCTCGCCCTGGCAGCCTCGTACTCTTCGAGTATCAGCGCACCCGCTCCCTCACCCATGACGAAACCGTCTCTATCTCTGTCGAAGGGCCTGGAGGCGCTTTTGGGGTCGTCGTTTCGCGTAGATAGAGCCTTCATCGCCGCGAAACCTCCCACACCTACACCGCATATGGCGGCTTCGGCACCGACTACGAGCATTCTGTCGGCTCCACCAGTCAAAATCGTTTTAGCCGCTTCGTTGATGGCGTGTGTACCTGCGGCGCAGGCGGTGACGGAACCGAGGTTGGGACCTTTGAGGTTGTGGGCGATGGAGACGAATCCTCCGAGCATGTTCGCCAGTGCCGAGGGGATGAAGAAGGGCGATATGCGGCGGGGACCTCTCTTCTCCAGAATGACGGAGTTCCTCTCTATGGCGATGAGTCCGCCTATACCCGATGCACAGCTCACCCCGAATCTCTCGCGCTCCACATCTTCCCCTATACCCGAATCCTCCATCGCCTCCGCGGCGGCTTTGAGCCCGAGCTGTATGAAGCGATCGGCCTTCTTGACCTCTTTTGCATCCATTACGGTAACGGGATCGAAACCTTTTACCTCACCGGCTATTTGGACGGAAAAACTTTCGGCATCGAAAAGTGTTATGGTGTCGATACCACACTCTCCGGCGACAATGGCATCGAAAGCCTCCCTGCGATTGTGCCCTACACTGTTTATCATCCCCATACCCGTCACTACGATTCGTTTCACACTCGGCTCCTCTTCTGCGTAATAGATGGAAATCTTCCGGAGGCTCGGATCCGAAAAACTTCAATCTCTCACGCCACTTTGGGGGCGGTGCCGTTGCACCCCTCCCCCGTGGGCGAACTATCTGTTCTCTTCTATAAACTTGACGGCATCGGCGACAGTAGCGATCTTTTCCGCCTCTTCATCGGGGATTTCAATATCGAACTTCTCTTCGAGAGCCATTACGAGCTCGACCACATCGAGACTGTCGGCACCGAGATCTTCTACGAATTTGGAATCCTCTTTCACTTCATCGGGGCTTACATTCAGCTGCTCCACTACTACCTCTTTCACTTCATCGAGAATAGCCATTGTCACTCCTCTATTTTAAATTATGGCAGGAAGTATATCAAAACTTATATAAAAGCGTAGGCAGGCTACTTCGCCCCCTTTTTGAAAGGCTTCAGGTTGCCAATGCGAGAGGGAGTATTCTCTTGCACCTGCGCTTCATTTTCCGTTTCACAGCAGTTGAGCAGAGACTTCTGCGGTCTGCGTATGAAGTCGTATCCATGATAAATGGTATAGAGCCCATACATGACCACGACTATGGAGGCCAAATTTATCATGATCTGCCTCAGAGAGCTTTTCGTGAAGAGGGATGTGAAGAGCCCCAGCCCCATCAGGGCGGGTATCGTACTCAGACCGAATATGAGCATGACGAAGGCTCCCAGAAGAGGACTGCCCGTACTTGCCGCCTCCACCGCGAAGAAGTAAACCAGACCGCAGGGCAGAAGCCCGTTCAGGAGCCCCAGCATATAGAAACTGTAGAGCGAAGAGTCTCTGATGATATATCTGAAGGCGTTACTGTACCAAGAGCTTCTGGAGAAGCTGTGTTCGAGTCGGGTGAGAAACTCTATTTTGCCTATGAGCGAGAGCCCCGCCAATATCATGAATATACCTGCCGCTATAGTCATGATTCCGGTGGCATAACCGCTAATCCTAGCCACCCCGCCGACAGCCCCGAATATCGCTCCGAGCGTTACATAGGTACTTATGCGTCCCAGCGAATAGAGGGTGTGGGCCATGATTTCACGGGCTTTGCTCCACTTTCGATCTATCTTGGAAGAGGAGTAGGCTATGACGATACCGCCGCACATCCCCAGACAGTGACCAAACGATCCGAAAAAGGCAATCATCACAATCGCAGCTATATCGATTCCGCCCATCTCACACTCCGAGAAGTTTTTTGCGTATCTTGGGATTGCTCAGATTTTCGCCTCTGAGCATCCTGAGCCTCATCTCTTCGAAATCTATACACTCACCGCATCTATGCTCTCTGGCACCGAAACCGTAGTGCATGGCGGTGGAGTCTCTGACTCCGTACCAGGCCTTCTTGGCATCGATCCATCGTTTCGTATCGATAGTATGGACCCACAAAACCGCTCTGTCGGCGAAATCTTTGCCTTTGAGCCACAACACCATACAGCCTGGATCGTCGAAAAACCATGTCCGGCCGTCGGGCGCCACCACCTCGGCGGCGTTTCTCTCTGTATGTATGAGCATCTTGCACTGGGTATCGTTCGTGAAGCCGAGTTTGATCGGAAGCGCTTTGAAAGCGCTATTGTTTTTCACAATCGTCACGGGCTGTTCCTTTTGCACGAGGGAGGTAAGCACTATGACGAGTACAGCGAGAAAAAGTACTGTAGTGATAAAGGGTACGACTCTCTTTTTCATCTTTCGGTAAACCTTTTCGAGGAATATATCTCGACCGCTCTTTCGCGGTTTCGATAGAGGATGCGATTGTATGACAGTTGTGTTAAAGTTCTGTTAAACATCGGCGAGCCTTCTTGCGCTGAAATCGAGAGAGACATCCGTCCCCTCTCCCTTGCGGGAGACTATCTTGAGCCCTATCTTCTCATCGTCACAGTATCTCTTGACAATAGAGAGGCCGATTCCCTCTCCCTCTGCCGAGCGGTCGCTCTGATAGTATCTCTCGTAGATATGCAGTATTTCGTTCTCGTCCATACCTATGCCGTAGTCTCTTATATGCAGGATGTCATCTTCGAGACTTACCTTCACGACACTCTGTGCGCAGGAGTATTTGAAGGCATTTTCGAGGATGTTGTCCAGGACCTGTTCGAGTCCTATTCTGTCCGCCTCCACAACGAGACTTCGGGCCTCTATCTCTATGGGATTGCGCTTGAGCTCTCTAAATTGGGCGACCCTCTCATGAAGCAACTGTGCAAGGTCGAATCTCTCCCTCTCGATGGGGGCGATCTCCTTCTTTATGTCGTAGGCGAGTTCTCTGTATAGCTTCTGTAGTCTCTTCGAAGCCCCCTCTATACGCCCGAGTCTCTTCAGATTTTTTTCATCCTTCACTCTTTTTGCGAGCATTTCGCAGTTGGCCTCTATCGTAGAGAGGGGAAGATTTATCTCGTGAAGTACCTCTCTCACGAGATGCTCGAGCCTTCTTGTCTGCCTGTGGTGTTTCTCGAAGAGTAGATACAGAAATATATAGCCTGTCACGAGCGAGGCGGGTACGAGAATCGAAAGGGCGTAGAGATAGTTCGTTTCATCGAAACCATTTTTCACAAGATATAGATAATGTACGAAAAAAAATGCGCTCAGTATCACGAAAAATATGAAGAGCGACCAGAAAAAATCTCTATTCATCGCATCATCTCAAAGCTTTGGCAAAAGCATTTCGCCCTTCATAGGCAAGGGTAAGAATATCCATGATTTCGAAAAAAATCTCTTTCAATGAAAATCCTCCTCTCTCATCGAGCACCCCGAACCAGCTCGAATCTCTTTCAATCCTGTACAGCATAGTAGAGATTGTGGCAAATTATAGAATTTCGTGCAAGACATTCGCCCTTTTCATCCAGTCGTAGAGCCTCTTCCAATCCTCTTCTTCGACCATCTTTTCGCATCTGTCGAGCTCCTCTTTGAAAGACTCTATCGCCTTCATGAGATTGTCTCTATTTTGCCTGAAGACATCTATCCACATATTCGGGGAGCTTTTGGCTATACGGCTCATATCCCTGAATCCGCCACCAGCAAGAGCTATAATGTCTCTGGGGTTCTCCTGCCCCATGACTGCATTGGCCAGAGAGTAGCTCAAGGCGTGCGGCATATGAGAGATAAAGGCCGCGTGCCTGTCGTGTTCGGCCGCATCCATATAGAAAATCTTCATCCCCATGTCGCTGAAGATCTCCTTGGCAGTCTTGCGCTGCATCTCTCCGCTATCCTCGATATTGCACAAAACGACCACCTTCCCTCTGTATAGATCGGGTAGTGCAGCGGAGGGACCGAACTTCTCGGTTCCAGTCATGGGATGCGAGGCGATGAAGTTCTCTCTAATACTCTGCGGTACGGATTCGACTATCAGCTTTTTGGTGCTCCCAAGATCGATGATGGTCGTACGAGGAGAGAGAGCTTCGAACTTCCCGAGAATCGAGATGATCGCATCCACGGGAATGGCGAGGATGACGAGGTCCATCTCGTAGAGATCCGCAAGCTCGTCCGTTATCTTGTCGGCTATACCAAGCTCGAGAGCCTCTATGCAGTGCTGGTCGTTGTGGTCGTAGCCGACAATCTTGCATCCGGGCCGAATCTTCTTCAGCGCCAGAGCGAAAGAGCCTCCCATGAGCCCCAATCCTACGATACCCACCTTCTCTATTTCGATTTTCATAAAAAACAGTCCTTTTTTACCATTATGTATCTTTTATTTTAGTCAAATCAAGGTATTATATTTCTGAAATATCGTCCGCTCCAGTGTGGAGTGTTGATGGTTGTCCCAATCTTTAGGAGAAGGTGAGATGATGCTAAAGAGGTTTTTGCCGGCATTGATAGTGGCGGGAATACAGATGGTATCGGCCCGGGGTACATTGCCTGCGGGAAATGTACCCGTAACGAGTGTGGAGATAGTCGGAATCGACGATACCGACAAACTTATGGAGCTCATTCCCCTCAAGAGGGGAGATATCTACAGTAGGGAGCGCGTAGAAAGGGCGAAAGAGAAGATAATCAAATCTCTGGAGAAACAAGGCTATTATGGTAGTGCCGTAGAGGTGAAGGTAGAGCCCGTAAACGACAGTGTGGCCGTCAGCTTCGATGTAAACAAGGGTGAAAAGATCAAGATAGGTAAGGTCACCTTCGTAGGCAACGAGCATATTTCGGCTTTCGAGCTCGAGAAGACCCTTGTCAACAAAGAGGGAGGTATCCTCGGCTTCATCCCCTTCTTTGGCGGAGGCAAGGCGATGCCCGAGCAGCTCCCCTACGATCAGTTGAGGATACGGGAAGTCTATCTCGAAAACGGCTATCTCGATGTTATGGTGGGTGAGCCGCTGATGAAGGTCGATTTCAGCTCCAACGAAGCCGAAGTCACATATACGATACGCGAAGGAGAGCAATATAGCGTCTCGTCCGTAAATATAAACGGCAATGTACCCGGCCTCGATACCGAAAACCTTCACGAAGAGCTCCATCTCAAAGAGGGAAAACTCTTCGATATCAGAAAATTGAGACAGGATATCAAGGAGATTCATGCGAAAGTGGGTGATTTGGGATACGCCTTCGCGCAGATAAAACCCTCTTTCAAAAAAGATGTCAAGTCCCATACAGTGGCGGTGAGATACAATATAGATGCAGCCAAAAAGGTCTATATAAACGATGTCATCATCTCCGGCAACAAAAAGACCATGGATTATGTCATAAGACGATATATCTATCTGGCACCGGGCGACCTCTTTAGCTATACCGACCTTCAGGATACGAGAAAAGAGCTTCAGCGAACAGGATATTTCGATAAGGTCGTCGTCAAACCGCAGCGCATAAGCGAAGATAGGATCAATATTGTCGTCGAGGTGGAAGAGGCACAAACTGGAAGTATCTCTGGAGGTGTCGGATACGGTAGCTATGACGGTTTCATGATTAGCGGAAGTATATCCGACAGGAACCTTCTGGGAACGGGATTGGCCGGCTCTTTGAGTCTCGATTTCTCTGGCAAATCCCACAACTATGCCCTATCCTTCAGCAACCCCAGAGTTTTGGATAGCCTTTTTAGTCTCTCGTTCGGAATATACAACCAAGAGGATCAATATGAGTATGAGGGTTCCGATGACTATACGGTAGAGAGGTCGGGAGGATGGTTTAGCTTCGGTAGAAAGATCGACAGAAGTATGCATGCGACTATCGGATACAGCTATTCGGATGTGCGCTATAGCGACTACGAAGATATAGTGGATCACCCCGAAACATACGAGTCGTACAAGAAATCTTCTATTATATCCTCGTTCACTTTCGACAATACCGACGACTACTACACCCCGAGAAGCGGTATATATTCCAAGATAAAGCTCGACTATGCTGGATTGGGCGGCGATGCCGATTTCCTTAAAAGTGAGCTTAAATTTGCTACATACTACGGACTTCAGGAGACTATAGATTACGATCTGATACTCAGATATAAGATGAGAGCCGGATATATCAACGACGACGGCTACACCCCTCTGGCCGAGATGTTCTATCTCGGTGGCGCGAGAAAGGGGATTAGAGGTTTTGCACCCGGTTCCATCTCTCCTTTCTATATAAGCAAGGGTGACAAGATCCGCGTAGGAGGCGACCAAATGTTCGTCAACTCCATAGAGGCGAGTGTACCACTAAATATGGTAACGAGCAATATGAGGCTTACCGGCTTCGTGGATTACGGTGCGATAAAAAATACCGTATATAGGAGCAAGGATATTCAAAAGGGCTGGATAGACAGGTACTCCACAGGTGCTCAGATCGAATGGCGTTCACCCTTTGGCCCCATCAATCTGGTCTTCGCCTATCCTCTCAACGACAAAAAGAATGACGACACTTCCGTCTTCGAATTTACCATGGCCAATAAATTCTGATCCTGATGCCGGGAATACCGGCATCTTTTTATGATTTGATAATTTTTTTCCTCTATGCTACAATTCATCGAAAAAAGGGATCTTCTCATGTGTTTCGAAGTTGATAGCTGTCACTATAGAATATTCAAGTCCTCCTCGATACTTCTATAACGACCTCTTGCTATTGTGCTTTTTGGACAGGACAGGGGAATATGCCTTTTTATCCGATTTGGGTAAAATAATAATAAAAGTATCGAAACTTCGGAAGTTTAGAGATACTGTTCGTACATAAAGAAGAGGTAATAATTTATGAAGAGAGATAGAATCGTCATTTTCGATACGACACTCAGAGACGGTGAACAAAGCCCCGGTGCGTCGATGAATACCGAAGAGAAGATTAGGATTGCTTCTCAACTTGAAAAACTCGGTGTGGATGTGATAGAGGCGGGTTTCGCCGCAGCCAGCCCGGGTGACTTCGAGGCTATCAGCAAGATAGCGCAGAAGGTGAAAAACTCCACAGTCTGCTCTCTTGCCAGAGCGCTGGAGAGGGATATCGAAGAGGCGGGGAAGGCTATAGCGGCCGCCCCCAAAAAAAGAATCCACACCTTTATCGCAACGAGTGCGATACATATGGAGTACAAGCTCAGGATGAAGCCCGAAGAGGTGATAGCGAGGGCTGTAGCTGCGGTGAAGTACGCTTCCGAGTTCGTAGATGATATCGAATTTAGTTGCGAAGATGCAGGCAGAAGCGATATGGGATTTCTCAAAGAGATAATATCGGCCACTATCGAAGCCGGTGCCGGCACCATAAACATTCCCGATACGGTCGGTATATTGATGCCCTTCGAGGTAGGCAGGAGAATCAAAGAGCTCCATGAGTATATAGGCGACAGGGCTGTCATCTCCGTACACAATCACAACGACCTCGGTCTTGCTACGGCGAACTCTCTGGAAGCCATACGCAACGGAGCGAGACAGATAGAGTGTACCATCAACGGTCTCGGAGAGAGGGCGGGAAACGCCGCTCTCGAAGAGCTTGTAATGGCTCTGAAGGTAAGAAGCGATATCTACGACAATGTGGAGACATCGATAAATACGAAAGAGATATACCCCACCAGCAGACTCATAGCCTCCATAACCGGTATCGAACCTCAGCCGAACAAGGCCATAGTGGGGAAAAACGCCTTCGCACACGAAAGCGGCATACATCAGGACGGCGTACTCAAACACAAGCAGACCTACGAGATATTCTCTCCCGAGGAGATTGGACTCGATACGAAAGATACGCTGGTCTTGGGAAAACATTCGGGTAGGGCTGCGTTCAGGGACAAACTCGAAAAACTCGGCTTCTCTCTCGACGAAGAGGAGATAAACAGGGCTTTCGAGAGATTCAAGGAGCTCGCGGACAAGAAGAAAGATATCTACGACGACGACCTCAGGGCGCTTGTGACGAGCCAGATGAGCAATATCTCTCAGACTTGGGAGCTCGTGGCACTGCAGCTGATGGATTCCACCGGCGGAGTGCCGAGCGCCGCCGTGACGATACGAAAGAGTGACGGCAGTGAATATACCGATGCCGGTATAGGAGATGGGACCATAGACGCTGTTTTCAAGACGATAGACAGACTCACCCGGCAGCATGGACAGCTGATGGATTATAAAGTGAAGTCGGTATCGAGGGGAAGAGACGCTCTGGCGAGCGTGACCGTTCAGGTAGCCTTCAACGAAGATGAACCGGCGGTAATCGGGCACGGATTGAGCATAGACACGATGCTTGCGAGCGCCAAAGCGTATATAGCTGCGCTCAACAGCTATCTGAGTATGGCGGGAATGCTCAAAAAGAGAAGTGATGCGGACAACTGCAGTACAGTATAAAGAGTATGGAGAGAGTATGGATAGAAGAGATGCAGATGACAGAGAGATGCTCACCATCGCTCTGCCAAAAGGCAGAATCGCCGAAGAGACACTCGGGATTTTCAGTGAAATATTCGGAGAGGATTTCCATTTTGAAAGCAGGAAACTGATACTCGAGAAGGGGGGATTCAGATTTCTGAATGTAAGAAACCAGGATGTCCCCACCTATGTGGAGTATGGAGCGGCCGACCTGGGAGTGGTCGGTCTGGATGTGATAAGCGAAAAGGAGCTCGATATAATAGACCTTCTCGATATGAGACTCGGACGCTGTAAAGTCTCCATAGGTATCAGAGAAGAGGATGAGCTCGACTGGAGACGCCCCGATATCAAAGTGGCTACCAAAATGGTCAATATCACGAAGAACTACTTCGCCTCCAAGGCTGTAGGTGTAGAGGTGATAAAACTCTACGGCTCGATAGAGTTGGCCCCTCTCGTGGGATTGGCGGATGCGATTGTCGATATCGTGGAGACAGGCAAGACTATGAGAGAGAACGGTCTGAAGGTGGCCGAAGATATCATGGACTCGTCGGCACATCTCATCGCCAACAAGAACAGCTTCTACGCCAGAAAAGAGGAGATTATATCGATATACGAGAAAGTAAGAGATGTTGTTTCATCCAAATGATTTCGAAAACAGTCCCGAAGCCCTCGATATATATGCCGATATAGAGGATATGACGGGGGTTGCGCAAGCCGCCCCCGAACTCTACGCGCACTATCTGCTGACTCTGCAGGAGAGAGCTTTCGATTCGCTCCTGGACATAGGTTGCGGAAATGGGGAGTTTCTGGCGTCCATCGCGGGAGCTTTTCCAGAGAGCAGACTTGTGGGGGTGGACCTCAGTCCAGCGATGGTGGAGAGGGCGAAAGAGAAGGGGGTCGATGCCAGAGTGGCGGATATATGCGAGATGGAAGAGAAGTTTTCCGTACTAACCGCCATTTTCGATGTGCTCAACTACATCACTCCCAGAAGACTCGCGGAATTTCTCTCCTGTGCGGGAGAGAGGATGCAGGAGGGTGCTCTCTTCCTCTGCGATATCAATACGATATACGGTTTCGAAGTGGTAGCAAACGGAGCCATGACAGCCGAAGACGAAGATAGATTTCTGGCTATAGACAGCTACTACGACGATGGCATATATCGTGCGGATTTCACACTTTTCGAAAGTGCCGGCGGGGGTCTCTACCGCAAAAGGAGCGGAACGATACATCAGTTTTACCACTCACCCGAATCGATAGCCCGGGCGGGGGGATTGAGACTGCTCTCATCGACGGATATAAGACTCTATGCAGAGGAGCCCGACAAGCAGTTTCTGGTTTTCGAAAAACTGTAGTGCAGGTGCATCTACGGGAGGAGGCAAGTGAAGAGAAAGGCTTTGTTCAGAGCCTTGAAGTATAATAACGGCAAATCAATACAAAGTGGAGAAGATTTATGGAAGCGATAGCGGGAAAAGAGGAGTTCAAGGCTCTGGTGGAGGAGATTGAAAAGTCTCCGGGATACAGGAAGGCACTGGCTTTCGGAATAGCGAGGGTGGATAGAGGTCAGAAAAATGCCGACAAGGTCCTGCAGGCGAGTTATGCGATTGTCAACTGGAACGAGAATTTCGGTTCGGCGGCCATATTCATAAAGGCTCTGCAGGAGGCAGGTATCGCCGTGGATTTCGGAGGGAGTGAATTTTGTGCCACTCTCAACGACGCTTTCGTCTCGAATGCGACCGCTCTCTTCGCACCCTATCTCGCCGAGGCGGTGGGTGAGGCTCACAAAAATGTGCAGGTAATCAAGAGACTTTCGGAGATGGAAGATATAGGCAAAGATTTCCGTATCACATTCCTCTTCGAAGATGCCGCACCTGCAAGTGTCGAGAGTGTATATCTGAAACTCTATGCTCTCTCTCTCGGGAAAGCTCCCCTCAGAGGGGTGAATCTCAACGGAGCGTTCGGTATATTGAGCAATGTAGCCTGGGTGGGCAGAAAACCTTATGAGCTGGAATATCTCAGAGAGAACGAGATAGAGATGAAGCTCAACGGTACATTCCCCAATATCGACAGTGTCGACAAGTTTCCGCGCTATCTGCAGCATATCATACCGGCGGACAATACCAGAATACTCGACAGCTCCAAAGTCAGAATGGGTGCACAGCTCGCCGCGGGTACGACGGTGATGCCGGGTGCGAGCTATATCAACTTCAATGCCGGCACTCTCGGACCTGTCATGGTAGAGGGGAGGATATCCTCTTCGGCAGTGGTGGGAAGCGGCTCGGATGTCGGAGGGGGTGCCAGTATTCTCGGCGTACTTTCCGGAACGGACGGCAACCCCATCAGTATAGGGGAGAATACGCTCCTTGGCGCCAACAGCGTTACAGGTATTCCCCTCGGTGACGGCTGTATAGTCGATGCCGGCATTGCAGTATTGGCGGGTACGAAGATCAGAATATCTCCCGATCAGCTCGAGAAGATAAGAGAGGTCAATCCGAATGCCGAACTCGAGGAGAAGGAGATATTCAAGGGGGCAGAGCTTCAGGGGCTCGACGGTATTCACTACCGTATCGACTCCACGAGCGGTGAAATGATTGCCCGCAGGAGTACGAGAGAGATAAAACTCAACGAGGAGTTGCACTGATGGCGGATCTCGAAGATCCGATATACCGCAAGGTCTTTCTGCTGAAGATGCTCAAGAGAGAGAAGGGCGAGAGTATGGATGATATAAAAGCCTCTCTCGCCGATACCGGCATGTTCACCCTCGAAGAGGCGGATAGGCTGCTTGAAAAACTCACGCACGAGGGCTATGTGCTCGGAGGGGAGCAGCTTTCGATGCTCGGAGTGGCGGAGGCCAAAAAAGCGGAAGAGGAGTTCACACTGTGAGAGTCGATAAGTGGCTGAGTAGTGTAAATGTGGTCAAGCGCAGGACGATAGCCCAGGATATGGTCAAGAGCGGCGTAGTCTTCGTAAACGGCAAGAGAGCGAAACCCGCCAAGGATATCAAGGTGGGCGACCGCATAAGGATAGAGTATCTCAATGGAAAAAAGGAGTATGAGGTACTCGCCATACCCACTACGAAGACCGTTCCCAAAAGCAAAAAAGATGAGTATGCAAGGGAGCTGTAACCCGATAAAAAGGGAAGCGAACATCGTGATAGCGAAATCGGACATATACTCCGTATTTTGATGGTTCATACCTTCGCACCAAGGAGAGCGAGAAGAAGAGAAGCTGCCTCAAAGGAGCTCCACACTCACCCTAGAGTCCTCTCCATCTCTCCCTCCAAAGAATCCTGCCCGAGCTTTATAGCTACCCATCCAATTAGATAGAAGTCGGGAAGAGATTCGCCAAAGCGATATATAAGGTATAGATGCTATAATATGTTCATTGCACGGAGGAAGTCAGCGGTTCGAGACGAAATAAAATAGATGGAGAAGGAGTTATGAGACTAAAGAATGCTATGGAGTATCTTCAAGAGCACCCAAATGGCAGAATCGATCTTCTATTGGAGAAAGTGGGCAAAGAGACTCTTGAAGAGATTGAATTGGTAGGTATCATACACAGAGGCAAAGAGCATGATGGTGTCTCTAGTTATAAATTTACGCCAACCGGCCGAGAAATATATGCGTTTATGGAACACGACAAAGAGTACAAACCTACATTTTCAGAAAACCTTCAAGCCTTTGTCTCGAAAATTATTTAGAGTGAGTCGTTTTCTCGATGGCTTTTATCTACTATTGGATCCCTACGAAAAGCCATGTTGATCTGCGAGGAGCTCTAAAGGAGAGGGGGGTCTTCTCAAAAAAACGCAGTCTTCCCGATATTGATCCGCAAAAGCGTTTTGATATACAGATCGATATCGATAAAAATGAGTTGAATTGCAATATCAAACTAATGCGCGAGAGTAAGTATTTAAATTTTAGACTAAAGTATGTAAACGACGACTCTAATGGTTTTATCATATATGAATTTGATGATAAAGATAAAAATCTCAACGAGTTATTGCGTATTCAAATTTATCATCTTATCAAAGATTTTTTTCACAGTCATGAATATCATGCTCCAGAAAACGACTGTCAACTCAAGGCATTTGTTTGTGATCGGCAAAATGATATGCCTGCTTGCATGAAACATTATGGAAATCAATTTATAAAAAAATTTGAAGCTTATAAAAAAATTTTTGATGATGAAAGACCAGAAAAGATATGGCAGAGGTTTCTTGAAGATCGTATCTTGAAAAAAGGAGTGGACAAGATTACTAGAGCAGAGAGGATCTTGCAAAATGTACGGGGTGAAATGGTTTATGCAAGGTTCCTGCTGAGCTCCATGTTTCACTATAGAGATATGTATAAAATATATCGGCATATCCGCGCACACTTGAGAGTTCTAGAAGATGAATTCGACATGTTACAAATGAGTTATACAAATGTCTTGAGTCGTATGAGTGCTTATTATACCTCTGATACATATAAAGTCCAGATCTATATAGCAATTACAGGAATTGTATTGACCCTATTATCTCTATAGTGCTGTTGATTTTTGCATATTTTACACAAAGCTTGAGCCTCATCTTCTCTTGTTCTCGTCTCTCGATTGAAACTTTTACACATTCGGCAAAAATCAATCTCCTTGGAGCTGTAAAGTCGCCGCTCCTGAAGAGTTCTAATCGTCTTGGGGCCGCGACTTCAGTCGCGGAATCAACACTAAAGTCCATGATAATGTCAAGAAATGTTCGCAAGCGGCATTTAAAATCTCCATCTCCCAATCCTCGGCATACTCCATCAAACAGGTGCCGATGAGTCTGATATAGGAGACATAGGAGGGAAAGAGCTCGTATCTCTTTGTCGATACGCTCCAATACATTGGTGGAGCTGATTTTTCGTTTGTCGATTTGGGGGAAGTGCTAAAACTGCAAAGAGTCTTCCAATCGCTTCGGGATATCGTTGGCCAAATTCATAGATGATGGCTTGAGCGATCATCATCGCCTCTTTTTGCTCTCTTGTAGCCACCATTTGAGCATAGATAGAAGCGGTTCCTCCTTTGCTACGAATCTAGTAAAATTCTTCTGGAAATTTCACTATTGTTCTTCATAGATAGACTTCCTCTCTTTTTGCACTGGGAAGTCTATCTCAAAATTGTAAACTTAAGTGTACACTATCCCGCATCGAAATGAAGCCTTCTGTTGTATCGCCCCCTTCTTATCCACTTCTGACAAGAGAGAGACTTAAGCACTACTTCTCTTTTGTAGGACACTCTCCTACGCTTATACCATTTTTGATCTTTTCGACAATCTTCTTGCCTATTCCTTTTATATTGACAAGCTCCGATACATCTTTGAAGCAGTGCTCCTCTCTATATTTCACTATCGCTTCAGCTCTCTTTTTGCCTATACCCTTGATAGTACTCAACTCTTCAACACCTGCATTGTTGATATCCACTTTCGCAAAAAGAGAAAGTGTAGCTATAGCAAGAACAAAGAAAACCTTTCTCATTGTCTCCTCCTTTTTGATTGTTGCTCGATTATAGATTTGAAATACTTAGAGCTCTCCAAGAAGAGATGATAGAATCTATCAAATTTGCACAGCTATATATAAACCCCTTGAGATAGTCAGATTCAAGCTATGCAACTTTCAAATTTTGTGCATGGGTGATTACTATATCACC
>OFBU01000003.1_pt1 | contig 83947 bp, 72 predicted proteins | sample 1520681 | NCBI WGS metagenome assembly OFBU01 (sample SAMEA3696450, study PRJEB22514) | metagenome | biome: water; feature: marine; material: hydrothermal vent | place: Pacific Ocean | collected 2014-08-16 | depth 1514 m
CGGCGACTAAAGTCGCCGCCCCTGAAGAGTTGTAATCGTCTCGGGGCCGCGACTTTAGTCGCGGATTTAACATCGAAGTCCATATTTGAAATTGAGGATATATTCATCCTCTGGAGTCTTTTTATCTCCCTGCCTGACCTTGGCGCCGTCTGGATTCCTCCCCAGTGCTATGCCGTTTCGCATCAGATATAGTTTTCTCTCCGATTTATCGACGACTACCTTGTCGGCATAACCTTCGACCTTCTGCGAATCCATAAAGGAGGGGAGCCATCCGAAAGATTCGAGCGTTATAGCCACGAATAGTACGAAGGGTAGAAGATATCCGTTCATACGACAGACTTCACACTATGATATGCCCTACGAATTTGGACATATTGTTCAATATCTCTCCACCCATCCTGAAACCGAGTCCGCACGATTCATAGGCGTAGAAGAGTCCGGCCTGATAGCGCCTCCCCTCCGAATCGGAAGGAAGTTCGTAATATCTCTGATAGATAGAGGGGAAGGCTCCGTATTCACCCGGCATATCCACTACCACGCTTCCATCGCCCTCCAATATGGCGACGCTTCCCCCCTCTCTTCCGAAAAAGGGTTTCTTCACCTGCAATCCTCCATCGAGCGCTTCGAAAGAGCTCTCCAGCAAAAGTGGATGCCCAGGATAGAGATCCCACAATATTTTGAGTATCGCTTTGCTCTGGAATATGAGAGTGTAGGCGGGATTAAAGATTATCGCCTTTTGATTTTTCACTATCGAGCCAAGCAGCATAGCGAGATCCGGCTCTTCGAGAGCGATATCTTCCCACGGTATGAGTTTGAACCAGAGTTCGTAATTGACCCCTTCGTAAAAGATACCCTCCGTAGAAGAGAACTCTATCTCATCGATATACGCGAACTCCGTATCGAAACCGGCCTCATCCGCGATAAACTGCAGGAGTTTTACCGTATTCTCCTCTTCGGCATTTCCTCTTACGGAAGTGAAGAGAAATTTCCACCCCTCATACTTCTCATGAAAGCTCTCGACACTCTCTTCGAGCGTGACGATTCGTTTGAAATTCTCCAATATCTTCTCGTACACCACATTGAACTGCCTCATCTCATCGAGTCCGTTCCTCTTGAGCATCGCCCACTGGACTATTGCTGTTTCGAAAAGTGCTGTCGGTGTATCTGCATTGAACTCCAGAAGTTTGATATCCCTGCCGTCTATACCTCCGGCGAGGTCGAATCTGCCGTAGAGATGCCAGTGGATATCGTTCTCCCAACTCCTCTTGACGATATCGGCCAGATTGAACGGTATTCCTATCTCATGCAGCAGATTTTTCTCTATCACATACTCCCCGGCCTCTACGAACATATCGTATAGTTCGTTGCCGGCTTCGTAGTACGCCTCCGCCTCTCTTTCGCTTATCTCCACGACTCTATCCGCGAGATAGGGACTCTCATCCTCGTCCGTATGCCATAAGAAACCCAACTCCTCCAGATATGAATTATCCAGAGCCTGCAACTCTCTGACTCTAGGCATCTCTATCCACCGTACGAGCCTCTATACCTACCAAAAGAAGATTTCGACGAAGAGCCGAAAAAGCCGCTCCTTCTCGAAGCCGAAGAGCTCCTGGAAGCGGAAGATGATTTTTTGCCGAAGCTATTGAGACTTCTACTATAGGTCGAAGGCGACTTGTAACCAGCTCTTCTATTGTGCTGATAATTGGGATTGTTGAACAGCTTGCTGCCTATCCACGACCCTATGATGGCACCTGCCGCGCTGGCGAGGATGGCTTCTCCCAGTCCCATACCACCGCTTTGCTGAGCCACTTGCGCACCATTTTCTTTAGTGAGGTTGGATCTACCTTCATCGATTTTGGCAGCCTCCTGCTTTATCAGTTCGTCCATCTCCTCTCTACTGAGTACCTTTTCCGTGCCATCGAGTTTTTTGAGTATGATTCTCGTCTCTTTGGCGGGAAACTCTTCGACTATCTTGTACTTACCCGGAGCGCTCTCCTCTATGACTACGAATGCCGCTCTCTTTTCGCTTTCAGCGTTTCCTACACCCTTTTCACTCTTATGCTCACAGGCTGTCAAGCCCCCGGCGAGCAGTACTCCTATGCCTATACCAGCCCCTATGGAACTCAGTTTTTTTATATATGTCACGATATTCACTCCATATTTTTATCTATCAGCGATTTTTGAAAAAAGATAATATTGGAAAAAAGAAGAATATTTCTCTATCGGTACAAGAAGGGGGGGTCCCTTCTCGGGTAATCAATCCATCTGCTTGCGCAGGAAGGTGGGCACATCCAAGATGTCCTCTTCATCACCGTCATAACCGCCCACCACTCTTCTACCCATTCCACCGAATTTGGGCTGGTATGGTTGATTGGGATCGAAGGCCTGTGTCTTTTTCGGCTCGTTGACAAGCGTATTCTTAGCTGCAAGGACTTCGGAGGCGACTGCTGCTTTTTCGCAAGCCGGTGCCGAAGAGCTGGAAGCCGGAATAGAATCGGGGTCTTCAAAACCTGTAGCCACGATAGTTATTCTCACTTCGTCTATCTCGAGATCAGCTGTGGTAGTGGTACCGAAAATTACATTCGCATCCTCGTCGGCATGTTCTTCTATAATCGCCATAGCTTCCGAAATCTGCAAGAGCGGATAGTCTGGATGGATATGGAAGTGTACGAGCACACCCTTCGCGCCGTTGATGGAGATATTGTCCAGAAGCGGAGAGTCTATGGCGGCCTTCGCGGCATCGTATGCCGCATTCGAACCTGTGGAGCTTCCAGAACCCATAAGAGCAAGACCCCTATGACTCATGACTGTCTTGACATCGGCGAAGTCGAGGTTGATATCGTTGGGGCCATGAGAGATTATCACATTCGAGATTCCCGTAACCGCCTGGCAGAGTACATCATCGACCAGCCTGAAGCTCTCTTTGAGACCGAGATTCTTTTCGACAATGGAGAGGAGTTTTTCATTGGGAACGACTATTATGGAATCACTCTCTTTTTTGAGCTCTTCCAGCCCTTCCTTGGCGAGTCTCGAGCGTTTACGACCTTCGAATTTAAAGGGATTGGTCACTACCGATACAGTCAGAGCGCCCACCTCTTTGGCCGCCTGTGCTATCACCGGTGCGGCACCCGTACCGGTACCGCCTCCCAAACCTGCGGAGATAAATACGATATCGGCACCGGCAAGCGTATCTTTGAGCTCGCTATAGTTCTCCATAGCCGCTTCTCTTCCAACCTCCGGCTTCATTCCCGCTCCAAGCCCTCTGGTGATATTGACTCCAAGCTGAATCTTCACCGGCGCCTGAGAAGTCGCCAATGCCTGAGCATCGGTATTGGCGGCAATGAGGTCTATGCCACTAACTCCCTCACCGATCATATGGTTGATCATATTTCCACCGCCTCCACCGACTCCGATGGCCTTGATTTTCGCTCCTTCGCTTATACAATCTTCTCTTTCTATTTCGAATTCAAAATTATCCATCATATTCCCCTCTTCTTAGAATAGTTGTTTTGCCCAATTCACTATTTTACCAAACAGATTTCCATTACCCCGATCCGGTACCGGAAGATCCGTAAACTGAATACCCTCTTTGCCAGCTTTTCTCGGCACTGTTTCGGATGAAGCCGAAATTTCGTTTTTGATTACGGCTCTCTCTCTCGTATTGTTGTGTCTATTTTCCGGCACACTGTGTTGTCTGCCCAGCTCTATATCTCTTATGCCTTCTTCACTTATACCCTCTTTATGGTGAAGAAGCTCTTTACTGTTATCTATTTCGTATTGCGTATGTTTACCAGCTTGATATAGCAAAAGCCCGATTACCGTGGAATAGGAGGGGTCCTTGAGCTCCTCGAAAAGACCTCCAAGGCCGTGAGGCATCGCTATGCGCACCGGCATACCGTGGAATACGGCCTGTGCCAACTCCCTTATTCCTCTGAGTTTGGTCATACCTCCAGTCAGAATCACACCGGCACCTATCTGCTCTCTGAGAGCACTCTTATCCAGAGACTTGGAAAGAATCATCAAAGCCTCCTCCACACGCGCAAGTATGACGCTGTGGACTATTTCGAGAGAAATCAGATTTTTACTCTTCTCGTCTCCTATAACGGGGAGCTCTATCGTATCGCTCGAAACCTCCAGCAGATTGCCGTACCTCGTCTTGACATCCTCGGCTATATGCAGAGGAGTGTGCAGTGCCATGGAGAGGTCGTTGGTGATATGGTTGGAGCCAACTCCGAGAAAATCGTTGTAGCGTATGGAGTTGCCCACATGTACGATCATACTGCTGGTCTGTCCTCCCATATCTATGACAGCCACTCCAAGCTCCTTCTCGTCCTCTCCCATCGTGGCTATCGCGGAAGCGTAGCTGTTGAGAACGATACCCTCTATTTCGAGCCCTGCCGAACGAACGGCCTTCTTCAGATTGCTCAGACTCGATTTCTGCGTAATGACGATATTGGTATCGACCTCCATGCGGGTGGCGTTCATTCCGTACGGATCTTCTATGAAATCCTGGTCATCTACCTTGAAATTGTACGGAAGCACATGAATCACTTCGTACTCATTGGGAATATTGGCATTGTAAAGAGCGGTATCCATCACCCTCTTTATCTCTTTTATGGAAATATCCTTATGCGGGATATTCACGATTCCCGATGAACTTTGACTCTTGGCGTATGCATTGGAGATAGATACTGTAGCCAGCGATATGTTGTTGCCGGCTATCCTTCTTGCGTCGTTGAGCGCTTTTTTGATCGACTTCGCCGCAAGCTCTATATTGGTGATTACCCCCTTTTTCACACCATTCGATTTAGCGGAACCATGTCCGGTAATTTTGATGGCACCGAATTCATCGATCTCGGCTATTACGGCCGCCACTTTCGTAGACCCGATATCGATAGCCAAAATAGTCTTAGACAACTCAAATCCCTTTTACAAACTTTTTGACCGTATATTTGGAGGAGAGCTCTTCTATGAGTCTCTCCTCAAATTCGCCCTTCTTGATTCGACCGGCACTCTTCTTTACCAGCATAGACAAATTCTCGTCTCTCTCGCCAATCTTCTGATCGACGATTCTGTAAACAATGCGTTTATCGGATAGCGTTATCATACCTTTTTGTTTATTAGATGTAAATAATTTTTGGAGAAATTGTAAAGTTTCTTTCTCGGAAAGCGGGGGAAGCACCTGTGGATTTCGAAGCGATACGAAATTACTCTCTTTGTCAAACCTCCCGTCACTCTCGAGATACTCTCTCGCCTTTTCATCGAGCCTTTTTCGAACGACAATCTCTCCAAGATCTTTTTCGACCCTCTCTTTGGCCTCGTTGAAATCCATTATCTTCGGCTCCACCACCTCTTCAAGGCGCAGGGTGACATATCTATCGTCGATGGCTTTGGGTTTGACGATACTCCCGATTTCGGCATTGCGAATCTCGTTCCACAAAGCACGGCTCAAGGTCGCATCGTTTTCCGGTAGCAGCACGACTCTATCCGCACTCCTCTTCCCTTTCTTGAAGGCTATATAGTCCAATAGTGCTCTTTTTTTACCCTTTTTGATTCTGTAATCCTTTTCGACAAGGCTCTTGGCACTGGCAAAATCCATCACCTTGCCATCGGCATCGGTATAGTTGTAACTGTTTTTGTCATAGAACTTCTTCAACTCTTCAACGCTGACATTCATATCATCAAGATGGGTTTCGACAAGCGAGAGCCGATACTTTTTGGCGCTCATATACTCACTCTTGTGCTTTTTCCAATAGCTTTCGAGTTCACCGTCGGAGAGATTTCCGTCGATATTGGAGGCATCGAGGACGGTATATTGCAATTTGTCACTCACACTCAGAGCCATAGAGAGTATCTTGGCTTCGTACTTGACGGCATCCGCACTAAGCAGCTTCATCAGTTTGGATATTCTTATGTCGTCTCGCAAGATGGCTTCGAAATTTTTCGCCTTCATAGCATTGTTCTGTAAATAGGCATCATAGATTTCTCTACTGAAGACTCCACCGTTTTGAAAAGTCGGAAGCGAAGCTATATAATCGGCAAGCTCGCGCTCGGAGACGACTATGCCGTATTCATTCGCGAGATTGAGCAGATAAGCCTGCATCACCAGAGTGTCGAAAACCTTTTTGACAAGCCCTATCTCCTTGGCCTTGGCCTCATCGAACTGCCCTTTGAAAAGGTCGTTGTACTCTCTATAGAGATTTCTGTAAGTAAAATCGAATTTGCTCTGTGATATCTCTACATCTCCGACTTGCGCTATCGATTCCGCCTTCTTGCCGTACTTATAGCTCCCCCACCCTACGAAGCCGGCACCTATAAACGCTATCGTAGCTATCCAAATCGTGACTACGAGATATTTGTTGTGCTTCTGCATCCATGCAATCATGACCATTCTGCCTTGTATGATAAAATTTGCAATATTTTAGTCAAGTTGTCATTAAAGCCGTATTATTTCCACAAAGAGTATAAAATCGAAAATCGAAAGGTTCGCAAAATGAAAAAAAACAGGAGAAAGAGAGATTCCAACGAAACGATAGCGCAAAGAGATCTCAGTGTGATATGGCATCCCTGCACACAGATGAAAGATCATGAAAAACTTCCCATGATAGCGATAAAAAAGGCTAGGGGTCCATATCTCTACGACTTCGACGGAAACAGATATATAGATGCCATAAGCAGCTGGTGGGTCAATCTCTTCGGACATGCCAACGAAAAGATAAACAAAGCGGTCAAATCGCAACTCGATCGGCTCGAACATGTACTGCTCGCCGGTTTCACACATGAGCCTGCGCTCAGACTTGCCGAAAAACTGGTGGAGCTCACTCCCAAGGGGCTGGAGAGGGTATTCTTCGCGGACAATGGCTCGAGTGCCGTGGAGGTGGCACTGAAGATGAGCTATCACTACCACAGGAATCTAGGCAAGGAGAGGGAGCTCTTCCTATCTCTGAGCAACAGCTACCACGGAGAGACGATAGGAGCCCTGAGTGTAGGCGATGTCGGACTCTACAAGGAGACCTACGAGCCCCTGCTCATAAAGAATATTCAGACTCCCGTACCCGAAGACGAGAGTCAAGAAGCTACGAAAAAGGCCCTCTACGCTCTGGAGAAGATACTCGCAAGAGACGGCAAAAGGATTTCCGCCATGATTGTCGAGCCTCTCGTACAGGGGGCCGGAGGAATGCATATCTACTCTGCCGACTATCTGAAGGAGGCCAGAAAGATGACCGAGAGTTACGGCATACATCTCATAGCCGACGAGATAATGACGGGGTTCGGCAGGACAGGCACTATGTTCGCCTGCGAACAGGCGGATATAGTACCGGACTTCATGACACTCTCCAAAGGACTTACGGGTGGATATATGCCTCTTTCCACCGTAATGATGACGGAGGATATCTACTCGGCCTTCTACTGCGACTATTCGCAGAGAGGGAAAAGCTTCCTTCATTCACACAGCTATACCGGAAATCCTCTTGCATGTTCGGCCGCACTCGCGACACTCGAAATTTTCGAAAAGGAGAATATTCTCGAAAAAAACAGAAAAAAGAGCGCCTATATCTACGAAAAACTGAAAAAGTTCAGGAAGCTGGAAAATGTAGAAAAGATAAGAAACATAGGGATGATAGCCGCCGTCGAACTCTCCGGATACTCCGCCGACAAAAGGGTCGGTCTGGAGGTTTACAAATACGCTTTACGAAAAGGGGTGCTTCTAAGGCCTCTTGGAAATGTAATCTATTTCATGCCGCCTTACATTATAAAGAGAAAAGAGATAGACAAAATGATGGATACCGCTTACAGAGCGATTGAGAGGCTGACGAAAAAGTAGTCGCGCACTACTCGAGCTCTCTCTCCCTGTTGGCCAGATAGCGCGCGATACCTTCGGCTATGCCACGGGCCATCAGATCCTGATAGACTGGGTCGAAGAGTCTCTTCCTCTCCATAGGATTGGTTATATATCCAGTCTCTATCAAAATCGCCGGCATCTCGGCACCCACGAGGACCCAGAAGGGAGCGGGGCGTATTCCTCCATCCTTTACATTTGCATATCTGCTTCTAAGATATGAAAGCATCTGTTTTTGTACATCGATTGCCAGTTTGTTGGATAGAACTATTTTGGGCCCCGTATATATCGCGTTGAGAATGACATTTTTGCTCAATCTGTCTTTTTTGTTCAAAACCACGCTGTTTTCTCTCGCCGCCACTCTCTTGGCTCTTTCGTTTCTGGTAACCTGCAGAAAATATGTCTCCACACCATGGCTGATATTCCATTTCCTCTTCGGTACGGCATTGGCGTGGATGGATACGAATATGTCTCCATGTTTTTTATTGGCGAATCTGGTGCGTTGCGGCAACTCCACGAATCTATCGGAACTTCTCGTCATCAGAACATCGAAGCCGAGATTTTTCAGATGTCTTCTCAGGCGCAGAGCTATCTGGAGTACCGCATTTTTCTCCATGGCTCTTTTGTCGGTTCCTCCAAGAGCACCGCTGTCATGACCGCCGTGACCGGGATCGACAACTATCCTATAGTGCCCTTTCGGACGAATCGTCCCGGAATTTTTCATCAAATAGCTACCAGGCACCCTTTCGGTTCCGAAGAGTTCTTCACCGCTATAGAGCACCTCGTCCCTCGATTCTCGCGGAGCTTTCGAAACATTCTTTTCGGACAAAGAGGAGAAGAGTTTTTTGATGGAGCGCGTATCTTCGGTACTTCCCGGCGGCAAACTAATGAGATATCTATTCGAATCGCTTTTGTAGCTCTGCATGTTGTAAGCTTTTCGACTCTCGAGCACCACTCTGGCAACTTTTTTTCTATACTGCGACGAGCGAATGGCTATAAGCTCTCCGCCATACTCCGGTTTGGAAAGCGGATCTTTCAAAGCCAAAACGGTATCTGAAAAATCGAAAACATAACGGATACTTCTACGGCCGCCCAGCTTGAAGGCGTGGATCTTGCTCTCATCTAAAGCTTTGGCAAACTTTATCGTCAATTTGCCATTTGCAATCTCCATCTTCTCTATCTGGTTTAGATTGGATGCCGACAATAGCAGCGAGTGCAACACGATAAGAAAAAGTACTTGTTTCAATCTCGAATACAAAACGCCCTTACTCTCCATAGATCAATTTATCCATCAGCTCTTTGACGCTGATGATTTCGTTCAGTCTGTAGCCGTTGGCACCGGTGAAGAAGAGTCCCGTATCCTCTTTCCCCTCGAAGGCATCACTGAGACGGTCGGCTATGCAGTAACCCACCACTTTGGCCTCCTCTCCTCTGTGACAGGGGGCTACGCAGTTGGATATACAGGCTATTTTGGGAGCTTTGCCCTCCTCTATCAATCTATGCAGCTCGCTCTTGACCCCTCTGGCAGGATAGCCGACAGGCGACTTGAAGAGTCTGATATCCTCCTCTGTCGCATCGAGAATCTTCTTTTTGAAGATATCGCTGGCGTCACACTCGTGGGTACCTATGAATCTCGTACCCAGCTGTACACCCGAAGCCCCGAGCTCCATCATCCTGACGATATCGTCTCTATCCCAGATACCGCCGGCAGCTATTACGGGAATATCTCCCCACTTTTTCGCCTCTTCTACCACAGGAGGCAAAATAGCTTCGAGCTGATTCTCGGCCTTGAAACACTCTTCGTATTTGAATCCCTGATGACCGCCGCTCAGCGGTCCTTCGACAACCACCGCATCGGGCAGTCTGCCGTGAGCCTTCTCCCATCTGCGACAGAGTATTCTAAGAGCCTTTGCGGTAGATACGATGGGCACGAGTGCCACATCGGGAAAGTCCCTAGCCGCTTCCGGCATACTCAGAGGCAGACCAGCACCCGTGATTATGATATCCGCTCCCGCTTCGCAACTGTCTCTCACCACTCTGTCGTAGTCGTTTATCGCATAGAGGACATTCACGGCCAGAGGTCTATCGCCACATATCTTCCTGGCATTTTTCATTATTTCGAAAAGTGCTTTCGTCGAATAGAAATTTATCGCTTCGTATGGACGGCCGTCTCCCATCACCTTATCGGCAAACGCTCTGTCGTGATAGACTCCCGTACCTACCGAGCTGACCACTCCAAGGCCGCCTTCGGCACTGACTGTGCCCGCAAGCCTGTCCCACGATATTCCAAGTCCCATTCCACCCTGTACTATGGGCTTCTCTATCAGATGTTTGCCGATTTTCAATGATTTGAATTCCATACTACTCTACCTTCGCTTTTACGAATTTTCTCTTTCCTACCTGAAGTATATACTCACCACTCCCGAGCTTGAGCTGTTCATCCGTAATCTTCTCTCCCCCTACTCTCACTGCGCCCTGTTTTATATCTCTTCTGGCTTGGGATGTAGAGGGCTCTATTCCACCCTCGACGAGAGCCTTGCATATCCATATTCCGCTCTCGAGAGATACTTCCGGTATATCCTGCGGTATCTCCTTCGCCTTGAAGAGAGAGTCGAACGCCGCTTTCGCCTCCCTGGCCGCCTCTTCATCGTGGAAACGGGCCGTAATCTCCAATGCGAGCGTCTCCTTCGCACTTTTGGGGTGCAGTCGGCCGGCGGCCACTGCACTCTTCATCTCCTCTATCTCTTCGAGCTCTCTATCGCTGAGAAGTTCGTAGTATCTCCACATCAGCTCATCGGAGATAGACAATATTTTGGCATAAATTTCCTTTGCCGGTTCGGTTATACCTATATAGTTGCCCAGAGATTTGCTCATCTTCTGTACACCGTCGAGCCCTTCGAGTATCGGCATCATAAGTACCGACTGCTCTTTGCCTACACCGTATGCTCTTTGCAGATGTCTGCCCATGAGGAGGTTGAATTTCTGATCCGTTCCGCCCAGCTCTATATCCGATTTCAGAGCTACACTGTCGTAACCCTGCAAAAGAGGATAGATGAATTCCGATATCGAGATACTCTGTCCCGCCTTGTAGCGTTTCTCGAAATCGTCTCTTTCGAGCATTCTGGCGACATTGAACTGTGTAGTCAGCTCTACGAGCCCATCCGCACCCAGTTCATCGAGCCAGCCCGAGTTGAATACCAGCTCCGTCTTTTGCGGGTCGAGAATCTTGAAAGCCTGTTCCTTGTAGGTTTCGGCATTCTTGGCCACACTCTCTCTATCGAGAACTTTTCTCGTTTCGCTCTTGCCGGTAGGATCGCCTATCATCGCCGTGAAATCGCCTATGAGAAGCTGTACAATGGCCCCATGTTTCTGAAAGACGGAGAGTTTCTGCAATATTACGGTATGTCCCAGATGCAGATCCGGTGCCGTCGGGTCGAGTCCGAGCTTTACATAATATCTCTCACCCTTCTCGTAATACGAGCGTATCAGACTCTCTATCCTCTCTCTATCGATAATTTCGGCGGCTCCACGCTCTATCTCGGCAAGTGCTTTTTCTACCATTGTCTATCCTCCGTTATTCTATCTTAAGCGACTATTTCGAATTGTACGCATCATCCAGAGCGACTATCTCTATCAGTTTGAAGCCCCCGGAAATCTCCGCGGCAATCTCTTTTTTGGCAAGATGTTCGGACTCCACCTCTATTTTGCAATACTCCGCACTCTCGGCACTATTTATCCCCATCTCTATACCGAGTACATTTATATCGAGTTTCGATATTTTCGATAGAAGTTTAGCCAATACTCCCTTTTGATTCTGTAATGCCACTATCAGACGGTATCTGCCGATTTTGTTTTTCCGCCACTGCACGAAGAGCATCGGCTCGCCTTCTTTCATCATCTGATAGGCTTTGCGACAGAGTTTATGGTGTATAATCGCTCTGTTTCGTCTATAGAAAGCTACGATATCGTCACCCGCTTTGGGATGGCAGCAGAAGTCGAACTCCACCTTCTCTATCGCTTTGTTACTGAAGAAGATAAAGTGCTCGAGCTCTTTGACATAGGGTTTGCGATAGCCTCTCTTGAGCAACTCCCAGATTCGCACCTCTTTGATATGTGCCAACTTGGCTATCTTGCCTATCTTTTCGCTCAGAGCGTCCATCCGCTCCGAAATCCTATAGACACTCTTTTTGAAACCACCCTCTTCGGCCAGCCTCTCTATCTCCTCTCTGTCTCTGTCGAATATCGTCGAAAGGATATTGTATGCGGTGAGCTCGTTGACCTCTCTTATTCTCTGCCTGCATCGTATCTTTATCCCCTCCTTGGCTTTGGAGGTCTTTACCGTATCTACCCACGAGCAGTGCAACACCGGCTCGTCCGCAGTCACTATTCGCACGATATCGCCATTTTTGAGAATGGTGAGCAAAGAAGCCTTCTCTTTGTTGATGACGGCACTGGTAGCATTGTCGCCTATCTCGGAGTGTATCATATAGGCAAAGTCGAGTGCCACCGAGCCCTTGGGTAGAGTGAAGTAGTCCCCTCTTGGCGAAAAGACGACGATATCCTCGCTGTAGAGATCGTTTTTGGCCATCTCGTAGAACTCCTCTATGGAGTCGTCCTGATAAGGCAGACTCTTGAGCCAGTCGAGATTGAAACTCTTCAAACCGCCCTCCTTGTATTTCCAGTGGGCGGCGATGCCATATTCGGCAATTTTGTGCATCTGCCTCGTTCTTATCTGGGCCTCCACGATACTCTCGTCGTCGAAAAGCGTCGTATGGATGGTCTGATAGCCATTGTCTTTGGGTATGGCCACATAGTCTTTGAAGCGGGATATGAGAGGTGTGAAATCCAGATGCAAGGCACCGAGCACCTCGTAGCACTCGATGGGCTCTCTGACTACTATCCTTACGGCGAGCAGGTCGAGCACCTCCTCTATACTTATACCTTTACGGTGCATTTTGAGATATATGGAGTAGTAGTGTTTCATCCTCCCTATCACTTCGAAATCGTCTCTATGAAAGCCTCTTTTATTCAGCGACTCCTTCACCTTGCCTATGAAGCTGTTGAGTCTGATATGCAGACTCTGGTCGTTGGATTTGATATAGTTGTCTATCTTCTCGAAATCTTCGGGATATATATGCATAAAACTCAGGTCTTCGAGCAGATTCTTGATGCGCGAGATACCGAGTCTGTGCGCGATGGGGGCATAGACGACTAGGGTCTCTTCCGAAATTCTCAGCCTCTTCTTCCTAGGAAGCGCATCGAGAGTCAGCATATTGTGCAGACGATCGCAGAGCTTTATCACCAATACCCTCACATCCTCTATCGAAGCTATGAGCATCTTGCGGAAGGTCAGAGCCGATGTTATCAGTCTCTCATCCGAAGAGGAGGGGGCGAGCTCCATCTCCCTTATCTCCACGATTTTGGTCAGCCCTTCGACTATATGATATACATCGTAGCCGAATCTCTTTCGGATATCTTCGGAGCTATATTCGGTATCTTCTACGACATCGTGCAGCAGAGCGCTTATGACCATCACCTTGTCACCGCTTATCGAAGCGGTTATCGCCGCCACGAGTATCGGATGTATCACATAGGCTTCACCGCTCTTTCTAAACTGTCCCTCGTGCGCCTCTATGGCGAAGTGTAGAGCCTCCTCTATCTCTTCGTCGATTTCAATCTGCCGCCCGAGTATCTCTACGGCATCTTCGACACTTTTGAGCCGTTTTATCAGTTCCAGAAAATCGTTCAAAAATCAGCTTCCCATTTCCACTTTCAGTTTGCCTTCCGCTATTTCGTATATAGCGATATCGGTGGCTTTGTGCTTTTTGATATCCATATCCACCAGCGCTTTCGCCCCGGCGTTGAGCTCTTCGGCTCTCTTGCCCACTACTTTGGAGAGTAGATATCTATCGTTGTTGAGTCTATCCAGTGCTTTTGCCGTAACCTGCTCCAATCTCATAATCGATCCTTTCTGACAATTTTATATTTTTCGTAAATCCAATACCGTCGCTACTTCACCACGGAGCAGAGCTCCATATCGCCCTTGATAATATTCAGGAGATTTCCCTTTGCGAACATATTGCATACGACTATGGGAAGTCTGTTCTCCTTGGCCAGGGCGATAGCGGTATCGTCCATCACTCTGATATGGTCGCTCAGGGCTCTGTCGTAACTTATTTCGGGGAGTTTCTTCGCATCCTCGTATCTCATCGGGTCCTTGTCATAGACTCCATCGACCTTGGTGGCCTTTATCAACATATCGGCCTCTATCTCGCTCGCTCTCAGAGTGGCCGCGGTATCTGTCGTGAAGTAGGGATTGCCCGTACCTCCGGCGAAGACCACCACTCTGCCCTTCTCCAGATGTCTCCTGGCACGCCTTACGATAAAGGACTCTCCTATTTCGTGCATCTCTATCGCGGTCTGAAGTCTCGCCTCGAGCCCGATACTCTCCAGAGCCTCCTGTATGGCGACTCCGTTTATGACGGTAGCGAGCATCCCCATATAATCACCGCTCGTTCTTTTGATGATACCGTCTTTCGCGGCGGTGACTCCCCTTATGATATTTCCGCCACCCACGACTATGGCCACCTCTATATCGCTGTTTACGAGACTCTCTATCTCACCGGCTATATACTCGAGTATGCGGGTATCTATCCCGTAGCCATCCTCTCCCGCAAGTGCTTCTCCAGAAAATTTCACCAAAACACGAGTTCTGCTCTTCATCTTCGTCACTCCAATATTTTATCGCGATTATATCCAAAGCTCCATAATCCCAAGATAAGAGCGGCGAATCTGGACAAAAAGCCGATTCTCCCTAGACTCCGAAGCACTATCTCGCAACGATAACAATTTTATCAAAGGAGAAAATTTCACATTTTACGAAGATATCCCTGTCTTTCGGTTATAATTCATCAAAAACAACGGAGTGTAAAAATGAGTTTTTCTACGGCAGATCTTTGCGACTGTAAAGGGGGTGAGATACAGGTAGCCGATCCTATATTCAGACAGTATGGAGGTGCCAAACACTGCTTCGGAAGAATCAGGACGATAGAGCTCGACGAAGACAACAGCGAACTCGTCAAAATGCTTAGAGACGAAGAGGGGTGCGGGGATATAGTCGTAGTCGATGTAAAGGGTGCAAAATGCGCAGTTGTGGGAGATACCCTGATGGGATATGCCCACAAAAACGGTTGGAGTGCCATCGTGATAAACGGCTATGTCAGAGATACGAAAATAACTTCGAATATCCCTGTCGGATTGTGGGCACTGGGCACCTATCCTCTGAAAAGCTCCAAAAAAGCTCCCGCGAAAAGAGATGTGGATCTCACTTTCGCCTCCGTGACTTTTCGTCCGGGGGAGTACCTGTATGCCGACTGTGACGGAATCGTGGTAACGAAAGACAATACTGTAGAACTACGGTAAAATTCTGAAAATAGCAAATGAAGGAGAGTCGATGAGGGCTAAGAAGTACTACAATCCCAAAGGGGAAAATATACTCGATGAAAAAATTTTTGGCGGTTCACCGACGGGGTTTGTCGATTTCAACCGTTCGAGATATAGATGGGATAGCAATATATATGACCTGATGAATGCCAACACATGGTTTCCTTCGGAGGTGAATACCGTCAACGAAAAGAAGAATTTCGAACTACTGACGGAGAACGAGCAGGCGATATACAAGCTCACATTCGCACAGTTGAGTTTCAACGACAGCGCACAGGAGGAGTATCTGAGCGACTTCAGGCGTCTGGCGAACAACAGGCTGGTAAAGGCTGTACTCAGCCTTCAGATTATGCAGGAGGTCAACCATTCCAAAAGTTACGCCGTACTCCTCGATGCCGCGGGAAACTCCGGAGAGGTTTTCGATCTCTATAAATATGACGCAGCACTCAATAGAAAAAATCAGCGTATCGCAGAGCAGTTCGCCAGATATATAGAGGGAGGCTCGGCGGAGAAGATGCTTCTAAGCGCAATGGCCAGTGTGAATCTCGAGGGTATATATTTCCTACTCGGTTTCGCATATATCTATGTACTCGGCGACAAGGTTCCCGGAGCGAGAGATATGATCAAATTCATCGCAAGAGACGAGCTAAATACCCATCTGCCTCTTTTTGCCAATATCTTCAAAACCATACACAAAGAGAACAAAATATCGACCTCTACGATAGACGATATATACGGCATGATAAAAGAGGCTGTCGATATCGAGCTCGAATATGGTAGATATCTGCTGGAAAATTATCCAATAATGGGATTGACAGAAGATCTGATAGAGAAAACTGTTTACAACTATGCCAACGACAGACTCGAAAAAATAGGTTTGGAGCCGATTTTCGAACAATCTTCCCAGACATATCTGCAGAAGCTGGTACAAAAACATCTAAATATGAACGATGTAAGAAGCAACTTTTTCGAAAGCAATGTGAGCAACTATGCCAAATCCAGTATAGATCTGGATGATTTCTGAGTCGAAAATCCGCCCTTCAGACATATGACTATGGGGTGGGACCTCTACTCCTCGGCTTCGAGTATAGCGGCTATCTGCGCGAAACTCTCCACGCTGAAAGTGGGAGAGAAACTCTCTATATCGATATCGTAGTTGTAGCCGTAGCTGACGGCTATGGAGTCCATTCCCGCCGATTTGGCGGCGAGGATGTCGTTGCTCGAATCACCCACCATCACCGCTCTTTCGATATCTACGGCGAGCTCTTTACAACAGTGAAGCAGTGGCAGAGGGTCGGGCTTTTTGAGAGGCAGACTCTCTGCGCCAAGAATCATCTCGAATCTCTCATCGATAGAGAGTCCTTTCAGGATAGGGGCTATGAAGGGCTCGGGTTTGTTGCTCACTATCGCCATACGGTATCCTCTTTTCTCCAGCAGCTCCAGAGTCTCTCTCACCTGCGGGTAGAGTCGGGTGCGTCCGGGCAGATTCTCTCCATAGTGGCGCAGAAATATCTCCATCGCCTCCCGCAAGAGGCTCTCTTGGGGCTCTACATCGAACTCCCTGCATCCGGCAAGCGCCCTTTTTACCAGCATGGCCGCACCGTTGCCTACCCATCCTCTGACAATATCTTCGCAATAGCCTCTCCTGCCGAGTCTGCGCATCGTATAGTCGATGGAGTCCGTCAGGTCTGGTACACTGTCTATGAGTGTCCCGTCGAGGTCGAAGATTATCAAATCCTTCTTTGGCATTGTCTCATCCCTATCACCCCTCGTATCGTCTTTGCAAGCATACTCGGATATAGATAAATATCAAGAGAGTCGCTCGAGGAGTCCCCGGTAAAGAGAAGAGAGTACGGGAGTCTCCAGAGAGAGACGGGAAGCCTCTGTGCAAACATAGCCCGTCAGAGACTCCAATTCGGGCTTTTTGCCCCTTTCGATATCGAGTTGCATGGAGGTTTTGGCACCTTCGGAAACCTGCGATGCCTGTTTCATACTCTTTTGTATCTCCTCCTCGCCTATCTCTATCCCCTTCGCCGACGCTACAGAGGCGACCTCTCTCATAGCCGCCTCCAACTCCTCGCCGTGTCTGTCGTATATCTCCCGCATAGTTTCGCCGTAGAAGGAGGTCAATGTCGCCATGGAAGAGATGAAGATATATTTTCTCCACTGCGCCCGGGCTATATCGCGACTATACTCGTGTCTGAAACCGGCTCTGTCGAAGAGTCGGGAGATATCCGCATATTCCGACGACTCTCTCTCGGCGTCTCCCCAGCATAGCTTGAAGACCTTGCCTCTTTTCTCTATCACACCCGCTCTGAGGATATTGGATACGATATAGATACAGGCCGGCAGGACTCTCGCCTGCGCATAGCGCTCCTGAATCTTTTGCAGCTGCTCCACACCGTTCATCACCGGCAGGATTAGACTCTTTTCGCCCACATTTTCCGAAATGGCATCCAGAGCGCTTTGGAGATCGACACTCTTGACCGATATTATCAGCAGGTCGAATAGACCCAGCCCCGAAGCATCTTCCGTAACCGTTACGGGGTAGAGTCGGGAAGAGCCCTCCTCCACAATCTCGAGCCCCCTCCTGCGCATGGCCTCGGCGTGCTCCCCTCTGGCGAGAAAGTGCACATCGGCTCCGGCCTGAAGAAGCCTGGCGCCCAGATATCCGCCGACTCCGCCACTACCCACTATCAGCAGACGCATTTTACCATCTCTACTCACTATCGTCCCCCACATAGTAGAACTCCGAAAGACCATCCAGAAAATCTTTCAGGATATCGTCGGGACAGCTTCTATATTTGGGGTGGGAAGGGTTGCGGAAGATATCTCTCAGGAGTGAAGAGCCTATCTCTCTATCTACGAGAGCGAAGATGATTTTGAGCTCCTCCTCTTTGAGCTGAAGAGCGATACGAAGCTTTTTGAGAATGAGATTGTTCTCGAGAATCACCTCTTCGTCATCGGCGACTCTCTGGGGGGACTCTCCCCTGCGATAGGCTATGAGACCGTCGAGGAGAGAGCCCAGCTCATCATAGCTCGCCTCTTCATGTATCTTCTTGTCGGGGCGTGCCAGTATGGCATCGAGACGCTCCGCGCTCATAGGATAGTCCGCCAGCTCATATATCCTCATTATCGTCGGTCTGTTGAGAGAGAGTGCCTCTTTCAGCGCTCTGATAACTTCTCCCGCCTTCATCTCTCGCCCTTTTTTATGGAATCGCTCGCCTCGTCCAGGTCTCTTGCCACCAGCATCACGAGCCCGATACACTCTTTGTCTCTGATATTGTGCTTGAGCGACCAGTATTCCGGATTGGTATAGACCAGATGGGACGAGCCGTCGAGTCTGTTGTATATGGCGACCCGTATGGGCATCTCCAGTGCCATCGTCGGATTGCACGATATCAGTTTTCCGGATATTCTGGGGTTGTTTATCTCCAGCGTGAGAGTGGGATAGAGATACTCCCCTCCCTTGGCCGCCTCTCTCTCCTGGTCTATGGTGTAAAGCACTCTGTAGTTCTTCTGCGCAAGTGCCGAGGAGAATCTCTTCGCACTCTGTGTTATATTGTAGTCGCTGTCTCTCTCTTTGAGGAAGCTTCCCCTACTCTGGCCGCAGCCATCCAGAAGATAGGCCATAAAGACAAGTAGCGCCAGAAGCGCCGGTTTCGCCACTCTCACAGCCCCATCCCTATACATTGAATCTGAAGTGCATCACATCGCCATCGCGCACTATATACTCTTTGCCTTCGAGTCTCATTTTGCCCGCCTCTTTGGCCCCACTCTCTCCGCCGTAGGCTATGAAATCTTCATAACTTATCACTTCGGCACGTATGAAACCCTTCTCGAAATCGTTGTGGATGACCGCCGCCGCTTTGGGGGCTGTCGTACCCTTTCGAATGGTCCACGCTCTCACCTCCTTGACTCCGGCGGTAAAGTAGCTCATGAGGCCGAGTTTGTCGAAGCCCTTGCGGATAATCTGGTCCAGACCTGACTCCTCCACACCGAGAGATTCGAGCATCTCTCTCTTCTCATCCTCGTCGAAGCTGACCATCTCCTCCTCTATCTTGGCGCAGAGTTTGATCACCTCTCTGTCGAATTTTGCGGCATAGTCCCGAAGGGCTTTTACATAGTCGTTATCCTCTTCGAGCCCATCTTCATCGACATTGGCTCCATAGATTATCTCCTTGGCCGTAAGGAGTCTCAAATCTCTCTGAAGCTCCCTGTATGCGTCGCTGTCGGCTTCGGGGAAGGTCGATGCCGGATTTTCCGCTTCGAGGTGCTCGAGCAGTTTCCCTGCTATCTCGAGCTGTGCCCTAGCCTCTCTATCGTTACCTTTCGCTCTTCGTGTAAGTGTGGATATTCTCTTCTCCAGAGCCTCCATATCGGCAAGCAGCAACTCGGTCTCTATAATCTCTATATCTCTTACGGGGTCTATCGAGCCCTCCACATGGGTGATGTTTTCATCTTCGAAACATCTGACTATCTGGAGGATGACCTCCGTCTCTCTGATATTGGAGAGAAATTTGTTTCCAAGCCCTTCGCCTCTGCTCGCCCCCTTGACCAGACCGGCGATATCCACGAAATCGAGAGTGGAGTGCTGTATCCTCTCCGGATTGACGATTTTGGCCAACTCTTCCAGCCTCCTGTCCGGTACCGGAACCACCGCTTTGTTCGGTTCTATAGTACAGAAGGGGTAGTTGGCGCTCTCCGCGTTCTGAGCCTTGGTCAATGCATTGAAAGTGGTGGACTTGCCTACATTGGGCAATCCTACCAGTCCTATTCCCAAACCCATATCGATCCTTGATATATAAATTTTTCGCAATTATACCCGATGAGCCTGCATTCACGATTTTTTACAAAAATATCCTTCTATGCTTCGAAGATTGCGGCATTTTTCACTCACCTGTATAAATATCCTGAAATTGTAATCGATATCTATTGTCGCTCTTTGTGAAGAACTCCAAAATTTATAGTAGAATTTCGAAATTCCGAAGCATGGAGAGATGTATGAAATGTGATTTTCTCATCATAGGAGCGGGTATCATGGGACTGGGAGTCGCGAATGCCCTGCAAGGCAAATACCCCTCCGCTTCGATTGTAATCATAGAGAAAGAGCGAAGCCCGGGACTGCACGCCAGCGGCAGAAACAGCGGTGTACTGCATGCCGGCTTCTACTATACCGCCGACTCTCTCAAAGCCAGATTCACCAAAGAGGGAAACTCCGCACTCAAGGAGTTTTGCAAAGAGCACTCGCTCAAACTCAACGAGTGCGGCAAGGTGGTAGTGGCCGCGAACGAGGAGGAGATTGCGACTCTGCTCGAACTATACGAAAGAGGCCTCGCGAACGGGGTCGAGCTCACTGTAGTGGATGAAGAGGAGCTCCGCCACATAGAGCCCAACGCAAAAACCTGCGGCAAGGCACTGCACTCCCCCAATACAGCTACGGTGGACCCGGCGCAGGTAGTGGACAAACTGAAAGATATCGTGCTCTCCCGAGGTGCGAAACTCTACTGCAACACTGCCTACGAGCACAACCCCGCCCCCGGTAGCGTAATGAGCTCGCAGGGGGATATAGATGCAGGTATCGTAATAAACTGCGCCGGACTCTATGCCGACAGGGTGGCGAAGAGTTTCGGCTTCGCTCGAAACTATACGATAATTCCCTTCAAGGGGGTCTATCTGAAATATGCTATGCCCGACAGACCTGTAAAGAGCAATATCTACCCCGTGCCGAAACTGGAAAATCCCTTTCTCGGCGTGCACTATACCGTTACCGCGGATGGAGATATCAAAATAGGCCCCACTGCAATCCCGGCTTTCGGCAGAGAAAACTATCTGGGGTTCGAGGGTATAGAGCTTTCGGATCTGGCCGAGATACTCTACTACGAAAGCAGACTTTTCATACACGACAGTTTCCATTTCCGCTCTCTCGCTCTCGAGGAGTTCAGAAAATATGATCGCGCCTATCTGGCTTCGTTGGCGAAAAAGATGGTACACAGCATCGACGAAGAGGGCTTCGACAGCTGGAGCAGACCGGGCATAAGAGCCCAACTCCTCGATAGCAGAACGCTCGAACTGGTACAGGATTTCGTCGTAGAGGCGGATAGCCGCTCGGTCCATCTGCTCAATGCGGTATCTCCCGCCTTTACCTGTAGTCTCCCCTTCAGTGAATGGATAGTGGAGAACTATATCGACTAAGACACGATGGGCACAATTCTTCCCAAACCCCTTTTCTATTTTTGATCACCTCTTTTTGATGAAAGCCTCCGGGGTGAAACTTCTTCTCACGGTAGGGAGTACGGCCATCGCGTCGGACTCCTTTTCGAAAGGGCCGGCGAGCAGTTTGTTCATTCCATTCTCTTGTACGATTATATAGTCGTATCCGGCGGCTTCGAGGTGTCGTAGCCATGAGCTGTCGGGGGAATCGGAAAAGGAGCCAAGCTGTATATAGTACTCTCCTCTTGCTGCTGTAACCTTCTGTGGGACGGTATAGCAGTTTTCGCATTCGGTGGTAGAGGGCTCTTTCGTGTATTTTCGTGGAATATGGGCGAAGAGTGCTTTGGCCGATATCTTCTGCGTGTCGGTATCGGGAATATAGCGGCGGGCTATGCGAAATCTCCCGCTATAGTAGGGATCGTCGAGGGAGGAGATTTTGACCCCCTCTTTTTCGTTCGAAGCGTGCTGAAACTTTCCGTCGCCGATATATATCCCTACATGGGTTATCTGCCCGGTTTTGTGAGCCGTCGTATCGAAAAAGAGAAGGTCACCATATTTCAGCTCATCTCTTGAAACCGCCTTGCCTATGCGTGCCTGTTCGGAAGAGCTCCTTGGAATCTCCATATTCATCGAGCCGTAACAGTAGTATGTCAATCCTGAACAGTCGAAGCTGTCCGGTCCCTCTTCGGCCCATCTGTAATCTTTGCCCAGAGTTTTGCGAAGCATGTGGCGCAGGGCTTTTTGGCTCGGTTTGTCGTAGAGGACTTTGGGCTTGTGAAGTGTATAGTCGTAGCGGGGTGAGCATCCGCTCAAGAGTATGAGGAAAAAGAGTAACGCAATGCTTTTCAAACACTAATCTTTCAGGATATCGTTCATTCTTTTCGTATCCGGATTGTCGTTGGGGTCTTGCGGCGGCTTTCGCAACTCATATACGATAGTCGCCACGAGTGAAATCGCTATAAAGGCTATCGCGATATGCAGTATCAGATATCTGGGCTCTTCAAAGATAATCATGTGTACTCCTTACAGTATCAGCATGGCATCGCCGTAGCTGTAGAATCTATATCTCTTCTCTATCGCTTCCCGGTATAGCTCGAGAGTCTTTTGCCTGCCTATGAAGGCGCTTACGAGCATAATGAGAGTACTTTTGGGAAGATGAAAATTGCTAAGCAGATAATTTACCCTGGAAGGGGGATTGTGAGGGTGGATGAAGATATCGCACTCTCCCTCTCGCCTGCCTGTACGGATATAGTGCTCTATCGTTCTTGTAACGGTGGTGCCCACAGCCAGAATATCCCTTTTGGAGTCTATCACTGCGGCCGCTTCTGTCGGTATGTGGAAAAACTCCGAATGCATCGGATGGTCTATGATCTTTTCGGACTCTACGGGTCTGAAGGTTCCCGAGCCGACATGAAGTGTGAGTGTATAGGTATCGTGTCTCTCTTTGAGTCTTTGTAGAAGCTCCTTGGTGAAGTGCAAAGAGGCTGTGGGTGCCGCTACGGCTCCGACCTTTTTGGCGAAGATAGATTGATAGTGCTCCTCATCTTCTCCTCTATCCTCTCTGCGCATATAGGGAGGCAGGGGAACATGCCCTATCTTTTCCAGAATATCCACGAGAGTTTCGAAATCGACTCTCTTGCCATCCTTTTCGAAGACGACCCGTCTGCTCCCGTCTGCTTCGAGAGAGAGCACCTGGGCGACAAGCCCCTCTTTGAAGTGGATTTTGCTACCCTCTTTCACCCTGCCTCTGATAATAGTTCTGAAATCTCCATTGCCAAGGGCTCTTTCAAAGAGCATCTCTATCCTGCCGCCGCTCTCTTTTTTGCCGTATAGTCTGGCTTTTATCACTTTGGTATCGTTGAGGAAAACGGCACAATCTTTCGGTAGAAAATCGAGAATTTCGGAGAATCTGCTATGAATCACTCTCCCCTCTATTCTGTCATAGACCAGCAGTCTGGCCGAGTCGGGAGGGGTGGCCGGTTCGGTGGCGACAAGCTCCTTGGGGAGGTTGTAGTCGTAGGAGTCGGTCAGTAGCTCCGGGCTATTTTGCATCGTCGAGTTTTCCGGAATCTTTTTCGGCCCTATCTCTGTCGCTGCTCTTTTCATCCTCCTCATCCTCCTTTTCCGGGTTTACCGCTCTTACGATAAGTATCGAGATACCGTAAAGCAGTATCAGAGGTGCAGCCATGAGAAGCTGGGTCAGAACATCGGGCGGTGTCAGTAGTGCAGCTACGAGGAATATTATGACTATGGCGTATTTGAAGAAAGAGATGAGACTTCTGTCCGTAATGAGCCCAAGAAGTGCCAAGAAGTAGGTGAATACGGGCAATTCAAACGCCAGACCGAAACCGAACATGATTTTCGTGAAGAATCCCACATAATCCTCTATGTTTATGAGAGGTGTGTAGAGGAAGGAGCCGAATGTTATGAGAAACTGGAATCCGAAGGGAGTGACGATATAGTATGCGAAGAGTACCCCCACCATAAACATCAGCGAACCGCCTATGACGAAGGGAAGTACCATCTTCTTCTCGTTTTCGTATAGCCCCGGAGCCACGAAGAGCCAGAGTTGCCAGAGTATCATGGGCATAGCCATGAGCAGACCCGCGAAGAAAGATACCTTGAGAGCCACGAAGAAGGCACCTCCTACCTGATGGGTCGTAATCATACCGTTGAAACTGCTCTCTCTGAGTATCTTCGTGGCGTTTTCGTCGAGTCTCCTTAGCCTGTCTGAGATGAGAACTTTGAGCTCTCTGGAGTTTTCGGCGATTGAGAGAGCCGATTTGGCCGCTATGCTCAAAAGCGAGGCGAGGGCTTTTTGCTCTTTGTCGGCGGCCGAACTCTCCACAAGCTCGGCCGCCTCGTGCAGAGCCTGACTCATCTTTTGGGCATTGCGGGAGATATCCATGGCAAGCATGGGACCCTTGGGGGTCTCTTTTTTCGTACCGATATTTTTCTCTTCCGATATCTTCCAGCTGTCGTAGTTGCGGCTTTCGACTATCTTACCCACCTGTACGAGAGCTTCGTTGAGAGGTTTGGTTATCCATCCGAGAATGGCGTTGTGGAAGGTGAAGGCGATAATGAAACCGATAAAGACGGATAGTACCGAGATACCCAGACGCTGTCTGAGCTCCACGAGATGGGGTTTGATACTTTCGAACATCAGGCCCTCGCCTCCTTTTCGGTACCGTTTTTCCCACTCTCTACTTCCGAGCGGGCCGATTCGCCCATATCTTCGGCGCTCTTTTCTCCGCTTTCAGTAGTCTGTGAATCGACCTTCTGCCCACTCTGTTTGGTATCGGACGATTTTTCGGCACGCTCCAGGTCGGCGAAGAGCTCGTCGTCGAATCTGCGGCTGTTCATGTAGTCTGTGCCGATTTTGCCTATCTCATCCTGAATCTGAGTTATCGGTTCGGCTACCGCATTTTTGAAACCTGATATATCGGCACCGGCACCCTCTATCTCTCTTTTGTAGCTGAGGGCCTCCTCTTTGAGCTCCTTCATGTGAATCTCTTCTTCGAAACTCATCTTGACTTCGTTTATGCTCTTTTTGAAACTGTTGAAAAATTTCGCTATCTGTACCATCGCCTCCGGGAGCTTGTCCGGACCGAGGAAGAGGATGGCAACTATAGCTATCAACAATATCTCCGTAAAACCCATACCAAACATACCGCTCCTCACTCTCTGCGTCAACTGCGCCTGAATTTTTCATGTAGATTTTATCCAAAAATAGTAAAAAGCCCCATCTGCCGATTTCATCCCAGTAGATAGAGTGCTATCTCATCGGCTATGAAGAGGTCGGGATTGTAGAGTATCCCCTCTTTTTCATAGAGTTTGCCTTCGGCTGTCAATATGTCTGCTCTTTCGGACATAGCCAAATCTAGGACCGACCTCTGCACACCTATATCGCTTCTGAGTCCCAGAAATATCTTCTCCATCCTTATATCCTCTTCGTCAAGAATTTCGATCCGTATATCGGAGGGATTGGCGATATATCTCTCTATATCGCTGTGGGGATAGTATCTCCTGTATTTCCCGAAGCCGACGGCGCCGGCACCTATGCCGATATACTCTTTATGCATCCAGTAGCCTCTGTTGTGTGTGCAAGGGTCTCCGAAATTGGATATCTCGTACTGCGCGAAACCTCGCGCCTCTATCTCCTTTGCCACGAATCGCGCCAGAGCGTCGTTTCTCTGCGCATATCCCTCACCCGAAGAGAAAACGGTTCCACTCTCTATACTCAGTTCGTAGGCCGAAATATGCGATATGGGCAGCTTGAAAGCCTCTTCTATATCGTGGAGCATACCCTCTTCGTCATCCCCCGCACAGTTGTAGATGAGGTCTATGGAGATTCTGCCCAAACCAGCCCGTGCCGCTCTCTTTACAGCCTTTATGGCATCCTGCGGGCTGTGGGCTCTGTTTAGAAACTTCAGCTTTTGGCTGCGAAAACTCTGTACTCCGAAACTCATTCTGTTGACACCCAGGGCCACCATCGCTTCTATCCACTCCTGTGTCGCCGAGTTGGGATTGGCTTCGACCGTTATCTCCGCATCGTCTCTGAGATAGGGAGATAGCTTCGCGAAAAGCGGCTCGTATAGTCCGCTCTCTATGCTCGAAGGTGTCCCCCCGCCTATGAAGAGAGACTCTATAGAGGATTTTTCCGGTGAAAATCTCTCTATCTCGTAATCGAACTGCCTTTCGAGAGCTTTCATATAGTCTCTTTTGGTATCGAAGCGTCCCGTATAGGAGTTGAAACTACAGTAGTGGCACTTGCTGTCGCAGTAGGGTATGTGTATATAAAGTAACACTCTTCTCCTTCGTGGGGTCTGTCGGAATCCTTCGTCCATACCGGGGGATGGAGCGTTTCAAATCCCTATAATGACTTTTCGGATAGAATGTTATCAAAATAAGAAGCGCAGGTGCTATACCTGCCGTGATTATCGGAATGCAAATTTATAAATAGAGAAGAGAAGAGCGATGGCCAGATTTACGAAATATCGTCCCAATGTGGCGGCCATTGTACTCTCCGAAGAGTATCCAGAAAAGTGCGAATTTATGATCGCAAGGCGCAAGGGAATGCGTCGGGGATGGCAGTTTCCGCAGGGCGGAATAGACGAGAACGAAAGTACGGAAGAGGCGCTAAGAAGAGAGCTGAGGGAAGAGATAGGTACGGACGAGATAGAGATAATAGCCGAATATCCAGAGTGGATAAGCTATGATTTTCCGAAAAATGCCAAAAATCCCAAAATGTATCCTTTCAAAGGTCAGAGACAGAAGTACTACCTCGTACGCCTGAAAGAGAATGCCAGAATCGATCTGGAGAGTTACGAAACACCGGAGTTCGAAGAGTACAAATTTGTCACGGGAGACGAACTGTTCAAACAGGTAGCCTTCTTCAAAAGGAAGGTCTATCGCAGAGTTATAGAGTATTTTACGAAAGAGGGATTTATATAGATGCTTATTGTACAGAAGTATGGAGGAACCAGCGTAGGTAGCCTCGAAAGGATAGAGAAGGTGGCTCGAAGAGTCGCCCGGAGCAAAGATGACGGCAACGAACTGGTGGTGGTGGTATCGGCCATGAGCGGAGAGACCAACAAGCTCATAGAGTATGCGCACCACTTCTCCAGGACACCTTCGAAGAGGGAGATGGATATACTCCTGAGCTCCGGAGAGAGGGTTACCGCCTCTTTGCTGGCCATAGCTCTGCAGGAGATGGGCTATGACGCAATCGCCATGACGGGCAGACAGGCGGGTATAAAGACGGACGACAGCCACACCTACGCGAGAATCGAGTCTATCAAAACCGAAGCTCTCACAAGAGAGCTCGAGAAGGGCAGAATCGTGATAGTGGCGGGCTTCCAGGGGATAAGCGAAAGCGGAAATGTCACGACACTGGGTAGAGGAGGCAGCGATCTGAGTGCGGTGGCTCTGGCGGGAGCGCTCAAAGCCGATGCGTGCGAAATATACAGTGATGTGGACGGTATCTATACCACCGACCCGCGCATAGAACCCAAGGCACGCAAACTCGACTTCATATCCTACGACGAGATGCTCGAGCTCTCGAGTCTCGGAGCCAAGGTTCTGCAGAACCGCTCGGTGGAACTTGCCAAAAAGATGGGAGTCAGGATAGTGGCCAAAAGCAGTTTCAGTGATTCGGAAGGTACAATAATCGCACAGGAGGATGAAAAGATGGAAGCGGTACTTGTGAGCGGAATAGCTCTCGACAAAAACCAGGCCAGAGTCTCTCTTAGAGACCTGCCGGACCGTCCGGGAATAGCGGCGGAGATATTCGACAGACTCGCGAAAGAGCAGATAAATGTCGATATGATTATCCAGAATGCGAGCAGAGAGGGCATGACCAATCTCGGCTTTACCGTCCCCCAGAGCGAGCTTGCGAGGGCTGCGAAGGTGATAGAGAGTACGGGGCACAAAATAGGAAGCGCCGATTATGACGAGAATGTATGCAAGGTCTCCGTCGTGGGTGTGGGGATGAAGTCTCATAGCGGAATAGCCGCGGAAGCCTTCAAGGCGCTGGCTTCGAACAATATCAATATCGAAATGATATCTACGAGTGAAATCAAGATATCCATGATAATAGATGAAAAATTCGGGGAGCTCGCGGTAAGAGTACTGCACGAAGTGTACGAACTGGACAAGTGATATGCAGAGACTTCTGGAGTGGACACTCGAAAAAATACGCTCTGAAAGCTCCGATTTCAGCTGGATGGAGGAGTTTCGTTTCGAATGGACTCCTCTGACGAGAAGTGCGATAGTGAAACTGCTGGAGGGGCAGAGTATGCTTCTGCTCACCGACGAGAGAAGAGTCTGGTTCAAAAGCTATGTTCTAAGCCATATAAACGAGCCGCAAAGACAGCGTCCGTTTCTGCCCGTTTACGATATGAGAGCCATGTTTCCCAATCTGTGCGAGCTCAATCGTACCGAAGATATGGAGTTGGTAGAGGATATGTTCTCCATCTCTTTCCCCAACGGATATTTCATATGGTATATCGGAGACGGAGAGGAGAGTGTGAGTAAATTCCCGTACAGAAACGAAGAGAGTCTCCTCTGGCTCATAGACAGAGAGTTGCCCGAAAGTTTCCAGCTTAGGGGTAGCGACCCTCTTTTGGATATAAAACTGCTTCAACTATACAAACTCTTCGACCAGACTCTCGAAGCGGCGCTCTTTGCGCAACTGGATATGGGCTGATGAGAATCAGAAGTCAGGTCATAGTGACATCCGACCCGGTATCGGCGATGGAAGAGCTCGAGAGAGCGGCCGAAACTTCGGATAGATTCGTAAAGATAGAAAAAGAGGACAGATTGCTCGCAGAAGATGCCCGGATGGCTATAGAGAAGGCATATCTGGCGAGTGAAGAGAGAGTTGTGATAGTGCTGAGTGCTCCTCAAATCAGCGATGTGGTACAGAATAAACTGCTCAAGGTGATAGAGGAGCCCCCGCCCGGGAAAGAGTTCGTCATAATAGTGCCCTCCAAATCGATGATACTCCCGACGATACGCTCCAGACTACCTATCGTTTCTCTCTACGATAGCAAAGAGGAGGAAGATTCGGACCTCGACCTGCGCTCTCTAAATCTGCGTACGGTTTACGACTATGTGCAGAAAAATAGATATCTCTCCGCCCCGGAGATGCGCAAAGTGGTCGAGAAGCTGGTGAAAGAGGCGCTTAAAAGCGGCTTGTACGATACCGACGAGAAGAGTCTGAGGCTTTTTGGCCGGGCGGTTTTGTTGCTTGAGAAGGGTTCGACACCGGTTTTCGTATTGACGGCGGTTTTGCTCGAACTTCTGAAGAAGAGGAGAGTCGCAGGATGAGAATCTATAGAGTGGGTGAGAGCAGCGAGAGAGAGGAGATACTTGCACAGCTTGGAGTGGAGCCTACAGGTATCTCGATAATGTCGAAAAAAATGCAACTCTTATGGATAGCCATCAGAGGATTGCCAACACCGGCTGCGAACATTTTGAAACAGGACGCTCTGAGTATCGGTGCGGAGTTGGCCGTACCTCGAGATACGGTTCTTTGCAGGAGAGATAGGATCGACTCTCTGCTCATAGCCAACAGAAAACAGATAGAGATACTCTCACGCAAAGAGAGAGTACAGCCCTTCGGGCTCGAGAAGCTAGCTTGCACTCTGGAGAGCTTTCTCGTTCGAGAGCCCAATGAAATATCTCTGATGGCTGTCTTGAACATCAACTCGGACAGTTTCTATCCCAAGAGCAGATTCGAAGCCCGTTTCGCCGTGGAAGAGGCACGAAGGATGATAGATCTGGGTGCCGATATCGTGGATATCGGAGCGGTATCGTCGCGTCCAGGATCCAAAAGTGTGCAAGAGGAGGAGGAGCTGGCCCGTCTCGTTCCTCTGCTCGATGCTATAGAGGAGAGCGGGCTGAGCGAGCGGGCGCTCTTTAGTATCGACAGTCATACTCCCATCGTCGTGGAGTATGCGCTAAAAAGAGGTTTCAGACTGGTCAACGACATACGGGGGGCCTCCGATGCGAGGCTGGTGGAGTTGGCGGTGGAGTATGGTGCGAGGTACTGCATCATGCATATGCAGGGCGAGCCTGAAAATATGCAAAAGGCTCCAAGTTACGAGGATGTCACGGCTGAGGTCGGGGAGTTTTTCGAAGAGAGGATAGAGCGCTGCGAGAAGATAGGACTAAAAAGAGACGAGATTATTCTCGATGTCGGTATAGGATTCGGCAAAAGTCTGCAACACAATCTCACGCTGCTGAAAAATCACAAAAATTTTCTGCGCTACGGCTGTGAGCTTCTCGTAGGTGCCAGCAGAAAGTCCATGATAGATGCCATATATCCGTCTCCGGTAGAGGAGAGACTTCCCGGGACGATAGCCATTCATCTCAAAGCCATCGAGAATGGAGCATCCATCGTAAGATGCCACGATGTGGCTGAGCACAGACAGGCTATCGCACTGTGGAGAGCCATGTCGTGAGCGCTTCACCCCTCTCGAGTATAATGCCAAATATACTCCTCCTTGATAGTGTACAAGACTCCTCTCTCGTTCCCATCCATCCCACCAAGAACACATAAGTTATCGGGTTTTTGTAGCCATAGATGTATCCGTCATTGGATGGACTTTTAAAAATCAGAACATTTTGACTTGGCCGAAGGTACTGCTTTCTATCATAACGATAGTTGTGGGAGTGTTCAAATTTCTGTCTCACCTGAAGTGGAATAACACAGACAAAAAGGGCTGACACAATGAAAGAGTTCAATTTCGATGAAGCCCTGAAGGCCGAGATAGAGAGTCACTCTCATGGGAGTTGCGTAACCGAGAGAATGGAGCAAAGCTATCTGCAAGCGGAATCTGGCTCTATCTCGATTGGCCATTTGCTATGAGGGCAGGTTGGATAGCTATCTGGAGTTGTGCTCTACTTTGGATTGAGACAAAAGATTGAACAGTCTCCTATTTTCGGATTCGGGTCTGAAATATTCGCTATCTCTCTTTTTGCATCTTTTTGTGGACATTGAGTAGATGTCTGCCATAACTCTTCGAAAAGTCGTGTCTGCCTTTTCTGTTTTTCATGAAGTAGAGATAGTCGCTCTTTACTGGATGCAGGGCTGCCTCTATGGCCGAAAGCGATACGCTGCATACTGGATAGTCCGGGAGACCAGAGTGCTTGTATGTATTGTATGTACTTTTGTCGTTTCTGATTCTTTCGGGAGTGACTCTGCTGTGCGAGTATCTGCCGTAGTTGAGTGTGCCGTCCATCTGCAATCTCATTCTCTTCTTCAAGCGATTGTATATTACGGAAGATACCAGAGGCATCTCTCTTCTATCCGCAGCCTCTTTCTCTATGATAGAGGCGATAGTTAGGAATTTATTCCATAATCTTCTGTTGTATGAGCCGAGATTTTCTATCGCCAACTTTTTGTAGCGTCTTTCGCTGAGAGAGCAGAGGTATGAAATTATTCTACTTTCATCATAGCGTATTGGTATATTATAGCTGTCGGCGGCAATTCCTCCCTCTTTGTAGAAGCAGATTTTTCGATATGCTTCAAGCAGTGCACTCTCGTTTCTATCCAATTCGCGTGCGAGCTGTTTCATGAAAAAGTAGGATGTCTCTCCCGGGATGAGAGTCACTTTTTTGTATCTGTTTCTGCCCGAGGCTATCTCGTATATGAGTTCGATTCTGTTCATCTTCTGTGCACCGAGGTATATCCAGCCTTCCGATACCTCCCCCATGGCATCGAGAATCAGCTTGTCCACGAAGCCGAGGTCGATGCCCGATTTTTGCAGTTTCTCTATCGTCGCCTTCGAGCTTATGTATAGATTTTTGGGGGTCTTCACCGGTATAGTGATATAGAAGAGCAGACTCACGAGAAGGAAGAGTGCAACAGACTCAAAAATATCCAGTAGTTTCGAAATCCTCATAGACTCTCCGCCATCTCGTTTTTCGACGGAGATTATAGCTTAGAGCCACTTTCATACTCTTTTGGCAAAAGGTATCAAGAGGAGTTTTTCTACAGCTTCTTGGTGCTTCGCTATATTTTGTATTTGTCATACTCAAAGCATCTCTTATTCTCCAGTTAGAATATGCCCGATAGTCGATGAAATGTTCTCTACCCTTGTGTATCTCGATATCGATATAGTCCGTTCAAATAGAGACGAAGCGAAGAAGTCTTGGCTTGAGTTCTATATCTCTTTTCGCCAAGCCGCTCATATTCCGTTCATCTCTCTCGTCATCATATCGTCGTAACTCTTCTGACTCATCGGTATCATCAATATCTGTCCGTTGTGCACCTTTCTGCTACGCAGGGAGTTGGCTATGGTGATGTCGAGTTCGGGGATTCTGTATCTCGAGGAGATATCTCTAAGTGTCTCGCCGCCTTTGACTATATGTGTAACGAGTTTCGTATATCCCTCTCTGGCGAAAATCTCTTTCAGAGTCGGAGGATGGTAGTAGGCTCTGAACCACGGCAGCCTTTTCGTCGGGATGAATATCTGGGTGATGGAGATTTCCGGGGGTATCACCCCTCCCTTTATCTGCGGATTGAGGCGATACAGCTCCCCGGGATTGGCATGAATCAGAGCGGCAATCTCTTCGAGTGTGGTACCGCCGTAGATATTGACAAGAGTTTCGCTATCCGGGAGTATCTCCCGCTTAATCCTCTTCTCTTCGCTCTTTTTGGAGCTCCTTATCCTCTCTCCCATCATGGAGAGGAGCAGAATCTTCTGTATATATCGTCTCGTTTCGGCCGGTATGTATCTCTTCTCTTCGCTCATAAGAGTTTCGAAATCGTCCGTTTGGGCCCTCTCTATGGCTCTCTTGAGCCTGCCCTCTCCGCAGTTGTATGCCATGAGTACCAGATACCATTTACCGAAGAGGCTGTAGAGGAAGCGGATATATTTCGAAGCCGCCTCCGTAGATGCCACAGGGTCGTATCGTTCGTCTATATCCTTTCCCACCTTCAGGTTGAAACGCTTCGCCGTAGCGGCCATGAACTGCCAGAGTCCAGCCGCCTGTTTGGGCGAGCGGGCGTAGGTCTGAAAACCCGATTCGGTCATCGACATATATATGAAGAGGTCGCTGAGCCCCTGGGATATGAGCAGCTGTTTGAACATAGGTATATACGCCGCTCCTCTCTTGAGAGAGTTTTTGTAGAAGCGGCGGTACTTCTCTTCGTTGAGTGTCACGAACTTCATGAAGTCGGGATTTTCTATATAGGATGCCTGAATATCGAACTCTTTGAAAACGGTCTCGAAGTTCGGATAGCTCTTCTGCAGGGCTGTCGGATAGAGCAGTGCCGGCAGAAGGGGTAGGGCGAGTATGAAAGTGCGTCTGTTCATCATAAACGGAGTCCGAATAGGCGTCGGGTGTTGTCGAGGCAGATTCTCTCCATCTCATCCTCCCGTAGGGAGGAGAGCTCCGCCATTTTGCGCAGTATGATACGACAGTATGCCGGTTCGTTTCGTTTGCCCCGATAGGGGTGCGGCGTGAGATAGGGGGCGTCGGTTTCGACTAGGAGTCTCGATTGCGCGATGGAGGGGTAAACCTCTATCAGTTTTCTAGCGTTTTTGAAGGTGAGTACTCCTCCGATACCGAAATAGAAGTTTCTCTCAGCCAGCGAGAGGAGTTGTCTGTCGGCATTGTAGCAGTGCAGTACTCCACCCCTCCTGCCGGCATACTCTTTCAAAATCCCGAGAGAGTCGGCTCCTGCATCTCTGATATGCACTATCAGAGGCTTTTCGTAATCTTTGGCAAGCTCTATCTGCTCTATGAATATCTCTTTCTGGATTCTCTTTTGCGACTCTATCTCATCCCTCTTTTCCGGGAGTCGGTAGTAGTCGAGTCCGCACTCCCCCACAGCTACGCACTTTTCGTGTCCGATATATCTTTCGAGCACTTTGCGATCGTAGTTGCGGGCATCGTAGGGGTGCACACCTACGGCGAAGAAGACCGCTTCGTATCTTTCGGCTATCTCCACGGCTCTTGGCAGTGTGAGAGGATCGGCACCGGGGATTATGAAGCGTTCCACTCCGGCTTTTGCCGCTCTTTGCAGGACCTCGTCCAGGTCGTCGGCGAATCTTTCGTCGTCGAGATGACAGTGGCTGTCTATGATCATTTTCACTCCTCCTTCGTTCTTGCGCTACTCTCTATCAGTTCCACGAGCTCTTCGCTATGGATGGAGAGGGAGTCCCAGGGATTGCCGTCGAAGCCATCCTCGGTGAAATAGATGTATTCCAGGTCGTGCCTTCGGGCGAAATCGAAAAGCTCTCCGACCTCTCCCGAATCCATCCGGTATATCAGTATCGCCAACGCCGTATCATCCTCCGAGCGCGCAGGCGGTGTCGAGGGAGCTTCCTCCGTGAAATTCTCGTAGGGATTCTCATACCATACCACCACATCCGCCATACCGGAATCGAGGTATGCCTCGTCGATGGCGGTACCGGGATTGAGTACGATGAACTCCAGACCCTCGGAGCGTGCATAGCGGCAGAGAGTCTCATAATATTGCAGATTCTCCTTTTTGGTGGATACCTCGTCGAAGAATATACCCTCCACGCCCGCTTCGCCGTAAAATTTTTTCCAAGCGGATATATTCTCCCTGATACGCTCGGCATCTCTGCGTCCGTAAGAGGTATATACATAGCCTATCACCCTTATTCCAGCTTCGCGCAGCATGGGAATGGCTTTGGCGTATGAAGAGCTTTGCCGATCGAAATCGCCGTTGCTCTGGTTTACGATAACCGTGATATCGACAAGAGGGTGTGCCTTTTTGATATCTATCGCTCTTTGCCATATGAAGTTGTCGCTCTGTATCTCGGGATAGCTGTAGAGAGGTATGAGCAGGTGCATCCTGCTATGACTGTACGAAAGCTCTTCGAGAGCTTTTCCCGTCTTGCCATCCAGAATCTTGGCATCGTCGCCCTGTGCGCCGTTTATGACGGCAAGTAGGAAGAGAGACTTCTCTATCTCCCCGCTGCGCAATCTCTGCAGCCAATACTCCAGACCCGCACTCTCAGGTTCCCTGTCGAAGAGATTTTCATATACCGCCCGTACGAACTCCTCGTCGTCGGAATCCGGCGGATAGCGCTCCATCGTCTCCTCCTGCTCGAAAAAGCTCGACGCTATACCCTCGAGCTTCAAACCGGAGTCGTCGAGCCAGTATCTGAGCCCCTCGTAGTCTGGGACCCTGTCGAAAGTGGCTATATAGAGTCTGGTCACACTCTGAATATCGGCTTTCTGGGCATAGAGAAGAGAGATGGAAAGAAAGAAGAGAAGCGAAAAAATTTTCATGCTGTACCTCGCGATTTATATTGGCTTGCGGCTTGTGACGATATTCTATAATATTTTCGCCAAGTCCCCAAAGCGACCTCTCTTACGAAAGACTCACCTACTCTTCGAGAGGAGGGATGGGCGTCAGTAGAGTCCCATGATTTCGAACTGTATATACCAGAGTATCAGAGAGAGTATATATCCCGCCAAGACCGTCCATGCCAGCTTTATATGGCTTGCGAAGGTGTATATACCTCTGAGTCTGCCCATCACCCCCACTCCTGCGGCTGAACCGAAACTTATGAGACTTCCGCCTATACCGGCGGTGAGTACGACCAGAAGCCACTGGTCTATCCCCATCTGCGGAGACGATTTGAGTATGGCGCTCATGACTGGTACATTGTCTATGATTGCGGATATGAAGCCGACTCCTATATTTGTGACTGTGGCACCGAAGTGTTCGTATAGACGATGTATATATTCGAGATAGCCCAGATAGTGCAGGGCACCTACGGCGGAGAGGATACCGAAAAAGAAGAGCAGGGTGTCGTTTTCGACCCTTTTCATATTCACGAAGATATCGAAACCCTCTGTGCTACAGCCGCGATTGAGTCTGTATGAGTAGAGTTTGAGCAGTGATAGGCCGAACATCATTCCCCACATGGCGGGGAAGTGGAAGAGTTGGTGTCCGATGACCGCAATGAAGATGGTGAAGCCCCCCAGCCATACCACAGCCATACCGCCATCTTTGATTTTCGGTCTCTTCTCCTTTTGGGCATCGAAATGGGGCTCTCCGGAGGGTACATAGAGGCTCAGTAGCCATGCTGTAAAGAACCACCCTGCTACCGAAGGGATGAAGAGAAAGAGGAAATCGACAAACTCTCCCTTGCCTGCCGTCCATGCCATCAGAGTGGTGATATCTCCAAAGGGACTCCACGCTCCCCCTGCATTGGCCGCCACTACGATATTTATGGCACCAGCTACGAGAAAGTCTCTCTTCTGCCTGTCTATCGTGAAAAGTACGGTCGAGAGAATCAGGGCCGTGGTCAGGTTGTCGGCTACTGGAGAGATGAAAAAGGCCAGAGTACCAGTAAGCCAGAAGAGCTTTTTGTAGCTGTATCCCTTCGAGACCAGTTTGTACTTCAGGGCTTCGAAGACACCCCTCTCTATGAGGGTTTCGATATATGTCATGGCTACGAAGAGGAAAAAGTATATCTCCGCTATTTCGAGAATCAGTTTGCCCATCTCTTCGTGCAGAGGCTCCGGGTCGAGTCCGTTTAGAGCGTAGTATATGCCGATTATCATAAACATGAAGGTACCGGCGAAGAGTGCCGGTTTGGCTTTGTTTATTTCATATCTCTCCTCGGTGGCTACGATGATATAGGCTAATACGAATACGAGAAGATTGACCACTCCCGCCCATGTGGCGGTCATATCTATGCTTTCATGCATCTTTTTTTTCCTTGCTTGTGTTGTCTTCTATGTAGTGTGAGCCCAGAGACTCTTTACGGGCGAGTGCGGCCTCCACGATGGCGGCGGCGGTATTGAGCCTCAGTTGAAGGAGTCTGCCGATATCTCTGTTTTTTATGTCGTATATGAAGTTTTTGGCTTCGTGCAGGCCTCCGGTGCTTCTGATGATTCCCACATCCTTCCACATGATTTCGCGCAGAGCGTATTTGTACTCTTTGTCATGCTCCTTTTTCAGCTGGGTATCGTAATCTTTGTCGAAAAAGGGTATCTTGTGTCTCACTTCGCACCTGCCGAGTATGTCCTGGGCACATCTTTTGGCGAAGACGGCAGCTTCAAGCAGAGAGTTGGAGGCGAGTCTGTTGGCACCGTGTACTCCGGTACAGGCGGCTTCGCCCGCTACATAGAGTCCGTCCATGCCCGGAATCCTGCCCCTATCGTCACAGGCGATTCCTCCGTTGGCATAGTGAAAGGCCGGAGAGATGGGTACTCTCTGTCGGGGAAGTCTATAGCCCAGTGCCTCGAAGGTATGGCTGATATTGGGAAAGCGCTTGCGAAACCACTCCTCTTCGAACATTGAAAAGTCGAGATAAACCTCCATAGAGCTCTTTCTTCTATAGTCGAAGATGGCTCTGGAGACGATATCCCTGCCGGCGAGCTCCCCTCTCGGGTCGTAATCGAAGAGGAAGCGCCTCCCCTCCTCGTCCACTATCCAAGCGCCTTCTCCCCTCAGCGCTTCTGTGAGGAGCAGTTTTCTCGCATAGGGAGTCTTGACGAATACGGTAGGGTGAAACTGCATGAACTCCATATCCTTGAGCTCGATACCCTTTTCCATACAGATACCGTGTATATCCGCGCTTACGGTTCTGGAGTTGGTATTGAAGGCATACAGAGAGCCTATACCACCGCTGGCTATGATGACATTATTGGCATAGATGGTGGTGGGTCGGTAGTTGACCATGGCTCTTATGCCGTAGCATCTGCCACCCTCTATGAGCAGGTCGTAAACCAGTGTGTTGCGCTGTAAGAGATGGGGATTGTTTCTCATCATGAAGTAGTGCATATATCTGCCGGTGGCATCTCCTCCGGCATGCAGGATTCTGCTCGAGGAGTGGGCCGCTTCGCGCGTATATAGCAGATGTCCGTCTTCCGCTCTGTCGAACTCCATCCCCCGCTCTATGAGATCCTCTCTCAGCTGCATCGACTCCTCGGACATAATTCGCACAATCTCTTTCATATTGTGGAAGGCCCCCGCTTTGAGGGTGTCTTCGATATGAAGAGGTACATCCTTCTCGTCCAGTGCCGTCACTATTCCGCCCTGTGCGTAGAAGGTGTTACACTCCCAAGGAATATCCTTGCATACGACCAGTACTTTCATGGAGGCGGGTAGCTGCATGGCAGCATAGAGACCCGCTATACCGGCTCCTATCACTATTACATCGAATCTCTTCACCGTATTTCGCCGTCCGTAGCGTTCTGTGAAGTCGTCTGTTTCTTGATCGGTGCCATATAGACAGGCTCCGTCTTGTGTCCGCAACCTCCCAGAGCGAGAAGAAGAACGGATGCTATAATTACGCCATGAAAAATGCTGCAACGATAATCGACGCTATTGGATTTCAAGCTCAATACAAACCTCTTTCAAATCATAGATGTTTCAGGAAATTTCTGGAGTTGCTTCCTCCCCGCTTTCGCAAGGCTATCTCCTTCCTTTATATCAGAGACGACAGACTCTATATCGCTCTCTCCCATCCCGGCTACAAAATGGAGCTCAATTATAATAAAGATGTTATAAAAAGCCTATTAACTCCTTTTCGCAGAAGCCAGAAGCAGTGCTCTTTCATGAAGGCCGAGGATGTCATCTTTTTCGTCTCGAAATATGCCCACGACCCCGTCGAAGCCTCCCATGCTCAGAGTGTTCCGCGCTACAGTGAGCTGGCGGATGGAGAGTTCGAGGCGAAGCTCAGCGACAGTGAGCTTGCGGAGCGCTTCGAAAGAATAAGAGAGATTGTAAAAACGATGAAGAGGAGAGGCTGAATGGATAGTGGGTATGAGAAGATAGCCGCCATACTCTCCCGACTGCCGGATTCGCCCGGAGTGTATCGTTATCTCGATGAGAAAGGGAGACTGCTCTATGTGGGCAAGGCGAAGAGTCTCAAAAGGAGAGTCAGAAGCTACTGGAGAACGAGACCGCAACTAAGGCCCAATCCGGATTTGGGAGTGCGGATAGCGAAGATGCTTCGGGAGTGCAGAGAGCTCGATTATATCGTCGTCGATAGTGAAGGGGATGCGCTTATCCTCGAAAATACTCTGATAAAACAGCTCAAACCCAAATACAATATTCTGCTCAGAGATGACAAGACCTACCCCTATATCTATATCGACGAAGCTGTGGACTATCCGCGCTTCGAGCTGACGAGACGGGTCGTGAAAGGGAAGAAAATCAGATATTACGGTCCCTTCCCGAGTGGAGGGAGGGCTCTGCTCGATACACTCTACGAGCTCTATCCCTTGGTACAGAAAAAGGGAAGCCTCAAGGGCAAGAAAGCCTGCCTCTTCCATCAGATAGGGAGATGTCTGGCTCCCTGTGAAGGGAAGATATCTCCCGAAGACTATGCGGTATATGTGGAGGAGGCGAAGAGAGCGATAGAAGAGCGCAGCATACTTGTAGAGAAGCTTCGCGCCCGGATGAGCCTTCTGGCAAAGCAGGAGCGCTTCGAAGAGGCCGCCGCCGCAAGAGACAGGATAGCTGCCATAGAGTCGTTGCAGATACACTCCGATATGGACCTGGCGCGCAGTGCCGATTACGATATCTTCGCCATAGAGGCAGGGGAGGAGAGAGGTGTGGTGAGCAGACTCTTCATCCGCAGCGGCAGACTCTCTTGTACATCCCACTCCTTTTTCGCTTCGTTGGAGAACTACGATGTGCAGGAGGCCTACAGGCAGGCGATAATCTCTTTCTATACGGCGGATATGCCTCATACCTCTTCGCTTATCCTTGTGGCCCATCCTCTCGAAGATACGCAGGAGATAGCCGCGGCAGTCTCCGAAAGGGTGGGGAGGAAGATGCAGATACGATACCCTAGAAGAGGAGTCGGTGTCCGTCTCATAGAGCTCGCTTCGAAAAATGGCCGTGAACTGCTCGCGAAAAGAGCTTCCACGGCCTGGGACGATATGGCGAAGAGGGTGGCACTCCTCTTCTCACTCGAGAGGATTCCCGTCAGGGTCGAAGTTTTCGACAATTCCCATATGGCGGGAGAGGCGGCGGTAGGTGCGATGACGGTATATAACGACGGCGTATGGGAGAAGTCTTCCTATCGTCGATACTCCCTGAGTGCGGCCGACGAGTATCGGCAGATGAGAGAGATGCTCGAGCGCAGAATAGCCGATTTCGACAAAGAACCCCCGCCAGAGCTATGGCTGCTGGATGGGGGCAAGGCGGCGCTCGACCTAGCCCGCAGACTGCTCGATAAAGCCGGTGTGAGGCTCGATTGTCTCGCCATAGCCAAAGAGAAGCTCGACGGCAAAGCGCACCGTGCCAAAGGTGCCGCCGAAGATATCATCTACCATACGGGAGGTATGGAGCGTCTCTCTGCGTCGGATGGAAGGTTGCAGTGGCTTCAGATGTTGCGCGATGAAGCGCATCGATTCGCCCTAAGCTATCACAGAAGCAAAAAGAGAAGAGAGGATAGACGCATATCTCTGCTTCAGAAAAAGGGTATAGGCCCGGCTACGGTAAAAAGACTGCTCGATTTTTTCGGTACTTTCGAAGCCATAGAGAGGGCCGGCTATGAAGAGATAGCCCAAGTGAGCAGCGAGAGAGTCGCCGCCGCTCTCAAAGGGGGAGATACCGAGTGATAGCCACATATACGGAAAATAGAGGAAAGAGTCGATATAATTTGTGACATAAGACTGTTTTAAATAGTTTTAACCTTTGGTATTATAAGATTTGTGATTAATGATGGATATTTCATCTTTGAATCGAGAGAATATTGGAGAGTCAAGGAAAGGAGAAGGAGAGTATGTTTTTCGTTGTCAATCAAAGGGGAGAGATAGTAGCGGCAAGTAGAGATTTTCTGAAGGAGAGTGGCAGTGAGAGTATGGCGGAGGCCGGAAAACTTCTCAAAGAGGGTGCGATAGCCTACGATGAAGAGAATACTCTATTGAAGATTGCTTCAGAGGGAGTCGAGTATCCATGCAGCAGAAACGAGATAGTCACGGTGTTGGGGGATTTCACTCTATATCTATATCCGAGCGTGGAGAGAGGCGAAGAGAGTCTCTCTTCTGGACTTGTCGGTGGTGCGACCGCTGCGGCCGCCGCCGGTGTACTTGCTGGAATAGGTGACGAGACTCCGGAGAGTGTCGAAAGCGGGAAGGAAGAGAGAGAGGAGCCTGCGAAGCAGGAAGAAGGTAGCGTCGAGAAAGAGGAGAGCGAAGAGGATCTCATCGATATTTCGGGATTCGAATCCGAATCCCCAGAAGAGGAGAGTGTCGAGGCCGAAGAGGAGGAGAAGGAGAGTGAAGCCGAAGGTACGGAGGATATAGAAGATGAGTTGATGGATCTTCTGAAACTTTCCGATGAAGAGGAGAGTGTGGAAGAGTCCGTAGCCGAAGAGGAGAAGCCTGCCAAGAGCGAAGCTGCGGACGAAGAAGATGAAGAGCTGATGAAACTTCTCGATATCGATTTGCAAAGCTCCGAAGAGAGCGAGGAGGAGCAGATAGATATTTCGCAAATGCTCTCCGTAGAGGAGGAAGAGAAGGAAGAGCTCGACGATATCTTGGAAGAACCATCGTCGATAGAGAGTGGAGTCGATACGGAAGAGTCCGAATCGATAGATGAAGAGGATGAAGAGTTGATGAGACTCTTGAATCTCGACCTCGAAGAGTCCGAAGAGAATACGAAGGAAGATATATCGAAAATAGAGCCTGTGCAGGAGGAGCGGAGTGTAGAGCCCGCACAGAGTGAAGATGAAGATTTGATGGAAATTCTCGATATTGTACAAGAGCCTTCAACTACCGAGAGTGCGCAAGTTGTCGAAAAAGAGGACTCTTTGCAGGAGGAGGAAGATGAGGAGCTCTTCGATCTGCTCGAGATAAAAGAGTTCGAGGAGGAGAGCACTGCTGCGGTAGAGAGTTCTTCTGGGAAAAACGAGGAAGATGAGGAGCTTATGGAGCTGCTCGATATCAAAGAGCCTGCAGAGGAGGATATGGTCGAAACCAGCGAGAGCTCTTCCGAAAAAGAGAAAGATGAGGAGCTCTTCGATCTGTTCGAGATAAAAGAGATTGAAGAGGAGAGTGGCTCCGAAACAGAGAGTTCTACCGAGAAGGTAAAAGATGAAGAACCTATGGAAGTGCTCGATATCGAGAAGTCTTTGTCGAAGAGAAAGGTGCCTCAAGAGCAGGGTGTATCGGAGATAATCAAATCCTCGCAAGATGAGATGCGTAGTCCTCGGGAAGCTTCGAAAGCACCCGGCAGTGGGGTGGAGGCGCCTGCTGAGAGTGAATCGGTGAAGATAGAGTTGGATATAGATCTGGAGGCTCAGGCTAAAATTCTCGAGGTACCGATAGATGAATACAACTCTCTATTGCAGGATTTCATTTCCGATGCGAGGGAGATGAAGAGCGAATTTACCGACGACTCTTCCGTTCACTCTACAGTATCGATACTCAAAGATGCGATACTTCTGTTGCAACTTGAATCTTTGGAAAAGATACTAAACGATATCGAAAAAGCACCGGCATCGAAGCGAAACTCACTTATTGGTGATTTTTATGTAATTCTCGACAGAATCGAGATGGCTATCGAGAATGGTGAAAGCAGAGTCGAGTTTTCGACAGATACCGAGAACGGGAAAGTAAAAGAGAATATTGCCGAAGGCGTAACACATATACCCAAACAAAAGAGTGATGAGAGACCGAAAAAGCAGATATCCGAATCTCCAAAAGAGGAGCTTGCGGATAAAATCAAGAAGGAGAAGGGAGCTTCCATATCTTCCAAGATGACAGCAGAGGAGATATTGAAAGATTCCAAAGTAATTCCGATAGAGTTCAGTCTCGATGTAGCCTCACAGGAGTTGAGTCTGCCAAAAGATTTAGTATTGGAATTTATAAGTGATTTTGCGAAACAAGGCCACGAAAATATACCTGTACTCATAGAAGCGTATAGAAACGACGAGCTCGACAAACTGCAAAAGACTGCCCATATGCTCAAGGGGGCCGCGAGCAATTTGCGCGTAGAGCAGATGGTAAACAATCTCTATGAGTTGCAGTACGACAACAATATAGATAATGCGCCTAGGAGAATAAAACTCTTTGTGGGACAGCTCATGGGGCTGGATAACTATCTGCAACAGATGAATGCAAAGTAGGAGATTACGAATGAAAATCGTCAACAAATTCAGATTGGCCGGGATTGTACCTTCGGTTCTGCTGCTTTTGGCAGCATTTTATCTGTTATACGAAGCGTATATGGGATATATCAGAAGTCGTTCATTCGAAATCTCGCTGAACAATGCCAAATATATAAACAAGGCACTCGTCGAGATAGGTAAGGAGAGGGGGTTGAGCTCTCTATATTTGGCAATGGGAACGCAAATATACAAAGATGCACTCGACAAACAGAGAAAGAAAACCGATGGTGCCATATCGGCGCTTAGAAGCGAACTTCGAATGAAGGTACAATATGCCTATATCGATAGAGATTATCTAAGAGATGAGCGTATCGTTCCCGATAAAAAAGCGTATCTTTTGGCTATAGAATCTCTATCGGCATTGAAGAAACTTAGAGCAGATGTAGATGATAGGGAAAACAGCGATTTCAATACAGTCGTTTTGGATGGTTTTGAAAGGGTGACGACAACTTCTTTGTTACCCACAGCAAAAGAGTTGCGCAAATTTGCTTCCACACCGAAAGAAGTCGAGATTTCGACAGCTATACAAGAGATATATGAAGCACAGGAGAATATCGGACTAACAAGAGATATAGGTGCATATTTCATTGCAAGAAAAAAGATTTTCGATGATGAAGCGACAGAGGTTTTCGATAGATCGTTTATCAAATCTTTTGCATTCTCTCCGGCAGTAATTACCGATAGTAAAATATCACCATCCATATCTGCCATATTTGCAAATGCCAAAATGAAAGATATAAAAAGAGCGATAACAAAGGAGTATCGCAAGATTGTACAACATATGGAAGATGTGGAGTATGGTATAGATTCCATCGATTGGTTTACAAATCTGACAAAGGCCATCACACTCCATGAGAAAGCGGCTATTGTATGCTACGCCGCTGGTTTCTCAGAAGCCAAGAAAAGTTTGAACTTCTCCTATATAATGGCTATAGGTGCTGGAGTGATAACTCTTATCTCCATGATTCTGCTATATTTGGGTTACAGAGCAGCTAACGATATCGAGAATAATATTTTGGAGTTGAAACATACACTCAAACGGACTGCCGCGGAGATGGAAGAGAGTGAGCCCGAGTATGCCGAAAAGTTCAAGGAGATGGAAAACATCGATTTCGGTACGGCCGAAGGAATACAAAAAGCCTACAAGTTCCTCGAAATGATCATAGAGATGGCCAAGAACGACAAGATTGCCGCCGTCGAAGCCAACGAGGCCAAATCTCTCTTCTTGGCCAATATGTCGCATGAGATACGAACACCGATGAACGGTATAATAGGCTTTACCGAGCTTTTGAAAAATACTCGACTCAACGACGAGCAGAAAGAGTATGCGAATATCATCGAAAAGAGCTCGTCGAACCTTCTGCACATAATCAACAATATTCTGGATCTCTCAAAACTTGAAAACAAGAATGCCGAGGTGGAATATGTCACCTTCGATGTCCATAAAGAGTTCGAGAATGTGATAGAAACCATAGGTACCATAGCTGCCGAAAAAGATTTGGAGCTAAATTATTATATCGATCCACAGATAGGGAAAAAGCTCAAAGGTGATCCTACCAAGCTGAAAGAGATGTTGAACAATCTGCTCAATAATGCAGTGAAATTTACAGAGGAAGGTGGAGAGATCGATGTGGAGATAGAGAAGCTCTCCGAAGCCTCGGATAACAAGATTATGGTCTCTTTCAAAGTCAAGGATACGGGTATCGGGATGTCTGAGCATCAGCTCAAAAAGGTCTTTCAACCTTTTGCTCAAGGCGACGCCGGAATAATGCGTAAGTATGGAGGTACGGGTTTGGGACTTACGCTTACCAAGGAGTATGCCGAACTTATGGGAGGTGAACTGAGAGTAGAGAGTGTCAAAGATAAGGGCTCGACTTTTATATTCGTCGTGCCACTTGAGAGATTCGATGGTGAAGAGGATGTCTATAGGGGAATTTTCAATACCGTCGAGATATGTAGATTTTCCAAGGGTTCCGAAAGTACTCTTAGCAAATATTTCGATAGATATTTCAATTATCTTGGCGCAAAGGTGGATGAGTTCGATTCACTTGCTTCCTACAAACACTTGGATGTCAATGAGCAGTGTGGTATGATTTTGTTCGATTACGACAAGTTGCCGGAGGAGATGTGTGATGAGATGAAAAGCTTCCCCTCCGACAGATTGGTGATACTCGTAAATCCAGCAAGACGGACAGAGATGGAGAGTATGGGCTTTCCCAAAAAGAGTATCCTCTACAAGCCTATAACATACACGAAGCTGATTGATACGCTCAAAGAGTACTCCAAAGAGAAAGAGAACATAGAGAAGAGAGTTTCAAAAGCTCCCTCTTTACCGACAAAGTTTTTAGGCACCGTCTTGGTTGTGGAAGATAATATCATTAACCAGAAGCTTATTAAGAATATTCTTGAAGGTATGGGACTTGATGTGGATATAGCCAATAATGGCTTGGAAGCGTTCGAGAAGAGAAAAAAATCCAAATACGACCTTATCTTCATGGATATACAGATGCCTGTAATGAACGGGGTGGAGGCGACACACGAGATTTTGGAGTATGAGGAGGATGAGAAAATCGAGCATATTCCGATTGTGGCTCTGACGGCGAACGCGCTCAAAGGCGATAGGGAGAGATTCCTCGACGAGGGTCTGGACGAATATATATCCAAACCTATAAATATGTCCGAATTGATATATATCTTGAATAAGTTCATGAGAGACAAAGCTCACTTGGAGATAAACGGTGAGGATATTTCTCTCTCGGAGCCCACTGCGAAGGAGAGTGATGGCGTCGGAAACGAGAGTGTCACTCAGGAGAGAGAAGAGCCGGCAGAGATAGAGAGTGATTCTGCAAAAAGCGTATCGGAGCAGGGAGAAGCCAAAGTTGAAAATAACATTAGCACAGAAAAAGTTGTGCAAGATGATATATCGAAATCTCCCAAGGACGAAGGAGGAAAGATTCTATTGGCCAAAGAGATGGCATTTAGCAGTAAATTCATAGCCAAGAGTTTGGATAAACTCGGACTCGACTACGATACCGTCGAAAGTGTCAAGGATATGAACAGAAAGCTTCTCGGTGGCGGTTACGATATCGTATTGAGTGACGAAAATATGATCAACGGTATATTGAAAAACTATGTGAAAAATAAGGGGGCGACTCTGCTTTTGACCAAAAAGCCGGAAAAGCCCGATGATATCGCTGGCTTACGATATATGGTGATGGAGGGTAGAATCTCCAAAGAGTTGATAGAGGAAACAATTAAGAAAATCAGGGGTGAAAAATGAATTTGAATGTTTTGGTTGTCGATGATGATTTTATCAATAGAAAACTGATCCAAGCTATGCTCAAAAGGCATCCGGATATGTTCGGTGAAATTGTGGAGGCCGAAAACGGTTCCGAGGCTCTTTCGATAATGAAAGCGAGGGGGGATATCAACCTCATACTACTGGATATACTGATGCCTGTTCTCGACGGCAAGGAGTTTCTCAAGATATTCAGAGCCGATGAGGAAAACAGGAAGATACCCGTTATCGTTCTCTCTACGGACGATACTCAAAAAAGTACCGTACTGAGTCTCGGGGCGCAGGATTTTATCATCAAACCCATCAATGAAGATGAACTAATAGATAGAATCAGAAAATGGACATCATAGAAGGGCTTCGTGCTGTGTCGCTCTATTCGGCGGCGACACTTATCTTCTTTTTACAATCTCACTTTTAATCCGCTTTGCCGGAAATGTGTGAGAGCCTAAGCCGTCAAAAACTCTCCACCTCAAAGGCCTTGCCAAAAGCGTGTCGGCTTTTACAGTCGTTCAAAAGTTGTATCGGCTACCTCTTTGTAGCTTTTGCATTTCAATCTTGTTTCTATTTTATATCCTCCATGTCTCTGCTCTTTCTAAGTTCTTGCATTATATTCTGTGTGGCTTTCCGGGCTTACAAGAGTAGAGAGTCTTGATATTTTGGACTATCTGCAGAAATGTGTTATACTCGAAGATATTTTGGATAGTGGGGGAGTGTGATGTACGAAGATAGAAACGAAATCAAACTGCAAAAGAGTGAAGAGATGATTGTCTTGGCTGTCGAAATGTATGAGGCTATCGGCATGTTCGTAAAGCTTTTCGACAAATTGTTGCGGAGGGAGAGGATAGATAACTACTCGATAATAGTGTGCGAATCCAAGTTTGCCGATTTTGGGGAGTTTCTAAAAAAAGAGAAGAGACGGAGTGATATTTTGGTGTCTATCGAAGCCAAAAGGGGGCTATATGCTCTCATATGTCCGCAGACGGAAGCCGATGGGGACTACTATTTTTTCAAGAGACTTTCTGATGAACTCTATCGCGCACATTCCGAGGAGATAAGGGCGGCGGTGCTTTCCATATCGGCTGGTCTCGATGATATTTGGGATTGCATAATAGATATCATGGATGCCTATATCGAGTTGAAATTCGACGATAAGATACGAGATATCGTTCTCAAGACGAGGAGATAGGATGCTGAACAAACCTCGCTTTGGTATTTTGCGAAATATCGGATACTCATTGCAAGGGATGAGAGATGTCCTCAGAAGTGAATTCTCCTTTCGGATACAAGTTACGGTGATAATACTGCTTTCCATGCTACTAATGGCTGTAGATATAGGATACTGGGAGAGAGCGGTATTGATACTCTCCATGCTTCCAGTACTTATTGCGGAGGCTCTAAACAGTGCCATAGAGAGAGTGGTCGATCTTGTCACGAAGGAGCATCACGAATTGGCGAGACAGGCCAAGGATATAGGTGCGTTCGCCGTACTTCTGGCTTTTCTTTTCGCCCTAATTACTTGGCTTTTCGTCATTTCGTCGCATATCCTCGATATGAATTAGTCTATCAAAGTAAGGAGAAAAGATGAAAGAGCAAACTATCGTCATACATGAAGGCTACGAAAAAAAGAGCGATGGTGCCATGGCCGTGCCTATCTATCAGACAACCGCCTACGAATTCGAAAATGCCGAACATGCCGCCAGACTCTTCGAACTTGAAGAGAATGGAAATATCTATACGAGGCTGATGAATCCCACTACGGATGTTTTCGAAAAGAGATTTGCCAGTCTCGAGGGGGGAGTGGCGGCAATCGCGACGGCAAGCGGTATGAGCGCCATCTTCTATGCCATCGCCAATGTAGCGCAGGCAGGAGAGAATATAGCGGTGGCGAAGCAGGTCTATGGAGGTACAACCACCCTAACAGGCCATACGCTCAAACGCTTCGGTATCGAGGCCCGCTATTTCGATATTCACAATCCTGAAGAGTTGGAGTCTATCATAGATGACGATACGAGGCTCATACTCTTCGAGACAATAAGCAATCCAAGCATAGATGTCGCAGATATAGAGAGAATCGTGGAGATTGCCGACAGACATTCCATTATCAGCTGTACCGACAATACGGTGGCTACGGCGATTATCTGCAAACCTATTCTCCATGGGGTCGATCTGGTAGTACACAGTGCCAGCAAATATACTACCGGCCAAGGACTCGCCATCGGCGGTATCATAGTCGAGAGTGCCTCTCTATCCGCCAAGATAGAGGGGAACGAAAGATATCGCCATTTCAACGAACCCGACGCCAGCTATCACGGTCTGATATATACCGAACTGGATTGGGCTCCCTTCACGGCCAGAGCGAGACTCTCCCTGCTCAGGGATCTTGGAGCCGCTCCCAGCCCTTTCAATTCGTGGCTCTATATTCAGGGGCTGGAGACTCTGCCCCTTAGAATGGTACAGCACTCCCAATCCGCACTGGCCATAGCCGAATATCTCTCATCGCACCCCCGAGTAGAAAAGGTCAACTATCCGGGACTTACCGACGATCCCAATCATGAGATGGCCAAGAGATATTTCAAAGATACGATGTGCAGCGGTCTGCTCAGTTTCGAAGTGCGTAGCAGAGATGAGGCCCAGAAGATAGCGGATAGTCTCGAGATATTCAGTCTCGTAGTGAATATCGGCGACAGCAAGTCGATAGTGACCCACCCCGCGAGTACCACCCATCAGCAGTTGAGTGCACAAGAGTTGAAAGCTGCCGGTGTGCCAGAAGGATTGATCCGTCTGAGTGTAGGCCTGGAAGATGCGGAAGATCTCATAAAAGATCTCGATAGAGCCTTATCGTAGTCGATATCGAACTCTATCTGGAGCTTTTGTTCTGCGTCACGATTTCGGAGATATCGACAAGTACCTCCGTCCTTCCGCTTTTGTCACTGGAGATACTTACTGCTATGTTCAATCTCGAAGAGAGTTTTCTCACGATATTCATACCCATACCTCTACCCACCATATCGAAAGCCTCTCTATAGAATCTCGAGAATATTTTGTCGGGATTTTCTATCTCCCTCCCTCTGTTGACGATATGGAGTCTCTTTTCATCTCTTTCGAGAAAAATCTCGACTACACCGCCAGCCCCACTATATTTGGCGGCATTTTCGAGAATATTGTCCAGCACTCTCTGAAAGGCTCTTCTCTCACACATGAGTGTCAGAGGCTCCACGGCATAGCTGAACTCTATAGAAGGGTATGACGAAGAGAGCAGTTCCGTTCTCTCTCTCAGGAAGCTCAGGAGATCGAAACGCTCCTGCTCCTTTTCTCTCCTCTCGAGCTCCTCTCTGAGGTGTTGTTGTAGCTGAAGTATGCTCTCGACCCCCTTCTCTATCCGTTTCAGCTCTTTGCTCTCTTGTATTTTCGCGGCCAGCAGGGAGCTGTTGAGCCTGATTACGGAGAGAGGAGTATTGAAGTCGTGGAGAATATCGGCGGCGAACTCCTCGGTCAATCTCAGAGCCCTTCTTAGAGGTTTGAGAGAGTATAGAGCGAAAAGTAGAGCCAAGGCAGAGGCGAGTATCAGCAAGATGATATATTTTATCAGCAGCGGAGTGACGATATCCAAGTATCTCTCCCGATAGTTCCTCTCGACAAGTCTGATGCGCAAAAGATAGTTATCCGAGCCCGGTACTTCGAAATCGGCATAGAAATCACCGTTCTCTCTAAAGAGCCCTCCCGTTTTCGTAAGAGACTTCTCTATGAAATCATAGCTATATTCACTACAGTCGAGCTCATAGCTGCAGAATCTCATATGCTCGTAGATATCCTTTTGCATGTTTCTCATCTCTTTGTCGTATTCGAAATAGAGAAGCAGCGTTATGAGAGAGAAGAGAGATAGGAAATAGAGAGCGAAACTCTTTAACAGAGCCTCTTTTTCAGCACTTTTCAAGTATATACCCCACGCCTCTTACGCTTTTGATGGGAAGGCCTGTCTCTTTTTTGAGCTTGTTCATAGCCACTCTCAGGGCTACATCGGAGTGTGAGCTCAGAGAGTCCATAAGCTCGGATTTGTCCACGACACTGTTGCCCGAGGAGATGAGTTTGTAGAGCAAAGAGCCGAGCAACTCGCTCAAGACCACTCTCTTTTGCGGGCACTCCAGTATTCTGGAGTCGCTATGATAGATACAATCCCCGCATAGCAGACTCTTTTGCCCGGAACTCTTCTTGTCGAATCTGGCTCTAATCCTGAGCAGGAGCTCTTCCGGGAAAAACGGCTTTTTTATATAGTCGAAGCCGCCGCTCGAGAAGCCATCTCTGACCGAGTCGAGGTCCACTCTGGCACTGATGAAAAAGGCGGGAGTTTTATCTTCGCCTTCTCTAAGCGCTCTGAGCAGTTCGGTCCCCTCCATATCCGGTACTCCGATATCGAAAATGTAGAGGTCGAATCTCTCTGAAAAGGTGGCATCTATCACCTCATCCGCTCTTTGGCACCAGAGAATTTCGTAGCCCTCATCCTCCAGCATATCCTTTATGGTCTCTCCGAGTACTTCGTCATCTTCGAGTAGTACAATCTTCATTCCAGCGCACCCTTAGAAAGTGTATCCGATACCTATCGAAAATCCCCCGTCGTAATCGAGTCCCTCTACACCGTACATAGTCGATGAGTTGAGGTACCAGTTTTCATCCACCATATAATAGAAATAGGCGCTCATCGTCTCTTTTCTTCCGCTCCCTTCGTACTCTTCGCTTGAATATGCATAGCTCGTACTGAAGTAGAGTCTGTCGGTGGCGAAAATACCCAGACCTCCATAGATAGTGTAGTTGTCTTTCAAAAGGTAGTAGTCGTCGTCTATACCATTGAATCTATATACGGCTCCGAAATATGGATTGAGATTTTCATGTATATAAGAGAGATTCATCGACACTCCGGCATCTATCCTTTCGGATATATCGCCTTTGCCCTGCAGGGCGGGAAAAACCAGACCTGCCCCCATCTTCAGGTCGAGCTCGTCGCTCAGGTCTATTTTGTAGTAGCTCCAGACTCTCGTATCGTTGATGGCGCTATCGAGGGCGCTGAAGAGAGATATGGAGAAATTTTCGTAGCTATATACTCCCTGTACGGTGGCATATGTTCTGTCGTCGTAGTGGCTGACTCCCAGAGAAATATCCAGACCGTGCAAAGAGGAGTGTTTTTTTTCTCTCTTCTCTTTCGGACTCTGCATATCTTCATTCTCTGCGAGAGACTCTACGCTACATCCTCTCTCATCCACTATGTCACTGAATGGAGTATTGGGGCAGATATCGATACGGTCGTCCACACCGTCGAGGTCACTGTCGATATATTTTGCCGTTTGGGCATAAATCAGCGATATACAAAAGAGTGGTAGAAATATAAATCTTGTTATCTTCAATCTCTTCCACCTCTTGTAGAACTCATATCGACCCTGACCGGGGCCGCTTGGGGCTGCGAGTTGGTGAGAGTCTCACTGTGTGACTGCACCGTGATGCTCGAAGATATATCGACACCGTGTCGTATAGTCTCCTGCTCCACTTTGTGCGAAATCTGAATACCCTTTTGGAGAGTCTCCTGCTCCACTTTGTGCAAATCCGCAGTGGGAAGACTCTTTTGCGGAAGCTCTTTGACCATATCCTTCGTCTCGGGGAGGGTGGGCGAAGCTGTTTTTTCCGAAATATCCACACTCTTGTCGGGGAGCTTCATCTCCGGGATATTCGGAGCGACGACCACATCGCCTGTCGCCGTTTTGTCGGGTATATCCACGGGAGTATCGATATGCTTCGCAATATCTGTAGCATGACTGTTTTGCTCTATCAGACTCTCAACGCTTTTTGGATGGTGGGGAACTTTGTCCATATCGTGTGCCATACCCGTAACGGTATGAGGAACGACACTCTCCACTCTTTTATGCAAAGAATTTCGGGGTTTTGCATGTGAGGGAATGCCTCTTTCTCCCTTTTTTCCGCCGGCTATCCTACTGCGAAGTTTTCTAACGGCCCTTATTCTCTCTTCTCTCTTCATACGGAAGATTTTTCTTTTGAGCCTGTTCATCAGCTTCACTCTCAAAGCGGGGGGAGCGCTCTTTATCCTGGCTATCTCCCTGTCGATATCCGACGCGGCAGAAGAGGTGTGGATTATGGATACGAAAACGATAATCGCTGTCAAATATTTCAATTTCTCTATATTCATAGCGATATTCTAACTTCTCTTTGTTAGTGTTGTATTAGCCATATCGTCATCTTTCCTTTGCTATCCAATCCGCTTTCGCCCCTTTTTCCAATCTTGCAAGCCCCCGCACACTATTGCGGTACTTCCGATTCGTGGATTGTAGCAGTACAAACTTATAAAAAAGTGGATTTGCACTATCCCAAATCCCGAAACAGAAAACAAAAAATAAGTGAAAATGCCGCAGAATACAGGAAGAGAGACCGACAGAAGTCCACTTGCCACTTTCGGCTATCAGGTGGGGCTCCTGATGGGAGTTGGAGTATGACACAGATCGTTTCAAATTTCACTGAGACAAAGAGTACAAAAGGACACTTGAGTCCCCAAGCCGGTGAAGCCATTTAAAGCCTGTTTGTCTTTGTGACAGACATCTGCCCCAGCCTCAAAGCAACAAGGCTTGCAAGCCATATACCTTCATTCAGCCGCTGTCAAGCACAGGTAGATACCTCGAAGATATCCGCATGATCGCTTCAGACAAGACATTGCGCAGACTACCTTGGTATCAATAGTGTACCTACAGCACAAAGCATAGGCAAATAGTCAAAAAGAGACGGTACAAACAAGCATAATGCTATAAGGAAGATTAACCATATCTATCCTGCTTAAACACCATCTTTGCAGAATCGATGTTCCTTGAGTGATATAAGGGTATAATATCTCTTTATGGGGTCAAAGAGGGTCTAAAGGTCATTCTCTGCGAATGGGTGAATTTAAAAAAGGAGTCATATGGCATTGGCCGTAATGTGTTCGGGTGGTGATGCGCCCGGAATGAATGCAGCTGTAAAAAAATTCGTCGATTATACGCAAAAGAGAGGGGAGAGACCCTTTCTAATCTACGATGGTCTCGAAGGATTGATAGATGGTAGAATAAAAGAGGCGGAGTTTGCGGATGTCGCCGGTATTCTTCATAGAGGAGGCTCCATAATCCGCTCCTCCCGTTCGAAGCGTTTCTACGAGGCGAAATATAGAAAGATGGCTCACGACAATCTGAAGAGATACGGGATAGACGGACTCGTCGTACTTGGAGGAGACGGCTCTTTCCGTGCTATGGAGCGATTCTGGGAAGAGTACGATATAAACTTCGTCGGAATTCCGACCACCATAGACAACGACATCTACGGTACGGAGTACTGCCTCGGGGTCGATACGGCTCTAAATACGATACGGGAGGCTCTCGACAAGATATACGATACCGCTTCGACCTTCAACAGAGCTTTCGTAGTGGAGGTGATGGGTAGAGACTGCGGCTATCTCGCCGCCATATCCGCCATAAGTTCGGGTGCGGAAATCTGCATCATTCCCGAAGTGGATTTCAACAGAGCCGTGGTGGAGAAGAGATTGCGCTACGAGCTGGAAAACGGCCGAAGGTATATACTCGCCATCGTGGCCGAGGGAACGGGAATGACACAGGAGATAGCCCGATGGCTCTCGGACGATATGGGAATGGATACGAGAATAACCATACTCGGACATATCCAGAGGGGCGGGATTCCGAGCTCCTTCGATAGAATGATGGGATTCGAATTCGCGATTCAGGCGGTGGAGCATCTGCTTGGAAGCAAAAATTCGAACAAGGTCGTGGTATGGAACGAGGGGAGTTTCGGACTACTCGATATAGAGACGGTCGTAAACAATAAAAACAGAGTCAATCCCTATCACCTCAGCATGCTGAATGTACTGGATTGAAAAGGAGAAAGAGATGATAAAGAGTACCAGAAGAGCTTCGAAGGTCTGGGTCACCTTCACTGTCGATGCGAAGAGTGCGGAAAAAATATATGTAAAGGGTAGCTGGGACGACTGGAAACCCAAAGAGATGAAACGAAAAAAGAGTGGAGAGTTCTACCTCACGAAGGTCTTGCCTGCCGGAGAGTGTTTCGAATTCGGTTATCTCGATGACGGGGGGAGATGGTTTGCCGACGACTCTCTCGAGACCGTAGAGAGCCCTTTTGGGAGTACGAATTCGCTTTTGAAGCTATAAGCCTACATCTGCAAAAGCCCTCTGAGAGTCTCGTAGAATGGATAAAAACAAAAACCGGAAAGGATTGCCAATGAGTAGAAAAGTCAAAGCTGTCATGATGGCGGGAGGATTCGGCACCAGAATCCAGCCGCTGACCAACTCGATACCCAAACCGATGCTGCCTGTCGTGAATCTCCCGATGATGGAGCATACCCTCGACAAACTCATACAAAGCGGTGTCGATGAGGTGGTCATACTGCTCTACTACAAGCCTGAGGTGATAAAAGAGTACTTCGGTGACGGAAGCCGCTATGGGATAAAAATCCACTATGTCCTGCCCGACGACGACTACGGTACGGCAGGTGCGGTAGGTTTCGCAAGAGAGCATCTCGACACCACCTTCATGATTGTCAGCGGAGACCTGGTGACCGATTTCGACTTCGATGCCATCTTCGAGCACCACTTCCAAAGAGAGTCGAAGTTGACGATAACTCTCACTTCCGTGGAAAATCCCCTGCAGTTTGGTGTGGTCATAACCGACGAGAACGGTAAGATAGAGAAGTTTCTCGAAAAGCCGAGCTGGGGAGAGGTCTTCAGCGACACTATCAATACCGGTATCTACATAATCGAGCCGGAAATCCTTGACTATATACCGGTAGGGGAGAATTTCGATTTCGCCAAAGATCTCTTCCCTCTGCTGATGAAAGAGGGTATCGACCTTCTGGGCTACGATGCCAAAGGTTACTGGCGGGATGTAGGCAATCCGGACAGCTACAGAGAGGTTCACGACGACATACTCAACGGCAGACTCGATTTCAGGATTCCCGGAAAGGTTGTCAACTATCCCGACGGCAGACTCTATATGACGGGTGATGATATAGATATAGACGAAAGTGTCGAGATACTGGGAAATGTGGTAGTGGGCTCGGGGGCGAAGATAGGCAAAGGATGCAAGCTTCACAACTGTGTGATAGCTGAGCGTACCGTAGTGGAGGAGGAGTGTAAAATAAGAAACTCCGTACTCTGGCACGATGCGAAAATAGGCAGAAAGTTCGTCCTGGACAACGGTGTGATATGCAACGACAATGCGATAGAGGACAATGTAAGCGCCAAAGCGGGTCTGATACTGGCCGAGGGCTGTCATGTAGGCAGACTGGCCCGTTTCGACCAAGATGTGACCATATGGCCGCACAAGGAGATAGAGCCTGCCTCCATAGTGAGCCACAATGTGGTATGGGGAAGCAGATACAAAAACTCCATATTCCAAAACGGCAGTGTGATAGGTACGAGCAATGTCGAGCTCAGCTGCGAAATGGTTACGAAACTCGCCGAAGCCTTCGCCAGTGAACTGCCCGTAGGCTCCACCGTGATAGTGGGCAGAGACTACGGCAAAAGCTCCCGTATGCTAAAGAGAGCCTTTCTGGGAGGCATACTCTCAGCCGGTGTGAATGTACTGGATGTCAAGAGTGTTCCCCCCTCCGTACTCAGGCATACCCTCTCCCACTCCCCCTCTATCATAGGTGGAGCCTATTTCAGAAGAAACATAGACGACCCGACCGCCACCGAGATAAATTTCTTCAATGAAAACGCACTTCGTATAGATACGAATACGGCCAAATCGATAGAGAAATCCTTTTTCAACGAAAAGTTCAGAAGGGTCGAATTCAACAATATTGGCGAAATCAGGGAGAGTCTGCACTTCCGGGAATGCCACGACTACCGCAGCGACCTGATAAGGCATATAGACAAAAAGGCTCTGCACAACAAGGCGGTGAGGATAGCCGTGGATATGATGAAGGGAATAACGGGCGATATAATGCCCGACATTCTCGAAGAGTTGGGGCTGGATGCCATCACTCTGAGACCACAGAGCCACAGCAACTCCCTCGCTTCGATAAACTGTGTGCAGGAGAAGGCCATAGGCGAACTGCAGACCATCGTCACGGCACTCAAGCTCGATGCCGGTTTCATCATCTACCCAGGCGGACAGAGAATGGCTTTCGTGGGAGACAAGGGGAGATATTACGACAAGATAAAAGCTCTGCCTATCGTTTTGAAACTACTCGATCTCGAAGGTGCAAGAGTGGGCAGGAAGATGAAGGTCTTTCTCCCAACCTGGGCCCCCGACCTGATAAGCTACGACAACCTCGAAATAGAGCTTGGCATCTACAACAACTTCAGAGCCGAAAAGCTCAGAGAGTACGACCTCGTCGCCACGATAGACGGCAACTACGCCTTTACCCAATTCCAGCTCCACAGAGATGCCATGTTCGCCACTCTCAAGATAATAGAGATGCTCAATCGTCATGATACTTCGATATCCGAGATAGCGGACAATATAGAGTCGTTCTACTATCGTATGGAGCATATCCCCTGCCCACAGGCCCTCAAAGGCAAAATGATGCGTAAATTCCTCGAAGCCTCCAGAGGCAAGAAGAGCTCCACCATCGACGGAGTGAAGATATGGGAGAGTGAGAGCGACTGGATACTGATGATACCCGATTCATACAGCGACCGACTCAATCTCTATATACAGGCGGCCAACGAGAAGGCGGGAGAAGCCATAAGAGAGAGATACCTGTCGGCAATCGAAGAGTGGATGAACGGATAGATGCCCGTCAGACTCAATTTCCTCTGGCATATGCACCAGCCGGACTACAGAACTCCGGATGGTCATATAGAGATGCCGTGGGTCTTTCTCCATGCCATAAAAGACTACTACGATATGCCGTGGATTCTCTCCACCTTCCACTCTCCGAAGGCGACCTTCAATCTCACACCGTCGCTGATGGAGCAGCTGAGAATATATGAAAGGGACTGGAGAAGAGACAGATTTCTCTCTCTCTGGATAGAGGAGCCCTCCACACTCTCTGCTGCAGAGAGGGAGTGGGTGTTGAGAATATGTCGTTCGTCCCGGTACGATACGATGGTGAAGCCTCTTGCCGCATTCGCACAGCTATACGACAAAGAGTCTCTCGACGATGCTCAATTGCTGGATATGGAAGTACTCTTCATACTCTCGTGGTGCGGCAACTATCTGAGAAGAAACTCTACGGTGGTGAGAGAGCTTATAGGCAAAGGCTCGGGATTCGACTCCTCCGACAAGAAGAGACTGCTCGACGAACTGCTCTCTTTCATACCTAGCATTCTGCCCTTCTACGGACTCCTGCAGGATATGGGCAGGATTTCGGTCTCGACCACTCCGCTCAACCACCCTATCCTTCCGCTGCTCATAGATATGAAAAACGCCTCCATATCCAATCCTCATACGCAGATACCGGCAAATCCGGTCTCTTTGGAGGATGATGCGAGAGAGCAGATAGACAGAGCGCTGAAACTATACGAAGAGATATTCGGCAAAACCCCCGGCGGTTTCTGGCCTGCCGAAGGAGCGGTGGACGAGAAGAGTCTCGGACTCTACCGTGAGTACGGATTGGGATGGGTCGCTACGGACGAAGCGATACTTCTTCGTTCTCTCGAGAGCGACGATAGGTCGCTCATATACGAGAGATACTCCTACGAAGGTCTCCATATCGCTTTCAGAGATCACGCACTTAGCGATCTCATAGCTTTCAGCTACAGATACAAAGACCCCATAGAGGCCGCTTCCGACCTCCTCTCCCATATAGAGAAGATAGGTCGAAGCGCTGAGGGAGACAAAACGGTCTCCATCATTCTCGACGGTGAAAACGCCTGGGAGTTCTATCCCAACAATGGGATGGATTTCTTCGAGGCACTATATAGTACTCTGGAGAGTCACGACACTATCGAGACGGCGACGATGGACGAGCTCTCCCGTCTTCCCTCGAAAGAGCTCGAGAAGCTGCATCCCGGCTCCTGGATCTACGGTACCTTCGATACCTGGGTGGGAGCTCCCGAAAAGAACAGAGCCTGGGAGCTCATCTTCCAGACCCACTCCGACTATATGCATCACAGAGAGAGGCTCGATAGTGAAACGAGGGAGAAGATAGGCGAAGAGTTTCTCATCGCCGAGTGTTCGGACTGGTTTTGGTGGTATGGAGACGATCACTATACCGAATATTCCGAAGAGTTCGATTCTCTCTTCAGAGAACACCTCATGAAGATATACGAATATATGGGTATGGCCGCTCCTTCGAGTCTCTTTCGTCCAATCTCCCGCAAGGGAGACCTCCATGCGATAGTGATAGAGCCCAGATTCGCCATCACCCCTCTCGTCAACGGAAGGGTGGAGTCGTTTTTCGAGTGGCTGGGCAGCGGAATGATAGATGAATCGAAACTCTTTTCGACCATGGACAGGGTCAGGGGACCCATAGAGACTATCCACTGGGGAGAGGACAGTGAAAATATCTATATCAGACTCGACGGAGATATGAAGAGTTGGGATAGAATCGACCTCTATGCAGAAGAGACAAAAGAGAGTTTTTCGATAGAGAAAGAGGCGAAATTTTCCGACGGATATATCCGGGCCGCCGTTGATGAGATAGTCGAGATAGCTATCGACAAGAGGCTCTTTTCCGGAAAGGAGAGAGCGACTTTGAGGCTGGAGATGATAAAAGAGGATATTCCCGTACAGACTCTGCCCGGGAGCGGAGAGCTCACGATAGAGCTGAAAAAGAGAGAGTGTAGAGACTGGTTCGTATAGTCTCTATTCCAAGAGCCAAAGAGATAAGGAGATATTTTGGAAAAGAGGAGTGTGCTTCTATTCGGTATCCATATGCACCAGCCGGTGGATAATTTCGATGAAACGATAGAGAGAGCCGTAGAGAGCTGTTATGCGCCGTTCTTCTCCACGATGAAGAGCTTCGGGGGCTTCAGATTCAGTCTCCACTGCAGCGGATGGCTGCTACAGAAGATAGCGTCCGGGTACCCCTCGCTTTTCGAAGATATGAGAGAGATAAGCGCACGGGGCGATATAGAGTGGATAGGAGCGGGCTACTACGAACCCATACTGAGCTCCATCCCCTCCAAAGACAGAGTCGGCCAGATAGAGATGCTAAACACTCTTCTGGAAAAGCTCTTCGGCAAGAGGGCTTGCGGGCTGTGGCTGACTGAAAGGGTGTGGGAGTCCTCTCTCGTATCGGACCTCGTGAAAGCCGGTATGAAATTCAGCATGGTCGACGACTACCACTTCCTCGCATCGGGCTTCGAGCAAGAGAGACTCGACGGCTACTACTTCACGGAGGATTCCGGAGAGAAGATAGCCCTCTTCCCCATATCTCGGAAACTTCGCTATGCGATACCCTTCGAAAGTCCCAAAAGCTCCATAGAGGCCATCAAGGAGGCCGGAAACTCCGCGAATGGAGCCGCCATAATCTTCGATGATGCAGAAAAGTTCGGGATGTGGCCCCGCACCCACGACTGGGTCTACGGCAGAGGCTGGCTCGAAAAGTGGCTCTCTTCGATAATGCAGGACGAAGAGATAGTCACTATGCACTACAGCGAATATCTCGAGAGTCACAGGGCCAGAGGTATAGCCTATCTGCCCAATGTCTCATATTTCGAAATGGGTGAATGGAGCCTCGAAGCCGACGATGCCGTAAAACTCGAAGAGTATCGCGACAAAATGGGTGAAGAGCTCTTCGAAAGCGAAGGTGTCAAGTTTCTCAAAGGTGGTATCTGGAAAAACTTCTTCGTCAAATATGAAGAGTCCAACAGACTTCACAAGAGGATGCTCGAACTCTCCGGCAGAAAGTATAGAAGTGCGGCATACAAAGATGCACTCTACCGACTGCAGACCAACGATGTCTTCTGGCACGGGGTATTCGGAGGGCTCTATCTGCCCAATCTCAGAGACAACGCCTACAGATATCTGTGCATCTGCGAAAATATCCACTACAAGGATAGAGAGGCTATAGAGCTTTACGACTGCAATATGGACGGCTACGATGAGGTCAAAGCGGTCAGTGCGGATATGATAGCACGCTTCGACAGCGCCAACGGCGGACAGCTGGTGGAACTTTTACACCGTAAAAGCCTCTTCAATTTCCAGAATGTACTCAGACGCCGCAAAGAGGCCTATCACGAAAAGATTCTCCGCGCCGAAGATGCAGAAGAGGAGAAGGCACATACAGATGATTCGATAGATACGATACATACGGCCAATGCGAAGGTGAGCGATGAAATCAGAGAGGCTCTCATCTACGACTGGTATCCCAAAAACTCCTTTGTCGACCATATCAGCGACGACTCTCTCAATCTCGAGAGCGTAAGAGAGTGCAGATTCTGGGAGTATGGTGATTTCGCCAACCAGCCCTTCGTCTGCAGAGTGGACGAGGGGTCGATAGAGTTCGTCAGAGAGGGTGGAATATACTTCGACAGAAGCTGGCGTACGATACTTAAAAAACGCTATGAGATTGAGGATAACAAGATAGCCTTCACAATCGACCTGCATAGCGAAAGTCCCGAGAGATACATATACGCTCTGGAGTTGAATCTACACTTCGCGGATATCTCTGAAGTGGAGATAGACGGAGTGCCCTTCGCCGAAGAGAGGACTATCGAAGGTCTGGATAGTTTCACACTCCACGACCCCTACACAGCTACACGAATACGCTTCGAAAGCGGGATGAACTTCACACTCTACGCCTGCGCTCTACGCACGGTATCGCAGAGTGAGGAGGGGTATGAGCTGACGACACAGGGAATGACCCTGATGCTGGCCTTCCCTTTCCACAAAAGTTCTCTGATAGAGGGGAAGATGGAGATAGAAGATGTCTGATATACGCTACGACCTGATTCACGACGAATATGTCATCATAGCGCCCGAAAGATTGAGGCGTCCGGACTGCTTCTTTATCGATGCCGACAGCCGGAAGCCCGGAAGAGACGATAGAGGGAAGTGCCCCTTCTGTCCGGGAAACGAAAAGATGACTACAAAAGAGATTTTCTCCATCAGAGACTCCGGAGAGCCCGACACTCCCGGATGGAGGACGAGAGTGGTACCCAATCTCTACAAGGCGGTGCAGATAGAGAGCCCCTGGCGGAGTGAAGATGCCGGGCTCTACGAAAAGTGGGCCGGTTTCGGAGCTCACGAGGTCATAATAGACACCCCCGAACATAAAGAGAGGATGGATGGGTGGAGTTTGCAGGAGTATGGAGACTGGCTCAGGACACTGAGATACAGAGTGATGGAGCTACGCAAGGATATCAGACTCGTACATATGTCGATATTCAAAAATCACGGTCACTACGGCGCCGCCACCCAGAGCCATCCGCACACCCAGCTCATAGCTCTGCCGGTAGTGCCGAAAATGAAGAGAGAGTCTTTGAGACACGCCCTGTACTTCTATAGAGAGCATGGCAGAAGCCGCTACGCCACCGTCATAGGCAAGGAGCTTCATGAGCGGGAGAGAGTTGTATGCGAAAGCGGCAGATTCGTCGCTATCTGCCCTTTCGCTTCCGCCTTTCCCTTCGAAGTGGCCATCTACAGCCTCGAAGAGAGGAAGATATCTCTCTCGGAGTTCGACGACGGAGATATCGAAGAGCTCTCCGAAATACTCTCCGAAGTTTTCGAAGCTCTATATCTGCAGCTGGGGAATTTCGATTTCAACATACTCTTCGATATACCGCCTCTGCAGAAAAACTACGCTACGGAAGAGTTTTTCGACGACCTGCCCGATATATGGAGATTTTCTATAAGGATCGTCCCCAGAATATACCGTATGGGCGGTTTCGAGCTCGGAAGCGGAATGATGATAAATCCGGTGGCACCAGAAGAGGCAGCCAAGCTTCTTCGAAAGGACACAAAGAGTCGATAGCCCTCCCCTGCTCTATGCAAGATTCTTCCGGCGACTAAAGTCGCCGCCCCTATAAAGGTTTAAACTCATATCGCCATTTTGGGGCCGCGACTTTAGTCGCGGATTCGTGTCGGAGTCCATAGAGGCTAACTATCGCTTTGAAATGAAGAAGTCCATCTACTTGGGGCTGCGACTTTAGTCGCGGAATTGGCGTTGGAGTCCATAGAACTTGCCATCGAAATGGAAAGCGAAAGTCCATCTACCATCTATGCGGGATTGAAGCTTCTGACTCCTTGGGTTTCGGACTCCATCTCGCAATGGCTAAATTTGACCCCTGCTCTATGCAAGGTTCTATCGGCGACTGAAGTCGCCGCCCCATAGAATGCGTCGCCGTTTCGGGGCTGCGACTTTAGTCGCGGAATTAGCGTTGGAGTCCATAAAACTCGCCATCGAAATGGAAAGTAGAAGTTCATCTACCATCTGTGCGGGCTGAAACCTTCAACCTCTTTGGGTTTCGGACTCCATCTCGCAATGACTAAATTTAGATCCTGCTCTATGCAAGGTTCTATCGGCGACTGAAGTCGCCGCCCCTATAAAGTTCAAAGTCACATGACCTAGGGCCGCGACTTTAGTCGCGGAATTGGCGTCAGAGTCCATAGAACTCGCCATCGAAATGGAAAGCGAAAGTCCATCTATCGAGGAGCAGGGGGCTTTAGTTCCGTTATTCCTGTGGGATTGAAGCTTTCAACTTCCTTGAGTCCAATAGCAATATTGCACTGTTTTGGGCTTTTGTATGTGTTTTAGCGAGTTGGATGGGAGTAGGGAAGAAATATTACAAAAGCTCGGAAAAAGCGAAAATTAAGATAGTTTTGCCATGTAGCCTCCCCATGAAGAAAAACTTACCCATCGAGTGAAGGTATTGTGGAGCTTTTCTTTGGCTCTGCTTATATTCTGCAATGGCACTGACTATTTTATCGCTTTTGCATTTGCAAAAATATCGTTTTTATATTATCTTTGCTATAGTGTTTCGCTATTAAGCGCCTGCTTATGATGGGTGGAGTGGGCGCAATTGTACCATTTTGCCGGAAAAAGAGCCGCAAGGCGGCAGGAAGGAAGGAAATGATAGCTACGGGCATTGATATCGTCTCGATAGAGAGGATCGAAAGAGCTCTACAACGCTTCGGAGAGAACTTCATAGCTCGTCTTCTTACAGAAGAGGAGATACGGAGCCTTTCGATGAAGCCAACCTCGATAGCCGGCTACTGGGCAGCCAAGGAGGCTGTATCCAAAGCCCTGGGCTGCGGTATAGGAGCGGAACTCGCTTTTCACGATATATATATAAGTAAAGACCGTAGAGGTTCTCCATCTTTCAGACTCTCCCAAGAGAGAAAGAAATACTTCCGTCTTACGGAGAGTTCGCTATCTATAAGTCATGACGGCGGTTTCGCCGTAGCGGCCGTCATATTGGTTAGCAAATAGCTTCTCGGACTGCAGTGAGATTCGCAAGGGCATGTAGTCGTAATGTTCACAATATGAAATGGTGCACAAAGAATAGGCATAAAATCAGCAGAGCTTAACTAAAATTGAGAGTATAATATATCCGAACAAAATTTTCAGGAGGGATTATCAGATGGCTAAATTTGTCGAAAGTATAGAGGAGTTTTTCTCCTATTGTAGCGATAACGAAGTGGAGTTTGTAGATTTTCGTTTCACGGATATCAAAGGTGCATGGCATCATATAACTTACAGTCTAAAGGCTATAGATGCACAGATTTTGGAAAACGGACTTCCGTTCGACGGCTCTTCCATCGATGCATGGCAGCCTATCAACAAATCGGATATGATTTTGAAGCCAGATGTACCGACGGCATTTCTAGATCCCTTTACCGCCGATCCGACAATAGTTGTCTTCTGTGATGTTTACGATATCTACAAGGGTGATCTATATGAAAAATGCCCCAGATCCATATCCAAAAAAGTACTTAAATATCTCGAGGAGTCGGGAGTGGGCGATATGGCATATTTCGGTCCCGAAAACGAATTTTTCATTTTTGACAATGTACTTTTCAAAGATAGCATAAACGAATCACGGTATATGGTTCACTCCGACGAAGGGGAGTGGTCCGATAGCACACTCGAAGAAGACTATATAAATATAGGTCATCGCCCCAGAACGAAAGGCGGATATTTCCCCGTAATGCCGACAGATTCTACGGTCGATCTGCGTGCCGAAATGGTACAGATAATGGAGGAGATTGGGCTCGATGTGGTATTGCACCATCACGAAGTGGCACAGGCGCAAGCTGAAATCGGAGTTAAATTTTCTACACTTGTGGAGGCTGCCGACAATGTACAGAAATATAAATATGTAGTCAAGATGGTAGCACATCTCAACGGCAAAACGGCCACTTTTATGCCCAAGCCTCTCTATGGAGACAACGGAAACGGAATGCATGTGCATCAATCTATCTGGAAGGATGGCAAGAATCTATTTTTCAAAGAAGGAGAATATGGCAACCTCAGCGATATGGCGCGATGGTACATGGGAGGAGTTTTGAAACATGCTCACGCGATAGCGGCCTTTACCAATGCTACCACCAATAGCTACAAGCGTCTCATCCCCGGTTTTGAAGCTCCATCCATTCTCACATACTCCAGTCAGAATCGTTCCGCTTCCATCCGCATACCGTATGGCGGAGGTGAAAAATCCACTCGTATCGAGACACGCTTCCCGGACAGCAGCTCATGCCCATACCTCGCTTTCAGTGCCTTGCTTCTCGCAGGACTCGACGGAATTATAAATCACTATGAACCTACAGGACCGATGGATATAGATCTTTTCGAATTGAGTCTTGACGAGATAAGACAAAAGGGTATAAAGCAGATGCCTCATACATTGAGAGAGGCGGTCGAAGGCCTTATTGCGGACAACGATTTTCTCAAGCCAGTCATGTCCGAAGAGTTTATCGACACATATCAGCACTATAAATTCGAAACCCAAATTTGGCCCGATGAAGGCCGCCCGACAGCTTACGAATTCATCAGCACCTATAGCTGTTAAGAATGGAGGGGATAATACGCCCCCTCCGCTCAAAATCTATAGCCGATTCCCATATAGTAGTTGACTGTATCGAAGTTTATATTCATAGTGGAGCCTACCTCTTTTTCCAAGATGGAATCCATCACTTTTACCTTGACGCTCTCGCTCTCCCAACTCTTCGAGTTCATTCCTGCATTCAGAGAGATACCCTCGCCCCATTTCGCCAAGCCGCCCAGATCGTATTTTAGTTTCATATCCAGAGCGCTTATCGTACCCTCCATATCTATTTCGGATCTTATCCATCCATTTTGCACTCGAGCGAATTGATAACCATACAAAGCACTGCCGTCTATGGAGAAATTTTTAAAAAATCTATACTCTCCTTGCACCGCAAGCGAACTCTTCCAACTCGTTATAGTCGTATCCGTGACACTCATGGCACCCATAAACGGTGCTACGAATCTATTGCCGTTTTTCATATAGATATAGGGTGTGGAGAGACCTGTGGCAAGCCCTATACCGATATATCCCTCATCACTTTCGAGGATATCGAATCCGCCGCCGATGTTCATGTCTATACCTCCCACCTGAACATCGGAGGGAAATGGAGCAAAATCTTTCACTTTATCCGAGAATGGCTTGGGTATAATCTTGCTCGGTAGATAAAACATATCTTCCATCATCGCGATTTTACTATCTACATAGTCACTTCTATATATATCGACATCGTAGAAGATATAGAATCTGCTTCGAGCTATATTGTCGTGGGAATTGACGAGAGATATCGTCTCTATATCGAGCTTTTTGGAGAACTTCATGAAATTGTCTATCTTCATATTCATATCGAACTCCCCTCTGCCGTATCTGATTTCAAAAGCCGATAAAAGAGAGAATATGGAGAGCATCACTATTGAGAGTTTCATAGAATCGAACCACCTTTTTATAATATTTGTAAATATAGCATATTGCAACTTCAGCTTCTCTATCAACCCCACATATCGAAAATTTTCTGGACAATCGTCACTATAGGCCATATATCGTAGTATAATGGCGAAAAAATCTTTCAAACATTCAAGGATATGGCGATGTCCGGAAGAGTCGGCTCCATACTTATCGTTCTACTTCTCTCCTTTTTCATATATATGGGGTATCGTTATATCCACTACCGCAATGTAAACGCCGTCAGCGACGCCGCTTTCATAAAGAGCGATCAGCTCTCGACACTCTCTTTCAAGGTGGGAGGCAGAGTCGTGAATATGAGGGTCGAGGAGAACGAGAAGGTCAGGCGCGGAGAGCTTCTCGCCGAGATAGATCCTGTGGATCTAAAGACGAAGAGAGACGGAGTGCTGCACTCCATAGAGTCGCTCGAAAAGGAGATAGAGGCAGCCCGACTCTCGAAAGAGAGGCTGAAAGAGACACTCAGACTCAAGAGTGAAATATCGAGGGAGAATCTGAAGGCTCTACAGATGAAGAGGGAGGGGAAAAGACACGAGATACTCTCTCTCGAAGAGAAGCTCGAAAAGAGCCGGAAAGATACGGAGCGCTACCACAATATGCTCGAGAAGAGACTTATCGCCAAGGCGGATTACGAGAGTGTAGATACGGCCTACAGGAGTATGAGCGAAACTCTGCTTGCAATACGCAAGAGTCTGCAGGCTCTCGAAGCCGAAATAGAGAAGGCGAAAAGAGGGGTGGAACTGGCGGAGCTCACACGCAGAGAGATAGAGGAGACGCAAAAGTCCATAGAGGCTATGGAGGCCAGAAAGAGGGCATTGAAGAGTTCGCTCGAGGAGCTCGAAAAATCGATCTCCTATACGAAGCTCCATGCGCCTTTCGACGGAGTCGTGGCCAAAAAGTTCTTCGACGCTCCGCATATGGTGAAAAGGGGCTCTCCCGTATATGCGATAGTCGATCCCGCATCGCTCTACTGCGAAGTACTGCTTTCGGAGAAGAAACTGACAGGAGTGCACAGAGGCAACAGGGTGAAGATAGAGGTGGATGCCCTGAAGGGTAGAACTTTCCGCGGCGTGGTGGAGTCGATCTCCCCCACTTCGGCTTCCACATTCAGTCTCGTTCCCCGGGATATAGCCAGCGGTGAGTTCACCAAACTCGATCAGCGTTTCAAGGTCAGAATCAGACTCGAAAAGGCCGAGGGGCTCAGAGCCGGAATGGGAGCCACCGTAGCTATCGAAAGGAGTGGCGCATAGATGCGAAATGCACAAGAGGCCGCACTCCCCAGGAGCTGGGATATCAGTAGTGCCGAGCGTGCGATCTTTTCTATCATAGTGATGACTGGGGCTTTCATGGCCATTCTCGATACGACGGTCGTGGATGTGATAGTACCCAAACTGACAGGACCTCTGGCCACGGATATGTATGGAGTACAGTGGATAATCACCAGCTATATGGTCTCCGCCGCCATCGCTCTGCTCATAACAGAATGGCTCATCAAGCGTTTCGGAGCCAAAAAGATCTTTCTTCTGGGTGTGGGGCTCTTCTGCGTAGCATCCCTGATGTGCGGCCTCTCCTCCACCCTCGAAGAGATGATAATCTACAGAGTGGTACAGGGGGTCGGAGAGGCCCTGATAATGGTTACGAGCCACATTATGATATTCAGCTACTTCCCTCCCGAAAAGCAGGGGCTGGCGATGGGTATCTTCGGTCTGGGTGTCAGCTTCGCACCCGCCCTCGGACCGACCATAGGCGGATATCTGACGGAGTACTACAACTGGAGAACGGTCTTTCTGATAAATCTTCCGGTGGGGCTGCTTCTGCTCGTAGCCGGCACCGTTTTCCTCCCCAAAGATAGCTTTTTCGAAAGAGTGCGATTCAACTTCGGCAGTTTCATCTTCATATCCCTGGCCACCATCTCGCTGCTGGTCATGCTCGGACGCGGGCAGAAGCTCGGATGGTTCAACTCCATAGAGATAGGCATTCTGCTCTTCGCCACTATCGTGGGCTTCCTGCTCTATGCACTCAGCGAGCTCAACTCACGCCACAGGCTGATAGATTTCAGACTCTTCACAAACCGCCTCTTCTCGAACGGTATGATGATATATTTTTTCATACTCGGTTTCTCTATGTATCAATACTTCTACCTCCTTCCCGTATATTACGAGCATATCAAGAGACTGCCCACCCTCGACGCCGGTATCGCGGTCTTCGCCTTCGCTCTCTTCATAGGTCTCTTCTCTCCTCTGGCGGGGATACTCGCCGACAAAATCGGAGCGAGGGCGAGTGTGGCCATAGCTTCGTTTTTCTATGTATTGACCTCCCTGCTCTTCCTGCCTACGCTGGAGTACTACACCCCGCTGATACAGGCGATGGCGCTCAGCATCCCCTTCGGCATAGGTATGGGACTCTTCTTCGCTCCCGTAACGGTTATGGTCCTGCAAAACGCCCCGGCCGACAAGGGCGAGCTGGCCATAGTCCTGATGGACTACTTCCGTTTCGTGGGGGGCAGTTTCGGTACGGCGCTGGCTACCAACAATATGGAGTATTTCAAAAATATGCATATGCTCGCGATGCAAGAGCTGCAAAACAGGGAGTATGTAGCTTATTTTCTCGACAAGATACATGAAACTTCCGATATACCGATACAGACTTTGAAGCTGATTTTCCGAAACTACGAAGAGTTCATGAGCTACAACTACGGCTTCTACAACACCTTCATGCATGCCGGCTACTGGGGAGCTTTCGGCACTATCTTCGTAGTGCTGCTCTTCATCGGCAGAGAGAGCGAAAAGAGAGGAGCGCAGAGGAGCTCATGAGAAATTTTATAACGACACTACTCTTGTGTATATCACTCTCCCCATCACACGCGAAGAGCTTCAGCTACGAAGAGCTGGTCCTTTGCGCACAGAAGAGTCCAGCCGTGGAGGTCTTCGAAAGGATGAGCCGTTACGCCCGGGAGCTGAAGCTCTCCGCCGAAGGGGCACTCTACCCCTCCATAGAGCTGAGCTACTCCGGAGCATGGCTCGACGAGAAACCTACCATGACCTACCATATGCCTCCGCCCATAGGTTCGGCAAGCGCGCCTATGGCCACCACCAGAAGCTTCGAATCGCAACTCTCGCTCAGATATCGCCTCTTCAGCGGTTTCGCCATCTCCTCTCTCATAGAGAAGAGAGAGTGGCAAAGGAGGGTGGCCGAGCTCAAAGTGATAGACAAAAAACGCTCGATAGTGATGAAGCTAAGCTCCCTCTATGCGCAGGCCCGTATGCTCGAAAGTCTGCTCCATGCCCGCACAGATGCGCTTGCGGCGGTGGAGGCGGCCCTGAAAAAGGCCCGGGCTCTATACGACAACGGTATGCTTCCGCCTTCGGGACTCTACAATATCGAAGCGGCGCTCTACGATACGAAAGCGGCAGTGGCCGATACCGAAAACGAACTGCGAAAGAGTCTGGAGACGCTTTCGTATATCTCGGGAGAGAGAGTGGACGGCACGAGAGGCGGTATCGAGCTACCCGAGCCCAAAAACGCCGAACAGATATACCGATACGCTCTGAAGAGGAGAGCCGATATAGCATCGCTCGAAGCGACACTGAAGATCGACAGCGCCGATATAAAACTGGCAAAAAGCCAATACTTTCCCAGGATAGACCTCGAAGCGGCACTCAAACGCAGAGGAGGCAGCCCCACTCTCGAAGGAGACGGATACAGCAACCCCAACAGGAGCTATCTCGGCTTCCGTATCGACTGGAATCTCTACTCCGGTGGCCGGACCATGCATATGGGCGAAGCCGCGAGATACAGAAAACTGGCATCGGTATCGGCACTGATAGACTACAGACGCAGAGTGGAGAGTGAAATAGTCAAAGCTTTCGGCGATCTTGAAACGCTCAAAAAGAGGCTCGAGAGTGCGAAGATGCGCATAAGGTCTCAGAAGGAGTACTACGAGCTGACCAGAGGACGCTTCGACAACGGACTGGGCAGTGCGGACGAGCTGAGCAGAGCCATAGCCGATCTTGCGCAGGCCAGAGCCGCCAAAGCCTCCATAGAGGCTTCCATAGAGATGCAAAGAGCGCTCGTTTGGCTCATGGGCGGCCTGAAGAGTTTCGAAAGAGCGCTCACGAAGAAAAAAAAGAGAGGTAAAAGATGAAATTCGAAGATTATCCGTTCGAAAAACTGGAGAAGCTCTTGAGAGATATAGAGCCCGATACCCGCTACGAAGCCATGAGTCTGACCATAGGAGAGCCGCAGTTCGAGACACCCGATTTTATCGTGGAGGAGCTGAAGAGATACGCCTCAGAGATGAACAGATATCCCAAAACCGCGGGGGAGAGCTATCTCAAGGATGCCATGCGCAGCTATATCCGTGAGCGTTTCGATATAGAGCTCGAGAGTGAGGAGCTCATACCTCTCTTCGGTACAAGGGAGCTGCTCTTCAACTTTCCACAGTTTCTGCTTCACGACAGAGAGAATCCGAGTATGGCCTTCCCCAATCCCTTCTATCAGATATACGAGGGAGCGGCCATAGCCGCCGGAGCGAAGGTACACTATCTGAATCCCGAAGATGGATTCGCGGCACCGACGGACGAGGCCACTCTTCGCGAACTCGATCTCGTCATCATAAACACTCCCAACAATCCCACCGCTTCGGTAATGGAGTTCGAAGATATGAAAGAGTGGGTGAGGCTGGCTCTGGAGTACGACTTCGTACTGCTCAACGACGAGTGCTACATAGAGCTGTATCTCCAAGAGCCTCTACCATCCATCCTCGAAGCGAGCATAGCTCTGGGCAACAGCCGCTTCAAAAATGTCCTTTGCGCCAACTCTCTCTCCAAACGCTCCAGCGCACCGGGACTTCGAAGCGGTTTCATAGCCGGAGATGCCGATATTCTGAAGAGTTATCTGAGATACCGCACCTATCTGGGCTGCGCCTCTCCCCTGCCCCTGCAAAGGGCCGCGGCCGCGGCATGGAGAGAGCAGGAGCATGTCGAGACATTCAGAGAGAGGTACAGAAAAAACTTTCGACTCGCTAGGGAGATTCTGGGTATAGAGCCACCCAAAGCCACCTTCTATATCTGGCTTCCGGTGGGCGACGAGCTCGATTTCACCCGTGAACTCTACAGAAAGTTCAATCTCAAGGTACTCCCCGGCTCCTATCTCGGCAGAGAGGGAGCCGGTAGAGGCTATGTGAGACTCGCCCTCGTATATGCGCAGGAGCCTATGAGAGATGCCCTCGAGAGGGTGGCGAATTTCATGAATTCCCAGAAGCACTCCGTATGACAGGATGAGAGTGAAAGAATATTTTGAGTATTTGGCGATATATGTCGGGATACAACTCTCCCGTGCTATTCCGAAGAGGGCTTTGTACGCTCTGAGCGGATATATAGTGAAGAGAAGCTATCGCAACAACGAGAGAAGAAGAGAGAGAGTGGCGAAGCATCTGAAATTGGCTTTTGCACAGAGGACAGAGGAGGAGCGCGCAGAGATATTCGAAGCTTTTTTGGCCCATCTCTCCTCCTTCTATGTGGAGATACTGCTCATATCCACGGGAAGACTCGACTTCGATACGGCGGTCGTAAACGAAGAGGAGGTACTCGAACGCATAGAGAGACTTGTACGCAGGGATGGGAGAGGTTTGATTCTGCTCGTTTCACACTACGGAAACTGGGAGTTTCTGGGCCATTGGCTAGCATATAGGGGCCTGAGCGGAGCGGTGGTAGCAAGAGAGTTCAAAAACACAATTATCGACAAGCGTCTGATAGTGCCCTTCAGGGAACGCTACGGCAATAGCTCGATAGAGAGAAAGGGAGCTATCGTCTCTATAGTGAGACTCCTCAAGGCAGGAGGAGGTGTGGCACTGCTCATAGACCAGATGATACCTCCGCCCAACGGAATAGATATAGAATTTTTCGGAAGAAAGGCATACGCACTCAAGAGTGCCGCTCAGCTCAAACTCAAACTCGACCCTCTCGTCGTACCCGTCTTCGCCGAAAGGGTGGGGAGAGAGAGCTTTCGTATCCATATAGATGAGCCTGTAGAGTACTGTGTCGCCAAGCTCGATGAGGAGGAGAAGCTCAGGGCTCTTACGCAGAGATACAGCGACATACTTCAGGAGAGAATAGAGCAAAACCCAGCCCAGTGGCAGTGGGCATACAGGCGCTGGAGGCTGCCGAAGCACGATAAGTCTAAATAGCGAAAAAGAGCCTGAATAATGTCCGCTTTGGAAGCTACTGCCGTGAATAAGGTCTATGCAACTCTCTCCAACGAAGCGTCGCTACTGTAAAGTTTATGAAGAAGAGCTTTGAGCTATGACAATTCCACTTGCCATCAAACTATCAAATCAAAATAGCATAAGTCATTTGGAGTATTTTGTTCAACAGCCTAATCGGCAAAGACAAAAATATTACACACTCGAGAATCTTTTGCCCCCGATCGGGTCAATCGATATGGAGCGATCGACCACAGATCAATGGCAAACACTCTTGCAAATAGAGGCAAGAGTGCAACTCCTATTTGAGTTTTGTATCAGTGATGCTCATCGTGTGCTTCCAGATCGAAGAGCTTGACACCTATCTGATAGATCAGTATTGCCAGACCAATACCACCAAGAGCAATCAACCACTCTGTCGAAGATGGCGAGTATTCAACTATCGAGGGTGGCAACTGATACTCTCTTATTTTCATAGTCTGCATTGGAAATACCTGCGCATTATGTACCATATCGTATCGCATAAAAAAGATTCCAACCAGACCAAAAAACGATGCCCATACCAGCGCACCGAGATTTTTGCCCTTGCTCATCAGAATAATCACAAACGGAACTACCGCACCAAGAAGAATCTCGCCAATCCAGTAGGATTTGGTACTTAAAATATACAAGATAGTATCGGCACGCTCAGGCAAGCGTCCATACAGACCTGTCAAAATCGCCCAGTAATCGAAAAACATCAATACTGCCAACAGCAAACCGAGAATTTTGGCTAGGGTTGTCAGCATCTGTTCGATATCTTTGGGGAAATTGTTTTTGTACATAATTCCATAGACGAGAAAAATGAGGTACGAACCTGCTACCGTTGCCGTTAGAATAAAATATAATGGCAGGAACGGTCCATTGACAGCCGGACGAGCAACGAGGTATCCAAAGATTGATCCAAGCGTCGCAAAAGCGGCTACATCCGCCAAAAGACCGCCGATACCGAGCAGGCGAGAGTTTTTATGATCACCTATCAAGCCGAAAATAAATTCGCCGATGAGAAAGACCAACACTAAGGTATAGAAGGTACCCATCCACCAGATTGCCGAAGTCAGACCAGGACTGAGCATGTTGTATATTATCATCCTGATCGGATGACCAATTTCGAGTAGAATGATGGCAAATCCTGGTAGCAACATAGCAATCGCCAACCAAGTTACGCGCAGACCGAATCTATCAAAAATCTTAATCCCAAATATGTGGCCAAACGAGCCGACAATGGCCAATCCAGTACTGGTACCTACGAAAAAGATATACATGACAATCAATAATCCCCAAGGATGCTCGCGTGTCACTCCATAGGCATGGTGGCCATGTATCAGTGCCATCAAGGCTCCATATAGGTACATAAAGAGCAGGACGAATCCTGCCAAGCCGACAAGCTTATTATCGGGCGTGAGCAGCTCTTTGAGACCTATCTTTTTTACAGGAATAGATGTAATAAAATCTTTTATATTCATATCCGACTCCTTATTTCAGATAGAAGAGTTTGGGTTTTGTACCCAGATGCGCTTTGAGACTGAAATGCTCTCTCGTGCGCAGCAGAATGCTGATTTCACTGTTCGGATCGTCGAGGTCGCCGAATGTGCGTACCTTCGTAGGACAGGTGTTCTGACATGCCGTAGTAGTCTCACCTCTGGCGAGTCTGGTATCGGAGCAGAATGTACACTTGTCGACCGTCATGGTACGATCATCGACATATCTCGCATCGTAGGGACAGGCGTTCATGCAGTAGCTGCAGAGGATACACTTGTCGCTATCGACTCTGACCACATTGTTTTCGTCGTAGTATGTCGCATGTGTGGGGCATACCTCCTGACATGGCGCGTTGTCGCAGTGTTGGCACTGACTGGGGATAAATGTGCTGGAGGCTATGCTCAGATTCGGCCATTCGCCTTCGATCTCTTTCACTCCCACCCATATGCGGTGCTTGTCGGCTCCGAGCAGTACGCCATTCTCCTCTTTACACGCCACTTCGCAGGCTTTGCAGTTGATACAGTTTTTGTAATCGAGGGCCATTCCATATCTTGCCATCTTACACCTTCCTTATTTCAACATTTGTTTCATGCATAACAGCTGCACCATAAACCGGCTCAATTTTATCTTCTATAATCAAAGCATCATTCGCACCATTTCCATAAGCAATTTCCATCGCCTCACTGCTGCCGCCAAAACCATGAAGCATAAAAACTTGGTTTGGAGCTATTTTTTCCGTAGGATATGCTTTGATCTGAACTTTGCCGACACTACTACTAACTTCAACCATATCTCCAAATCTTATACCTTTTTCATCAGCAACTCTTTTGTTGATCCAAAGATAGTTTGTCGGGATCAGGTCTCTCAACATAAGGTTGTTAGTAGTTCCACTCTGTGTAAATTGTGCATGTCTTCCTGTAACAAGTCTAAACTTTCCTTCAGGAACGCTAAAATTCCACTCATCGTGCCAGGTTGGCATGGAATCAACACCTTTTTTAGCAAGGTTTTTAAAGTTGATGATTACTTTCAGCTTATCACCCTGAGTAGTATAGTTTTTCTTGCTTTCAGGATAGTATTGGAACTCATTTGGATTGAGCTGCTTATGATATTTTTCCATATTTGGATAATATACACCTTTTTCATCCAATATTTTCCATGCCTCTTCACCAAATGTAGCTTCCACCATCTCTTTATTGGCTTCGTATACAGGTTTTTCCCAGGCATCAGCTAAATCAAAACCATTCTCTTTGTAGTATTTTTCTTCCTCGTCCTTAGACATTCCTTTGATGTCATCTTGAACATCTTCATCATATTTTTTAGTTATTTCCCACAGAGGCTTGGAAAGTTTCTCAGCCAATTCTTTGTAGATCACTTCTGGCTCTTTTGTTTCAAAAAGAGGCTTTATTGCAGCCTTTCTCTGAACTATTGCAGGTTCAAGTCCACCATAAGTTGCAACAGGAGAAGTTCTTTCAAGATAAGATGCTTCAGGTAAAATAACATCACAAAACATCGTAGTATCACTTGGAAGAATATCTATCATTACATTGAGATCCATTTTCTTTAAAAACTCTTCAGTTTTTTTCGCATTTGGAACACCACTCATGGGATTGTGTTTTCTCATAAACATTGCTCTAACAGGATAAGGTGCAGTTCCATCTAATACCATATTTCTAAACTGAATCCAAGAACCTGTTTTGTCTGAAGGAATAGCAATATCTTTTCCATCAAATCTTGATTTTACCTGAGCATACATAGGTGTATTGATCTCCTCTTTTGGAAGAGATAGTTTTTTGCCATAAACAATACCACCTTTTTTATCAAGATTTCCGCTTAAAGCTTGGAAAATTGCCATAGCACGGCGAAGCTGAAAATCATTTTTACTAAATACGCTTCTTCTTCCTTGATAATATATAGGGCTTCTGGCTGCCATAAACTCTCTAGCAGTTTTATATATCTCCTTAGCTGGAATATTTGTTATCTTCTCAGCCCATTCAGGTGTATATTTATTTGAAAGTATGTGTTTCTTATAATCTTCAAAGCCTACGCCATGTTTTGTAACAAAATCTTTATCATATAGATTTTCATTAATTGCAACATAAGTAAGAGCCAATACAAATGCAAGGTCAGTACCAGGATTTATGGCATACCATCTATCAGCTTTTGCAGCTGTATTTGTAAATCTAGGATCTAAAACGATAGTTTTAAGACCTCTGCCTCTACTTCTTTTGAAGAGGTCCATAGTATCTGGAGTAATAATGGCTTCAGCTCTGTTGGCTCCAGCAATGATTAGATAATCTGCATTATTTAAATCGGCTTCACCATAAGTTCCAATAGTTGAGAAGTAACCTCCAAGAGTAGTTTCAAGACAGATACTAACCTCATCTACATAATTTGGAGTTCCTATTTTTTCACCCATTAAAACTTCAAAACCCTCTTTTGATAATCCCTCACCATTGCAGTAACCAATAGTTGCACGATTATCTTTTTCTTCATCCAAGATTTGTTTAAGACCTTTAAATTTATCTGTTCCATTTAAAATAGCATCATAAGCTTCTTCCCATGACACTCTTTTGTATTTCCCGTCTCCTCTCTCACCTATCCTGATTAATGGATATTTCAACCTATCGGGATCATACAAAGTTTGTATTCCGGCATTTCCTCTTGCACATAGCATGTTTCTACTTTTTGGAAAGTATGGATTTGGATTTAGTTTTGTTACAACTCCATTTTCAACTCTTGCAAAACCTGCACACTTGTTTACACATATACCGCATAAAAATGGTACATTTTCAGCTTCACCAGTTCCGGTTTTGGTAGTAACGCTCTCGGGCATTCCCGAAGCTGCCTTGTACTCGCCTCCTCCATGTTCCGATGAGAGCAGGTTGCTCGTACTCAGAGCTGTACCGCCTACGACGGTCATGGCGACGGAGCCCTGCAAAAACCTGCGTCTGGAAATTTCGACTTCCATCTGCATTCCTCCTTTTCGAAATTTAATAGGCTAAATCGGAGTTTTATACTCCTGTTTATAACCATGGGTTATATAATACCTCCAAAAACCTTATTCAGGCTTATTATTAATCAAATTTTTTCCAAAAAATTGTAATTTATCAACAGGAAGATAAGTAAAATAAGTAGAGCGAAAGAGTATTATAAATTGTACGAATATATAAGAAAAATCTATATTTTAATTATAAGGCAACTTATATCAAAGAGGGCGCAGGGAGAAGCCCCTGTACCCCGCTCGACTCTTTTTAGTGCTTGCTTTTGAGTATCAAAACGATCATTCTAAGATTGATTACCACAAATCTGACGACTTGCCACAAAATACATGCTCTTAGAAACTTTCCGAAGCTAAGCGATACAATAGCGCCGGTTTTCGGGGTGTACGGATCCATATATTTATCTCCCATCTCTTCTCCTTTCTCTTAGGGTATAAGTGTCCAGCCCGGAAGGAGCTTGGCTTTGTACATAAAAATATGATACTGAATATGTTTGGTCCAGTGTGCAGCCAGACCTATCTCGGCTGTGGTGATATTAATATCTCTTCCAGTATCGGGATACTTTTCGTAATCCGGTACAATGGGGTATATCGTCATTGCAACGGCAGTACCTGTAAAGAAGTCTTTCCCAGCCGATGTGACAAATGTAGCACCCATTTCGCTCATATTGGCCGTATGGGTAGGCTCGCTCGCACCTTCGAGAATCATATCTCTAATACTCGCAGCTACCGCCTTGCCCATCATGGCGTTGGGCATACCGGTTCTTGGCGCAGCAGGAGTAATCGGTGTGCCGTCGGGAGCCTGTACGGGCTTGGATATGCTATGGGGAGGGGCGAAGGCTATACCGGCGGCGAAGATATTTTTGTAGTCGGGATTTTGCAGAGTACTGGGCCAGTCGCTCGCTTTCCACTCTTCGTAAGGTTTGGGAGTATAGTCGGCATCGACTTTCATAAAGCCGTTGGGGGTGAAGAGTTTATCGGTCATGTCGTTGCCCTCTTTGTCGTAAGCTTTTATACCTACCCCCGCAAAAAGAGGAATCAACATGGCGAAATCGAACTCCTGCTCGTGCGTATCCCCGTCGAGCGTCTTGTATGTCACCCTACCCTCTTCGACCTTCGTTACATGGGCACCGAGTATCCATTTTATATCTCTTTCGTTATAGAGTGATTCGGTGAACAATTTGCTCGAACCGGCATAACCGCCCATTTTGATATGCATACCGCCCATTCCGAAATCCCCAAGGAAGGATTCGTTGCTGATATAGATAATTTCGGCATACTCTCTTATGCCCTCTTCTCTGAGTTTGTGCTCGATACTGAAGATATATTCGAAAACCGCACCCTGATATGTACACATGCCGTGCCCCATACCAATGAGAATTGTCTGCTTCTGCCCCTTTCTCATCTTCTCCATCACCTTTTCGAGCTCTTCGCTCGCATGTAGCGCTTGTTCGGCGGTACATACAGAAACCGTATGCGGCCCGGGCTCTGCATTGCCATTACCCAGACCTGGAGTGGCATCGAAGTCGAGTTTGGCACCAGTGGCGTTTACGAGGTAGTCGTAGCTGAGCTCTTCACTCTGACCGGCTTTCCCCTGCCCCGTATATTCGATGGTGACAAAAGCTTTATCGCTATCACTCTTTCCTTCGGGGTGGATGGAGACAGCCTTGGCCTCTCTATAGTCGATACCAACTTTTTCATAAACCGGAGCTATTGGGAATACGGCATCTTCCTTTCTCATCTCTCCAGTTCCCACCCATATGTTGGATGGAGTCCAGTTCCAGTTGCCGTCGGGTGTGACCACGACCACCTCGTGCTCCTCACCCAACCATTCCTTGGCGAATGTAGCGGCAGTGTGTCCGGCCACACCACCACCCAATATTACTACTCTTGCCATGCCTATCCTTTCGATTGGTTTTTAAATATACTATTTTACGGCAATGATGATTAAAGCGAAATTAAAAGTTTCAAATGTCTATAAAAATAATTTATAATAATATAAAATATTATCATATATGAACCTCTCTTCTTAGTATGATTGTATCAAATATGTTACAATTTCGCTCGATTGCTTCTGCTTGCAGAAGAGAGTTTTCGCGAAGGAGGAGAGATGTTGAGATATCTGCTTTTGTCGCTACTGTTTTCTCTCTCCTTCGCGTCGCAGACTCTGCAGCGCTCCATCTCCTCTTCTCCCACTAGAATCAATCCTCTTCTGGCCACCGATTCGGCGAGCGGGGAGATAAGCTCATGGATATTCGGCTCACTCGTCAAATTCGACGCCAACGGTTCCATTACCGGAGATATGGCGCAAAGCTGGGAGTTTACGGATGACAGGACTCTGCGTTTCCATCTGAAAAAGGGGATACGGTGGCACGACGGAGTCCCCTTCACGGCGGCGGATGTGCTCTTCACATGGAGATGGCTTCGCCGCGAAGATGTGATAACACCCTACAAGAGCGATTTCAAATATGTAGAGAGTGTGGAGGCACCCGACGATGAGACCGTGGTGGTGAGATACTCGCAGCCCTACTTCAAAGCTCTCTCCATATGGATGAACGGAATAATTCCCGAGCATCTCTGGAGAGAGGAGAAAGACCCTATGCACAGCCGACTCAATCGTATGCCAGTCGGTACAGGCCCCTATCTCATGAAGAGAACTCTCGCCGTAAACGAGAACATAAGGCTTTATGCCAACGAAGCCTACTATGAGCATCCGCCATTCATAAAAGAGCAGATATACAACTATATAGGCGACCCCTCCACCATGTTTATGATGCTCAAAAGCGGCAGACTCGATATAGCCCCCCTCTCGCCTCTACAACTCGAGAGGCAGGTGGGCGAAGATTTCAGAGAAAAGTTCAATATCTACGAACGCCCGGCCAACAGCTATACATATATAGGCTTCAATCTCCGCAAAAAGCCCTTCAACGACCCCAAGCTCAGGAAAGCCCTGTCGATGGCAATAGATAGAAAAGAGATAATAGATCTGCTCTTCTTCTCACACGGCAGGCCCTGTTACGGTCCGTTCATGCCCGGGAGCGAAGTATATCCCAAAGATTTCGTAGCGCCAAGATACGACCCGGCGGGGGCCGAAAAACTGCTCGCCGAAGCGGGATACGACAAGAAACACCCTCTCGAATTCACTCTCGTCACCAATACCGGCAACGAAATACGACTCAATGCGGCGCAGATAATACAAAGAGAGCTTATGGCCGTGGGTGTGAAGATGAAGATAAGGGCCATGGAGTGGCAGGCTTTTTTGAACAGTGTAGTATTTCCGCACAATTTCGATGCCGTACTTCTTGGCTGGAATCTTTCGCTCATCCCCGATGCCTATCCGCTATGGCACAGCGATTCGGACAAAAAAGGGGGATTCAATTTCGTCGGATATCACAACGATGAGGTGGACAGGCTCATAGAGATGAGCGAGAAGATTGTCGATAGAAAAAAGTTCGCCCGTATCTATCGCCGCATATTCAGACTCATAGTCAGAGACAACCCATATATATTTCTCTATATCCCCTATTCGATAACGGCGGTAAAGAAAAATATCAAAGGGGTAACGCCCTCTATAATAGGGATAGAGTACAATTTCATAGATTGGAAGATAGAGGATTGAACTTTTGCTGGGAGCTGATGTGAAGAAGAGATTGGAGATGGTGGACGATTTTCGCGCACTGGTATGCGAGCGGACTCCGCTTATAGACCTCAGAGCCCCTGTCGAATTTGCCAAAGGCTCCTTCCCCACTGCGGTCAATCTGCCACTGATGGATGATAGAGAGCGTGAACTCGTAGGTACGATGTACAAAAGAGAGGGCAACAAAGCCGCTGTCGAACTGGGCCACAGGCTGGTAAGCGGCAGTGTGAAAGAGGAGCGGATGCGAAGATGGTGCTCTTTCGTGCAGCAGAATCCGCAGGCGTGCATATTCTGCTGGCGGGGTGGACAGCGCTCCGAAATAGTGCAGAGCTGGCTATATGAGACATACTCCCTCGAGGTCCCCAGACTCGAAGGAGGATACAAGGCCTTTAGAAACTATCTCATCGCCGAGAGTCTGAGGCTCGCCGCGAAGAAGAGGATAGTCGTTCTCGGCGGTCGTACCGGTAGCGGCAAGACTATGCTACTCGAAGAGCTCGAAGACTCCATCGACCTCGAAGCGCTGGCGATGCACAGAGGCAGCGCTTTTGGCAGATACACTTCCGCCCAGCCTCCGCAGATAGCCTTCGAAAACGCTCTTGCATATGAGCTGATAACTCTCGATAGCAGAGCTTTCGAGAGGGTCGTAGTGGAGGATGAGAGCAGAAATATAGGACAGTGCTACATTCCTCCGGAGATATTCGCCATATTTCAGCAAGCTCCCGTCGTCATAGTCCGCCGCTCCTTCGAAGAGAGAGTCGAAATAATTTATAAAGAGTATGTACTTTTCGCTCAGATAGACTATGGCAAAGCTCTCAAAAGAGGCGAGATAAAATGCGACTGGCACGAAACGATGCAACACAACTTCAAAAGAATCAAAAAGAGACTCGGCAACGAACGATATACGAGATTGAGCAGGATTTTCGAAGAGGCTTGGGAGTATCAGCGCAAAAGCCGAGATCCTTCCGCCCACAAGGGCTGGATAGCCACCCTTTTGAAGGAGTACTACGACCCCATGTACGACTATCAGATAGAAAAAAAGAGGCAGAGAGTGGTATTCGAAGGGGGTGTGGAAGATGTACTCGACTACCTGAGGGAAGATTCGCGCCGGAGAGTCTGAAGAGAGGGTGCCAATCGGGACTGCCGGATGGGAGAGTCGCCGCCCTGCCGCTATGAGAGTAGAGAAGATATCCTCTCTCTGGCTTCAGGGAGTCGTTTTCTATCTGCTGGGAGCGTGAGCTCGTAGAGTGTGACTCTGCGGGCCATATCGGAGAAGAATTTCACCCTTTCGACTCTTCTAAAGGGCAAATCGATAAAGCAGGCGTTTTGGAGTATGTCGAACTTCTCTATCCCCTTTATCTCCTCTATCGTCATTTTCGCTTGCGCAGGAGATTTCCGTAAATGGAATATGGCCGATAGCTCCGTGGGGGAGTCGGTGAAATTCTCCGTGAAGATTCCGAGGTCTCCCGCTCTTCGGTATGGTCTGCGGTAGGGATAGGAGGGGATGGCGAAATATCTTCCGTCTCTTATGCGAAGTCCCGTACTGTCGTCTCCGACGAGTCTATAGCCATTGGATACGAAGTGGTCGGTGATTGTGGATTTTCCGCCGAAGGGGGGAGCTATGAACAAAATCGCCCTCTTTCTGCTCTCCACCGCCGCGGAGTGGAGTATATTCATCTCCCCATCCATCTCCAAGATTATCGGCAAAAAGGTGTGAAGTACCCAAAAGAGCAGTTTTTCGCCGCTAAATGCACAGAGCCGTCTGTAGAGAATCTCCGAGGACAGGGGATTCCATTGCAGCAAAAGAGTCTTTTCTATCTCCATTCCCCACGCCGTCTGACCCTCGTACTCCCGAAACGGTATCTGAGACAGATATCTAACTCTCTCGCCGGATATATGGAGCCACTGTGTGGCGATATCCATATCCGCAAGCTCTCTGTGCTCATTTTCACATCCGACGACTATGCTTCTCTCCTGCGTATCACAGATGAACGAAGGTACACTCTCCTCATCCGCAAAAAGGAGAGTCTTTCCAAAGAGTCCGTAGCCGATAGTCTTCATGCCATTTCCGTTTTTGAGGGGATTATACCCCAAAGAGCAATAATAGACACCATGTTCGATTTTTATATCGATTAGTAATTGGGATTGCAAGCATATTTTAAACTACAATCAAGGTTAAATATGTATAAATTAGTATTTGATTACAAAATATTACTTGTTGAAGAGCCAAAGGGGGATGAAAGAGATGAAGGTAACTCTGGATCTGGAGCAATTGCTAAGCGAGGGAGAGATTACGGAAAGCGAGTATGAAAAGCTCGCCAACTTGGCTGCGAAATCCACAGGCTCACTTGCTTTCAATATTCTGATTGGATTTGGCGTTATCGCAGTAAGTGGGGCGGCACTCGCTCTGCTTCCGGCAGCGACAACGGCAATTGTAATCGGATTGTCTATCCTCGTCGCCGGCGTGATACTCTTGCATAGCGATTTGGAGCAATGGAGAGTTCTATCCAATATCTGCATCCTGATTGGAGCGCTGATGACAGGTGGCGGTATCGTCGCAGAGCTCAAAGTCAATCTCCTTTCGACTCTGCTCGTGACAACAATATTTGCCGTAGCAAGTCTATTTGCAAGAAGCACTCTGTTGGCAGTCCTTGCCACCTTGATGCTCTCTGTCAGTATCGGTGTAAGAAGTGGCTATCTCCATGCAAGCTACTTTCTGGTAATTCGAGAGCCTACCCTCACTATTGTCCTTTTCAGCGTATTGGCTATCGGCCTCTATCAGCTATCGAAGATATTACCGGCAGAGTATGAAAGGATTGCTCTTGCATCGGCAAGAGCCAGTGTATTTCTCGTCAACCTCGGTTTTTGGGTAGGCTCTCTGTGGGGAGAGCGTTTCGATACGAGAGAGTTCATCATTGCGGACACTGTTTTCGCTCTTCTCTGGGCCCTAGCACTATTGGCAAGTGCGATATGGTCATGGAGACACAACAATAGGTGGGTCATGAATACCGTATCCACTTTTGGCGGTATTCACTTCTATACACAGTGGTTTGAGCATCTGGGTACATCCCCCGTTACTGTACTCGTAGCCGGTCTGCTGACTTTGGGCTTCGCTATCTGGCTCAGAGAGCTAAACGCCAAGATGAAAGAAGATAGCCAACTCCCCTGAGGAAAAGCGGGGATTGTTCGGCATATCATATTGCAACTCGCCTCATCTTATCTTCAGTGTCACTTCATGCCCCATTATCTCGAAGGTGGCCGCATCGTCGCT